>Ga0210384_10000043_pt1 | contig 185009 bp, 158 predicted proteins | sample IncBWH2MmetaG_FD_160574 | JGI IMG/M metagenome (GOLD analysis project Ga0210384, IMG submission 160574) | Forest soil microbial communities from Barre Woods Harvard Forest LTER site, Petersham, Massachusetts, United States - Inc-BW-H-2-M | ecosystem: Environmental > Terrestrial > Soil >...
AGCGGTGAGTTCTAGCATTTCGGGAACGTCCGTCGTCCCGAGTGGAAGCGGCACCACAGGCGGTGGCGCTAGTGAAGCCTCACAGATCATCTGGTCGATCCACCGAGAGCGGTCGACTTGCCAGTCGTCGGGCACGTCGAGGGGACTGGCGGTAAAGAGCGCGACGTGCTCGCCGGGACTCACCAGCCGGTGTAAATCGGCGAACGCGTCATTCGTGGGATGAAGCAAAGCTGCCAGCGGTGAAACATCCGGCGGATATCGTCGCGCCAGGCCGTACGAGCGTGCAAGGAGCCGATGTTCCGTTGTCAGCGCAAACCAGATCGGGTTGTCGAGAGACTCTAACATCCATTGCGTGTGATCGTCTTTCACAGGGTCGCTTTCATGGCTGCTCTCCTTGCGTCAGGGACGCGCAGGTGGTGTGGCGCCGTCTATTGATGGAGTATTCATGATATCGACCTCTTTCTCGCTTCAGCCCAGCCACTCGATGAGGAGACGGTTCAGCCGGTTGGGCGCGTCCAACGGAATCCAGTGGCTGGCGTCATCAATCTGCTCGTAGCGCCACCGTGTTTTCACGAATTGCCCAGACATCTTCATGCGTTCGCCGTCGAGGTAGTGATCGTTTGAGGACCAGATCCCGAGAGTTGGAGCTTCCACAGGCGGCAGTTTGGGAGGCGACTCCGGAAGATGCGGCGCGACGTTTGCCCGGTACCAGTTGAGCGATGCCTTTAGAGCATCTGTTCGGGACAGATCCGAGATGTAACGATCGATATCACCATTGCCTCGGAGCATTTCCCGGAACAGCGCCCAGTTGTCGCGCTGCAGCCACGCCTCCGCAATTCCTTCGAACTGGAAAAACAGCATGTACCAAGCCATCTCGCGCTGGCGCAACGTAAATGGGGCAAGTGGATGTGGCACTGAAAGAACGACAAGCCTGCGAACGCGATTCGGGTGGGTAGCAGCCGTGAGCCAGGCCACAGCGGCTCCCCAGTCATGAGCAACAATGTCCGCTTTGTCGATGCCTAACGCGTCAAGAATACCGACCAAATCGGCGACCGCGTTCTGCAGGGAATATGCGGCCACTCCTTCTGGCCGATCGGAGCGCCCGAAGCCACGTTGGTCCGGTGCGACGGCGCGGAAGCCATTCGCGACAAGAAATGGAATCTGGTTGCGCCACAGATACGAAGAGTCCGGCCACCCATGTAGCAAGACCACCGGCTTACCGCTGCCCTGGTCTTCTACATGCAGGGAAACGCCGTGTCGCGCAATATGATGCTCCGTATACCGAGACGTCGATGGACTTGCCGGAACCAGTTGACTTTCCCGTTCAAGACTTCCGCCAAACGTGGCTTTTGGAAGGGCAGCAGCGGCTGCCAGTACACCACCAAACCCGAAAATGAACGAACGACGGGAATTGGCGGATTTTGGCTTACTGTGATCGTTCATGTGCCCTTCTTCATCAAGTGGAAAATACGATTTCTTCGCGATTGCGCTCGACTGTCAACGATTCCCGAATACAACCCCTGGTGATCTTGTTTCAACCACAGTTCATGACCGTTGAAGGCGCCGACGTGGTGAATCGTGTTATGGACGTCCCGTAATGTGCACATGCGCGTAGGGCGACCCGGCCCACATGATGTACGCGCCGGTCGGCTTGTGCGTGGTTGGTAGTCCGGTAGTTTTCGGATCGAACGGCCACATGATCATCCAGTGGGGACCCACCTCGATGGGCATACTGGTCGTGTCATTTGGATCTGAATCGCTACGCTGAGTAGCGCCGGCCAGCATGTACGTGATGCCGGGAACCGTGTTGGTCGGTTTCGGCTTGTGAGCCCTGGCATCAGCAAACCACTGCATCGAAGGGGCATCAACGCACATAGGCGGCTCCCCTACTACTTTGAGATTCCCCGGCATGCAGGTAAAGCCGTTGTTCCCCTCACGGAGTACGACCATCTTGCCTTGCGCGTCGGTGTCGACGATCCTTGCCGCCTTCGCAACCTCTGTGGGCCCGGCAGACATCGCTCGGGCTATTTTGACCTGCGTCGAATCGTCGCCAGCTGACGCATTATGATCCGACGGCGTTGTCTGCGCCGCGCCGCGGAGAAGCAGTCCCGAGATGAGTAGTACCGAAGCGGTGAGTGTCAGAAAGGTGAGACTTAGCTTCGTCAACTTCATGGGTTCATTTCCTGGCTTGCCTAAGACTGTCTGGCTGGAGATCGCGCCCGGTCCCGTATTTCCATTTCCCTTTTGTTTCGATGTCATCCTCATCACCCTCATTCTCGCCACTTTATTCGAACCTCACCTCACTGAAATCGATTGCGACCATCAGCATTTCCATAATCGGTCGACGATCGGGTCCGCGCGTGTAGGCACGCCGCTTGGTTGGCAGACTTATGCCGTTCGCCACCACATAATCCGAAGTCAGTTGCGCCGCTTTAAAACCGCCCGCGATATTCACGCTATAGTCATGGCGGCGCAGCCTCAAATCCTCGCCGAAGAAAAAATCCTGAATGAGGTTGTGCGTCTCGATCGAACCAGGAAAGTAGGCGCGCAACACGCGCCACGTCTCTGTACCTTCCCGCCAGCCCTCTGTTTCCTCGACCTGCACGCCATTCATCGCGAGAAGAAAGGGGGTGGTGAGATAGGTCCACACGGCTTCGCCATTGAAATAGGCACGATGAAGCGTGTCCCAAGGCGTGTTCATTTGGTGGCCCGCGAACGAGTCCATAGGGGCACGACGCTCCGTAACTACTTCGCCATCGAGCTTCTCGATGGTAATCCGATCTGGCGTGAACATCGTCCGCTGATCGGGAGCCCCGTAAGGCCAGACTGACGAGCGTTCCTCGTGCAACCATGCGGTCATGTGGCGCGGGCTTGGGTCCTGGGGCACGCCCTTGAGCGGAAAGAAGCCGCCGCCGCTCACAATCGTTGCGTCAACCTTTTTGTACCCATTCCAGCGCTCCAGGCCGCCATGCGCATCAAGAATTCTGCCCAGCAGTTCGTTCATCAGGTATCTCCCCAAAATGTCCAGTCTGCGATCACCGCGGTTGACCAGCACTCTGAGCCGCGCCGTTCTTTGTAACCAGCACCATGCGGAACCGCGCCTTGCCTTGCAGCATGCGGGCGTAAGCATCCGCCGCGTGTTCGAGAGGCACAGTCTCGATCATCGGTCGGATGTTCTCCAGAACACTGAAGGCGAGCGTATCCTCCCCATCAATCGGCGTTCCCGTCAGACTCCCGTAGATCGAGCGCCCTCCGAACACGAGCGGAAACGCATTCAATTGGATCTGGTCCTGCGGTACACCGACCACGATCAGCTTGCCGCGGGCTCCAAGACCGGACATGAGTGTTCCCATGGCAGCACCGCTGGTTCCGGTGGCCAGAATCGCTCTCGCCCCACCCATGCGCTGCAGGACCGCAGTGAGATCCTCGGCAGTCGTATCAATGTAGACGTGCGCGCCCAAGTCTTTCGCCAGTTTTTCCTTGTCCCGTCCCCGCCCGATCGCGATAGTACGGAATCCCATGTGGCGCGCAAACTGGATGCCGAGATGGCCAAGGCCACCTACGCCTTGAACGGCGACCAGATCTCCGCCGCGCAAGCCCGCATTGCGAAGAGCGTTGTAAGTGGTGATGCCCGCGCAGAGAAGAGGAGCGGCTTCTGCCGACGTGAGCTCGTCCGGAACAGAAGAGATGCCGCGTGCCTCGGCAATCATCACTTCTGCATACCCTCCATCCATAGTTACTCCCGATACCACCGGATTCTGACAATTCACGATGTCTCCGCGCCGGCAGGGTTCGCACACCCCATCGTCTCCGGCGATTAGGCCGACACCAACCCTTTGACCGATCTTCCATCTGGACACTCCGCTACCCAGAGCCTCAATGCGGCCAACCACTTCGTGTCCAGGAACACGGGGCAGAGTCAAACCGGGATAGGCTCCCATCACCGTAGCCGCATCGGTGTGACAGATGCCACACGCATCCACCCGAATCAGAACTTGGCCCGGTCCGGGTTCAGGAATTGTTCGTTCAACAACGCGAAGACTACCCGGCGCCGACACTTCGACCGCCCTATATGTGTTTATCAGTTGAAGCTCCTTTCACTTTTTGCATCTCGAGTAATGCGCCGACTCGAACACGGTGACTTTTCTTCTTAACCTTGGGGTTTTCCATTGCTATTGCTCTTTAGTTTCGCTGACACATCCGTCTCGTCGAAGTTATTCGGGCATTCGCGCTGCCCGAGCCATTGCTGTCAGGGCAACAACCCGCTTGTATCTCGTACTTCCGGATGACAAGTACATCGCATACTCACTGCTTATCTGCTGGCTGAATCGGTATAACCAAGAACCATTTATCAGCCTGACTGGGGAGGGGCAAATGAATGATGTAGGTGCCGTTCCAACCGCCGCGGGTGAAACCCTGGAGATCTTCTGGATGAGGAGTTACCACCATAATGTGGGGTCCCACGTGAAACTCCCCGCCGGACGCGCCCGGAACCCATTGACCCATATACATGTAGGCGATGCCAAGCCTGTCGATGTGCTGCGGTCGTCCGGCAATACCGTCCGTCACCCACTGAAAGAAAACACTATCGAAACATCCCGGGTCGTCATGTTTGGAGCCGGGTGGCGGACCGGGTAGGCAGGTCCATTCACTCGTGCCCTTACGGAGAACTCGAAATTCGCCGCCCTTGCCGGCCGGATAATCCACGATCGTTGCGCCGTCGGTTATGAACTTCGGTGCGGCCCTCAGAGCGTCTGCAATTTTCTCAGCGTCCGTTACGGGCAAGCGTTCAGCGTTAGTCTGGGCGCCCGCTGTCAGCGCAGCGAAAAGACAAAGTACAATCAGCTTCATTTCACACCTCAAGAAGAACGTTCGTGCCATACAGCTTTCATCTCGTCGTGCTGTCCTATGCCGCGGCATCCTCGAAGAGCTTTATCAACGTCTCGTCGAGCAGAGCGGGTACGGTCGATGGCTGTGTCTCCGGGAATTTGGTGAAGAATGCCGACGGCAGGTCCATGTCGATCCGCGTTTCCTCGCCGTCCCGCTGGGACACGCAGATACGCACGGGAGCGCCCAAGCCGGCGGCACCGGTGTATTGGAACAAACCACGCGCAATGACAGCATTCCCGACCAGGTAAAATTTTGACTCGATGGGAATTCCCGCCAGGCGCATCGTGGATCCCTGCTCGAAGTCCCAGAAGATCGCCATTGGCTTGGAAGTGGAGTCGACGTAAGCTTCGACGCCCGCTCGGTTGCCGTGCGTCACATATTCCATCAGTTTGGGGGTGTGGAAGCGCTGCATGCTGCTCTCGATCGCTTGAGTAACCTCGAAGAAGGACTTGCGCGACCGTATGGTGAGCAGGACCGCATCGTACTTGGTCCTCGTCGTCTGTGGGGAGACTGCGACAGCTTTGTCTGTAGCTTTCATTTGTGCGTGCTTCTCCTTTGAGTTTCAATTTGCCTTCGGTATTGCATTTCGGCATGCGACGACGAAACCTCGCGTACTTCGCGCTGATCGCGATCGCAATGACGCACTACTTACCAGCTGTCGACCCGCCATCGCTGAGAAGTAGATGAAGTGGGGTCAGTGGACCAAGCTCGATGAACTCGTGTTTCATAAGGCCCGCCTGGCCTAACGGCAACTTTTCCATCAGGGCACGCGCCTCTTCGAGCGAGGTCACATTCAAGAGGAAAACGGGACCTGTCTGTGTCTGGCGAATCCACCATTGGTCGATCTTGCCCGCCAGATACAATCGAAGCGTAGCCGGCACTTCCTTCGGAAAGATCTCCTTTATTTGTTCGGGTGTTGGAGGCTTCGTGAATTGCCCGATAGCCAGAATTTTCGTTGTCGGGACAACCGGGAACGGGTGCTTAGGCTTTTCCTTGGCGTTAGCCGCCTTGTCTTGAGCGTTCTCCATATCCATCTCCTATCTTGATTAGGCGTCTGTGCCTTTCATTTGTCCGCACCTCATTTGTTTCTGAGTCCGGCCCAACGACAACCGCGCCCCTACCACGTCGCTAGCACTCAATCCTTTTCTCTTTCCATCCATTCGCGGATATAGGGAGCACAATTTTCAAGTTTCACGCCATCCGCTTCACAACGCGCGAGAAAGGCCATTACGTCACGACCTACCAGAGTCACGTCCTTCAGATCCAGAACGATGTCGCGATCGCCCGTTTGAAGTCCAAAAAGTCTCCTCAGTTCCGCGATCGCCTGTGTTTCGATACGGCCACTCAGGCTGAACACGGCGAGTCTCCCTCGTGCCTCAGTCTCAATCCTGAAAGTCATGGGTCAGGTGATTTGGCGAACGTCGCTGGCGCGCGGGCACGTATTTCTTCCACCCCGCAACACTTACAAGTAGTGCAACCGAGTGTCCAACCGAATTTCACTGAAAACAGGGTAGAAAAAGAAATTCGAGTGACAGGATGTTGGGAGTGCGCCAGGATTCTGGGAGTTCAACGAAGGGCCTTACCGGATGGTGTGTTTCCTGATGTTGAGCTGTTTGATTTTCAGATCTAGCGTCGACCGCGGAATTCCGAGCTTGGCCGCCGCGCCATTTGGTCCAGCAACGATTCCGTTGCTTTCCGCAAGAGCCGCCTCGATGAGTTCTTTTTCGTAGTTGTGGAGGCTCTCTGTGAAAAGATGTGGCCAGACCCGGCGAGGTGCGTTTTGGCTTGAAAGCCAAGCTTCATCGATCCAAAAGGCATCCCCAGTGCAAAGGATAACGGATCTCTCGACGATGTTTTGCAGTTCACGGATGTTGCCTGGCCAATGATAGGACTGGCAAAGCTTCAGCGTAGTTTTATCAATCTTGCTGATTTTCTTTCGCGCCTTCTCCGCATGGCGCTTCACGAAGTACTCGATCAGCATCGGAATGTCTTTTTTTCGCTGCCGCAGAGGCGGCACATGAATCGGGAAAACATTCAGCCGGTAAAAGAGGTCACTCCGAAACGCACCGTCAGCGATGGCGGCTTCTAAATCGCGGTTTGTAGCGGCAATGACTCGAACGTCAACGGGAATGGCGCGGCTCCCTCCCACTCGTTCAAATTGGCGCTCCTGGAGGACCCGGAGCAGCGCCAGCTGAGTTTCCGCGGGAAGCTCGCCGATTTCATCCAGAAAGATCGTCCCGGAGTGCGCTAACTCAAAACGACCTTGTCGCCGCTGCAGGGCACCAGTAAAGGCGCCCTTCTCGTGGCCAAACAATTCTGAGGCAATGAGCGTAGAAGGAATCGCGGCGCAATTCACGCTGATAAAAGCGTGGCCGGCGCGGCGCGAACCCTTGTGGATGGCCCGCGCAATCAGCTCCTTGCCGGTACCGGTTTCGCCCGTAATCAGCACGGTGGAGTCGGTGGGAGCGACTTTCACAATGCTCGAAAGGACGGTTTTCAAGGCGGGAGAGGATCCCACGATCTCTTCAAACATGAAGACCTGATCGATTTGCTCCCTCAGGGCTACATTCTCGTCGTGAAGGCGGTCTTTCAGCCGATTGATTTCTTCGAAAGCCTTCCCTAATTCACCCTCAGAACGCTTGCGGTCGTCAATGTCGGTCGCCAAAACATACCAACGGATAATGCGGCCCTCGGCGTCACGCAGCGGACGAACTCGCACGTGGAACCAGCGGTAGACGCCATCGGCCCGACGGCCACGATTCTCAAACTCAAACGGTTGCCCAGTTTCAAGCGCGCGCTTCCACGCGTCGATCGTGGGAAGAATGTCATCCGGATGAAAAGAGTTGCTTGCCGCCCAATTCTGCAATTCCTCGGTCGTCTTGCCGAAATACTCGAGGATCTCGCGGTTGACCAGTTCGACCTCACCTCCCGCGGTCATGACGGCAATTTGGCCCGGAATGCGGTCCATGATCAGGCGGAGGCTGTGCTCCTCGATCATGGCCTTGCTCGACAGGCTTAGCGCCAGCGCCTGTGATGGTGGAGACGATTGATCCTGGAGGTTCGTTGCCGTTTTGCCGTTTGCCATAACAAAGTTGCCAGCCTAAGTTACTGTCGCTGCCGCCGCACGAACCGGATGATGTAATCGTGCGTTGCAGCCAGAACAGAATCTGAGGTTCGCGAATCGGGAGCAATGCGGGCTAGTACGATCGCGCCCACCATGGCGGACACGATCGCCATCGACATTTGCGCTCGCTTGCGGGACGGAACCGTCTCCAGGTGGCTGGCAATCAGCCCGGATAGTTGGAGAAATCCTTCCATGGCTGCGTGACGAGTCCTGGCGTCTCTCCGCGCCAGTTCGCTCCCCAGTGCGGCCAGGGGGCAGCCTGTTCTCGGCTGGTCGCGATGAGCGCGCGACACGTAACGGCCCACAAGGAGCCCCAGCGCCTGCTCGTGAGGCTTTCCGCTGATGAGCAATTTGAAGCTGGCAATGAGCGACAAAACAGTCTTGCTGAACGCTTCCCGGACGAGTTGATCTTTGGAAGCAAAATGACGATAGAAGCCCCCGTGAGTAAGTCCCGCAGCAGCCATCACTCCCGCGAGCGCCGCGTCGCTGATTCCATTGGCTGCGAACTCGGCCCCTGCCGCTTTGACAATTCGCTCGCGTGTCTTGGCAGTCTCTACTCTTGACTTACGCATATTCTTTGTCTCCTAACGTGACGCTTGCGCGCGGCGCCAGTGACGGGCCGAGGCGACTTGCCCCAGATCGCAGGACACATGTCTCCACCGGCTGAGCGGGATATTCAACCCATCTCGAGTGGGGTTTGACCCAAAGCCTTCCGGATAGGTTTAGATGTTGTATACCATCTAATAGAATCGCTAAGGCAAAGACTTCTGTCAATGCCGCGTTTGGCCCAGAAAGTGCTCAACGTTGTTGGAGGAAACACCTGCATTCATGGACGGAATTGAAATCCGACAACCACACGCTGAATTACGCTGCTGAATATCGAGCCGTCTTCTTGCACTGGAGGTAGTACTAACGGAGCTAAGAAAAGGATTCAGATCGGCAGTGGGGCGAGAATCTGAGGGGGTTCGCTTCCCACGTTTTTGTCCGGGGCTCTCCGGGATTTTTTGAAGCGCCTGAGGAACGGCCAAAGAATCGGAAGAATCCGAGCTGGTGGCCGAACTGAGGCAACGATCCTACGGAGATCTCCTTAGTGAGGAAACCCCTCACCGTCAAGTCTGTCACGACGGGAGAAGTACTGATGTCGGACGCGGGAAGTTGGCTCCAAGAACGCCGTGAGGAACTCCACCTCTCACGCAGTGGCGTTGAGCGCCTTACGAGTGAGTCCGCAAACAAAGCCGCGGACGAACGGTATCGCATCCGGCGCGGCCGGCTCACTGACCTTGAGGCAGGCCGGAGCGCACCGGACATCTTTGAGGTGGCGAGTCTCTGCGAGTGCTACAAAGTAACCTACCCTGCTGTATTACAAGCCTTCGGGATGAAATCGGGCGAGTCCGGAAGCACGCCGGAAAGCCCCACGAAGGCCGATGCGACTTCAAAACAATGGTCTCACACCGATGCGGGTCGACTGTTTCCCCCGACATTTCGCAGCAATATCAGTTTCGAAGAAACCCGCCTGGTTACAGAGAGCCCAGAGGAGCTAGGAGTTCCCGCGGCCGTGCGTCGGCGCTTGGACTTGGGCGACTTCCGATTAGGAGTCATCGGAGCAACCGACGATACGATGGGTGAACTAGTCCCGCCCGGTTCGGTGGTTGTCATCGACAAATCGCACAACACGGTTGAGATGGGTGACTGGAAGAGTATTCGGGAACGACCAATTTACTTCGTCTGGCACGAGAATGGCTTCAGTTGCTCCTGGTGCTACATCGCGCGGGAAACGCTGTTTATCGTGCCCTATCCGACCTCACACCAACCGGTACAGATTTTCAAGACACCACGCGCGGCATCGATTATCGGCCGAGTGATTCACGTCTGGCCGCCTCTCATCATCCAGAAACAAAGTTGAACAACCCTGTTTAGGATCAGGATCGGAACTCGCTGGCTTCTGTGATAATTAAACGCCTCGCTCCAAGATCGAAGCTGCGTCGCACATGCTCGACGACTTCAGAAAATAATAGCGTAGCGCTCGACAAGGAGAGCTAAGACAATGCAAGAACTTGACGTTTATTCCGTCATTGGTGCGGAAGGCTTCACGCGCTTGGTCGCCGCCTTCTATCGGCAGGTCCCGCAAGATGACCTTTTGAGATCCATGTATCCGGCGCAGGATCTCTCGGCTGCTGAGCAGCGCCTTCGAGATTTCCTGATCGGTCGGTTCGGAGGGCCGCAGACTTACGTCGAACAAAGAGGCCATCCTCGCCTCCGCGCGCGGCATTCTCCGTTTTCCATCAACCAGACTGCCCGCGACCGGTGGATGCGGTTGATGGACAATGCTTTGAGGGAGGCTTCACTGCCCGGCGAGGCGGAACAAGTCCTTCGGAAATTCTTCAATGAGATGTCGACGTTCATGATCAATCAGCCTGAGACTGCAGTACGCTAGCGCAAAACAGTCCGCACCTAGCGGGCTGATGGCGGCTTCTTGCGGAACGGCAACATTCTCGAGAACCACGATTTCTTGGGGGACAGCTGACCCGGCCGATAAATCAAATGCTTACCTTCCAGAGCCTCAATGAATTCGCTTGCGTCGGAAATGAGCTGAGAACGGGGTACCGGGAATTCCTCTCCCAAAGCGTCCGCAATCTGATCGATGGAACATTGCTTCTTCAACAACTCCCAGATTCTGAGTCCCACTGGATTGAGACTGAAACAGATACCCTGTTCAATGTCCAGAAGGACCGCTCCATCTTGCGAAGACGTTTCCCGCACTCCTGGAGCGATCGTGAACTCTGTGATCGTTGCTGGCTCACTCATGTTGCCGCCCTGCGACAAAGCCGTTTCCGTCCCGTCGAGTGATAATCCACAATAGCCTTGGTTTTTGGACACCCGCCAAGAACTATTTCTGTTGCAAGAATCTGTGCAGCCCGGAACCTCGGCGAGATGGTTTCCACGGCATTTGGAGTCCGGCCGATCTTGAGACTTCCCTAGCCCCTGCACGAATTCGTGCAACCCGCCCACAGAAACGGCGTGGGCAGCCATCTGCCGAATTCCTAATAGAAGAACCTCTTCTCCTGTAGATGTCATCCGCTCATCGGGTTGCGGAGTTCGGTGTTGCTGGACACCAGTCGACGGTCAGATCGCTTCACGGTTGAGATTCTTGCAGCGAAAAGAGATTTGCCGCACGGCTTCCCGAAGGTGTTAGGTAGCACAGAATGTCGGGACAGAATGGGCAATCCCTGTCTTCTGCTGTGTCGTGGCTTGTCCGCTACGCTCGGCCGCTGTTGTCCCTAGCAATTGCCGATCTCATTTGCATGACTCTGGGCAGCGGGCTCTCGCTACTCGACCCGCTGGTCGTGAAATGGCTGATCGATGTTGCTCTCCAGAAGCGTGACCTCCGCCTCGTCCTCTTGGGCACGTTGGTCTTCTGTGCGGTCTATCTGGCAAGCCTGGGGATCAACTACCTTGGGTCCTTCGTGAGCTGTCTGCTTACGCAAAAGATGGTATTCCGGATCCGGGTCTCCCTGCTGCGCCAGATCCACACGTTGCCAACATACCGTCACGAGAAGTCACAAGTCGGTGACACGCTCTACCGGATCGAGCAAGACGTTGATCGCGTGGCCGAACTGAGCGGAGACATTCTTCCCTTAACCCTTCAGATGGTGCTCATGGGCGTCATGGTGTTGGTCACCATGGGAATCCTGAACTGGCATCTGACTGCGCTGGTCGCCCCGGTATTGCCGATCTTCTACCTGTTGCAGCGCCGCTATGCCACACAACTGAAGGATGCTGCGGACCAGGTTCAGAGTCAGTCGGGAACGGCCAACGCATTTCTGCAGGAACATCTGGCAGGCATGATGCAATTGCAACTGCTCAACCGGACCGGCACCCAAGCCAAGAAGTTTGCTCGGCTTGCAGCCAAAGGAGCGCAGCTTCAGATTCAACAGCGAGCCACGGAAATGGCCTTCGGCGGGGCATCCGTGTCGGTCATAGTTCTCGGCATGGGCCTGATCCTCGGGTACGGAGGGTATGAAGTGACTCGGGGAGCGTTAACAATTGGGGGCCTGGTTGCATTCTACGGTTACGTCTTTCGTCTGTTCGCCCCGGTGAGCATCGCAATCGACCTGCAGTCGCGACTGCAGCGGGTGGGCGCAAGCATTCGGCGCATTGAAGAGATCACCGACAGGCCACAAAAGCCAGAAGGACGATTGAATACGGTGCCGTTGCGACAGGACATCAAGCCCGACCTGGAATTCCGTTCGGTGTGGTTTGCTTACGACAGAGACCGGCCAGTGCTGCGCAAGATGAGCTTTCGCGTTGAGGCCGAGGAAACAGTGGCACTGGTAGGCCTGAATGGCTCGGGCAAGAGCACGATCGGTCTGCTGGCAACGCGACTCTACGACCCAGACGCAGGATCGATTCTGATCGGTGGCCGGGACATTAGTGATGTCGATCGCCGAAGCCTCCGTGCGTACATAACGCTTGTCCCGCAAGATCCGATCCTGTTTGATGAAACGATCCGGCAAAACCTTCTCTACGGGAGCCCAGGTGCGACCAGCCGCGACTTGGATGCGGTTGCTGCCCTAACGCAGTTCGACCGTGTCCTACAAAGGCTTCCGCGAGGCCTCGATGAGCCACTGGGGCCGCTCGGCAACAGTCTGTCGGGAGGCGAAAGAAAAAGACTGGCGTTGGCACGTACTCTTTTGCAGCAGCCAAAGATTCTGATCGTGGATGAAATCACGAGTTCCCTTGACGCACCCGGCGCCGCCGGACTGCTCGAGGGACTCGATGTATTTCGCCGTACGAGAACCCTAGTCGTAGTCTCCCATCGACCAGCAACGATTCTGTGGGCCGATCGAATCCTGGTGGTAGAGAATGGCGCGATCGCTGACTCAGGAAAACATCAGGAACTGATTGATCGGTGCGAAGCGTACCGCAAAATCTGGCAGTTTCAGGATCACGATATTCCGCCCACGAGCCCGCTCTCTGTGAATGAAAGCGTATTGAGATCAGAGGCGCAGCGCCACACACCTTATAATTCTTGAATGGAACAATGCATTGCATGCTCGTGCGTGACTTGTCCCGGCTGTGGCGCATGGATTGTAGTGCGAGGGAGCGGCCCGCGTGGCGTCGACGACCCAACGGTGACACTGAATACCACCTGCACGGTTCCCCAATGTGGCAGAGAGTTCTCATTCGCGGCCGGCGACACTCGGGTTTTCGAAATCCCAGTGACTCTATTCGAACGTCGTCATTTCTACCGCTCCGAGTTGTTGCCATCGGCTTGAGCATGGTTTGCACAATTTTTTGCAACTACTGTGGCCGAACCAAAATCGCTGTGCTCACCTAGAAAGCCTCATCCTATTACTGCTCGATCAGCTACGGGCATCCGCGATGCCAGTCAACTGCTTAGTGCTCATCATGTTTCAATCTTGCTCCTGCAGTTCCAAATCATGCTTTTTTAGCTTCTGTCGCATAGAGGTCGCCTGCGCGAATTCACGCATGAAAAAAGTTCTTCAAGAAAGACTCCGCTGTGGCGCTATTGTGCACGCATCGTCTAGCTCAGATGTGGGATTGAGCTCAGTCACAGAGCTGCTACCTCCGTAGCCCTGAATGTTCGGGAGTGTACGCATATGGCTCACGCAGTAGATACACCTCCGCCAACGCCATTGGAACCGGTTACTGAGATCCTGCACGGCATGGAGATCACAGACCCGTACCGCTGGCTGGAGGATCAGAACTCACCGCGCACACGGAAGTGGCTCAAACATCAGGCTGTTTACACGCGCGCATATATGGATGCGATTCAAGGGCGAGAGCAGATCAGGGAACGCGTCAAGGAATTGCTGGCCTTAAAGGAAGTCATTGCTGAACTCTGGAACGTGGGCGACCGTTATTTCTTTATGAAGCGGCGCGGAAACGGGGAACAACCTGTCATTGTCGTGAAGGAGGGGTTGTCTGGACCAGAGAGAGTTGTCGTTGACCCAGCAGAGCGCGGAACTGGATCATCGACTGCCGTTGGTGTCATTGCGATCTCTGAGAATGGCCGATTCCTGGCGTACTCCGTCCGCCAGAGTGGGACAGACCACACAGCAGTAGAGATTCTCGACATCCAACGTGGCTGTGTTCTTCCAGATCGCCTTCCTGAGGGATTCTGTAGCGGACTTGTCTTCGCGCCTGACGGCGCCGGCTTCTACTATGCCCACCGGGAAGTGCACGACCCTCGGCCAAACTATCAAGCGGTTTTTTGGCATCGATTTGGTACTGTGAGGTCGGAGGATCAGGAGATCTTCTTCGGAGGCGAAGCGCCCAACCTTTTTCTGGAAATTCTTCACTCCCCTGAAGCGAAACTGCTGGTCTACACAGTGTTGTCCGCAGGCGCGCTTCATCGCACTTCAGTTTATTTGCAGACGGCGCCATTCGTATCGGGCAGCTCAAAGCTTCTGCTGCGAGAAATTGATGGCTGCTTCGTTCCGTTCTTCATAGGTGGCCAACTGCTGGCTTGTACCGATCTTAAAGCTCCGAACTTCCGCATCGTCCGCATCAACTTCGCTGCCCCTGATCCTTCCCAATGGCGTGACGTCGTGCCTGAAACTGACAGGCGCATACAACAGTTTGCCGTCGCCGCAGGCGAGGTGCTCGTGATTCGGGTCGATCGCTTTTCTGCAAAACCTGAGGCCTTCGACATCGACGGAGAGCGGAAGGAGACCATTGCCTTTCCAATCCACGCCACGATCGACTTCTTAAACCGGACGGCCTCCTCCGACAAGCTCTTCTACAGCCACACTTCCATCTCCCAACCGGCAGCAGTTTATTGTTACGACTCGCAGAAGAAAGAGCTATGCGCCTGGGACGAATCCACGCTGCACTTCGATCTTCCCGGTATCGCTGTCGAGGAGCTTGAATATCCCTCCAAAGATGGAACGATGATTCCTCTCTTTCTTGCTGGACGCAAAGATCTCTTGCATTCCGGGCCTTTGCCAACTTTCTTGACGGGCTACGGCGGCTTTGGCAGCTGCGTCGCGCCCCAATTCACTGCTTTCGCGACATTTCTCATGGAGCAAGGATTTCTGTTCGCTGTGCCAGCTCTGCGTGGCGGTTCCGAATTGGGCGAGCACTGGCATCGCACTGGCAGACGCGAACTTCGGCAGAATTCTTTCGACGATTTCGTCGCGGCTGCAGAGTGGCTCATCGCAAAAGGACGGTCCACGGCTGGTCGAATCTCCATTGGTGGCGGCTCGAACGCAGGTCTGTTGGTCGGCGCCGCAATCACACAACGTCCCGACCTATTTCGCGCGGCCATCTGTCTAGGGCCGCTGCTCGACATGACGAGATATCACGTGTTCGATTTTGCTGCAGCATGGGCAGACGAATACGGGTCTCCGGAGGACGAAGAATCCTTCCGCACCCTCTTCGCTTATTCGCCCTACCACCACGTCCTTGACGGAGTGAAATATCCGGCAGTGCTACTCATTTCGGGGGACGCAGACACGCGGTGCAATCCGATGCACGCCCGGAAGATGACAGCTCGTCTGCAATCGGCCAATTGCCGGGCCGGTCGTCCCATCCTGCTCGACTACAGGGCTGCGTGGGGGCACATGCCAATTCAGCCGTTATCCACCAAGATCGAATCATTGACAGACAGACTTGCATTCATCTGCCACGAACTCGAGGTCTCTCTCCAATCAAGGAGGTGTGGGTGATTCTATTCTTTCGAGCTTTGGGTGCCCTGTTCGTCTATGACGTTCTTAACTCGGTATGCCAGTTTCAGCGAGTGCATTGTCTGGTAAAGGGCTGGAAGGTTGTGGAAACAACGGAACGAGCGGACATGGTTCAAAGGGTTTGCAGGGCAGTCAATCACGCGTGCATTTGGTACCCAAAACGCGCTCTCTGCCTGCAGCGCTCGTTTGTCACCACTTACTTGCTCAGGACGAACGGTGTCGCTGCGCACATGGTCCTGGGCGCGCAGAAATTGCCTTTCAAAGCACACGCTTGGGTCGAGGTTGATGGTAGGGCGATCAACGAACGAACTGATGTTCAAGCGACATATGCAGTCTGGGACCGCTGTTAAAACAAGGAAGATCCATGAGTGTCCAAGCAGGCATCTGGAATTTCGATAGGAAACCGGTTGATCGTCGGTTGATCGCTACGCTCAGCGATTCACTTAGGCAACAGGGGCCTGATGGTGAATCCTCACATGTGGACGGCCCAATTGCACTTCTTTATCGGCCTTTTCATACAACTGCACAGTCGCGTCGCGAGAATCAGCCTTATGTCTCACGTCGAGGCTTCGTTTTCACGTGGGACGGCCGTCTCGACAACCATGACGATCTCGCTGCCGACCTTCGCGCTGATCTAGGAGCTCAGGCAACGGATGTTGCAATCGTAGCTTCCGCCTTTGAGCGTTGGGAAAACGACTGTTTCCGTCACTTCGTCGGCGATTGGGCTGTCTCGGTCTGGAGGCCCAATCAACATGAACTCATCTTTGCCACCGACCACATGGCGATTCGGCATATCTTCTACTCCCTGAAACCTGGCTTCATCTGGTGGTCAACGGACCTCGCCCCCCTCGTCTTGTTGTCGAGCGATAAGTTCCGAGTCGATGATAACTACATCGCAGGATATTTTGCGAACAGTCCAGGATCGCATCTAACGCCATATCAGGGGGTTTGCCAGGTTCCAGCGGGTAGCTTTGTCCACATTCGAAACGGAGAGTCGTCGTCGACGCGGTATTGGGAGGTTAGGTCCAGATCTCAAATTCGGTACAAAACCGATAACGAATACGAAGAACACTTCCGCTATGTCTTTCGGCAGTCGGTGAGCCGGAGGTTACGGAGCGACTCAGTCGTTCTTGCGGAACTGAGCGGCGGACTCGACTCATCCTCAATCGTGTGCATGGCGGATGACATTTTGGCAAAAGAGGGACGGCAGACCCCACGTGTCGACACGATATCCAACATTGATGTAACCGAACCCAGTGCAGACGATTGGATTTTCATTTCCAAGATTGAAGAGAAGAGACGGGGAATCGGCATCCACATTGACACAAGCGGGTACTCAGACCACGCCACCTTTGCGAACCCTGAGTTTACTAGTCTACCGGGCCATCTGGGCGTCGGCGCCAGCATTGAGGCAAAGCGCTCAGCGGTGATTGAAGCCGGGGGCTATCGAGTCGTCCTCTCCGGAATTGGCGGCGACGAACTCCTGGGGGGCGTGCCGAACCCCTCACCGTACCTGGCTGATTTGTTCGTGCAAGCGAAATTGCCTACGTTGGCCAAGGATCTGATGGCATGGAGTTTGGCGAAGCGGCGGCCTTGGATGCAGCTTTTGATTAACGCCCTACTGGATTCGCTGCCAGCCTCGCTGGCTCAGCTTTTTGCCAAGGAAGCTCGAGTCGAAGCTTGGCTGAAGAGGGGCTTTGCCAAGCGCACCCGGATGGCAATCCTGCAGTTGGGTGTTGAAGAGCGCTGTGGACTCTGGATGCCCAGCCGTCGCGCATATGCCAGCACCGTTGCTTCCCTGGCAAATCAAATGTCCAAGTTCAGTCCCTCGTCGCTGAGCTCTGGGGAGTGTCGGTACCCATACCTCGATAAGGATTTCGTCGAGTTCATTCTTTCGATTCCAGCCGCTCAACTACTGCGTCCCGGTGAGCGACGCTCCTTGATGCGTCGATCGCTCAAGGCCCTCGTGCCTTCTGACATTCTCACTCGCAAGACAAAGCAAGTGGACGGGCGTACACCCGTTCTGGCACTTCAGAACAACTGGAATGAGCTAAACCGGGTATTCGATTCACCCCTCAGTTCAAGCTTGGGCTTTGTCGAGCGCGACTATTTCATAGCGGCTCTGCACGCGGCCTCAATTGGAAAATTCACCCACCTCGTGAGACTTCTGAAGGCAGTTGCACTCGAGTTTTGGCTGCAGGACCTGGTGGCTAGGCGCCTGTTGGACTCCCCGGTTGTCACGGCACCTGCCACGACTGTGAAGCGAGTCCAAGTGAATGCTTGAGCGAGGTGAACAACTTTCGACGAGTCCGCTAGCAGAGTCGTCGATGATCCTTAGAAAGGAGGGACAAAACAAATGAACTACACGAAGCCAGAAGTAGAAGTTCTGGGCGAGGCGATCCGCCTGATCGAACATGTTGGCAAATTCGGTGGCTCAGCTGAGAACAAGCAGTTGATCCCGGCCTACGACCTGGATGAGTAGGCTGATGCACCGATCGAACTTCCAAAAGCAGCGAAGCGCCTCCGGCTACCGGTGGCCGGAGGCCTATCGCAACCCCAGAGCAGCGGGGGGGTGACATTCTGGGTTGGTCAGCTACACGAGTTTCATGGGCCGGCGTTGTGGCAGTCCGATGTGATGCACGGAGATCTAGACTACTGTCTGGTTGGCGCCTCCTTCAGCTTGTTATCAAACCAGTGGATTATTCTGTTCAACACATCAATCTGGTGGTCGTAGCTCCATTCCCATTCGTAGTGTGCTTCACCCTGATACTTCGCGTATTCCACTGGCTTGTCCAAACGTCGCAAACAGACGAAGACTTCGTCAGATAAGGCGGAACTCACAGGATCGCTGGTTCCGTGAGTAAGCAGGAGGGGTGTCTGAACTCTGTCGAGATAAAAAATGGGAGAGTTCTCAATGAACACGTCTCTCTTGTCCCACAGTGTTCCCCCCGTCTCAAGTACTTCCGTCTCAGTCATCCCCGCTGCGGTTCCATCGCTTTGCATTGTGGTGTAGAACCTGACCAGATCTCCGCCGACACCTGAACGGCTAACGGCTGCTTTGAATCGATTCGTTTGCGAGATGATCGATAGGACACCATAGCCACCCCAGCTATGGCCCATTACGCCAAGGTGAGAGGGGTCCGCAATACCAAGGTCCACGACCTTGTCGACACCGGGCATGACGGCATTCAGGATGTCCCGCATGGGCGTACCCGCATTGATCGGAACATCCGGTATGAGAATTGCGTAGCCACGAGATGCGAATACCTGCATGTTATCGATTGCATCATCAGCCATACCAAATTCATTCAACAACATTGATCGAAAGAGTCCAGGATATTGAAAGACGATCAGAGGATAGCGCGTTCCTTGTGTGTAGCCGACCGGCAACAGCAGGCCGCCACTCAGCGACTGACCATCTAGACCGGCCCACTCGATCAGTCTGCCCGTGCCCATCGCAAAGTTATCCAGTTGCGGATTTATATCAGTGACTCGCTCCGGTTGATGCAGATCCAAGGCACGTAGCATCCACACGTCTTCGCTGTGCTTTACATCTTGTGCCCTGAATAGCGCGTATTGGGCATCGTGCGAGACAGCAATGCTCCATGTCTGGGTCCCAATGAGACCGTAGGATTTTTGTTCTTCGACAATCTTTGTAACCGTGCCAGAGCGGAGATCGACGGAAGAGAACCCATCCGTCAACGAATCCGGGTTGCGGGTCATTACAATCATCGAGAGGTCGTTATTCGGGGTCCAATAACAGCAAGTGGCGGACGGTGCAACCACGGCAGCAAAGGAAGGCCGCGACAGTTCGGTGATCTCACGGGTATCACGTCCATTTGTTGGCATCTGCCACAGGCTGTCATACAAGTATTCCTTCAGCGGCGCGCGCAGGGAGAGGAGATAAATGTTCTTCGATTCTCTGTCCCAAAGGGGTACACCAAACACGGTCGCAAAGTTTGCCCCGGCTGGAGTCAGATTGCGAGGTTCCCCACCGGAAAGAGCGACGACAAAGCACTCTCCTTTCACCTTACCGCTCTTGTCGACCTGTGATGCTACGTAAGCTATCGATCTGCTATCTGGTGACCAGCTAAAGTTCATTCCAAATGATGTCGCGAAACGGCGGGCAATCACGCGTGTTCGCCGGCCTGACAAATCAACAACAACCAAATCGACGAAAGTGTTGAGATGATCGTCCGTGGAGTTCTCAGCATGACTCGTGAATGCAAGCTGCTTTCCACTGGGAGAAATTCGGTACCATAGTGGCTGGAAACCTTGGGCGAATCGACTTACGCGGGTGCTTTTCAAATCTATCGCAACGAGATCTCTGTCCAAAATGGATGGGGAAATCGCATCGTGCGACGAAAACGGCGGCAGACCCTTTTTCGCGGTATATAGAAATATCGAAGGCGCTGCTTCCGGGTGTCCATGGGCCGGTTCGTTCTCCTCGGCACTGACTCGGGGTTCCCCTTTTCCAATCGTCTCGTTGGCCGCGACGGTCAACAAGCTCAAACCATCCGGAGTCCACTGCATCGTCTCGAAAGAATTATTCACACTTACATTCAAGTCCGAGAGTTGCCTTGCCGAATCGGTGGAACTATCCCAGATCCACACGCGGACCTTGCCGCTGCGATCGGAGTAGAAGCCAAGTCTCTGGCCATCCGGCGACCACACCGGCCCCCAACTAGACCCCTTGCCTCCAGTCAGATTCCTCTGCTTCCGAGTCTTGACGTTGGCCAGCCACACGTCGGAACCGACCACAAACCCCGGCACGCCGCTGACCGAACGCGGAAGAGGGGCACCGTCGGGGCTAGAGAGGGCGCTTTGGCGCCGGCTGTTGTCCAGTAGCGCGTAGGCCACCCACTCACTGTTGGGGGATATCTGAACCTCGCTCAGCGCTGGGAATTCTCTTGCGGAAAGAATGCTTTCCGGAGGAATCGGACTCACTTGCTGGGATCCTGCAGACGGCAAAGCCGTGAGGAATCCGAGGAGAGGCACTAGTGATCGCAGTATCGGGACCATGTCTTGGCGTCCTAGTAATACCTAATTCTCAGTTTCATTTGGATAAGCAAGCGTGAATTAAGAGTTATGATGCCCTCCGTCAGAACAGGAGCCTCAGGGCAAGTTGCACTGACCTTGGGCCTCCGAGTTGATAGAGTGGATCAAATGCGCCGGCGCCCAATTGTCCTCCGGCGAGACTGTTCCCGAGCATCTGGATCGACTGCCCAAATTGCGGGTTTGGCGTCGAGGGGCTTCCCAGATCTCCAACGGGTTGCCCGAAGTTGGGGTGGTTGAGGATGTTAAACATCTCGGCGCGGAATTGCAGCTTGATCACCTCACGGATAGGGAAATCGCGATGAACCGCAAAGTCCCATTGGGCTGCGCCAAATCCGCGGAGTGCGTTCCTCTGGAGGTTCCCCTGTCGCAGGGGAAGGCCAGTTGTCGGGTCTACAGGAGGAATCGTGAAGGCTGTGGCATTGAAAGCCTTGCCTCCCGGGTACTGACCCCCGTAGAGATAGAAAGACTGCCCCGGAATCTCATCTGGTCTGACGTTCGTGGTAAAACCGCTAACCGATCCAGCAAACGAAACCGGATCATAGTAAACATCAACCGGAGGGGCAGTTCGGGCCTGGAAGATGTTTTGCACGGACCACCCGCGCAGGATGCCCTGTACGAACGCACGGGTCCGCGGGGCTGGCACTTGATAGGTCAGCCCCATTGAAAAGGCATTTCGAACATCGAAGTCGGAGGGGCCGCGGTTTACATTCGAATTCAAAGCAATCAGTGCATTGGATCCACTCCCCAGTGAGCCGGCAGAACCCGTATCAATCGAATGCGACCAAGTATATGAAACGAGGGCCTGAAGGCCGTGCGACAGTCTTCGTTGAAATTGGAGTTGAAGCGCATTGTAGTCCGACAATGCTGCATTGGTGACTAGCTGGGCATTCGTATAGTTTGGGTTGGGCGAAGAAATTGATGCCGTCTGTATAAGCCGTCTGCCGGCAGACCCAACGTAGGACGCAGTCAACGTTTGCTGGACGCCCAGCGACTGTTCCAAAGCAACGTTCCACTGGAGCGTATATGGGAGCTGAAGATGTGGGTCGAATGCGAGAAGCGTCTGACCATTGCTCACATTGGGAGGGGTAATCGGAGACGGAGCTGCGGCCGCCGGGCTGAGGGGGAAGCTGCCAGGAACAACTTCGAGTGATCCAAACGGATAGAAGGACTCATTCACAACATTCCCAGCTTCAGCCGTGGCAAGGTCGTAAAATACCCCGAATCCTCCGCGAAGAACGATCTGCCGACCTTCCTTTTTTGAAAGCTGATAGGCCAAGCCAATGCGAGGTGCGACGTTACCATACCTAGTCGGAAATGGAGATGTTCCAGCAGGAAGAAGAGCTAACTGATTCAGATTACTGAGATTGAACCCGGACACAGCCGCTAAGCCAGGTCCATCAATCGGTGAAGGCGCAAAGTCTACATCCCACCGTAGTCCATACGTCAATGTCAAGCGGGGAAGGATGTGCCAGATGTCCTGAGCAAACACACCGAGGTTGCGGAACTCCAAGGCCGCTCCTGTGTTGGATGCTATCAATGTGAAAAGCGTGTTCCCCGTTTCGGCATCTGGCACGCCAAGAAAAACGGGCGCTTGGCTGTAGGGAACAATGCTGAAGTGAGGTGATAGCCGTCGGAAGTCAAGACCGAACTTCATCGCGTGAGATGCCTTTTGCACCGACACGCTGTTCACGAAGTTGATCTGCCGTTGCTCGTTGTGTGCATTCTGACCATTCAGCAGACCGAAGCCACTGGAAAATCCCAAAGAGAAAATGGAGAAACCGAACCTTGCGTCCTGTTGAGTAAAGCCATTCGGAAACGGAAAGGACGTTAGTGGTACAGCGCCTCCAAAACTATCAAGTTGATTGGAACTGAAAGAGTCTGTGTGGCTGAGGTTGAAACGGAAATCATCCGCCAAGACAGGAGATATGCTCCACAGCCCACCAAGAGTCCCGGTTTGTGTAGTGATTTTCTGTGGCGCCAGAACACTCAGCGCGGTGGCTCCCCCACGATCATCCAGAGTTGAGGGGGAATAGTTGTAGCGCCCAAACACGGAAACTTTTTCGGCCAGCCTATGGTCAATTCGAACGCTGTATGCGTCAACGGTTGCTGGAACAGAAAAACTGGTATTAAACTGCGCTACGCCGGTCGCAAGATTGTCCGCCCCGTTCGGAGCGGGATACGCCCTCAGATATGGCTGTATCGCCGCTGCGGCATTCTGACGACTGGCATTGTCGGGAACGAAGGTTTGCACAACCTGAGGAAGTCGAAGCCGTAGACCTTCATAGGATAGAAAGAAGAAGGTCCGATCCTTGACAATCGGTCCGCCGGCCGTCCCACCAAAATCGTTCTGGCGTTCCATAGGCTTTGGCAGACTAGCGCGATCTCCAAACCAGTCGTTGGCATCCAATGCATCGTTCCGAAAATAGTCGAACGCACTGCCGTGCCACTCATTCGTCCCCGAGCGCGTGACGATAGAGATCTGCGCACCGGGCGTCCGGCCGAACTCGGGCGCAAACGTCGAGGTTTGGATGCGAAACTCTTGCAGAGCGTCAACCGATACCAAACTGTTCGTGCCTCCCAGGATATTGAACGAGCCAAGCGTGCCTCCGAGTCCGTTCCCCGTGGTCTGACCTGTACTGATACCAATATTCGCGCTTACCCCATCTACCATCCAATAGTTGGAACTCGCACGCTGCCCGTTGACACTAAATTGCCCAGTATCCACGCCGTTATTTGCGGTCAGGACGACACCCGGGGTCAGTTGAATCAGCGCTTGAAAGCTTCTGCCATTCATTGGCAGGTTCTCCGCGAAATTCCGATCTACGACTGTGCTGACCGCGGGAGATTCCGTGTCAACCAACGGTGCTCCGCCCTCAACCGTGATCGACTCAGAGACCGATCCCACGACTAGCTTGAAATTCTGTTCGAGGTGATCCTGGACGTTTACCGTGACTCCCGTGACATTGACCACCTTGAAACCCGCGGCGGTGACCGCGATTCGGTAGCGACCCGGACGAACGCTGGGAAATGTATACAGCCCCGAATTGTTGGTGGTTGTTCCGGTGCTGGTGTCACGATCGATATCTACGAGCTTTACCTGGGCACCCGTTATGTTAAGCCCGGATGGATCTATGACCTGACCGGAAACTGTCGCAGTCTCGGATTGTGCCCAGGTAAAGCTGGCGACGAGGGAGAAGAGCAACCACACAAGACAATACTTCATTGGAACTCCACCATTGAGACAGGCATCGATTCGCGACTCTCTATCAAGGTATGCAGCTTCGCGGAGACTTTTTGCCCTCGCGTACGTTTCGAGGCGGTATCTCATGGATTAACGAGTGGTCTCGGCGGCCAGGGAGGATCCTGCACACAGCAGGGGCATTTCCCGCCATGGGCCATGCTGCGACACGGGCTTGAGAGCTGGCGTCCACGGGAAGACCATCCAGCGCGGGGAACTGGTTCCAGAGATGAGCATCGCCATTCATGCAAAGGTCGAACATCGGCATGACAACTCACCCTGATATTCTCTGAATGCGTTATGACTAGCGAAAGGTATAGCAAGTCCGGTGAAGTGTTCATCAGCTACAGCTGGGATAGCGAGGAGCACGTCCGCGCGGTCCTTGATCTGTCGAACCGCCTGCGTGCGGAAGGCGTGGACTGTGTCTTGGATCAATACGAGGAGTCGCCCCCTGAAGGTTGGCCAAGATGGATGGATCGGAAGATCAGGGATGCTAAGTTTGTGCTCATGGTATGCACGGAGACGTACTACCGGCGCGTAATGGGCGACACCGCGGCGGAAGAGGGGCATGGTGTGAAGTGGGAGGGCGGGCTAATCTACCAGTACATTTACAACGCCGGCGCCACCAATACGAAATTTATTCCCGTCGTACTTCGGGAGCAGGACAAGACGTTCATTCCGACACCACTACAGAGCGCCACACATTACGACGTGAGTACGGGGAGTGGATATGACCGACTGTACTCGCGCCTCGTGGGTAGGCCGCACACTGAGAAGCCGAAGCTCGGGCAGTTACGTCCTCTGCCAAAGAAGGATGTCAAAACCAATTTTTCTGTATTCCTATCGACGCCGATTGATCCTGAACTCTGGGACGCGGCGAAATGGAGAGGAATCTTTGTTCGCATCTATGAGAGCCGGCCGCCCGACCTGGGATTGGCATTCTTAAACGAAACTGCTGCTCGTAGAATTTTCGAACAGTGGCATCAGCGATATGGGGACCGGGACGCCTTTGAGGAACTGCGGATCTCGATCATCGAAGGGGAAGTGCGAGGCGAGCAGCCCGGATATTCAGTCCACGTCGGTGTCGATCTCGAAAATACCATCAAACGATACCGTGAAGCTGGCCTGACTGTGAACGCGGATCGCGACGGGTTCTTGACCCTCACGCGAATTCATCGCATGAATCCGGCTCCAGGCTCAAGAAATCTGGAGTCGTTCAAGCAGGCATATCGGCATTTCAAGGCATACACATTGATTCCGGGCATTCTGAAGCCCGACCAGTCTGACGTGATTCCCTTTCACGATCTCGGGATTTACAAAAGCACTATCCATTTTCGTCGTGTGGAGGAGATCGGGCCGAACGATGAAGATTCGGTCGTTTTAGGTTCCGGATCCGTCAAACGCCCCCCGACGGAATACGGCAAGAAGCAACGCGGAAAGAAGAAGAGGAAAGGCTGATCCCTCGAACATCGGGGGATGGTCAGTCCTTTACCTCATTCTTCTCTTCTCTTCTCGATCGTGGCGAATTCTGTGGCCGGAATGCGATAAAATTCGAACTGAATGTCCCATCCGTCCATCGTTCCATTAGTTGCAGTTCAGAGCAAGCTCACTTGACAAAGCCACCTGATGCCGTCAACTGATGACAGACGGTAATGGTGTCGTTGGACTCGGGAACACGGAGGAAGGTTCTGAACCTGTCATACGGATTGCGGCTCGTGAGACTTGCGAGGATCCGTTCCCAAGTCTCGTTGAGCGACGCGACAAGCTCTTCCTCCAGGCTTTCGAGAAGAGCACGCGCGGACACCAGTTCTTCCGGACTAAGGTCTTCGACCGCGCTCCAAGAGAAACGAAATTTGTTCTTCCAGGCTTCCCAAGAATTGGGGTTCTCGGGGAGTTTGGGCCACAGTGTTTCTCCATGTCGTTCGCCACGTCCCAGCACGGGATTGTGGATTAGCAGGTTGCGATATGTATCGATCTCCTGAAAGAGGAACGGAAAATCCTTTGGCAGGCGCGCGGGCAGGTATTGAACCGCATCGCCTCCGATGTCCCGCACTGCGTCGTAGAAGTCCTCAACGTTTTCGCAGCAGATCTGCAGCAAGGAGATGATCTCCTCGGGGTGAGTAGGCTTACCTGGTGCGGTATTCGCCTGCTCCAGCCTGAGCTCAACGGCCCTCGAGAGCCTGTAGAACACGGAGTAGTGGCAAAGCGCAAGCTTTTGCCATTCTGATGGGATATCTCTCCTGATGCGAATCCACGATCGATCCGGATCCGCGGCAGGAGCGAGAACTCTGTTTGTCAGCGGGACCACGTAGAGCCGCCAGAATATTTCGTAGTTGGGGAATCGATCCCGAATCAGACGCCAACGCTCCCGCTCGTGGCGATCCCCATGATCGTCCAGATTGAATTTGTCGAGTTTTTCGCTTGTGGCCACGGTCACTACCCCCGCGATGTTTGCCGAGCAGAACTCTTATTTTCTCACTAACCAGTGCGGGTTACGAGGGCGCGGCGAATGGGAGGATGCGCCAGAAAAAATCCAGTATCCGGAGGTGAACGGCATAGGTGGTTGTGTTTCTCTCCCAGGAACGCAAACGAGAGCACACCTGAAATGCCAGGTCGGACTTACTATAAGACATGGGAGTCTTCATGGGATTTTCGGCAGAAATTCAAGGCATTGACTATCCAGCGGTTGCGATCTTCAAGCTAGATGACGGAGCCGCCTTCTGCTGGAATGGTGACCACCCCACAAACGGCTATCTAGCAGTCTTTGATCTTGTACAACAGAAGCGACATTGGGTGTCAGGATCGTTTAGCGTCCACGGAAGCCGCCATCGAAACGGCGTGCGCCATCAGGCGTTGGAGCCTGCGGGCGACAGAAAAATCTACATCTCGCCATACATGGACACGGCGGCTACGGACTTGGCGTCAGACAGCCACATTCGCACGGTGCATGTTCCATTGCTCCAACCGTTTGACTGGTGGCCCATTAGGACACCGTTGTGGAATGCAATTGCAAGTACATCACGTCACGTTCTGCGAAGAGAGGACTTCGGCGAGGGGGTGGACGGCGTGATCTTGCAGGGATTCATGTGTCGCCACGCCTGCGTCGGTGATCTGCTTGCCAGATGGCGAAAACCCGCCTACAGGTCGTGGCTTGAACTCGGCGGTGAATTTGACTTGGTTGTTCTCGCTGAGGTCGTAAGGGTTCCTACCCCACTCCCTGGTAAACCCCGCACGTCCGTATAACTCATACAGGCCTGAAGACATGAGAATTGATGGTTACGGATGGTTCGGCCTATCACCCAGGAAGGCAAAGAGTATCCGTTTCCCACCGGGCTCTCTTATCGTTTTGCGGGAGGATTCAACCGTGACGAAGACGGAATTGATTTGGGCCAGAACATTCGGATCGTCGAAGGTCAGCACCCAGCGACCGTCTTTGGCATCGTCACTGTGAAACACGCCGAGGCTGCTGATCGGCTTCTCAGCACCCAACCGTTCGCCCCAAACGCAAAACGAAACCTTCGCGTCCACTTTCCGTGGATCGGCGAGATCGTATGCGTAAAAAATCAGTGATTTGCCCTCGGTGTAGAAGATCCTTCCGAAAGCGCGCTGGCTCTTCCCGTCTCCATCCCGGTCGTGAACGTCGATGATGTGGAGATTGCGCGCAACCACCAGATCCCGTACATCACTTCCTCTCGCCGCGAGTTCCTCCTGCTGACCGAGGGCAGCCTCCTGAGCGGCGAGCTTACTTCGCAGATTGCGTAGCTCGCTTTCTTCTACTGCGACCACTGCATCACTCGTGTTCTTGTCTGACTTTGATCTCTCCAGATCTGTTTCAAGACCGGCGATTCTGGCCTTCAATTCCGCCTTCTCAGAGCGAATGTTGGCGTTTTCTTGTTCCACGTTGGCAAGCCGAGAAGAGAGTGAGCCATTAGCCGCGCCCAATGATTCAAGTTCACCTCGTTGCTTCCGGATCGCGGTCGTCATGGAGGCGGTATCCGCCTCCGCCGAAGCAAGCTTTCGTTGTATTTCGGCGTCTGAGTTCTGGCCTTTTTGCAAAGGAGCGTCGCTGCTCGGAGTGCTTACGAGTGGCGGAGTACTGTGCTGCGGACTAGCCGCGATACGCGAAGACTTTTGTCTGCCGATCACCAAGAATGCAGCGAGCGCAATGACGGCTGCAACGGCGCAGGCACTTGCGAAAGCTCGCATGCGCCTGGGTTTCGCCATTGGAACGACATTTGCCCGACTTATTTCAATCCCTTCGGACCGGGCACGGGCAACGAACCTCTGGGTCATTCCTGAGGGAATTTCGCAGTGCAACCGCTTGGCTGCTAGCTGGGATAGTCCTTGAGCGCTGATCTGCGAGAAATCGTAGGCGGCGCTGCGGCAGATGGGACACTCTTCGAGATGAGATCTGAGATCGGCCAACTCATCCTGGGAGGCCTGGCCGCTGGCAGCCAGCGCGCACAGTTCCTCGTATTGTTCATGGGTATTCAACGAGGATCCCCTTCGGGTTCACTTTACGCTCGGCGACCTTCTCTCGGGAAGAGCAAGTTTCCTGCAAGACCTTCCGTAACTTTGCCAAGCCACGATACAGATTGTGGCGGACCGAAGACGCCGTGTCGCCCGTTTTTCTGGCAATTTCTTCCGCTGTCAGCCCCTCGAAATAGGTGAGCTCAATTACCCGGCGTTGACGCGACTCGAGGGTTGCCAGCACCTGGTCGACCAAATAAAGGACTTCCTGCGGAGGCAAGCATAGCAAAGGGCCGGCACCGTAAGAGAATTCCGCTGGGGCGAGTTCGTCCAGTTCATCCCGGCTGTAGAAGCGGTTGGATTCGAGGTGCTGCCGCCTGTTAATGCTGCGGTGGTAGGCGTACTGAAGCAGCCAGGTCTTGAAGGTTCCTCGATCAGGATTGAATTGGTTCACAGCCCGGAAGATATCCAAGAACACCTTTTGGACAGTCTCCTCTGCTTCCCCATCATCGCGGAGGATGGCCCGGGCGATCCGGAAGACCAGGGGACTATGCCTTTCAAATAGAACGGCCAGGGCATCGTTGCAGCCCATACGCAACGCTTGCATTAGGTCTTCGTCGGCAAGGGTTCGAAGGCGAGAGGGAGAGAGAAAGACGGCTGCCAGTTCTTCATCGGATAAAGGCATAAGCTGTCTCCCTAGACTCGGTTTCCGCAAAGGACTCAACTAGGTCCACTCGCACAGACCCGTAATCTCATTCGGTGGTAACTAAAACACCCCTAAGCGAGACTCGCTCCCTATGCGGGAGATCAATTGACGAGTCTTCGCGAAAAATTCGGGAATCGTGTTCGATCGATTCGCTTGGCGAGGAGGAAGAGCCAGGAAGAGTTCGCCGAGTTACTCGAAATCTCGGTAGACTTCCTGAGTTTGATTGAGCGAGGCGTAAACGCCCCATCGTTCGAAAATCTCGAGGCGTTTTCAGAGCGATTGGGCATTCCAGTTTCCGAACTCTTCACGTTTGATGTCGATTCAGTTCCTACCAAGGCTCACTAATCCCCACCAGCGTCCCAACTCGTTGACGACAGCCTGACGTCTCAAACACCGACCATTCGTTTTGGCGGCTTTCCCGCTAGACGCCCGTTTGTCGACCCGTAATCCCATTCGGTGGTACCCGGAATGAGATTACGACAGACTTGCGACTGGTGCAAGTCGAAGATTGACCTCCCTACGAATACAATTCGGGCGACGGATTCGGCAAATCCGGGCCGAGATGGACAAGACCCAAGAGGAATTCGCCGAGATGGCCGGAATGTCTGTGGACTTCCTCAGTCTCATCGAGCGGGGAAGAAATGCGCCGTCGTTTAAGAAGATGGACTTGATGATTAAACGTTTGGGGGTTTCTGCTGCCTACCTTTTCACATTTGACGACGGCCCCAACAGCAAGCGCCGAAAGCCTAATGCCAGGCGTTGAAGATTCACTCGCGCGCTCTCTCCGACGCGGCCCACGGTTTGCGCATCTTGCATCGAGCGGATATTCGATGACTCGTCGGCAGGGTATTGACCGGAATGCCTTTTAGGGTGCCTTCGGTAGAGCCCAGTCAGCCTTTGGGGTCCCGCCTCCCTCGCGGGTTCGTGCCAACTTAAAGCGAACACCTCGAGGCAGAGATGCGGGTGGGCTCTCATCGCGAAGTAGAGCACCCTCGATCAGGGCCTCTCCTGGCTCAAACGTCAAAGCACCATCGTAGCGTCCGCGAGAACCTCCATAAGTCTCCTCTAACGCACTTAAAGACCGTCGCTCATTCACCCTCAGAATGATTCTGTTGTTGAATTCTGAGAGAACGCTGGGGTGCAGTTTCCTCGGCTGCTGCGTGATGACCATTAAATAGAGATTGAGTTTTTTTCCTTGATCCGCAAAGCGCTGAATCTTCTCGGAGACAAGACGTTTCTGTGGGTCTGTTGTTTCTGGTGGCGCAAAAAGGTGGCCCTCGTCGATCACAACCACGGTGCCATTCCAAGAAATGGTTTCGTCGCGAAGAAAAGCTTTGCGCCTCTCTTCGCCTTGACCCCAGAGTGCCTCCAATGCGCGGGCTGCCGTTAGCGTTCTCGCTTGGTCGTCGTCGAGCGACAAATCCACGATGATAGACCTGAGATCCCGCTCGAACAAGGAATCTAGATCGTTGTTCGAATCCTTCGCCCACACATCTAATCCCGATAGTTCTTGTAGGCGCAGCCGGTATCGCTCCACGTCCTCGCCAACCGCCACATCAAAATACTTACTCTTGCTGAACTCTTCGAGCGTTACCGGCCACGCTCCAGTTTGCTTCTGATACTTGAAATGGTGGTCTAAATGACGATACTCGGCGAAGGTTTCGCTCGGCTTCAACCGCAGGAACGCGGCCATCTCGTCCAACGAAAGCTTGCCCCAGTCGATGCCCCAAGCCCCACCATCCGGTGCCGCGACATCAATTTTCTTGCTGATTTGTCGCCATCTGGCCACAAATTTTGGATCAGGCTTGCCTGCTTTGCTGTCTGAGTCACTGCTGAGTTGCTTCAGATACTTGAAATCGGCATTCGGATCGAGAATGACCACTCTGGCGTCAGTCCAAGCCAAGATTTCTTCGATAATACGTCGCGCAGAATTCGTTTTCCCGGACCGCGATTGCCCCACGATGAGCGTGTGATTTGCGAGCAGTGCCTGGACGGCTTTTCCTTTCGCCTCCAAACTAACCCGGCTGATGGGCCAACCCTCGGCAGCGTGAAACTCGGTCGCCTTTTGTTTTCTCTGTTTCATTTTTTACCGCGCTGCGTTGGTCCTTTGGCGGCGACGATAGAAATGGGCAATGAGACTTCGGGGCAAAGCAACTCGCTCCTTACAAAGTCTCGCGGCTCGACGACAGGATCGTAGTCGCATGTGATTGACAGAGCGCTGCGCGCGGTCGTAGAAGTCTTGGTCACGAAAGACCAGTATTCGAGGTCGTAAAGTGATGAGATTCTGAGGCTGGTCGGTCCGATCGGCTTAATGTACTCGGGATCGAAGGCCAACCGAAGCATTGCCCTGCCCTTACCGGGTATCGCAGCCGGGATACGAGCAGAAAGGTGTGTGACCAGCTTGATGTGGTAAGTTGTGTCAGCTTCCAACTCATACTCCGCGAATGAATTGCCCCTTACGATACGTAGCACAGGAGCAACTTCAGCAAGGCCGGCAGTTCTCTCCTGGAAGAGCCCAGCCACGCGCAGGAACACCACCTCGTAAGTCACGTCCAGGGGAGCGCTGCCCAGACTGCGAGTTCTCCATTCGCCGGGCAAATATGCGTCGTCGACGATACTCTGAAATGCCACCTCATCGCTGGCCCTCTCACCTTCGAAGCCGAGGTCGTGAGAAAAGTGGGCATAACTGACCGGCGCGGCCTTGCCCCGGGCCACCCGAAACTTAATCTTTTCGTTCAGAGATACTCGAGTAGAACGGCGGCGATACTTAGGTTTCACATAGCCGGTCAGTTCGAAGAAAAAATGCGCAATTTCTCCGTCCTTAAACGCATTGATCAGGCGTCCGCATCGAAGTGGCAAATATGGGCCACCTGGCCCCATCGTATCCCCTGGTTTCCAGACTCCGATTGTTTGAACCTGATAGAGATAAACCACAACAACAGGCAGGTTCCGCAAAGCGGCCGGCAATGTGCCACCTTCGGATGGAAGCGACGCCCGCAATTTCTCATCCACGTATTTGAACCGATAGCGGAAGTGCAGAATCATCCCACGGGGAAGCGCGAGAGCCTCGACGCAATCAAGGACATATTCGCGGTTCGCGCTACTCGAGACTAGATAAAGACAATTCTTCGGCATGCGTTACAGTCACACGGCGTCACGCTTGTACGCAATGGGTTCTTCATGCTTCATGAGCTGAACAAAAGCGTTGCTTTCCATCGTTAGCGCAAAATACCGTCCGCAGATTGCCAATGAATTTTCGTGACGAGCAAACTCAGATTGACGGGTAGCGACAAGATCGGAAAGGACAATCATGCGGTAACCCAGGTCATAGCCTTGGCGAACGGTTCCTTCGACACAAATATGTGTATCAACTCCGACCACGGCAACGGTGGATATCGAGCGCTCACGCAATAGACGGCGTAGTCGGTCATTCGAGAAAGCGCTATACCGGTGTTTCGTGAAAACCAGATCGCCTGGCGCAGGTTTTATGGAAAGTTCACTTCCTGCGCTCCCTGGTGCACAAATAATAGGTCGACCATTCCTTATGAGCCGCTCGCGTTGCGACTCCGACATTTTTTCGGGATCGTAGATTAGTTGAAAGAAAGCAGTTAACGCGACATCGGCGCGAATTGTAGGCAAGAATTTGGCGATGCGGTCGGCGACTTCTCTGCAAGGCGATACATCGCTGCCGAGGGCAGCCAACGCGCCATCATTGCTGCAAAAGTCTCTCTGAAGATCGATCACCAAAAGTGCTGTACGATGGCGTTCGATCCTGGACAACGCGTGTTCTTTCCAATCGTCTGGGGACTTCTGGGCAGACACGGTTAAGGTCTCCATCAGAAACATTGGGCTGTTTCCGGGCTATTTGTTTCGACAGCCATCGCTGGCCTTCTCCAATTGCCAAGGCTTTTACAGTTTATCATCGCGGCCCTGCGAGCAAATGTCCGCACGATATCGACATTCGGCTCTGAGCCGCATCCTTAGGATCGAATCTGGAGTCACGCCGCGAAGAGCGAAAGCCCTTGGTCTGTTATAGCGATCAAAGAGCGCATATTTGAGGGTGGCCACCCAGAGTTCCCCGCCCTGCGCAGGCAAGGAGCCAGACCGGCTCTTCGCGGACCAGGGCGTGCGCCATACGTGACCCTCAGCCCACCGCTGCCGATGACATGGTCGTCGCCATTACCTGGAGAATTTCCGGAATTTCGCCTCCAATCACCTTGACTTGAGCCCCGTGGCGAACAGGATACGCAAGGCTGTGGCTCGCGACCTGCATTAGCACTGAATCTTGCTCGATTCTCTTCGACAACCAGCGGTTTATCCAATAGGTGCCTATCATCGCGGTCTTCTTGCGTGGGCTGCTCTGCCCAACAATGTATTTTGGCCGCGTCTCGAGTCCCAACAACACTCGCCGAAAGTTACTAGCCAGGGGAACGCCATAGATGATGCGCTGATTCCCGTGTCTCAAGAGCATTTCACTGGGGAGACCAACGAACGTTAAGGCCTCCCTCATTTTTCGCATTAAGGGATTTACGCCTTCGCCAAAAATGCTGTTAACCTTCCTCCCTTGTTTGGACCGACCCAACAAAGCATCCGCCAACCGGACGGATTCCTTGCTGAAGTGGAAGGATCCAAACCCTTGGCTCGTTCCAAGCTCGTCATACCGCAGGCACAATGAACTCTGTCCACCAACGACAGCCGCGGGCAGCTTGACGCGGTTGTATTGGCTGGATCCGTTTCCATACAGACTCGTCGTGCATAACAGCACGAGCCGAGGGATTCTCTGTACCGTCTTCCCTTTCATGCCGGAAGCGATGAGACTTACGTGATCTGCATACTTTTTAGCGTAAGCTCGAACGACCTCGGGACTCCCCATGAGCAGACAGGTTAGTTTCCCTCCTAAAATCGCGTTGTATGGCGCAACAGCACCGCAGACCATGAGGTCCATCATGCCAATGCCGACCCGCTCTGCCTTACCAAATCTCACAACCCGTTTCAACGCATCCCGAACAATCGGCTGCTGAAGAATCCGGGGTAAATCTTTCCTGGAGAGAGACTTGAGATTTGCGTCGTCCAGAACTCTCCGGACTTCCAGGAGGGCTGCAAGCCTGTTGCACCGTTTGCTCCGATATAAGTATGTTTCAGCCAAAGCAATCCAATCCTTACTGGTTCGCGCTTTGCCGCTCTTGTGAGCAGCGCTGTCCGGCCTTTTGCGATGTAGTTTTATCGTCCTTAGAGCTTCCGCACGGAGCTTCGCGATTACCTTTGGAGATGTTGCTGTGAGGTCTTTGTGCGTCAGCAAACCATCTTTTATAAGATCGGCAATGTAAATTCCTTTCAGAAAGTCCCGCAGTTGTCCAAGCAAGCAACGGATGATTTTCCTGTCGGGATTGGCGGCCAACGCAGCAACGGCAGTGTCGGAATCCCATCCGATCCACTTGTCACGAATCGACTGCTGAATGACCGAACTTGCCAGAGCTGCAATCCCAATTACCGGATGATTGGGAAATGCTCGGTCACGAACCAGAACCATGAGGTTACGCCCTGGCACACTGCGATAGATGTTTACCCATGTATGGCGAAAATATCGCCAGATTTCATTCAATCGCAGACCCGTCTCGGAGCAAACTGCATCTGGAGTTACAAACTGCAGATATGGGTCGATGACTCCCGCCAGGTAACTTGTGCGCTCATCGGAATCTTTGTAACTTGTGCCTCGACGTAGCCTGAGAGCGAGTTCCTCGCCGTCCCGAATTACGGAATAAATGGAATGCCAACCCTTTGAAGTGAGCCGTCTTCGCTCCATCCCTTTAATGAACTCCTGTACGGAGGGCTCGCTGAGCTGTGCATCGCGTTCGATCAGGTGTTTCTGGCGAATCCTGTCCTTTTGAAGAACTGGGGACTCATCATGCTCGTCGGGGAGCAGAAGTAGGATTTTCGAGTGCCGGTTCTCGACCGACCATCCCTGCAGTGCAAGATCAAGCAGCAGGTTGCATACCAGCATCAGTTTGAGTTCTTCGATCGTCGGTCGCTCAAGGTATCCGCAGGCTTCCGTCCGCAGTTGCCGGACCTGTTCGGCAAGACTCTCAGCGGAATGAAATGCACGTCTAAGCCGTCGGCAAAAAAGAACTAGTTTGGCCTGAAGACGACCGACATCGGGAGTAATCGGAATGGCTTGATCCACACATTTCAACATGGGCTCTAGGCTAAGAAAGCTGCCACGGCATCACTCCAGATTTGGCGAAACCGCCCCATTATCTCACGGTCTCTAGGCCCATTTATGAGGCACTCCGCTCTCGCACAGGAAATGAGCAGCAACAGCACGTACTGAAGCCCATCCTGCCGATCTCCGGCAGTACTGGCTGAAGCCAATTGCCGGTATGCGCTGGAATAGAAAGGGTGACATTCGTTGATATTCAGTGATAGCAGCCCGTCGCGCAGTTGGGCCGAAAAGAAAAGGTTGTGTTCTTCGGGATTGTGAGTGACTGCGAACCGCAACCCACGGACTCCATCGTTACGCTTTCTCAGCAGGTTCGCTCCCGGCGTTTTGTCGAGCGCTGAACGCTTGCGCAGCGACCGTGGGGGTTCAAGCAGGTGGTCCCGTGCCTGCAGACGGGTTAGCGTGTGACTGCGCACTCCTTCTCCCTTAATGCTCGTGAACTTGTTGCGGACACGACTGTTAAGTTCACGGCCAATCCGCTCAATTTCCGGGGTGAGAATCGACAAGAGCAGCTGAGTGGGATTGATCTTTTGCTTGCTGTGCGTCACCCCAAAGAGTTCATCCAGTTCGGGGGTAAAGGCCACTTCGCATCGCCACCAGTCATCGTAGTTTTCTTTGCGCTTGGTGCCCATGAAATACCAGCCATAGTCGATTTCTCTTCCTGCCCGGACGATCGACACGCCTGCTTTCTTGGCGATGCCGAGATCGTTTTTCTTCTCATTTGAGAAATTGTGCCACTTTTGAATAGGTAGTTCGGAAAACCGGACCGAAACGACGGAGACCGGCACGCGCGACTTAACAATGGCTGGTACTCGAAGTTTGTACTCGAGCGGGGGGCCATAAAGCTTCGCGCCCGAAAGGCTACCATCTCGTGCGAGGAAGAGCGGATCAAACGGCCGGACTTGAATTCCGTTGACCTTGATTGCTCGGCCGTCGCGGATGGCCTGGCGGAAGATGCGCCCGAACTCAGCCAGAAGCTTGAGTTGGAGAGTCTGGGTATCATCGCAATCGAGCCGATCGCACTTGCTAAGGACTACGATGGTACCGCTCCGGGTGCGCGGACGAACCGAGACCTGCGCGATCCGTGGCGCCGGTACTACGCGCATTGAATTCGTCGCTATTTCGTCCACATCCAAGCAACTGCTCCAGACTCGCGATGAATCGGTCCAGGTGAACACCTCCAACCGTCGCGCTTGGCTCAACCCCCCGTTGGGCAGCCCCATGCCATAGCGACCCGTTGCCACCCGTGAGCCGAACCGCGTGGTACCGCCAAACTGAAGCGCAAGGCGCAGCACTTCTGGAGTCATGCCCGTCCCATCGTCGGTAACTCGGATCACGACGTTACTGGTGGGACCATCACTTACTTCGTGTTCAATGGTGACGTTGACTCGCTTCGCCGATGCCTCCAGGGCATTGTCGACAAGCTCGGCAATTGCCGAACCAGTGCTCTTATAGCCGGTGTCTCTAGTAGCTTCGATAAATGACTGTACGGCAACTATGGGAAAAGGCTTCATCGGGCCTCCAGCGGCAGGGCATCAAGCCAGCTTTGATTGAGATGTAATTAGAGGTTACGAAAAGCGCCAACTCCTGGACGCAACTCTTGACATCAGAAGGGTTTGGTACCAGAATTCGTATTCCCCCTTGCGAATTGTTGGCTGAACGGAATTCGAACTGGATGGCTACCTACGACTTCTGGCTTGGGGGCGTGCAGTCCCCCATTGAAATCCCGGTCATCTGTATGTGCTACGCACTGCCAAATCTTGCGGGGTGCGATGACCCTTAATGATTGGCAGCAAAAGCTGGGGTCGCATTTTTCCGAACTGCAGCAGCTTCGCCTCAATCATCCAAGCGCGAACCCGATCCTCTATGCTCTTGAGCACGACCTAAACGAAGTCGAGGTCACCGAACTCCGCCAACAAATCCATGGATGGTTAAAGTATACGGGCCCGGCGCATCGCCATTTCTTGGCATGGGCGGTGTATTCGGCTGAGATTGGGTACCAATACTCAGGCGAAGAATATTGGACGACGTTCTGCCGGCTTACACCCGGCTGGCAGGACTCCCAAAACAACCGTGATCATATTCGAAGTGCATTCGAGGAATTTCAGCGAAAATTCAACGCTACCCAGCCTCAAGGGCCGTGGGCGGGGAAGTTCACAATAATTTGTTGGCCGATTACCCACGCCATCCTGCCTAAAGATTTTCAACGAGAACTCGCATATCTGCTATATGAATTGCGCGGCTCCTTCACTCCGCAGCTCTTACACAACCCAGAGTTGCTCGGCCAGAGGATTGAGGGTGCCGCATCGAACTCGGGGTCAAGATTCCGCGAATTCGCTGAAAACCACGTTCTGGTAGGGCAAATTGCTACCGCTCTGCTTCTAACCGAACAGGACAAGGAAAAGGCTCTCATTCTTCCGTCAACCTTGGATCGGATTGCAGTCGATCTGGACAAGAACCAACGTTCCAAAGAGTGGCTCGGCGATGCTCGACGACGTGCCGATCAAGTCCGAATCCGCGGTCTCTCGCGCTCTACGGATGATCAGGAGAATCTGGTTTCAGCAACTGGCAGCATTCTGACCCCGCTCCAAAAAGAAATCCTCGAACTTGGTCTGGAGCCCAAACTCTTCCTAAGACGAAAGGGGCCGGATACCTGGGCTGTCCAGCTTGAACTGCCGGATCTAACTTCGCTGATTCAGCGATTTCCTGGCCTGCGCACAGTCGTGGCCGGCCAACGATGCACGATCGCAGGGACCAAAGGGACGCCACTTCCGCGAGGAGCCCTTCTCTACGGGCGGCAAATCGTGGTGCTTACTCGGTGGCCATCCTCCGAGGAGCTACTTATCAATTTTGAGGGTCTTGACTCAGATCTGAAGTATTTACTGACGATGGAATGCCTTCTTCGACCCGGCCCCCGATGGCTCTTCAAGGTAAGCGCTGACGGTGCGATGGCAGCACACGTCAAAACAGGAATCGTCCAACCTGGATGTTCCTACATATTGATAAGTCGTACCGCATCGGATCTGGCGACGCCGACGCTGCACTGTGCGGCCGCAGTCGTTAATTGCGAAGGGATTTCTGCTGCGCGCTTGGAGGTCCCCGACGTCCTTTCAAGAATCTATGCCGACGAACTGCGGGATCTGTCTCTTGCCACCGCGAGCGAGGTACAGGTTGCACCGGTGGGCTTACCCGCAGCAAAGTGGGACGACTTAGGGACAGCAGAATGGCTTTCGACAGATCAGCCCATCATTAAAATCTCAGCCGATTTTGAGGCGCAGGGAGTGCTCTTGAACCTGGTTGGACCGTCGCCCGCCAAACTTGAACTCGATGGCGTAACAACCTGGCCGCTCCTGATCGATTTGGGAGAGTTGCATTCAGGCGTTTACAACCTTCACGTCGTGGTTGTACGACCTGGACATTCAAATCATATTTTTGGCCGCCTTCAGTTCACGGTACGCGAACCTAAGCCCTGGACCGGTTCGATCCCCTCTGCGACACCATTTTCGGTGAGGGTCTCACCTGCGACGCCAAGCCTGGAGGAGATATGGGAGAAACAGGCTATGGTGGAACTCCTCGGTCCCTCTGACCGAAGAGTTGAGGCTGCGATCAGGTTTTACTCAAGTTCGTCGCCCGAGCCAATTCTTGCCCAGACCATTGGATCCGTAGTGCTACCTTGTCCGCAATCCCGCTGGTCGGACCTCTGGACCTCAATGACCAACGACAGAAAGATTCAGAATACCTACGATGCGAGCACCGAATGCGAGCTTATCTTCCATTGCGAGGAACTGGGCAGATTTGCTCTGCGGGCGTCTCGCGAATCAAGCCCGGTCCGGTGGGTCGTAAAGCAGGAGAACAACGGATATTTTCTGAAGCTGGCGCTGCTAGATGATCAGACGAAAACATCTCTGGCGCACTACCCATTTCGATCGCCTGCCGAATCTAGTCCCATGTCCGCGGATCCGATAACCGGTTTCCGTGTTGCGGACGACGGCGGCCTCTTTGCTGCGATCACGGAAAAATACAGAACGGCAATCATCGTCCCTCCTGCTATCCACTCACTCAAGTGGCTGTCGGCGGTTGTTTCGATTCCCCAGGCTGCACCGTCGGAAGCAGCGCTCGATCATCATATTCGCGCGCTTGAGCTTTGGGCTACTGCGCGGGCAGCCGGCAGTCCTTTCGCTGCGGGACGTAAGGCCGCGGCGGTGTCCGCACTCTTGCACGAAATCGTCAGAGTGCTTTGCGGGAATGAGTGGTCGCGTTTTGAACATGAATATTCACGCGGTGCGATTGCGATTACCGATCTAAAAAACTTCATTTCGCCGGCAAAGCACAATCCCATAGCGCGCGAAATCGTTTTGCTGCAGCAACAACTGAAAGCTTCACCTCCAAATGAAATTGCTGAAGCTCTTTGTCGACTGGCGTGCTCCTTCTTGGATCTACCGGTCTTCTCGGGTGGATCGAACCACGGGGCGAATAGGCAACAATGGGTAACAGAATTTGTTTATCGGCTGTTCAGCGCTCCTGTTTCGACACGAGGTTGGGCAAATCAGGATCTCGCGGCTGCATTCGGCTATCTTCTGAAGAATCCGATCTTGTGCCGGATCGGAAGATTTGCGGCACTGCTTTCCGAGGCAGATGATGTCAGCAGTGCTCAACCAACGGTGGTGACATTGTGAGACTGGTGTCCATAACAGACGTCGAATCCGTGGCCGTTTCTTGTCTCGGGTTTAATGTCGACTCCGCAGATCTCCTCACCCCGGAGGTGCTCGCCGCTCTCATCAGAAAAACCGCCTCCTTTGAGTGTCCCTGCCCGCCAGCGGTGCTCGCAAAATCCGTCTCGCGGCTCCTTGAACCAATTTGTCCTGGTGACACTCTTAAGGATACTGTGCGCGGGACCATCAATTCGGTTACGTCGTATGGGGATTTGATTGAGACGCACGAACCAAGCGATACCGCGTCGAACTTCCTTCTATATCTGGCTGCTCCCAGCTTCCTCCAAGTCTCGGATACCCTCTTCCTTCTTTTTGGAGTGACGCCTGATGGGGAGGACATGACTCCTCCTGATCTGCGTAAAAGGGTTGAACCAGTGATGTACAGCCGCAGATTGGCAGTCCAGGATTCCAAGGAGTGCCGCGATACATTGCTGCAAGCGGGATTCGAATCTCTGAAAGTGGACTCTTGGCTGCGGTGCCCATCTCGTCGGCCTGCTTCCGAGTTGATCGCACTCTACGACGACGCTTTGTTGAAGTCTGGTCCTCCGGGCGTTCCAGAAGATGTCATTCTGATAGACCCGACGCAGTCAGTGAGCTACTACAAGGGACGATGGATGAAGCTAAAGAAACAGACCGGAAGGTTTATTGGCCGGCGGTCGCAGACATATGGCGCACAGTTGTGGTGTTACCTCGAAGTCAGCAATGGACTCGTCACGCGGCTGCTAGATTTTCCCCTATTCGAAACCCACTGGCGAGCGTTCGATGAAGCCTGGAACCTTTTACAGGCGATGGACGCCGTCTCGGGCCAACCCCAAGGTTTCCGTGTTCGGAAGACGAGTCAAAAAGGCATGGCAGCGATGGATTTATTTTCCCCGGTCCCAACCTGGGCGATTCGCCGGTGGGATGCTGTCGGTCTCAGGACAATGCCCACTTCTTCACTGATGTCATACATATTTCCTGAAACACAGATCGATGGTGAATGCAGGTTTGCCGCCGAGAGAATGTGGCTTAAACGCCTATGAACAAGGATGTCCAGACAAAGTTCGCCACGATAGATCAGACCGTGATGCAGTTGCATGCCGCGCTTCAGGAATATATCGAAGCTGCTTACCACATCTCTGATCCGCAAATGGTAAAGGAGAGGGCGGCACTTCTCTTAGAGCCAGGCGTGATCCACCAGCGCCCATACCTCGAAAGCACTCCTCGATATGTAGCAGGGCCAAAATATTCCGATATTCAAGGCCTTGATGCAACTGTCGCATCCTTATTTACTTCGCTTTCGAAATCGGACGGGGGAAAACCGATTCTCTACAACCCTCCCTACCTTCATCAGGCTCAGGCCATCGAGGGAATACTCGTGCTGAACAAAAGCCTGATCATCATGACTGGTACGGGGTCAGGAAAAACAGAAAGTTTCCTTTTGCCTATCTTGGGGAAACTGGCTCTTGAAGCCGCGCACCAACCGACTTCATTTACCAACCACTCCGCTGTGCGGGCGATGATCCTTTATCCGATGAATGCGCTCGTAAATGATCAACTCGGGCGCCTGAGATTGTTGTTTGGGAACAGCCTGCTCAGCAAACAATTTGAGACCTGGGCAGGGCGTCCAATTCGTTTTGCTCGTTACACGAGCCGGACGCTCTATCCAGGGGTCCGGGATTCCAAGAAAGACACCGACCGTCTTTCTCCAATTGGCAAATACTACGTCAAACATCTGCAGGACTCGCTTGATCCATCGTCACCCAATCACTCTTCTTCCAAGGTGCTCGTAGAAGAACTGAAGAGTCGCGGCAAATGGCCTGCTAAGCCCGATCTGCTGGCCTGGTATGGAAAGCCGAGCAGCAGATGGCAAGACAGTAAAACGAAAGCGTTCAAGCGTTGCGTGACTCTTCCTCACGACCAGGAGTTGTTCACCCGACATGAGGTACAGGCTGCCCCTCCCGATGTTCTCGTCACAAATTACTCCATGCTGGAGTACATGCTCATGCGACCGCTCGAACGACCAATCTTTGATCAGACTCGCGAGTGGCTGAGCGCAAATCCAAGGGAATCATTCTTACTTGTTATCGATGAAGCCCATTTGTATCGTGGCGCCCAGGGTTCCGAAGTCGCGTTGCTTATCAGGAGATTGCGGCAGCGGCTGGGGATTGAAGCTCATCGGCTTCAGGTCATTTGCACTACAGCCAGTTTTCACAAACATGAGGACGCCCCGTTCTTCGGTGCTCAACTCACAGGCAAACATGCCGACGATTTTCGCCCGATCAAGGGGGACCTCGATTTAAGAAAACCTCAGCGCGTGGCTACCCCGGCGGATGCGGAGCTTCTGGCCGGGTTGGATCTGGCAAAGCTCGATTCAGAATTGGCCTCAGACCGCGATGAGGTGCTCTCAGGGTTCTGCCACGCCCACGGAAAAGCCTTTGATTCCGCTCACTGGCAACTCTCACTTTTCGAAGCGTTGTCTGGCTATCCGCCGTTGAACCTGCTGGTGAACCAGACGATGAAACAGGCGTTGCCTGTGAAAAAGCTGGGTGAGGAAATATTTGAGGATTCCACTCCCCACGTCGCTGCAAGAGCGTTGACCGCGCTCACCCGGCTCAGCAGCTTGGCGCGGCGTGCTTTGCATGAGCCCGGCTTGCTCCCTTGCCGCGTTCACTCCTTTTACCGTGGTCTGCCCGGCCTTTGGGTATGCATGGATCCAAATTGCTCGGCTGCAGAAAAGGTAGCAACGCGGCCTGTGGGGCGCATGTTTGCACAACCAAGGGATCTGTGCGATTGCGATTCGCGAGTTCTCGAACTGTACACATGCCGCAGTTGCGGCACAGCCTATGCACGCGCCTACACCGACGACGTTCAGGTCCCCACTTTTCTATGGGGGGAGGCAGGAACCATTGTCAGATCTGCCAGCGGAGAAAAGAAGGAACTTGAGCCTATTGATTTACTCCTGGAAGAGCCGGTATTTGGCTTGGTCGAGCCGGCTGACTACGATTTGATCACGGGAAGACTCAATCCCAAGAATCCGAGCCCCCGCGTGCGAACCGTATTTCTCCGAAAAGACCGCTCGATACCGTACAAAGACGATGCTGACCAGGGCGAAAAAGTCGATTCCAAGCCTGGCGAGTTCAAACCTTGCGCAATTTGCGGCGAGACCGCCTCGTTTGGAAGAAGTTCGGTGCAGGACCACCAAACAAAAGGTGACCAGCCTTTCCAGGCCCTAATTACAAAGCAACTGCAAATTCAGCCTCCCAGTAATGTACCTGCAACTCGTCTCGCCCCGCTTCGCGGTCGAAAGGTGTTGATTTTTTCCGACTCCCGCCAGACCGCAGCGCGACTGGCGCCGAATCTTCAAAAGTATTCGACTCAAGATGCCCTCAGGCCGCTTATTTGCGTTGGCTATCGAGTACTACAGGAACAAGCATCGATTCGAAAACTACTGTCGCTGCAAGATCTTTACCTGGCAGTGCTCATCAGTTCCAAGCAGTTGGAGGTACGACTGAGACCGGAACTCCGCGCGGGGGAGGATTTTATTGAAGACGTGACGGTCGAGCAAGCTCTCAAGCAGGGTGCTCTCGCGGACTCGGAAAAAATGCTGGAATTGTTTACGGAGGTGGGCCGGTCCACGCCTCCGGAGTCGTTGCTTGCCTCGATTATTGACACGCTTTTCCACCGCTACTACGGAATGGAAGCGCTTGCCCTTGCTTCAGTCGTCGAACGCGAGAAGTTCTCAGAGAAAATAGTGGGACTTCCGGCGCTTCCAGACGTCGCCGAATCCGCAGAGCAGAAAATGGCCATCGTACGCATTTGGCTGCGACAGTGGCAAAAAAATGGTTTCCTTCTGAATGGAATGCCCCAGGCGTGGCGACAGATACGGATCAAACCGCACACTGGTAGTTTCGCTGGGATGCGATCGGTCTTGCCAACGAAACCGGCCCGGAGCGAGTTCGATAAGAATTGGCTGCCTAAGCTACGCGAATGGTTTTGCAATCCGATTCCGGGAGGCAGGTTCTGGTTGAATGGCGGTAACCTGACCCTCGCCATTGGAGGAGCATGGGCGTACTGCGTGACATGCCAAACAGCGCAACGCCCCTTCCCACAAAGGACCTTTTGCATAAACTGCAGTCGCGATACCGTGCATATTATCGACCCAAATAGTGACGCTGTGTTCCTTGCTCGCAAAGGTTACTACCGGTCGACGACCGTGGCAGCAATGTCTGACCCACCCACGCCACCGGTGTCGTTGATTGCTGCCGAGCACACCGCGCAGTTGAACGCGGCACAAGCCAAGGATGTATTCTCCAAAGCTGAGGAATTTGAACTGTTGTTTCAGGATGTTGATCTCGGCCCGGACGAAAAGGGGCACGAACGTCCGTCAATCGATGTCTTATCCTGCACCACGACGATGGAAGTCGGGATAGACATAGGGACGCTTTCAGGAGTGTCGCTGCGAAATATGCCCCCCGCTCGGGCCAATTACCAACAAAGGGCAGGTCGAGCTGGGCGCCGTGGCAACGCCGTGGCAACCGTCACAGCATTTGGAAGTGCCGATAGCCACGACGAACACTACTTCACGAGTCCAGACCAAATGATCCGGGGCGCAGTCAATGATCCGAAACTGAATCTTGATAATTATGAAATTACCCGTCGCCACGTGACGGCGTTCCTGCTACAGCGTTACCACCAAGTGCGATTGCCTCACATTGCGCCGGCTGACCAGCCTCACCTTTTCGCCGTTCTGGGTAGTGTTGCTGCCTTCAAGAGCTCAGAATCTCTGCTCAATAGAGAAGATCTCAATCAGTGGCTAACAGAAAATGAAGGCGAATTGCGAGATGAGGTCTCTCAATGGATACCAAGAGAGATTTCAGCGAAGGATCGCGACCGCCTTTTGGATTCCCTCGTTTCTGAAACCATGAAACAGCTTGACGCGGCAATTGAATGGGGAACGGCCGAAGAGCCGCAAATGAATGCAACAGACGAAGCTGCGGAAGTACCCGCGGAGTTGGACGAGGAAGTCCCCCAGGCGGATCCAATCCAGGCGAATCTTCTGGACAGGCTTTTGTATAAAGGTGTTCTCCCTCGCTACGCCTTTCCCACCGACGTAGCAACCTTCTATGTCTTTGACAAGGAGAAGTCCTCCAGTTTTCGACCAGAATTCTTGTTCTCTCCTTCGCAGGGCCTACCGGTCGCCCTATCGCAATATGCACCGGGAAAAGAGATATGGATCGCTGGAAAGCAATACACCTGCGGCGCGATCTATTCGCCCATAAGGAAAGATCGATATGAGGCATGGGAAAACAGGCGCCTCTATTATGAGTGCTCGGTGTGCAAGTACGCTAAGAGCGTTGAAAGGAAGGATGGCGAGCGAGGTGAACGCCTGGACTGCCCAGCCTGTGGTGAAACCCAAACCTTTGGCGATGCGAGATACTGGCTTCGGCCACCTGGGTTTGCCCATCCCGTCTTTTTGGATGAGGAAACCTCGCCCGACGATATGCCTGCTCGGAGCTACGCGACCCGAGCCAAGCTGGTTGCTCCAACCCCGCCTGAAGACGCACCCTGGATCGTGGTCAACGACAAGCTGAAAGTGCATCATTTGAAACAGCATCTCTTGGTTACCAATCGCGGTCCCGCAAATGATGGCTACGACTATTGCACGAAATGTGGCCGCATTGAACCTTCGGTACTACCGACATCGCAGCTCGGAGCTGCGCATAAGAAGCCGTATCCAGACGAACGTCATCCCAACTGCGAAGGTGCGACCACCCGCGGAATAGTTCTTGGAACAGATTTCATCACTGACATCCTCCTTATCTCCCTCACGGTCGAAGAGCCAATTTTGTTGTCCCCATCCTTTCTTGCAACGGACATAGCTCTCCGCACGGTCAGTGAGGCTATTTCAAAGGCTGCTTGCTTGCTTCTGGAGTTGGAACCGAGCGAATTGCAAGCGGAATATCGACCTGCTCTCACGGCGCTGGGAAAAGTCGGCAAACAGATAGAGATCTACGTTTATGACACTCTTCCCGGCGGTGCTGGGTTTGCCCGGCAAATTGGCGCACGGGGGCTGGAAGTCGTCCAAAAAGCGCTTGCCATTCTTGAAGGCTGTCCCGACAAATGCGATCGCTCTTGTTACCGGTGTTTGCGTAGCTACAAGAACAAGTTCGAACACGACCTGCTCGATCGAAAGGTCGGCGCCGTCTTGCTGAACTATCTCTTGAGTGGCGCAGCGCCCCGTTGGGAACCTGGGCGGATAGAAGCTTCACGCGACCTTCTATTCAACGATTTGAAGAGGCAATCGGTTGAGGGTCTCACAATCCTGAGGCGAGCGCCAATAGAGATTCCCGGAATTGGGACAATCGAGGCACCCTTGCTCATCGAAAACGCCGGCGGCTTGCGATTGATCGTTGATGTCAGCGGACCTCTTACTCCAAAAGAACCTGCCGATGACGCTTTACGAGAGATTGTCGACTATTCGCCGGTCGCGATTAGGCCGGTTGAGGAACTGGTGGTCCGCCGAAATCTTCCGCGCGCCACAAGCGAGTTGCTCGAGTTGGCCGGCATAACAAATTAGGAAGGGAGACCAGGTGGAGATTTCGGCGGTTTTTACGACTGTGACCCCAACTCATTGGCAGGCACCGCCAGAGTGGATGAATTTTCATTACCTAATCCGTGCGGAACAATGCCCTCGTTCCGCGGCCCTTCGCCATGCGAAATACTCACAACTCTGGAACCGAAGGGGCTATCCAGATAAGCCTAGTCTCGGCGCGCTTTCTGGCATGGTGATGCACCGGGCAATCGCTCGAATAGTCCGTGCCCTGGCCGACAGCGCCATTGGTTCGTTTGAAGATCCCCGGTCCGTCGAAATCCTAAAGAGCCTCGGTGGTTATTCGAAGCTGATTGCGGAGTCCGTCACAGACGTCTTTCAGTCTTTTGGGGGCAACCCTCGATTTGAACTCGTGCGGTCGTCGTCGTTGTTAAGACTCAACAACCGCCTTCCTGCTATCCGCGAGCAGATACAGCTACAGCTGTCACGATTGAAATGGAAGTTACAGCCTCCGCCCGTCGATTCGACTGAGGACTTGGAAACTGATGCGGTTGCAGGCGACCGGCTGCCTTTGGAGCAAGGAACACATTTTGAGGTTGAATTGCGGCATCCTGGGATCAAATGGCGCGGATGTTGCGGATTTGATCGAACTTCATGATGACTTCTGCGTAATCGAAGATTTCAAATCCGGAGAACCGTCGGACGACCATTTATTGCAGCTGCAGATATACGCGCTCCTTTGGAGCCACGACGACGAACTCAATCCGGCGAAAACCGCCGTCGACAAATTGGTTATTTGTTACCCCAACGGCGATAGGATCGTCCCTTACGATAAGAAGAGCGGCACCAAGCTTGCTCAGGAACTGCAGGCGCGAACGAAAGCTGTTCGCAAAGCAGTATCGGGCCCTGAATCTCCCGCGAACCTCGACGCCGAGCGATGCCCACAATGCGATGTTCGCCACCTGTGTTCCGACTATTGGACTGGGAACCGGCCTGCTAGTGTCGATGTCGCACGCTCTGAGAGAATTGAACTCGATGACGTACAACTTGTTCTGCGATCCCGCAAGGGGCAGAACACATGGTCAGCAGAATGCCAATTGTCGAACCGCGTACCCGTCGGAAGCACCGTTTTGTTGCGGTGGACGCCAAGAGATTGTGCGGTGCTTGACCAGTTGATGCCAGGCTCGGAAGTCCGGTTGAGCGGAGCATTGATATCCTACAGCGAAGACGCTCGGATTCAAATTGTTAGCTGCTCCACAACCACCGACCTAATTCTTCCGTCATAGTGAGCAAGGGTTTGACACCCTTTTCCGTGTTAGTCGGGAAACCATTTCGATTCGTGCCCTACGACGTAATCGGGCAGATTCGAAATTGGATCAAATCTGACATACAGCGCGAATGCGATTAATTCGGATGCTCGATGTTAGCAATTTACGAGTCAGGACGATCTGACTCGCAACAGCCCTAGTAGCACGGCAGAATTACAGGCAGTTTGTCTAATAGAGTCTCCTGTTCCACCCATTGGCGCTTGTTGAGAATGGCTCTCAGCGTATCCGCCAGAACAGCGTTGGGGAGTAGCTCCAAATCTCTGCGGATACCTAAGCCACTTTCAGCAGAGAGTGGGCAAGTCAGCTCGGCTTCTTGAACGATTTCTGGCCCCATGAGGACGGGCTCCGCCACACCGGCTGTGATGTCGCGCATCAATCGTGCAATCCGAACGCCACTTAGGTCGAGGTCACACCAAACGCGAATTCTGGAATGCTGCTGCGCTGCTTCGACAAGCAATTTCTGGACGCCACGATTGGGGAATCCGCCTGACCAGACCAACAGCGGCGCAGTGGCTTTTACTGCGTATTCGAGACATGCCTGAAACGCGGTGAGGTTTTCAATTACAAGCACTCCAGGCCTTGGCAACACCAGTGTCCGCAACGCGAGAATATCTTCAGAGGCGACGCCGACACAGCGGAGATTTTCGAGCTGAATCTCCCCATTTTGCAGGAAGAGAGAGCCCGAGCCTGCCATCAGTACCAATCCACCCCAATCGCGGATGCCGAGCCGGTCCAAGGGCCCGACAATTCTTTCCATGCGCTGCCGGATGGCGGAAAGAGCCTTAGACGTTCCAAGGACCCGGGCGGAGAAGACTCGGGCTGGCATGACGTCGCCAGTTTCGAGCAGTCGCGCCAGGGCGGCCAGCGCTTTGATCACTCTTTCGTCTAGCCCAGTTGCTCCATCGCTGATGAGATACGCGCGAATGGAAATTGATTCTGCGTTGCTCAAATTCGCTAAAGATGTGCGCGCTTCGGCGAGGGTAGCGGTTCGGCGGGCCAGGAGGCCTGGTTGTGCGACGTCCTCCAGGGAAAGCCGGTCAAGTATCCGAAGCGAATGGAGCTGGAACGTTCCACCGACTCGGCGGTAACTTAGTCTCACAGATGCCTGGTGGGCGAGTTGTTCGATTTCTGATTCGGTTTGTATCCCGCCCAGACGGCGCATCAACCCGATAGCCCGAATCTCTGTTCGGTTTCGAGAAAGGCTCAGGAGCCGGCGAGCTAGTCGTCGCAACGAGGTGGTCGCGCTGATTGCTGCTGAGTCATTACCTTCTCTTTCAATCTCCACTATCTTGCGAAACCGTCCGGGGCGATCACGCCCACAGTCCCGGCAGATAAATACCGATTCGATCTCTCGTTCGCGTAGCAGCCCAACCTGCCGCCAGGGTCCCTCCCGTCGTATGCTCTGGAAATTCCTGCATGTGTGAACTTCTTTCATGCGCGGGCAATCAGAGGAGAAGGTGCATAGGCGGCAGCCGCTGGTTTCTTTGAGAGAACAATGAGGAGTGACGCGGGATCGAGTTGTCCGCGATCCAAAGTGGTTGGAACAGTAATGAGAAATTGGGCACCGCTTCGGCGCAAGAACCGTCCGACATCATCCACCCGATCCAATGACAGGTGAGCAAATGGCTCATCGACAATGAAGAAACTGTCCCCTTCGGTTTCGGCCATGGACATAAGCAAGATCAGTCCGGCAATGACCTGCTGCCCCCCGCTATGTCCCGTATCTCCAAGCTCTGTAGCCGGTTTACCGTCAAACCCAATGCGCACAATGATTCCTGCCTCATCGAGTGACTTGTCCTCGTTTCGCAAGTCCGGCAGTTCAACCTCAAGTTTCGCGTCTGCAAGCTCGGCCAAAGAGCGGGCTCGCTTGGAATAGTCATGCAGGGTGCTTCGGATAACATCCAAATAGTCACCCCGGCAGTGATCAAGTTCGAGCCGCGCGGCATCGGCCTCACCTTGGCGATCATGCACATGACGGATGAGATCGTCCAGATTGCGTTGCAAAACAATTCGCTCCTGACGGACGGTTTCTTCCGGAATGCCGCCTTCCTTTTCGATTGCGTTGAGTGAATCCTGCGCTCGCTCGACATCTCGCTCGGCGATTGTTGGAGACGGCAGTTCGCCCGCTTCCGCCTGGGTTTGCAGCCAAGGATCGAGCCCCGACTTAAGACCTTCAACTGCGGGTTCAAGCTGCTGTTTCCTCTGCTCCATTTCCATCGCGGTGGTCCGAGTGCCGTTCAAGTCATTAGTGCGGTCACCGAGTTCTTTCTCCTTTTGCTGCAACAGCGTCTCGGCATCCAGCACAGCGCGCTGCGCCGCGGTCAAAGCGTTACTTGCATCATCTCGCGCTTGTTTGTGAGTCTCTGTGGAAGTGCGGGCCTGGACAAGGTCATGCTCCAGTTTGGGAAGCTGGCCTACCTCCGGTAAGAGTTGATTTCGCCGCTGCTGCTGCACCATCCGAGCTTCTAGTTCGCTGATGCGAGCGCCCGCCTGTTGCGTGGCATCAAGGGCTGCGGAAAGTTCTGCCGTTGCGTGCTGCTGGTCTTGACGAGCACGTTCCAGTTGATCACGTACCGCGAGTCCGCCAAGAACGCGATCAGTTGCCTGCGAAACCCACACACCATATTGGTCTCTTCTTGTTGCGTTGGGGAGTATAGCGGTCTCGTCGGGCTTGAGCTCGCTTGTGTCGCTGAGGTTCAGTTCTCTCGCGAATCGAACCAACCACTCCGGCACGGAATTCGTAAACTGAAGCGCGCCCTCGGTCGCAGAATCAATCTGGAGCGTCTCATCCAGAACAATGGGGCCGAGGAAGGCATGAGCCCGGGCAATCGCTGTTGCTCGGAGCTCGTCGTTGCACGGGACACAAATTGCGTATCTGAGATTGCCCAGCGCCGACTCGACGGCGATATTCCATTGCGGATTGGTGATTTCGACTCGCTCCGCCATCAGAGTTGCTTTTATCCCTTGTTGGGAAAGGGCCTGCAAAGTGCTTTGCACCGCATCTGGATAGTGTCGGATTCCACTTTCCAGATCTGCGATCAGTTTGTCAATTCGATCGAGCTCCGTGACTTTGTCCGTGTGAAGATGTTCTGCTCGAAACTGGTCTATACGAGCCTTGCTGAGTTCGTCTTCTAAGGTCGCCTTGTCTTCTTCGGGAAGTAATGCCAGTTCGGCCGCATATTCTCGGCGCCTCTCCACGTCGGCGAGAACTCGCGTGTACGCTGCAATAGCTGCGTCGCAATTCTCTAGAGCTTGTCGAGCGGACACCCCGTGCGCTTCGTGGTCAACGCGAAGACTGTTTAATAGTGCAGTTTGACTCTCCACTTCTCGTCGCAGTCGATCTATCGTCGTTGTCAGATTAGAGGACTTGATGCGCAGTTCCGGAAGTTTTCTATCGATGTCGCGAAGTTCCAGCACATGGACTTGGAACGAAGCCGCGGTTTTGATCTCTTCCGAGGTCTCCAGCCGGGCCTTCTTGTCGAGATACTCTTCCAGTCGCCGGACCTTTCGATCGAGTTCGGCCAACTCTGCTTGACTGCGAAGCACTTGGGCGTTCTGGCGGTCAACTTCCCGCATGGAATCCTCGTATTGTCGGCGGGCGCCAGTGTAGCGGTCTAGCACCTGTTGCGAGCCGCGCGCTTCCATAATCCATCCGAAGAGTTCGCGCGGTTTCTGTCTTGATAACTCGTCAGCCCGCCCTTGCTCGAGCGCCAAAATATGCATCAAACTGCGCGATACTCCCGCATTTTCGAGGATGCGACGATATTGCTCGGGTGAGAACCAATCACGGCCCTCCAAAAGACGGTGCTGCAGATCGCGAGGCGAGACCCTACCCGGAAGCACAAGAAATCTTTTTTCGGGCGAACCACCGTCGGGAACAAGGGCGCAAGCTAAGGTCGCCTCGTCGGTCAGCACTTGCTGACGTTCGAAAGGCCGTCTACCTCTCTGGTTAGCGCGATTGGAAACGACGGCTCGAATCAAAACTGGCTCGTTAGGGCGGCGCATATAGTGGGAGGTACGCCGATTTTGACTGAGTCGCGGAGCATGTAGGACTTGGCGGATTGCATCGAGCATGGTCGTCTTCCCGGCTCCATTTGGACCTGAGAGGACGACAACGCCTGCGTCTAAGGGGATGCGCAACGGCTGCCAAAAGTCCCATCCGTGCAGTTCCAACTCGAGAAAACGGAACACTAACTAACTCCGGTCATGGGCTTGGAGTCGGTGCCGGTCGGGGAAACCTGGGCTACATCGCGGGGCCGGTCGCCATGCGGGGGCTGTTTCCCTGCATCGTGACCAGGTGCGAGCGATTGCGAACGCGCAAGTAGTTCCCCTAGTACGCGCGAACGGATGAAGGCGATCATTTTTTCACCGTCAATCCCCAACTCTAGTAGTGGGCCGGCCTGAATGTCGTCCAGATGGTGGTAGGTGATGAAGCCTAACCGACGTAGGCGGCTGAGGAGGGAGCGCAACCGGGTGCGTCCGCCAAGGCTGGGACCGAACTCTTGGACAAGCGTTTCGAAGCGGACTGAGGGACTATAAGCTCGCGCCTCTTCAGCACGTTGCTGAGGCAAGAGAGAAACTTGCATGACAGGGGTGTCATGAGTGTCGCCTGCCGTTCGACTTTGAAGAGCCAGACGAGCCCAGAGAACCGTCAAAAGAGCACATCCGTCCCGTCCCAAATCCATGTTCGTTGGAGTGTCGAGGACGGTGGCATCGCAGATCTCCGACGCCAGGCGCAAGCCATAGTATTCGCTGTATGCGCTGGTCGCAAGCGAGAGTCCGCAGGAATGCAATCGTGCTTCAACCTCGCTTCTTATCTGGGGATGTTCGAGTTCGCGAATGTCGTTGCGCCGCACCCAGCCGGAGGCAATTAGGAGACCGCAGATTCTTTCGACATCAGTCATAGTTGATCCTCCGCGTTAGTCCAGATGGCCCCCTCGCTAAGTTCCGAAAGAGGCAACGCCGTTGTGAGTCTGCCGGAAGCGGCTATAGTAACCTTGACCGGCATTGCGCCTAGTCGCCCGGCAACACCCTCGCCGCCGACAGCATTGCCGAGCAAGGGGAGGAGACTAGCTCGCAGCATGCTTTCCGGGGAAGTGCGTCTAGGCACAAAGGTCGCGAGTGGCTCCTTGTGCTGGGACTCGATGAGCCGATCAAGGTCGTCCAGAAGTTGGGCGATTTCCTCGGGAATGTGAGCGGCGTTCTCGGTCAATTGCGGCTCTGGAGGTTCTCTCCATTCCGTAGGTACTGCAATCGATTGGGCACGAGTGAGATAGGCTTCGGCAGCCGAGGCCAACAATTCCGGGACCACGAAAACAGGTCTCCGAAAAACCGGTTGCATTGCGCATTTTGCGGCATTCGAAAGCTCTTCGCACGATAGTTGCATGAGCGTAGTCAAGATATCTGAGGTGGTAAGACCTGCAACAAGATGAAGGTATTGGCGACCAACCTCGGTAATGGCGGCATGCAGATCGCTGCCCACGCCATGCAATCTGCTGAGTAAATCGTGCACATCCTGAGCCACTCTGCGAGCCTCGATCATTTCCAATGGAACTCGCGCCAGCACTTCCCGAATACGTTCAGAGACATCCAATGCTTCAGATAAACGCGTTGATGCACCGCGAAGAATGACTTCGGAGTGGGAATTGCGGGCGTCCTCCATCGAGTTCCGAAGGTCGTCAAGACGGGAGCGCAGCATAAGCACCTGTCGAATCGGGTCCACTCCGAGCCGAATCATGTAATCAATGCCTTCAACGGTTGGCAGAAGATCGCCTTGGCGCACTCGGGCGCGCAAGAATGAGAGTACGGTAGCAACGAATTGTCCGGCGCTGCTAATACGGTAGCCGGCGACACCCGTATATGTGATCCATCCGCTTCCGCGGAGGGTCCTCATCACGAGGTCACGAGGGTTGTCCTTAAGCCAATAAAGAATCTCGTCGATCTCGGTGGAAGTAAGCGGGCTGCGACCGTCTGCAATCAGTGCTTCTAGTGCGGCGATGCGGACGAAAAAACCGCCTAACGCACCGCGAGTCAGGGCATGCAGCAGGGGGTATACCGACTCCAATTCACGAGCCGCCGTCAGCGGCTCAATGTCCTCAGGCCCAAATCCAGCGAGCAAATCCGCAAGCGCTTCCCAGGAGGGAACCTCGCAAGAAAGTGATTCGGAGTCTAAAGGGTCAATTACAGTTCGCGGAGTGGTAACACTGAATCCGTCATCCTCGGCCAGATTCTCAACCCTGTCGTCATTGAGCTTGGAACGATCCATACCTGGTATCGGTTGGAGCTATTGCATTCTTTAATCAGAGTGTCGCCGTAAGCGAATGATGCGTCACACAATCGAAGCAACGACGCCACCGAAGAGACTCTAGTCCAAAACCCATTCGCTTTCAAATAGTTATTGCGTGTATCTAAATCGCATTGGCGGTCCAACGCCAGTAGGGGGGACGGTCGCTGATCTGCAGTTAGCGTAGGCCCGCCTGATCAAGTCTCTTAATTAGTCCATCTGATCGATCCTTTCTCATCGTTGCACCACCAATGCGCGGCCTGGATGTTGTCCGGATGGTCGTCTCTCCACGCTGCTCCCATGCCTTTGGGATTCTTGTGGTCCGGAACAATGTCGTTGTAGTCAGTGAATTCTTCGTGGCAGAGTACGCATACGCCTGCTTGTTGTCGAATCTTGCAATTCAGTAATTTGCGCATCTCGGCTGGTGATCGAAGTTCACGATATCCTCTGGGGTGGTGCGGATCCTCCACCCGCTGTACGCCTATCCTGACCAGTCTGGGCTTGTTTTCTTTTCTTATTGTTTCTCGGCCGCAGCAAGACAATGATCGGTGTACGGGACAATATTCATTGCGACGCAGTCTCATGATCGTGCTTCACAATTGGGTTTTGGGGATTGCTTCGAGAGAGAGAGAGAGAGAGAGAGAAGGGGCCTTTGGAAGGTGATTGGAGAAGATGGGATTGAGTCAGGCCAGGAAACCGGCGGGGCACCGGACGTTACAATATCTGTGAGGCTAGTTCCATCACGGCAGCGTGGCCACAAATCGCCCAAATTGAGAAGCGATTAAGCGTCTTTCAGCGGGAAGTCTTTGCCGCGGTTATCAAGAGCTTCCAGCAAATGGACAATCCGCTCCGTCTCAATAATTTCGCGATGGGGCTGCGAGAACTTTCGCGGATTGTCCTTCATGATCTCGCTCCCGACGCGGACATCGAAGCATGCTGTTGGTACGAGGAGGAGAAGAACAAGGATGGAGTTGCTGTCTTTACGCGCCAACAACGCATCAAGTATGCCGTTCACGCCGGCCTGCCAGAGGATTTTGTAGAAAACACTCTGCTCGTCGACGTGGAGGAGACCATCAACGAATTCCGTGACCTGGTGAACACGCTGAGCAAGTTCACGCACGTGGGACCGACGACATTCAACCTCGCTGGAGCAGACGCCGATGATCTCGCCAAGCAGGCCTTGGAGACCTTCATCATGCTTTTTGACACCATAGACGAATGTCGAAGGCAAGTTCGTGACGAGATGGAAGATCACGTGAAGAACGCTGTCGATGACGAACTCTTAGAGACTACCGTCCAGGAATTGGACGAAATTGCCACGCACTATCAGGTTGAGGGCTGTAACATTGACAATCTAAAGCTTGTAGAAATGAACGCAAATACGATTAAGTTCGAATTGCGTGGATCAGTGGACTGTCAACTGCAGTATGGTTCCGATGGTGATTATGCGCGCGGCGACGGAGTGCGCGTCGATGACAATTACCCCTTAAGGTGTGATCTCGTGGCCAACATCGCGGATCCTCTGAAACTCAGGGTAGAGGCCCCGCGAGTGGACAACAGTTCCTTCTACGAATGATTCGCGTGAGGAAGGGGCCCTGTGAACGCCATCGTTGGACAGAAGCTCGACGACTGAGCGCGGAATAAAGGGTCTTCTCAGCGCAGATCTTTGCAACTGGGAACGTTAGACGGATTCTTTTGGCCCGCGATATCTCCGTAGCAGTATCGTCCAGTTGCGGTGTCCAACAAGATTGAATCCGGGAAGGGGTCACCTGCGCGGATGAAACGTCCGGGAGGAGTGGGGTGACTCAACTTCAGAGTGAGAACCGAGGACGCGATCACCAACACACCCGTGATCAAAGCAGTCCAGAGCGGCACGAAGTGCTTCCAGCTTGCCGCTGCGTCCTTCTGACGGTCGTGCAATTCGATCGCTGTATTAATGAGAGTCTGTGTGAACTCTGCCGACAGGGGTGGTCGTTTCTTAGTTGGATCGCTCGGTTGTACGTGACGGGCGACAAGCGAGAGCGGATGTTTGGCTTCGTCGGAAACTCGGAAAATCTCAGGGTGTTCTTTGGCAAGCGCAACCCATCCTTCTTTCGAGGATGCCGGCAAACCTAGTTCCTTCTGGATGATGCCCGACTCGCTCCGATGTGTGTCTGGATCGAATGCAAGCACCTGAATGAGTGCCAGAACGTCACCCAGGCGACCAGGTTTTGTGTAAGCTTCCTTGGTCATCGGATCGAATTGTACGCTCGGACCGTGGTTGAACCAATGACTGGGTTGGCCTCGAAGAGTGGGTGGGTGGATAAAGATTCCAACTTTAGTCCGCGATAAGCAGAGCCCCAGTTCGGTAGAGGTTGACGCAGGTCTGGCATTCAAAAATGGTATTTATAGTCTTATGACCCCAACAAAAGAGAAGATCGAAGTTGCAATCCGGACCTTGAGATCAGAGGGACACATTGTTGAAATTCAACCGGACGGTGGCAAGACGTGGTTCGAGATCGACCATCGGATGCGTGCCTCGGCGGAAGAGATGGAGAACTTGGCGGATGGCGTTTACTCACTCCCCGAACTGGAACAGATCTTTCTCCAGAGACGCATTGACAGCACAAGCCCAGACGATCTCGCCGAAACCGTGATCAACGAGTGGGCCATGTATGCTCAGGCCGGCCACGCCACAGATCTGACTCCGGAATTCAGGGAACTCGCTGACAGAGCTTGCGAGTTTCGCAACGCCGCGCAATGGCTAGATAATCAGCGCAGGAGCTTTGAATTAATCGCAGAATACGCGAATCAACTTTCATCCGAAGCTGTGCTCGAACAACCGTCGGCTCGCGAAAAGGCATCCCGTGAGGCGTTTTTGGCAGCCTACAAAAACTACTTCAGCCTAAGAATTTCAAGGGTGGACGAGGTCGGACGCTAGTAGGAAGCTTGCAAAGTGCGCTTAATGTGGATTCGTTGGGGCGGATTGCGAAGTCACTTTGGAAAGAGTGCCGTAGCCGGGTTGTCAACGGGAAGAGCGCCATTGTCCTGCAGAATACGGATCACCGCCTTCACTTTATTCTGTTCCGCAGGATTCAGTTGAGCCATCGCCCCGGTAATCTGATCTTGCATTTTCTTCTCGTCGATCCAGCCGTAGAAGGGATGACGATACTTGTCTAGTCCGATTTTCCTTAGAGCCTGGCCGGGATGGCGCAGGGCAGGAGCCTCCGGATAAACAGGCCCGACATAGCTACCTGACAGTTGCTTCGGAGGTTCCGAGATCCCGGCATGTAGAAGCACGAGCTGGCCAATGGGCGTACCTGGATACAACGCGATCGCGGTGTTTGAAACATTTGCAATTTCCAACGTAAGGCAACCCCGATATAGAGGATGGATCCAGGGCGCAGTTTCGATCACCATAAACATCCGGGCTACGGAGGACTTGGTCAATATCTGGCCGGAAACATCAAAAGGAAGCTTTATATATTCGAGGGTGGCGCCCAAGACCGTCTGGTGTGCGGGAAGAACGAAATAGGAACCGAGTGGTGTATGAAGTCGAAGGTACGATTGCCCAACAGCCTTCGGAGAATTTGGATCGATAAATGGCTGAGGTGGAATCTGGGGCATCAAGAAGTAGGTTCCCAGGCGGAGGTCCACGGACTCTTCGTCAAAAACATCCTCGCCTAAGATGGGCGTGATCACCAAGCTTTCCGCTTCGCTGACCGGCAGCTTTCTGCGCTCGTCGATCTCACGTTTAGACAGGACAGCCATTCACGCAATTCCTTTCCCTTCCAGCAAACTGACATCCTCGATCGCTTTTGCTGTCCAGGTCTGTACCTTGCCCGCCCACACGCTCCGTGTACCAACATCGTTGGCGTCGGCATCCTTGATATGGGAGATAAGCCGATCTAGCGACTCGACGTAAAACTTATAAGACGAATTCAGCAGCCCCACCAGGTCCGGATGAACAAAATTCAATTGTCCCTTCTTCTCGAGGAGACTTGAGGGGACGACTCCGTGTTCCAGGTATGTTTCAACGTCAGTGTTCGTTTTGTTCCAAGCATCGAACCCAGACTTCAGACCTACGGTAACGGCGTCCAGTTCCGAGAAAACCTGCGGCACAACCGTGAGAAAGGACTCCAGAATCTTCCCAGGGTCCACCTGACTGCTGACTGGGAATCCAAAGTCCGCGTCCTTCATCTGCTCGGCGGCCTGCAGGAGGTTCACGTAATGCGAATCCACCCTCACCAATTCTGGCCACCATTTGTCTTTGACTAGTACGGCAGCCTGTTGCTTGACCCGAAACAAATCGGGTGGGTATTCGTCAAACTCTGCCATGCCCAATGATCGCGCGGGCGAGAGTTTGCCGTTTTCGTCCAATGCCTTTGAGGTATCGAACAACTCCACGAAGGCCAGCGAGTAGCTGAAACCAACCAAGCGGACCGCGAATAAATCGCAGAAAAGTTCTTCGGACCACTTTGTGAGGGCGTCGGTGACAGCGATTCGGTCGAGGGGACTAAGCTGACTCCCCAAGTTATTCACAAGTTGTTGCTCGATCGCCGGCCGGAATTTCGCGCCGAGGCCTGCGTCAGCAAATACGTAATGGCCCATCTCGTGGGGGATTAGGCAATTCATGAACAGCGACGACGATTGCGAATACGGTATACCAATCAGCCCAAGCTGGTCCGGGAAGGTGGGACCATGCACCAAGCCAGCAATTCGGTCCGCGTTTCTCTTGAAGACGTTTAAGCGGACTGTCAGGTAGTTGAATTCATCGGTGTGGAATATTGTGAAATCAGTTTTGGCGTATTTGGGAATCTCACGAAAGCGCGTGATCAATCCCTGGAGCAAGGCGCTGGGAAGATGAAGCGTATCACTCTCCAAGGCGGGCCGCACGAGCGCGTGAAGAAACTGCCAACCAGCGCGAAGAACAGCAATCTCGTCGCGTAGATCTAAGTATTCCGCAGGCTGAGTCCGCCCACCCGGGAACTGCCGCACGTAGTCTTTCGTGGCGCGACCAAGTTCTACGAGATAATCAAAGAACCGTTCAGAGGAGCTGAGGTACGCAGCGGCGGGGTTTCGGCTCTCACACAGATCCACAATGGAGCACACGAACTGATAGAGAGAGGCTGCATCGTGGCGGACTTGCTCTGGTAACCCAGCCATGCGCCGGCTCAGCGGCCGAACGCTGATCCCGCAGAGCGGTTGTAGCGTTGCAGCGCGCGATTCTCCAAGGCGGAGAAAAACATTATCGCCAACTCGATGTTTCGGTTCTGCTCTGCGGTGTCAGGGCTGACGCCGACTGCGGACAGCCTGTCTGCCAAATGATCATCTTTCATCGTCGACTGGACTTCCTGAAGTGTTCTGATCTGTTCATAGGACTCGTAGGAAGAACCAGCATGCAAGCGCGCAAATAGCGAGCCTCCGGATGACAAGGCCCGCAAAGATTCCACGGTATCGTCGAGCGCCTGCCTGAGCTCAATGCTCTCGGAACCGGTATGTAGCAATTGCCCGAGTGCCTTGATTGTCTTGCGCGCATCGAGAGCGAGGGAAAGGTAGTTCGTCCGGTCTGTACTTGCGCTTACCATGCAACCCTCCCTAGTTGGACGGACAAGTGTAATTGGAGGTTGGCCCGGTGCGTCGTAAATATATTTACTATCTATGTAAATATATTTACAATCCTTTTTTTCTGATGTCAACATATTTTGGACCTTCGTTGGAACCATCATGAACTGGCAACGCGAGCTTGGTGAACAGATCAGAGAAGCCCGGAAGGCGGCGGGAATTTCACAAGAGCGACTGGCCGAGACTCTGAGCGTTACCCGTGAGCAACTCAGCAATTACGAAAACGGCAAATCCGCTCCTCCCGTCAATGTCGTGACCGAGATTATCAATGCGTTGCGAGTCGAGTTTATGGTCGGCGGATGTCGGATATCCCTCGATGGCCTTAAGCAGAGGTCCCCCCAACCCATTCCACAGCAACTCTGCTTCGCTTATGACACGGAACACCGTTTCAGCCCTGCGACCGTAACCATTAAGCCGACGGAACATTCCATTCACATTAGTGCTGTAATTCCTCGCTCACGGCCGGCCTAAACTCGATCAAACCTAAGTCCTTGAATCCATTCGTTTATTGTGTGTCCGGCTGTACAATCAATCGTTTCCTGTAACGCGTCACCGTGATAGGAGATAGGTGGGTTTACGGCCTTTGAGGACCTCAACACGGCAGATTTTCTCGCCGAACTCCAGACTGGCTCGGAGACGGCTTTTGCCCTTTTGTTCGACAGACTCGTCTCTCCCCTATTTCGATTTCTGATCGGCGGAATGGATATTCCCGAAGCGGATGCCGAGGAACTCGCGGCCGACGTCCTCATGACGGTTCGCAAGTCAGTGCGCGATTTCCAGTTTAGCGAGCGAGCGAGGCTCACCACCTGGATATTCAAAATCGCCAAGAATCGAGCCATTGATTATCACCGCCGATCGAAACCTGAGTCCTGCGAACTCGACGATTCGGTCGTCGGGCCAGTTGGGGAAAAAGCTGGAAGTTACACGAGCCGAAACCCACACCTTCGTGGCTGGCTTGCAAACGAGCTTGCAGGTCTGTCTGAACAAGACCGACAAATATTGAACTGGCGCGCCCTGGGCTACGATTTCGCGCAAATCGGAGAGTGGATGGGGATGGCCGAAGGCACGGCACGGGTGCGCCACAAAAGGGCCTTGGACAAGCTCAAGGCGGCAGCGGAACGTCAGGTTCCGCAGGGAGCCTCTCAGTCATGAACGAGAAGGAATTGAACGACCTTATATTGAAACGTATTCGTAATGGGGAGATACCGCTGGAGGTAAGCGATTCGGTGGCGGATCATTGGCTCTCGACGGGTACCGAAATCTCGGACGCAGTCAAGTTACGCATCAAGTCGAAGCTTAAGCAACGTATGCAGAATACCGCCATCCAACAGGCTCTGACTTCTGCTGGAAAAGAAGTGCTTCCTTTCGGGAGATTCATCGAATCAATTCGTGAACGAGCTGGACTGAGCAGGTCCGATGTGGCGGAACGGTTAAAGAAGAATGATGAGTATGTACAGCGGGTCGAACGGGGCGATGTGCTTCCTACACAACTAAGGACACCGGAATTCGCTGACCTGGTAGAACTGTTTCACATTACCGTCCGTGCGGCGGTCGAGATGCTGAAGGTTGGATTTGACACGCTGGACTACCGGAATACGTTTCGTGCCTCGGCGCGGGCATGTGCTGGGCTCCGAAACGACCAGCGCGGCGAGGATGTCGAGAGGGCATTGGACGCCTTCGCACGCAAGAAGCAGCGCGAGCTCCCGAGACAATCAACTTTGCCTAGGGATATAGAAGTATGCGCTTCGAAGCTTCAAGACGAACTAAAACAGCGCGGGCGTGTCGACCTACTTAAATAGCGCGCGCATATGCTTGCTGATAGCGATGCTGACAACTTGCTCGCTGACCAGAAAGATTTTCGAAAGCTCCGGGATGCCATTTTTTACGTGTAGCTTCAACATTTCAAGCGGAACCAGGAGTTCGCCGGCGAAAAGATCGGCTTCGATCTCGCCTGGATCCTTTGAGCCGAACTCGTCTTCCTCTGATGGTGGGCTGTCGATCGTGATCGATTCCTCAAACTTACCGTCCTTGTGTAAGAAGTAGTGCCCTAACTCGTGGGCCAGCGAGAACCGACGCCGGTGCAGATGATGCCGTGAATTGACGGCGGCGTACACCTTGGCATCGTCCTCAATAATCAGGGCGTCGACTGAATCTGGGAAGTCCTCTACCTCTTCGTATTCAATTCCGTGTTTGCGAAGAATCGCCACGAGATCCACGGGAGGGGTATCGATACGACTCTCCTTGAGGACCTTGCTCGCCATTTTTCGCACAAACGCCGCTCTCACCGCCGTCATCGCCCCACTCCCTTGGTTCGTGTAACGCGCTTTCGTGTCACAAGTGGATGGCTGTTGTCTTGCGCCCGCTTTTAGCCGGGCGTGTCCGATACAGGTTGTAACGCGACTTCGTGAAATGAAATGAGAGTGTACCAGCGCGAGCAGTCCATTTTGAAGGAGGTATTGTGTCCGAAAATAACGCAGAAATGCATGACTCCGCCCATCACCATGAACACCAAGTCCGAGAGCTTTTTCTCGACGGAGCACCGGTCACAACCCGTGCGCATCGCCTGACCGGTTTACAGATCCGAGAACTTGGGCCCAGGGATCGAGTCCAAGGCTTCAGGACAGAAATTGTTTCCGGGCACGTGCGCGTCATTGGCGATGAGGAGGAAGTCGAAGTCCACAACGAGGAGCATTTCCGAACCGTCATCGAGATTTACCTTGACGGCGAACTTGTCATCAGCCACTCCAAGGTTTTGACCGGCCTTCAGATCCGCGAACTCGGCCCCGCCGACCGCGTGGAAGGCTTCGAAACTCAGGAAGTTGACCGCCACGGCAAAAAGATCCGTACGATCGGCGACAACGAGAAGGTTGAGCTTCACGAGCATGAACGCTTCCGCACCGTTCCCAACCACGGGGGTCCAGGTGCCGCCCTCTGAAGACCTTCTGAAAGCGGTCGCGGATCTCGGGGAGAGATCTGGCTACGTTTTCCAGATCTCTCCTGAAGTCGTTCCCGGCACAAATCTCTTCGTGGTCCACACCGTGGATCACCCGTTTCGCCCCGAGTACACAGCGACGAAGGGTGTACTTGGCTTTCGTGTTCCTTCCAATTTCCCAGATGCGGCGCCGGAGGATTCCTTTTTCATCATGCCGTTCACCGTCAAACTGGTGAACCCCGAGCCTGCACGCAACTCCGTCGATTTGAATCGCGCTTCGCGTGGCGATAATTTGGTTTTGAAGTCAGACCTTGGCACGGCTCCGGTACTGCTGTTTTCCTGGCACCTTTGGGATCGAGTGCCGTGGAACCGGCGAATTCACACACTCGTGGATCACTACAATCACTGCATCCGTCGCTTTGAGCAGCCGGAGCATGACTGATGGAGAAGGGCAAAGATAGAATCGTGCTGCCATTCGACCATCGCTCAGACGAGGTTCATCTGGCGGTCGAGCGTACAGCTTGGATGGAGCTTTTTACCCGGCTCAACGCCGAGGCACCGAATGAAGCCTGCGCGTTTGTTCTGGCTCGTCCGAGCGTCGGCATTCTGAGAACAACCATAATTCTCGGGGCAGTGATTTGGCCTCGTGAGGGAGAGGTTGAAGCCACTCCCGAACGACTCGAGATCTCGGCGGACTTCATCTCGCGGGCCATGGACATTGCAGCTGATGCAGGCCCCTTGGTGGGTCTTTGCTTGGTGCACACTCATCCCGACACGGAATGGGGAGAGGGAATTGCTGAATTTAGCCCGCGGGATGACTGGTATGAGCAGCGCCTTTTCCCAACCATTGTGGGGTCTCGCCCAGCAGCGCTTTTGGCGAGCCTAGTTTTGAATCATAAAGGAGAAGTTGACGCACGCATCTGGTGGCGGGCATCGAAGGGCGCTGCCACCCAGCCTGCCCATGCACTTCGCATCGTTGGCCCGGAGCTTACGGTGCTGGAAACCTCGGCATCGATCTGGAACGATCATCCCGACCCTGTCGTCATGGATCGCTCCACGCGATTGTGGGGAAAGGAAGGAAGGCGACGCCTGCAGAATCTCCGTATTGGTATCGTCGGCGGAGGCGGAACTGGGAGTTTGGTCACATTCGCAACCGCAACCATGGGAGTCGGCAAACTACGAATTTGGGATAAGGATTTCGCCGGCAAGCAGAATCGGCACAGAACAGCGGGTATCACCGAGGAGTTTGTCGGGAAGCCGAAGGTTCAGGCGTTAAGAGCCCTCGCCGAGGCTGTCGCTACGGCAAACCCTTTCTCTGTGGAGGTCTACCAGGACTGGGCGACAACAGAACTCGGTCTACGGCAACTGAAAGACTGCGACATCATTTTTTGTTGCGTCGACAAGTTTGCACCCCGCGTGCCCATCAACGATCTCGCCTACGCCCACCTCATCCCGACTGTTGACATGGCGTCCTGGATTCATCCCGATCGCGACGGGAAGATCGACGCTTTGATGACGCACGCACATGTTTGGTCCCCAGGCATCCCGTGCGCTTGGTGCCGCGAGACGCTGACATCCTATCGGCTGACCCAAGAGGCGCAGGGGCGACAGCATGGAGTTGAGAAGCGCGTTCCTTATGGAATCCCCCTCGAAGCGACCGATGGCGTGGAGCCCAGCGTATTGCCGCTTAACATGCTGGGCGTAAGTCTGGCACTTATGGAGTTCATGCAGGTGGCGCTGAAGATCACCGCGCGCACGCCGAACGATTTGAAATTCATCCTACCGGAGTGGGAATTGGATGAGAGTGACCGACCAGCGAAAGGCGAGTGTGATTGCATCGGGGCCATCGGGCTTGGGGATACGTTGCGGATCCGGCCTGTGGTTATGGAGTGAACGTCAACTTTGGGAGGTGATTATTGGCTACATTTACGACTCGAGTTGAACTGCATCGGGGTTACGAAGATGACTACGAGGTCTTGCACGCAGCCATGGCGGAGCGGGGATTTTCACGGCAAATCACAAGTGACGACGGAGTTACGTATCACTTACCTACGGCGGAGTACAACTACTCCGGAAATAAAACACGCAGCCAAGTTCTTGATCTGGCGAAAGCCGCAGCTTCTGAAACGAACAAGAAACATGCCGTTCTGGTAACCGAGTCCAATGGCCGATCGTGGTCAGGACTTGAGAAGGCGTGATTCAGTCAAACTGATTAAATAAGGAGTCAAGCATGTCACGGAAACAAGAGAATCTAATCTGGGGTGGCCTTGTCCTTCTCGGGATGGGATGGCTTCTCTCCCGAACTCCAAACTGCAATCGTGGGTGCAAGACCGTGGCTCAACATCTTGCGTCACATGGATTGGATGACATAATCGGCGGCCTTTTTGGCGCGTAGCGTGTAGACCGGGAGAAAGTCAGACGAACAGCCATCGTCACTCGCGATCACGCGGTAACTCGCTAACTCGTGGTCGACAGCTCCGCCTGCCGCGGCTCTTAGCGCCACTTTGTGTGTTACGCTCGACGCTTGCAGGCGCAATCGTTTGACCGAACCGATTACGTGGAGGCTGGGTGGCGACTCTCTTCTTCTCATACTCCCATGTAGATGAGAATCTTCGCGACCAATTGGAGATCCATCTCTGGGGTCTCCGCCGGCAGGGTTTGATCGACTCCTGGCATGATCGGCGCATTATCGCCGGGGAGGAGTTTGGAGCGGCCATCGATAGCCACATCGACACCGCAGATGTCATTCTCCTGCTTATTAGCCCGGATTTCATCGCTTCTGATTACTGCTACGAACGCGAAATGAAGCGGGCTCTCGAAAGGCATCAGCGCGGCGATGCAAGGGTAATCCCAGTCATTTTACGGCCCTGCGACTGGCACGATTTGCCGTTTGGAAAGCTCCTGGCCACGCCGAAGGATGGACGCCCAATAACGAAGTGGCCCAATATCGATGAGGCATTCCAAGACGTTGTCGGCGCAATCAAAGGAGCCCTGAAACCACTTGCGCAAAGCGCAAAGCCATCGACTCCAAGAGCTTCGGACACCCGGAAAACGACGTCATCGGAGCCAGTTCGATCCAGCAACTTGCACATTAGAAAGCAATTCACCGACCTGGATAAGGATAGGTTTCGCCACGAGGGGTTCGAATACATCGCCAAGTTTTTTGAGAATTCCCTGGAAGAACTCGTTCGGCGAAATCCCGGGTTAGAGCAGAGCTTTCGAAGAATTGACGCCAACCGGTTCACCGCGGCCGCATACAGCAATGGGGAGAAGGTTTGTCGAGGATCCGCCTCTCTCGGCGGAGGCACGATGGGAAGCGAGAGTATTGAATATTCAATGACCGACGAGCCCCGCCACGGAGGCATGAATGAAGCGGTGCTGGTTAAGGCCGATGATCAGATGATTTATTTCGAAGCTCTCGGCATGCAGTCGTTTGGGAACAGCAAGGAGAAGCTCACGTTTCAAGGCGCAGCCGAACTCTTCTGGGAAATTTTCATCCGCCCGCTCCAATCGTAATGGCTGCGCCAGCAGAAGACTCTATTGATCCAGCGGTCGTCAAGCGCGACAATGAAGCCCAAGGAAGGCAACGAATTTTATGGACGTATCACAGATCGTGGAAGCTATCAAACAGCGGCGAGATCTGTTTTGGGATCGTCAGGTTCTTGGCACGGCATCCGACCCGCTTGTGTATTCTGAAGCTGCGCTTGCCAGAGCGATAGCTGACGAATATGACAGCTTGTTGGTGCAGTTGGGGGCGATCACTCCGCAGCAAGCCAAGAGTGCCTGAGCCCTTTCGCCAAGACAGCTCCGGCAGGTCGCCTGGCCACAAACCTGGGTGCGTGCCGCCTCCGACTCTCCGCCTGCGTAATACGAACGCTGCTATTTTATGTGCGGTCTATGTTCGCCTGTTGACGAACATTCGCTCGCTGGTCGCGACCGCTTGCCAACGCCAGGAAGCGGCGCGATCATCAGAACCGCCCACGTCCTTGAGACGGTCAGCTGCTCCCATCGGGCTGTTCCGAGGCCGAGGGTCGGAACGTCCTGGCATTCGGCCGACACTCGCACCAGCGGTATCCATCTTCTTCGACAATTGTCAGCGTGCCAAACCGCTCCACATACCACTGATACGCGCACACATTGATTTCCTCGACCACCCAGCCCCGATCGCGAAACCTGGCAGCTACTGTAGAGAGATGTAGTAAGCCGCAGACGAAAGCAACCCTGTCTAAACGATACCCGTTGATCTTCGAGACCCAGAACTCCTCTCTAATCCCGTCCGCCTCGTGCAAATAGTATTCCTTGTGGCCATCGGAATCATCGTCCAGCGGTGCCCCGCCTCGCGTCTGAAGTGCTTCATGAATCCCCTTACGCTGCCTTTCCAGTTCGTCCATATCGACATTAGCCCAGGGCTTATTGGACCGAAAGGCAAGTCTTTGTCCGACAGTAGTGGGCAGCTTGTTGGCTTCCTCAGCAATCAGTTCGATATTGGGATCGCCTTCGAGCGTCTTGGTAAGAAGCAACTCCAGATCATTTGTGTCGGTGTCTCTCCACTGGAGCTTGTGGTGCACCGCAATGATCGTGATTTTTCGCATCGTTCTCCCTTTCTCCCGCGCTCGCGGCGAGGAGTGCGATGCATGAGCGCGGACGGAAACCAGAATTCGAGGATAGCGCAAGGGCGGGTGGTTGGACTTCCACCGTGGGTTGCTCGATACGTTCAAGCGCCTGAGCGCCTGAAGAATTGCGACTCTTTCGTTTTCCCGTTGTGGGAACATTGATTGACGAACTTGCCGATGCGAAACCGCGCACTGGCCATCACCAGTTGCGATTGACATGAGTCAGCAAGCTCCCGTAAAGTTCAAGGCCACAGCGAGTTGGCCGTCCGGGAAGTGGGAATTCTCCGGATACGAGGGGGCTCCTTCTCGCTGCTCCCCAGGAAAACTCATGATGAATACCGCCTTGCTGGCGAAGGGCGCAGGCATTTCTTTGCGTTCTGACAGCGAGTAGTGCCAGTTTGGAGTGCCACCTTTCGTCGTACGGAGGCGGGCGGACACAGCGGCAGCATTGGGTTTTGAGGGAAGTCTGTTAGCTATCGCGGCAATAATAGCTGAAGACAGTCGGAGACAACGAATTGAAGAAGAAGATAGCCATCCTCGGCGGAGGGATCGCTTCGCTGACAACAGCGCTCGAAATTACTCAGAGGCCGGACTGGCAAGAGAGTTACGACCTCACCGTGTATCAGCTGGGATGGCGGTTGGGTGGAAAAGGCGCAAGCTCGCGAAATCCTGATGCGAGCGATCGCATCGAGGAGCACGGGCTACATATCTGGCTTGGCTTTTACGAAAATGCGTTTGCCATGATTCGAGGGTGCTACGAAGAGCTCAACGAAAAAAGAGCTGCCGGATTTTCGCGCTGGGACGATGCCTTTAAGCCTCATCGATTCATTACGGTCGAGGAGAACATTAACGGACTGTGGAGCCACTGGCCGGTCACGTTTCCAGCGAACGATTCTCTGCCGGGAGACGGTCGCGCTCTGCCCACAATTTGGGACTATCTCTCGATGACAGTCCAATTGATTGAAGACGCGATACGGTCGATGGGCAATCCGCCACAGGCACAAACTCATTCACTGCGGCGACAAAGCAAACCGCCTTGGTGGGACGTCGTCGAATCTAAAGTGATTTCAGATGGAATGGCGGCTGGGTGCAGCTTGGGATCTTCGCTGATCCAAATGGCCTTAGCTCGAGTGCGAAGCCTGCCGCCAGATCCCACAACGCACGGTGCGCTGGATCATCAAGCGATTCATTGGATATTGCAAGAATTGAGCGTTTGGTTGCATTCCTTCGTCGCTCATCTCTGTGAAGACACCGACTTCCGCAGGACCTGGATCGCGATCGATCTATTTACGGCCGCCGCTCGGGGCCTTATCGCCGACGGACTCATCTATAACGGTTTCGACGTGATCGACGGATACGATTTCCGCAGTTGGCTGCGCAAGCACGGCGCCTCGGACATGACCTCGGAATCGGCATGGCTGCGTGGAGGCTACGATCTGGCGTTCAGTTTTGTTGGGGGAGACACCGACAGCCCGAACATCGCGGCCGGTGCCGGCTTGAGGGCGATGTTACGCATGGTCTTCGCCTACAAGGGAGCTCCCTTGTGGAAGATGCAAGCTGGAATGGGTGAAACTGTCTTTACCCCCATCTATCAGGTGCTGAAAGCACGTGGCGTTAAGTTCAAGTTCTTTCACAAAGTCGTGAATTTGAAACTCTCCGAGGATAAAACACACATCGCCGAAATTAAGATCGCCCGCCAAGCCACCCTCAATGACGGGCGAGAATATGCCCCTCTCGTCAGGATTGCCGGTTTCGACTGCTGGCCAATTCGTCCTCTGTATGAACAGCTTCAGGAAGGCGACAAACTGAAAGCAGGCAACTACAACCTCGAGTCTTTCTGGACGGACTGGTCCGACATAGACACTGTCTCATTGAAAGCCGGCGATGAATTTGATGTAGTCGTGCTCGGGATTCCCATCGGTTGCTTTCCACTGATCTGCCGAGAATTAGTCGCGGCGAGCGATCGCTGGAAAGCAATGGTTAGCAAGGTATTGACCATCCAGACCCAAGGCTTCCAGGTTTGGTTGAAACCTTCGCTCACGGACGCTGGCTGGGAGCTCGAGAGTCCGATCCTTGGGGCCTATGTTGAGCCCATCGATACCTGGGCAGACATGAGCCAACTGCTCAAAGTGGAAAACTGGCCACCCTCAAACGCTCCGAAGCAATTGGCATACTTCTGTGGCGTTATGAAGGACGCACCGAACATTCCGGGTCCCGAAGCTCACGATTTTCCGGCTCAGGAGTACCAACGGGTCAAAGCGACAGCCGTGGATTATCTGAAGACAAAGCTCTCCTATCTTTTGCCGCGGACGCTCGATCCGAATACTGGATCGTTCAATTGGGATCTCCTGGTTGCAGCGGATGGAACTGCCGGTCCAATGCGGTTCGACTCGCAATATTGGCGGCCTAATATTGACCCGTCAGAACGCTATGTATTAGCCGTCGCAGGCTCCACTCAGTTTCGGCTGAGAACGGATGAATCGGGTTTCACTAATCTGATTCTGACTGGGGACTGGATTCGTAACGGGCTGAATACTTCAGGATGCATAGAGGCCGCGGTCATTTCTGGTCGTCAGGCGGGGCGGGCTATTACAGAGGGGAGTTACAAGATCATCGGGGAATCTGATTTCATTTGAGGTAAGTTCACCAAATCGATACGAACTCACCTAGTCGCACAAAAACCGGCAAGCGCTTGCGCGATTCGTCCGCAGTGCTCAGTACCACTTTGGTTCTCACGATGATCAGTGACCATGACCCTCATGGGTTGAGTCGGTGTTTCACTCAGCCGCCTTGCTCGCCCTCTTTGACAGACCCGCTCTTCGATTGGAATTCCGTGTTCGCATTCGACTCGCTTCCAACCTGTTTCTTGTAGGTTCCTCTCAGCGACAGCAAGTCCGTGTGGCTTGGCGGAAACACATAGTGCTGGACAAACCAAAGCGTTTCATAGGTAAGCCGTCGGCTTACAACCGCGTGTCCGTGTTGCTTCACGAACTGGCAGAAGTCGTCCGCGTCGATGATCTTCGCTTTCGTTCCCGCAGCGGTCAGTGAGCGCGACTTGAGCCAACCGCGGTCAATCCATTTCTGTATCTCGTCGGGGCGGGTATGTAGCGCCCGAGACAGCGAGAACTTGGTGAACCATTCTCGTCCTGTTTTGCCGCTCATGCCGAGCCGGTGCAACATCGATCGAACGGAACTCGCGGGCCGCCGGAGGATTTTGGCCGCCTCTTCCACCGGCATGCTGGAGACCAAATCCATCAGGCGTTGTTGCTCGGGTTTTGTCCATTCCCGATATGCCCGCTTTTGATTGACGCCGAGTCCGCGCAGGAAGCGCAGACAGGCGTCTCGCGGGTTTCCGGAAACCTCAGCCAGCTTTGTGACCAGCCTGCGTCGATCGCTCTCGCTGTGCTCCCGTCTTCCGTTAGCTCGTTCTTCGTATTCCCGGGCCAGTTCCGTCGCTTGGTTGGACCACTGGAACACACGGCGTTTGCGCACACCTTCGTCTTCCCCCATACCACTGACTTTCGGAGGCCAGCCTTGCTCGAGAGTTTGCGTCAAACCCTAACAACAGTGCCTTCGAAAGAGCCTCCTCTTTTAATCAGACAGCAGGACGCGCAAAATTACCTCGAAATCTGCTCGCCAACGACAGTGGCGAAACACCACTCGATGAGTCGCAATTCGATCTGAAGGGCCAGCGTATAGACGATTGTGAAGAACTCTCAAAATATTTTTTTCTTGCAGAAAATCGTGCAGAAACGGCTCTAGGAGCGCTCGAACTGGCAGTTTTCTGGCGTTTTTGGGACATGAGCACCGTACGCAAAAGGATGTTAACCAACCGAACCCCAATCCCCGCGCGGCTCGACAGCTGCCGTTGCCGGGCAACGGCAGTTTCTCATAAAAAATCCGACTTCCGGCGCAACGGAGACGCTCCGGTTGGGTTTATTTCATGAACGAAGGCCAGAGTTAAATCGGCTCAGATCTCAGCCCCTCTCTGTCATCGTCACGCCACCTGTCTGCAAGCCGCGCGCTCTTCCGATAGGGAGTAGAACCATGTCCGGCAGGTCCCGCAGTGGGTTCACCTGGAAGGAGGTTGCCGATGTTTTGCGCGCCTCTCAAATTCCCGACTCAGCGATCTTAGGGCATGAAATCAAACTCCGGAAGAAAGAAAGGGTAGGAGCCAAACGCCGCTCCGTAGCGACAAACGATGCGGAGGCCACTTCTGATCAGGTGCAACTCCGTCGGCCTGGCGCTTCTCGCTAGCTAAGGTTGGATCGGACTCTTCGGTTGCCACGGACCGCGACAATGGCTACGCTAAGTTGGAAGATTCGGGAACAGCTTCGGAGCCATTTGCGCGGCAAATTCGTCGGGAATCTGCGCTATTTTCTCCTTGGTTTAAATAACTGATCTTCGCGTTAGCTTGCTATCTTCGGCCAATGCCGTAGGTACGACATTGAGCCGGATACGTCCTTGTTTGAGAGCCGCCACAGTGATGGTGATGGTTCGCCTTTCGAAGAGCGGCATGAACTCGATGAACATGGATTTTCCCTTCTTGGTGACAGGAGCCGGTCAACAATTGAGTGCGGCGACAGTTAATCCTGCCGTGAATTCACGGTTTTGAATGCCTGGGGTTCGCGAGGTCCCGAAATTGGTAGTTGGCCCCAGATTGTTTCTTTGAGTGGGCTGGCTTGTTAGGCGACGTGAAAATGCAAGTCATCCCAATAGTTGGTGAACTCACTGAAGCGCGCATCTTCCGGAGAGACGATGTCGCTTGCTGCCACCCGCACCGGTTTCTGGCTGCAGCTTTCAAATGCTGTATCAGCCGGTGCGGCAGGGGCGGGTTGGGCGAGATACTGATTGACGATCTTCGTCTCGAGTGCGCACCAGCCACTGCCAAAAACGTACTTCAACTCGGCGACGGGATAACTGAATGTGATGACGTACGGCTTTGCGGCCGAATCCACAATGCCGCGAGACCCGTTCAGCAACTCTTTTCCACCCCACGAACGCAGTAGCGGACCGGCAATGGCGGCGTCGAGATCCGATTTCCGATGGTAAAACCATATCTTGCCAGAGGGATCCTCTTGCGCCCAGAACGGCAGTGGCCGGCCAGCGTTGCGCGCAGCTTCACGCTTATCCCGAGCAAGTTCAGGCGATGCCGGCAGCAATCCGTTCACCTTGATCGATTCGACTTCGCTCGGGAGCAGCCGGGTACAGTGGTAGGTTCGTATCCTGGCTTCCTGCAAACATTTTCGGACGAGTTGGACAATCTGCGATCGTTGTTCCTCATCGGCGGTCGTCTGGAGCAGCTTGAGCCATCCGCTCAGCTCCATCGGCCACTCGCCAACATTGTCGAAATCGATCACATCATCCCAGGCGGCGGCGACCTTTTTTGCTCGGTGAAAACGGGTTTCGCGGCTAGCGTCTTCAAGCTCCATGCTCCGCTACGAAAATTCTATTTTACTCGACAACGGGCTAGTATTTACACAATGCCCCAACAATGTTGGGGGATTGTGTTCGTAATTTGCCAAAACAAGTGAGGATGGCGCATAATCCCCCAATAAAGTTAGGGGAATATGTATGCAGGGACCCTACAAAGAGGCCGCGCACCAGCTCCACGAAATAGCCCAATCCCAACAGGGCTTCTTTACCACGAAGCAAGCTATTCGCGCGGGGTTCTCGGAAAAGACGCATTCCTACCACGTGAACGTGGGAAACTGGATCCGCGAGCATCGCGGAATCTACCGGCTTGCCGATTTTCCGACTCCGGAGCGCCCCGATCTGATGCTCTGGTATCTCTGGTCCCAAGATCGGCAGGAGCACCCGGATGGGACCTACAGCCATGACACGGCCCTCAGTCTTCATGAACTATCGGACCTCATGCCTTCGAAGCTGCACATGACGGTGCCGAAAGAGTTTCGCCGGAACAGCAAGATTCCGGAGATCCTGGTGCTTCACCGGGCACATCTCGACCCAAGCGAAGTTCAGGAAGTGCACGGGGTGCGCGTCACACGTGTGCTGCGAACCATCATGGATCTGCTGCGTAGCGGACACGTGGATCGAAGCCAACTGAAGCTAGCGGTCGACGAAGCCATACGCCGGGGCCTCATTGCCCGGGGAGAAATCGATCGCATGCCGCACGATAAGCTGCAGCGTTCGCTACGCGAACTGGCCGAGCAGCCCGCGTGACGGATCAAGCGAAAACTTATAAGACGGCCGGCGCATTTCGTGCCGCGCTCGAAGCCCGCTTGCAGACGCGCGCGCGCGAGCAAGGCACGGACCTGCTGCGTATCCGCCGGCAAGTGGCCTTCGACCGCTTTCTCGCGCGAATGTTTTCGCAGGGACCAAAGGCGGCGTATCCGTGGGTGCTGAAGGGCGGCTACGCCATGGAGTTGCGAATGCATTCCGCGCGGACGACCAAAGATATCGACTTGACCCTCCACGACGGCACGCGTCTCTCCAAGAACCCGAAAGAGCGGGCTGAACAGGTTCGTGCCATGCTGCAAGAAGCCGCGGCATCGCCCTTTGACGATTATTTCGAATTCTTGGTGGGAGAAGCGAGACAGGAATTGGATGGTGCTCCGGAAGGAGGCAATCGATATCCCATCCAAGCACGAATGGATGGGCGAGATTTTGCGCGCTTTCACGTCGATGTCGGCGTCGGGGACGAAGTGATCGAACCTCTGGATGTCGTAACCGGCGAAGACTGGCTCAGCTTCGGCGGCGTGGCAGCCCCGTCTTTTCCGATCATTTCGGCGGAGCAGCAGTTTGCGGAAAAGCTTCATGCGTATACGCTGCCACGAGGCGAGCGCGTGAATACCAGAACCAAGGACCTTATCGACATGGTGCTTTTGATCCGCGGAGAAAAACTCGACAAAGACAAAATTGCGGCCGCGGTCCGTGCAACGTTCCTGAAGCGCGCGACACACGATGTGCCGAAGGAACTTGATCCACCACCAGCGGAATGGGAAGCGGTGTTCGATGCATTGGCAAAGGAGTGTGATCTGCCGATGAAGCTTCGTGAAGGATTTGAAGTGGTCCGCGAATTCAAGAAGTCCCTCGAGATCTAAGATTCCCTGACAGCGCGCGACAAGACGAGTGTCTGGAGCGTTGTTTTGACCCACTTCGTCATACCGGAACTGACCTGTGACAATGGTTCGTCGATTGTTGGCCCATGTCCGACTCTCGCTCCGCCGTTAGCTCGCCTTTCGCTTATCGTCGCTCCATTTCCTTTCGATAATCTGGACCTTCCCCTTGCTCGGCGTGGCGTCAATGGTTTGCCCCTGATGCGACGGACTCTGAAAACCCAAGACTCGCCTCATCCATCCAATTGCACTCTTCCAGCACAGGGCGACATTCGAAAGTCGTTCGATCGCCTCAATGAAGTGCGTCTCGAAGTAAGTTCTCGACGACAACTTCTCAATGATGGGCCGAGACAGCACCGACAATCGAGTTCGCCCGACGTACGTGTGAGTTTCTGTAAGAGACCTGCTTGTGCTTTGTTGTTCGTCGACATCAAAGCGGAAACATCGAATGAAAACAACAACGATTGCGGCCCAGGCCGCAGGTACAAGGATCAAAGTGCACGTAAGCCACACTAGGACAAATCGGTCATGCATCGAGGACTCCTCCATCTGATTTGATGGCCGGAGAGATGGAAAAGGAGAGGAAGTGTCACCCTTTGCTTTTCATGTAGTTACGAACTCTGGACTTCCTGTCAAGGTGGAGTTCTCGACCGTAGCGGGCGGTCCGGCCGGTGCCCGCCCCTCGGCTAGAACGACTGAGAGAATCGGGCTTCCAGAAATTCGCCCAGTTTTGCGGTCGCCTTGAATTGTGGGATCGGCTCCAGTTGCTTGAACGCCGAAGTGAATGCGTTCGAGAGGCTCCAAATTGTCCGTGATTTGAACTCTTCATACTTCGGCTCGAAGTAGAGGTCGTGCACCATCCGAGCTAGATGCTTTGGCGCTTCCAGCTTCCCTTCGACAAACGCTTCGTAGATGACAACTTTCGCAGTGACATCCGTCAACTCACTTCTCTGCCAGGCCTCCACCTGCTTTCGCATGGGTTCGAAGTTTCTCTGCATCCGGTCCACGCCGACTGCGATGCAGTCGATCAGCGAGAACGACTTCGAGTGTTTGGCAAGCACGGGCGTAAAGTCCCCTGCGAACGCCATGTTTGAGCACACAAACACGCGATAGCCACACGTCATCGCCAGACGCATGCTCTTGTCATGGGAATTGCGTAGGCCGATGGAAAAGCGGCATCCTTCCATCTCGGTTGCGAGATCGAGCACGCCAAACGCTTTCATACCGTCGGGCGAAACTGCGTACTCGTCGTGGACCACGCCAATGTGGCGAAAGCCCAGCGTTTCGATCAGCGCTCCGACGATTTCATGATGCGGCACGGGGCGGTGGGTTTCGGTTGCTGGCGGGGTGGGAACAAGCGCCAGTTCTTCGCGGCCAATCGTCCGGCCGTTATATCCAATTAACGTGCTAGTTTCCGACATACTTCGTTTTCTCCTTTTCTGATTTGAGATACGACTTCGAACTCGACGAACTCGCGACACTGATCGATCTGGTGGGCTCGCAGCGAGCTGGGGGCCAAACTGCCTTTGCTCGATCAATACTCGTCCGGCAAAAGCAAGGTGGTTGCGGATCGGTCGGCTTCGGTGATGATCCAGAGCTTGTCGCCTATTGCTGTGGTGTAGCTGCTCAGCAGTCGAAAACCGTGCGCCACGCTGTACTCGTTCTCTCGAATATCCTCCGGATCGAGTTCGCCCCAATCCCCTCCTGCATGGCGCGTGAGGAAAAACGCGGCAGATTGATTCGCGCGATCAAGTGCGCGAAGCGCGCCTGGAGTCGCTACAATTTGCCCAAGCGCACACTTTGCGATCATGGGAGTGTCTCCTCTCTTTGTCTCGGTTAACCCGAAATCTAAGCGTTTCGGATTTCTCCTCAAGGCAAGACAAAGTCTTGATTAAAAGGGCGCGGCCAGGATGGAGCGGTTAGAGGGCCGGCCTCTATAGGGAAGTAAGCGCAGTCACTAAAATGCGAGAGCGCGCGCGTTCTCTACGGTCGGTGACTGGAGAAGACCGGACGCTCTCACGAGATACCGAATAAAGACGCTTGTTCTGGGACCGCCGGTCTCGCGCGACGCTTTCTGGCGGAGGGCGATTCCGGTTGGCGCCCAAAGACCAGAATGGGCGCCGTGTCGAAGACGCCGTCGACGAACCCGGCCGGATCATCGTTGGTCTCGGCCCGAATGCTCTCTGCGCAGGAGGTGTTATCCTCGGCGCAGGCAGAAGTCGTTGGAAACAACTTTTGATTTTCCAGGTTGAGCGCTTTCCACACAGCATCAGCTGTTTCGCCGATGCCATTTCTTTCGACCAGTTCCCGTGCCATCGCCGACAGCATATCGTCGTCTTCATCGAGGCTCTGCAAACCCTCGCCAGCGAACTTGCCTTCCATGGTGAGTGCCACCAGGAGCTTCTTCCCCATAAGGCGCAAACACGATGTCTGCATCGTCCCTTCGTAGCAGAGAAACTTCACCCGCACAGGTCGCCTTTGCCCGATTCGCCAGGATCTCCGACTCGCCTGCCGCAAGGTATGCAGCGAGTAACCGGACTCGTAGAAGATGATGGTCGGGAAATCCAACAGGTCGAGACCCGTTTCCACCAGCTTGGGATGGCAGATCACGACCTGGACCCCATCTTGGATTTGTCTCGCATACCAGGCTTCCCGCTTGGACGTATCGACACTGGCGCGTAGGACCGCCGTGCGGATTCCTTCGTTGTCGAGGATTCGGCGAAGACGAGCGGTCACGTCGTGTTTGGTGGTGTACACGGCAAAGACCTGGCAGCGGCGTCCCTCCGCCAGTTCTTTCTTAACCTCTTCGACCAGCTTGCGCTCCTTCGAATAGACTCCGTCTGCAGCAAGGTCACGAGGTTCGGCAATGACGAACCGGGCTTTGCGTTTCAATTCAGGATCGAACTCAGTGCCGTAGAGAGTCCCGATGGCATAAGGGTGATCCGGGTAGACCAAAAGCGTGTTGAGCATCGTGCTCAAGACCGAACGGTTGCCCCGGTGGGCTTTCAACGCTTGCCGAATCTCGTCTTCCAATTCGCGGTAGGCCTCCCGCATTGTGGGATCCATCGGAACGCTCAGATAGCTTTCCTCGTAAGGTGGGAGTTCACCGGAGATGTCTTCGAGGAATAAAAAGGCGCACAGCTGCATGAGGAAGTCGCCAAACAGGAGTGGAGAAGCGCCCGGCTTGCGGCGCACCGTGCTGGTCGCTTTCGCCTTGGAGCAAGCATTGTTGGCGGGCTCCACCTTGGTGATCGTTTCCAGGACACCGTAGTCCTGAAGAAAGGAACTGCGTCCTGTCGTACCCCACTCGTATCCGTGCTCTTTCATCCTTTTCGCTTCGAGCCGGAAGAGGGTGTTGAACAGATCGTCTGCGTAACCTCCCAGCAGGGTGCCCGTCAGCCCTACAATTCGGTCGGTGCATGAAGCAAGAGTGCCTAGGGCATTTCCTTGCGCGGTATCCCCGGCCAGTTGGTGAATCTCGTCGCAAATTGCATAGTCGAACCATTCCGGCATGTAGCGCCCAATGAACTCAATTGGAGCCATGCGGCGGATCTTGTCCGGATCCGCCTGCCAGAGAGGGCTGTGCAGTGGGCGACAAGACTTCCCACCCCTCGTCTCAATAGTCTCCGCGATCTTAACCTTCTCAAACTCACTGGCTGTCAATCGGCTGTCGTCGACGATCACTGGTTTGCCCGTGTCGGAATTCACCACGCAGCCAACGTACGGTCCAGAGCGCGGTACTCGGTAAGCGTGGCGCCAAAAATAGCCGAGCTTCGCCCGCTCACGACCCACGATAAACAGCGATGGCCTCCCGCAGAGCGATAGCCAGCGCTTACGAGCACTGGCTGAATCCGTACGCAGCCGCAACTCACTCAACGTAGTGCGCAGCCCTTCCCGCACAATGCGGCCCTGCCTCAACCGGACTTCGTTCACTCCATGGCGTTTGTTCCCGTCGCCGCCATTTCGCAAATCATCAATCACGAACACACGCAGCCCCGGCAAGGTCAGAAACGCTTCTCGCGCCCACTTTTCGACTAGGTGGGGCGGAACCATGGCGAGTGCAGTGAAGGGACTTCCTCCACTGTGAACATGGATCGCTCCCAACGAGATCAGCGTCTTGCCGGTGCCGCATTCCGCGACCACCATGGCGGTCCGCGCCTGGTGCCAGCGTTTGGCCACTCCCATGATGGCGACCGTCTGTGCAGGGAAAGGCGTTCGCAGTAGTCTTTCAATCCGAGGCGAAACCGCAGCATCGAACTGATGGAGGGCCGGATACTCCTGCAGAATGCGCTTTCCCAGGAGATTGGCGTGAGCTCTCATGTAGTCGTAGATCGTGCAAAGTTCGGGCATGGAAATCCTGTGGTACGGGCAAGGATTTGCGAAAGAACGCAGAACAGGGGGAAGAAGAGTTGGAAGGATGATGCGGAAGCTTAGCCGGCCGGCAGAAAGATGTCTTCGAGCCTCAAGCTCGGCCAGCGGATCGAACCAGTTGCGGCCGGAATGCAGACAGCGCCGCTCTCCACGCCCCAACTGAGCCAGGATAAAAACTGATCCTTCTCGCCCTTGACCAGCGCCGGAGCACATCCGATACCAAGAGCAGGGATGATTGCCTGATGCATATCCAGTTCGCCGGCAAACCAGTCGGCCCAGTCCGGCATTCCGGGGATCCCGTGAATATGAGCGAGAGTGGCCCAGATGAATCCGTTGTCCGAGCCTGCCAGCAAAGTTCGTCCCGAACTTGCCGATGCGCTGCTCGAAGCAAATTCATCCGACAACGCAATTAGGTGACGTAGCGGTTTCTTGCGTCCGGCAAGCTGTACCGAACCCTTGAAGCAATGCGGGTTTCGTTCGAGACACACTCGAATCGCCTGTACACCTGGCCCTTCCACCATGAACCTGTCACCGAGTGTTATCGCCGCACCGACAGCCGCAACCTGCGTATCACCGCCGATCACAGAAATGAGATGTGCTTTCGCCTGTCGCGGGGGATCAGGCAAAACCTCGCCAATGAAACGATCCAAGCGCAGCTTGACGCTGGTCGTGGTCTTCTCCGTGCTCTTTACGTAGGTCAGCCAGCCGAAGCGAAGGTGGGCATTTTTCATTCCGCCTCCTTCTTTTCGTGCGTAAGAATCTGCGTCTTACCGTTGGCGAAAACGAGCGTGAGTTCGTGCGAAAACCGCTCCCGGTCGTGCAGGATCTTGGTTCCGTCTTCTTCCTCTTCTTCCCAATGATCGGTGAACTTCAGGGACCGCCAGTGGGCAATGTGGCGATTTTCTCCTTCGCCAAATACTCCGTTGAGCATTCCTGCCGTGCAGAGCAATCCGACATGTCCGCCGTGCAGCGGAGTGAGTGGGCGGCCTCTAACGTCATTTAGCTTGGGCAAAAGCGCACAGCTGGCTTGACGATACGCGGCTGACTCCAGCAACAGGTCCTCCACTTCATCTAGTGGAATACCCAGGTTGGTTAGTGCCGCCTGTTCGGACGCGGGAATCTCGTAACGGATCTCGGCAATGTTGCCCAGAGGCTCAAGCTCACTCTTCGTTGCCAGTCCTTCGAGGTAGAGCACTCCATCTAACAAGGCGGTATCGGCAACCTTTGAGTGTCGTTTGCGGCGGGTTGCCAGCACAACGATCTGTTTGTATTGCACGCAAGCTGGTTCGGTAAGTCGAAACACGCGCAGATCGATAAAGTGTTCGGCCAGCAATCTGGCGCATTTTGCCAATCGCGGCTGCGGGATCACGAAAATCAGCGCGCCGCCCGTTGTGAGCCAGCGATACGTGTGTTCCAGGAAGACCAATTCCAGTCTCTGGTTGTTGCTCTCCCCAGATTCCCAATCGTACGGAGGATTTAGGTAGAGCAAGGACACGGCTTCTGACAGACACCGCACATCCATGGCATCCGCTTGCAAAGTTTCGATTCCCAAGGCTCTAGCCTGTTCTGCCCTATTGGCATCGATCTCAATGCCATAAGGATGAGCGGTGGCGCCATGCAGCAAGTGAGTAAATGCCACGCCGTCGCCCACGCAGGGGTCAAGCGCGGAAAACTGGGAGGGCCCGGTGAGATTAATATGGTGTCGTAGGCGCTCTGTTTCCCTGGTGGGCAGCGGAAAGAAACCCAGTTTGATCTTCCCATGGACACGCACGATAAACACCTCCCAACACGCGCCGAGAAAAGTTGGAGATCACAGATCGAGTGACCGATGACCAAGAACCGTGAACTTGCCTTGGACCAGAAACTCGCTCGGGAAGCTCAATCCCTCGTAGCAATGGCTTTTCGAAACGGACCGATCGAGGACGTTCATGCTGGGATGGATTGCCCGACCTGCTCCGGAAGACCGGAGTACTCCCACATCACGCAAGACGAAATGAAGCGGATTATGAAACACGCGGTCGACAAGCTATATGCTCTGTTGTGGATTCGAGAGCACTGTCCCGACGTTTACGGCCACGTGGTGCAAGCTGGGAATCTATACACCCACGAATGGGATTTGCCGGAACGAAGTAGGGAGGAAATCGAACTTTTAGCGCAATTCGCAGAACGTCTCGGGAGTGCCGCACCAGCGCGCTCACCGGCCACGAAGAAGTCAAAACTCACGGCGAGCGTCTCCCGCAAGAGATGAATCATCCTGCCCAAGGCGCTGCCCATACATCCACCGTGCAGGCTTGATTTGCGAAAGCCAGTCTTGGACGGTGGGTATCCGTCCCAAGTCTTCCTTCACGTGCTGCTCGCCGACGTAACGTACAGGGACCCGCTCTCCATCGCGGTTGACGATGGTGACACCGAAGATGCGTTCCGCTAAGAAAATACCCTCGGCGTGATGGCGGAGTGCGCGGTGGCGAAAGTCTGTGATGAAGGACTTCGATTCGTCGAACCAGTTGTGGATTGCAAGATAGTCCTCGGCTGTGCCTCCGAATCTTCTGGCGCTGCTTTCTGCGTGCTTCATTGGGTGGGCCATGGTTACACCTCGTAGCTCGAGGTGGTGTAGTCCTCAAAGCGATCGTTGCGTTCAACCGTGATCGTGCGGGTTTTCACGTTCAAGATCACGTCGCCGAAGCCTCCACAATCATTCTCGTAACCGTAGGGAACCAGCGCCTCAAAATGTTCCTGCAGGTGAGAGAACTTGGATTCTTGAAGTTCGCTCTCTTCGTAAACGTACTCTTCCGCGGCGTAGCACTTGACGTCTTCGTTCGCGCCTTCGTCGCCTGAGCCATCGAAGTGGACGGCCACAAACGTGATTCCGGTTTCGGCTAATCGCTCGCATTCGGCGAGGATAGCGGCCTTGGCTACGACTTGCTCGGGTGGAAGGGGTTGCTTCGCATTCGGTCGTTCGGGTTCCATGGCGTTTGCCTTTCGATATCAGACATTGCCTGCGATGGCTTAGATAAACTGGCGGAGGAGCTTGGTTCGCCAATGAATATCTTTCTCTATAGTCACTGCTGAAGAAGGCGAAAGCCCCGGCTACCGGGCATCCCACTGAACGTTTCCGGCCGCATCACGGTGACTGGAGAACCGTCGAGTCATGGTGCTTGGGAACCAATACCGCGGCCGATACTTAACCGACAAAAGAACCATCACTGGCAGCGCTTGACTATTGCCATTGCCACCGGCTTCGCGTTCTGCATCGGCGAAAAAGCACTGAATCGTGGTGCTCGCGTGGGGTCCCAAGCCTTCGGATTGTTCAAGATAGTACACATTGCCCTCGCTAACCTTGACCTCAGGTGTCGAACCCGCACCCGGTTTTTGGTTGAGAGGATAAGAAGCAAGACACTGTACGCGGGGATAAGAGACGAAAAACTCGCCTTCATTGGTCAGCAAGAATTTCGCATAATAGGGATCACGCGCCAGTTGGTCATCTGCTACCGGAACAACACTGAGCGTTGAGCGCAAGACGAAATATCCCAACAAGACACCTACGCCCACGATCAGAGTCCAGACCTTAGACATCAGACCTGGTGAAGAACGCGGCCGGTCGGAATTGTCGCGCGGGGAATGTTCCATGGAACACATTCTGGGTTGAGTAGTCCTTGTAGTCAAGAAGCAGAGGGTTCGACGGCTCGGGCTGAATGTCGTAAGACAGCACGGACGGCGCAAGGTCGATCGTATGGGACCCGAAAATCATAGTCACGAAGGATCACCTCGAGAGGCTATGGTTATTGGAATGACTCGCGCTCAACCGCATTTACAATTCTTCGAGTTACTAGTCTGCTGTAGAAACTAAGGGAAGACGCTGTCAATGCCTGTGGTGGTTCCTTCCCGGGAAGAATCTAACGTGTTGCCTCGTCCGCTGGCACGGCTGCTTCAAGCGCAAGCACAATCTGGTGCAACGTTTGCAGGTTGTCGATCTGGGTCAAGGACTGCAATTTCAAGGTGCGGAGTATTTCTGTCAGCGGTTCCGGCCCAACTTTGTCCAGCGCAGCATCCAGCCGCCGGAATCCTCGCACTGCCGCTTGCATGTGCACCAGCACCTTTTGTTGGACATCCGGTTCTCGAATGTTCTTGGGACTCCACGCTCTTGCGACCGTCTTCAACAAACCGCGATACATGCGCTTGCCGAGTGCTTGTTCCATCTGTTCGATCTCGTAAGCGAGGCTTGCGGGTTGGTCGCCCGCGCCATTGCTTGTATGGCCATCGCCAGCTCCGGTGTTCCCGACAGTTGTTCGCTCGGACGGCGTCGAGGTACTCTCCGAGTACGGTCGCGAGCCCCGCCGCCATCCCTCGGGCGTTGCCCAGTCCGGCAATTTCGGAATAGTCCTGGGCCGCTTGCGATCATCCAAATCAACCCACGTTCCGGTGAAGTAATACAAATAGCGTCCGAGTCCAAAACAGCTGCAGGCCCTTTTGAAAGATTGTGCCTCGGCAGCAGTGGCCGCGTTATCGTCGTCGGCCCACTCTTCACCGGTTGCGGAATGTGCACCTAGGCCGAAGATCGTCAGTTCGCATGTGACTAGCACTTTCGCGACGAGCTTCTGGTCTTTACTCCGCTCAAAGTTTGCGCTGGTATGAACTGCGTAGCGGCGTGTCCAGCCCGCCGGAGTGACCAGTGCGTTCAGACGATCTGTGTAAGCGCGCTGGTCAGCGTAAGGCATCACCTGGCCTCTTGGCGGTCCGCTCTTGCTGGTGTTGGTGACCCGCCATTCGATCACCGAAGGATGAAAAGGTACCTCTAGATTGGCGATCAGATCCTTGACGCTTGCAGTGGTCGCTGTCAATGCAGTGGAGATGTTTGGTTCGCTAGCAGAGGCAAATTGCCGCGCTGTGCCAGCGTGGGCATTTACTGGATCGCTAGCGTGTCCGTTGGTCGGAGTCATGACAATTCTCCCTTTATAAGCATCCAGCAGTGATTTCGCAGACGTTCAGAATGGAATGTCCTCATCCACAATTTCGCCGGAGCCAGCGTGGGCAAGCTGGCTTTCATTCTCGTTATGGGTAGGGTCTTGATGGCCGCCGCCGCTCGGATCCCGAGGGCCGAGTAGTAGCAGTTCACGTGCAACGATTTCAGTTCGGTATTTCCTCTCCCCGCTCGGCCGGTCCTCCCAGCTTGAAGTCTGAATCTTTCCCTCGACATAGACTTTGGAACCTTTGGCAACGTACTCCCCGACGATCTCTGCCAACCTTTGCCAAGCCACGATCCTGTGCCACTCGGTCCGCTCTTGCCATTCGTCTTTTCGATCCTTGAACTTTTCGTTTGTAGCAAGGCTGAAGGTCGCGACTGGAATGCCGCTCGCCGTGTATCTGACCTCTGGGTCTTTGCCGACGTTTCCAACGAGAATGACCTTGTTTACGCTCTTCGGCATACTTCTTGCTCCAATGTTCTGAAATGCTGTTGCTGGATAGGCGAAGAGTCCTAGGTTGTAGCGCATGCAGACCTGCAGGACTCCATGTGGGGAAGAACGGGTTGACGATCTGCTCAGGCCTTGGGTTCCGGGTTGGCTTGCGATCCAGGTAATGGAGGCCTGCTGTGGAGCAGGCGCGGGTGGTCTAATTTGGCTCTTGGTCTATCGCTTCGTCCTTGAACGCTAGCCTCGTCTCGATGGTGGCACGGCTCCGCTGGTCACCAAAGTAGCATAGCCCTACCAACTCCTCGCCGGCCTCTGTCACGAGATGAACGAGTTGCCGCTTTGTGAGCGTATGAGTCGGATGAGTGAGTCCGGTTTTCATCGCGAAACGTGCATCGGGTTGACAAGGATCCCGAGGAAACTCCACCTGAACGTGCTGATTGCGCCGTCCGAGCTCAAGCAAAAAGCAAGGTATTAGAACGTTAGAGACCTGCCCAATCTCCTCAACAGACCAAGAAGAAGCAGGAACTCTCGTGAGGCCAGTAAGGATTTCAGAGATCAAACGGGCTCTGGTACGCTCGCCCCACGAGTCGGGCTGCACCGCGAGCTGCAAGATCTGCTCTTCCAGTTGACTCAAGAACTTGCCGAAACCAGTGGTTTGTAATATCGCAAGCGGACCGCCAGCACTTTCTTCGAGGCGATCACATCGTGCGTAGATGAGTTCCGCTTCTTTCGCTTCAATACGTGGGATCTTCTGGCGATCGCGTCCGCGATTCCCGGGTGCGGTATCAGGCATGTAAGAATCCTCTTTCCCGATGATCTGGCGGTCTGCGCTTGAAGAGCCGCCCGTGGATCGACGGCACATTATAGAAGAGAGAATTGTGAAGTTTCTTGGGGTGACTAATACAAGCGGCATTCGACGCTAGTCTCTCGGCCCTGACAGAATATCGTCGCATCTCCGTGCCAACACACGCGCCAAAACCTGGGAATCGTTGGCGGCATCGACAGGATCCCGGCACAGCGCAGAGCGGAGCGCCAGCTTCAACCAAACAGAGGAAGTCGGATCGAACAGCAACTCGACAATGCTCGGTACTTCCTCTGTGTTGTTGGGTTCGCTCATCCAAGAACTCATATCGATCTGTGTTCGCATACAACCGCCACTGCGCTGCTCCGCGCGACTGGATTCTCTACGAATGGACTCTCGGTCTGTTCAGCCGCGATCGGTGCGGGTACCAGCAGATGGCAATGATGGCAACCGATGCAACACGCCGCCGCTGTCACTTGGGCGACGGCACGCTGAAAGCGAGTTGGCAACTCTGCATTCTCCCCCGATCGCGTGTAGAAAACAGGTGACACGGCGCCGCAAAATCCTGAATCCTTACCCCAGAGTTCCATCTCCAAGTTGCCACGCCGGCCGTAAAACAGGACAGAACTTTCCAGCCGCGGCTTGGCGTCGTTTGCGAGTTCCATCAATGAATGGCGTGTGATGAGCAGGTCATACGTTCGCTCGATCCGCACGACCTCGAGACGGATTAGCACTGGCGCGACCACGATGGCGTGCACGCCGTTCACTTGGATACTGTCCACTCTCTGCAGCCACGTTAATTGGTTGCCAATTTCGTCTACAAAACTTGAATAAGCTCCCAAAGCAGCGACCGCACCGCCCGACTCAACACCACGCAGCACATACTTCCGACTCTGATGCTGGTGCTCGATGGAAACTGTCGGCTGGCAGTAGATACCAGCGGATCTCAGATGATTTAGGACAGGGCTCGGCAGCCGCAGTCCTTGACGCGCCAGAATCTCCATATCCGGCTTATGAATGGTTGGCCTTGGCTGAGAGTGCATATTCCCCCTTTCGCGAGGCTCGAATCGGTTGGCCGACCGCCTCTCGAATCATCTCTTTCGTACATCCCGCCCAACATCGATACTTGCGCGGGTCCGCAACCGAGATCGCCAAATTGTCCCCACTGTGATCCCGACCTTGCCGCGAACATGAGGGACATCGTGTCCAATAGTTTCCGGATCGCTTCAGTGCGGCCTGTACGTAATCCAGAATGTGGAACTCCCGCCGCAAAGGATCGTAGGGAGGTAAGTCAATCTTAGGTTTTGGGTGGAACTCCCCCGGCATTTGGAGTCCATTGATGAATCGTGAAATCTCCAACTCCGTGATCTTTCGCAACCGAAGCAAGTAATCAAGTTGTACTTCAGCGTCGTATGCTGCTCCATAGAACCAATACCGCTTTCCCGTGGCTCGATGCACGCCGAGGGGCCCGCGAATCGCATTGCCGAATTCCTCTGGCCCGAGCTGATCCTGCCGGGGGAAGATCTCGATTCCGTCGGCTAGTCCGCCGCCCTTGACCGGAACCTTGAGACGAAGGGCGAGATTGTAGATGTAGATGCGGCAATCCCGTGCCAATAGAGGTTGCTCGGCAAAAATCCAAAGGTGAGCGCCACGGCGTGACTTTTCGAGGGCGGCTTCTATACCGTCTTGGTGCAGTTCCCATTGCAGCTTGAGAAGATCTTCCAGGGCATTGTCGTAGTCGGCATCGATCGCCACCCACTTGCAACGTTGTGTTCTTGGATTGAGCGCGTATAGGCCGATTGTCCGCTGTCCGTTTAGATGTTCTTCGAGAGTCTGCAGCGATAGGCTGCGGCCATTCTTCGGGCGATAGTAATAGAACTTGCCGTTCGGTGCCGGCTTGTGGGATTGCACCGTGTAGGCCAAGCGGTTCGTGAACAAATCAAAATACCGCGTTGCCATTTCGGTCGTCGCGCGTCCTGTTGAGCTCATAAGCGATCTCCCTCAGGCTGTTGCGGCGTAACCTTTCCCGACCTGCAGAAAACCTGGTTTCGCTGCCCACGAAACCAGGTCATACTCGACCACCAGTTGGTCGAACTCCGACGCGGTCAAGTTGTCGTCCCTTCCGCTCGCGAAATCGACAAAGAAGAACACGCGGCGATGGCGGTCGTACAGGTAGATAGCGCCAGAAGCGGGCTGGTCCGGCACGGTTTGCAAGAGCAAAACGCCTTCCGGCATTTCGATCCAGCGCGAAGCGATACCTTCGCCAGCGATGAGGAAGACTTTCATGATGTGCTCGATATTGGCATTGTTGGACAGGCCGATATCGTCGATCGTAAATAGTGGTGAGAATCGTACGGGACCTCGGCTCTCGGACATGATGGTCTCCTTTCGGACCGTGAGACTGTGAGTTTCTCGCATTGTGGTTGTGCAAACCCCGACCAGGACAGCACAGCCGGATCAAACCACAACGACAAATAGAGCCGGTGATTTGTCGGAAACCGCCAGCCATGATTTGACGTCGCTCGGGATGACGAACACCTCGGGAAGCTCGAAGTTGCACCTGGCAAGACGAACAAGCTCAACGCAAGTACAGCCACTGCGCTGCCACAAGAGCAAGCAAAACCTTCCGGCATCGCACAGGAGCGTGCCAGGCCACACGCCGCGCAGGCACCCAAATACATCAACGATGTAGACCCCAAAATCAGGGGGGAGTCAGAAGGCAAATCACTGAACGCCCGCACGTTAGAGGGCCTCCAAAAGTGGCATCTTCGCGCCAAACGCGCGCCGAGAAAGCCACGAGAAACGGCCAATAAGCGGGCAAAGAGGCGCCAATGGATAGAAAACCGTCATGGAAGCAAGTCGCTAAATCTCACTCCCGTGGTGTTGTGTCCGGTAATGACAGTGGTATCAAGCAGCAATTGCGCGAAGTCTGCTGCGTTGGCAAACGCCACGGTCATGTTGACTGACTCGAATTCGTGCACGAGGTGTACGAGGATCTCCAGTCCTGAAGTCAGATACAGTACACAGCCTACCTGGCGCTCACATTCGAGTGCCTTCCGCACGCGCTCGTACTGCCTGGAACTCTTCAAACTGCGTTCGTATTCGAGGGCAAAACACGCTTTTCTGTCGCCAATCCATACATCAACAATGGCGTCGTAATCTTTCTGATAGGGCGATCGCGAAATTGTATTGAACGATGCGACTTCAACCTCCGAGTGCCAACCGGCAAGCAAGTTCTTATGCGCAAGCGCCAATTGGATTGCGTTCAATTCCAGCGAATGAAAGACTTGTGCAGGCTGTGGAAGATGCTCCGTACTGGAGTGCAGGACAGTCGTAAACTGCCCATGATGTTCCAGTAGGGCCAGCCCTGCTTTGCTTATCCGATAGACGATCGAGCCGGCGCCAAATACCCCTTCGCAGATCGAAAGGTGACCCGAACGGACCAGCCGCCGAGTCCGCCAGTTGAAGCTGCTCCGGCAGCGATCAAGGCAGTGGTATGCCATCATCTCAAACAGCTGGTTGTGGCTTACAAAGCGCGAATTGCGTACCTGCCGCAACAAAGGAATATCGCGTTCGGGACTGACAACCAGACTGTTCTTTGCATAGCGCATATCGAATAGGGCGTTCACCACTACTGGCGTATTGCAGGATCTCGTCCAATGGCATCGAGGTACTCCATGAGTGCCCGGTTGAGATCCACTAAGGCTTGAATCCGCTTCGAGGTTGTCAGCTTTGAAAGCTGTGTAACTCGTTCCACGAGTTCGGGTGGTATGTCCATCTTGTGCTGGGAAAAGTACTGACAGAGGTCGGCCAGCCGTGTGCTCTCTTCGGCCAGTTGTTTCTGATCAAGAGGCAACTCACGAAGGCGTTGTTCGTATTCATTTCGGTCTTCGATTGGGCCCGACGCGCCGCCGGGCTCAAAGTTGTCTAGGGCCCCCAAGACTTCTTTGGGGCGTTTTTCCTTTTCGTCTTTCGCCATCTTCGAGACTCCTTGCTATCTCAAGAGGTCTGCTCGACCCGTGAGCTGCGATTCCTCTCCTGCTCCGCCTGTAACTTGCGCCCAGCTTCGTTCAACTGACGGCGCAGATGCTTTTCCGTTTCATGAGAGCGACCGAGTTGCTGCTCCAGAGAATTGACCCTTGTGACGAGTTCGACTTCAGGCTTGAACAAAGCAATTTGGCTGCCGAGAGCTGGCGCGGCGGAGACGGTAGATGAACCTTCAGTTGTCGGCCTTTCACTGTTCGCTTTGGGCGCGGCGGTTACGCTCGCTTGTGTGACTGCCGCGTGACTGCGGGCCGGGTGCGATGGCGGCCGATCGACTGGGTCTGTGAGATTTGTCGAAGATCGCTGCGACGCGAGTTTCAATGTCGCCAAGGACGCGGTCAGGGCGCGATTCCTTTCTGTGACCTGCTGTAGCTGTGTATTGGACCGCGCAACCGACTGTTCCAATTGCGCGAGCAGTTCGGCGGACGACCACTCTCGCTTGGCCTGAACCCGGTGCTGATAGACAATGACGATGAAAAGACAACCGAGCATGCCCAATGCAACGATGTTCGACCAAAAGTATGCGTTCTTCACGGTTTCTTTGAGTACCATCGAACGGCTCTCGCCAATGCATTCTCCGTAGTCAGTGTTCGACGGATTGATACGCTTCAACGAGAAATCGACGAAGCCATCCCGTAGTTCGGAGGAACTCTGATGAGTTGCAGGGTCGTCGTTCGAGTGGCCGGATTGTGCAACCGAAAACGAGGACAAGATCGCGATAATGACCGCGCATGCCGCGCCGAGAGATGCCCGACTCAAATCCATGTTAACCGTCCGGTGCGCACCGCCAAATGGCGGGTTCGCTGCGCAAGATCGCGATCCTTGAAGCGCAGATTCGCCCCGTCAAGGTGTGAAGGCGAGAAGAGCCGAGGGTAGATTCTTGGTTCGATCCCGGGGAAGCAATAATTATGTGGCCTGCGTACGTGCAGATGAGAATGGAGCGTGCCCTGCAGCGGATCGGTCATCAGGATTTCCATCTGTCCGACTGGGAGGTTCTTGATGTGCTCGTCCTGGGCGCGGGTGTCTTTGATTTCAGTCTCACTGCCGAAGCCGATGGGCTCGTATTTATCTTCAAAGACACCAGTGCGCTGGACCGTAAGCGTGCGCCGCTTCTGACGCACACGAGCTGAGGCCTTCAGGAAATATTGCGCGGTCTCCTCATCGCGGGTGTGCAAGACCATGGTGGTGTTGGGCGCCGAGGAGACGTCGTCTTTGAACCCCCGGCCAACCTTCAAGAGTTGTGGCAGTGATTGGAGTGCGAACAGGAAGGCAGTATTCGTTCCCCGTGCGGTCTGCAGGATTTGGGAGAAGTTCGAATAGGCGAAGGGTGCGAATTCGTCGAGAATAACACTGACCATCGGTCGATTCTCGCGGCGCCGTTCCTGCGCGTCCTCGTACCGCTTGCCGAGGATCAATTGCAGGTTCTGGAGCAACATACGGCCTAGCGCCGTAACAGCCTTAGAGTTCTTGTTGGTATTGAGCGAGACGAAGAGGATCAACTCCTTATCAATCACCTCGTCGAGTGAAAGCAGTTCATCATAAGCGCCGGTGATGCGCGAAAGGTCATCTCCGAGGAACGTCATCAGCTCGTTCAAGAGACCCTGAATTTTGGGCACGCGCTCCCGGTCTTGGAACGACTGCTGCAGGTTCCGGACCGACATCTCGAAATTCAAACGCTGCTGATGGTTCAATCCAATCTCCACATCGAGACAGGATCGGGCGATCGTGATCTGTTCGTTCAGTACGTGTGGGTCTAGCGCCAGGACCAGCACGTCATGGACGCTGAAGCGCTTTCGGGTGTGGGCGAGCACGCGCACAAGATCGTTCAGATAGGTAGCCTGATGTCCGTGAAAGAAGTCCTCTTTCAGATCGAAGGACTCGAAGATGAAATTGGCATGCTCCTGAAACAGCCCGTGCTCGCTAAAGAACGGGTTATAACGCGCAGAAAGTTCGGGCTGGGAAGGATCGAGGACACGCAACTGGTGCATCCGACCAGCGGTCTCGATTGCCGGGAGAAGATCGGAGAGGAATTCCTTGTCGGCCTTGCCGTCGAAAATCAGCATGGGAATCCGGTGCGGATCATTGGGTGGGCCAACCACTCGGAAGACATCTTGAGTAATGATGTTCTTGAGCAAGGTCGTCTTGCCCGATCCGGTAGCACCGAAGACGATGGACTGCAGTATGCGCGTCGCGTCGGACCACAGCCACGGCTCGCGATGGACGTTGTAGCCGAGCACAATCGAGTTCTGCTTGCGCGCAGCCGCGACAGCGTTCCGATCTTTGGCAGGGCTGACAAATAAAGGAGGATGGGGCCAGTTTCCTTCGCGGCGTCGTCGCAGAGTGACAAAATACCAGGTCAGTGACGCCGCGGCGACTAAACCGTACAGCGTATACAAAGACAGTTCGATGAGCTGAGCGGCGCGGACGTGAAACCGCGTCGCAAGGATATAGTAGCCGCCCGCCAGCACGATGACAGCGAGTCCGGAAACGATAAGAGCGATACTCTCTTCCTGGTTGTGATGATACGTGCGGCGCCCCAGGCGATATTCGTTCGTGTAACTCATAGCTGAACCAAACTGAAGAACACGAATGTTGCTCCCGCAAGCAGGGCCATCACAGCTAGCAAGAGGACGATGAAATTGAGTCGGAGGTTTCCGTTATCCCTCTGGGGCTTAAGGGGATCTTCGATGCAGCGAAGAAACGCATGTCCGATCCATTGCTGATCGATGGAATGGAAACTTCGCAAGCGTTCGATCAATTCAGCCGTTCGCCGTTTGTCCGTCATAGCTAGAGTACGAATGTGGCCTTCACGCCATTGCTAAACACCAATTGCACGATCGCTCGGGACTTCAAGTTCTGCCGGATGGGAACCACTCCCTGCGTTGCCTCGCCAGGATGGAGGTCGTTGACCTCAGCTTCGGCGTGAGCTATGGGCAGTGCCAGCTCATGCGTATCGCCGAGTTCGTCAACCATGTTCCGGTCGAGTTGGGTGTGTGCCAGGGTCGCCAGCACAACGTGCGAATCTTCTGCTGTCAATAGGGATGCTGCCGGTGCAGTTACGCGATATAACAGGCTGCTGTTGTTTTCAATCGTGTAATGGACATATACAGTGCTCTGCGTTCGGAACACTTGTTCCACCTGCACGGTCACCTGATTTTTCACTTTACGGGGAGTTCTTTGTTTGATCGGCTCGGCTCCCAGCAACGCCCGAGTGAGTACCACATCGGCGACCTGATCCGCGTCGATCTCGACGATAGGCCTCGCGGGAAGAATGGGCTCAGCGCTGTCAATCGCGAAGTTCATGTCCTTTACCTCCTGTGTGATTTCAAGCTCGTAAGCAAAGCGCCGGGAGGCTGTCCAAACGAAGAGATCCGTCGCTGCTCCCGACTTGATTGGCTTGACGAAGACCTTATTAGCCTCTCGTTCAATCTGAAAATCGGAACTGCCGGCAGCTGCCAGCGTGACCGGCTCATGAAATTCCAGGACTGTCAGATGGTTCAGGGCGGTCGCAACGTGGACGACGGCATGCGGGCTGGGAGGGCCCGACTGCTGCGACAATGCGGCGATCGCACAAAGGCTATAGATAAGGATGATCGAAACAGATTTTTTCATAAAATACCTTTTAGGCCCTGAGCGGAATCCAGAAGGATTTCCGCTCAGGACGGTTCGCGCCTCACATGACCCAGGGCGCATCTCCCATTTCCTCATCGCTGAAAGCACCGGGATTGAATTCCACGGCTTCATCGCCTATGGCAGCAGGAACTGCCGCCACCGCTGTCTCTAATTCAGCGTGAGAATCGGTTGATGCTTCTTCCTTGGGTTGTTCGGATTTGTCGTCGTCAAGTAGAATCTTCCCGTCCACGTACTTGAACAGGAAGGTGTGTTTCTGTCCTCCTCTGGTGAGTGGATCGACCAGGAAAGTGCGACCGTACGAGTCGATACGGACGAGTCCGTCGTAGAGCCTGGGAACGTGGACCCGGACGGGCTTGCCACCCGTTCGTTCCGCAAGCTTCAGGATTAGCTCCTGCGGAAAAGCAAGAAAAAGAATGGAGCCACTGGAGCGTTGTCCGGTACACACGATCCGGTTCAGCGCCTGCAGCCAGCCCATGCGATTCTCCGCCTTGTTCTGTGCCCAGATGCGGATGAAAGCGAGAACCGCCTTCATCTCATACCTGCCCCGTTCTTCGTCACCGTGGCATGCGCCGTATGCCTGGTTCATGGCAAACAGCTTCTGCCGACGTAACTCCTTGTCAGCGCTCTGCCGCATCGTGTCCCATTCGGCCTTAGCCTTCTCCAGTTGTTCTTTGAGTTGCTCCCGTCTTGCAGCAATCTTGCCGACCAACGCGGCATAGACCCGATTGACGAAACGGCAATCTTCCAGCATCTCGCGGGTGACCTGTTCGCCCACCACGAGCGCCTTGAACGCCTCAATCGGAGCTTTGTTGACGAGTAGATCTTCAATCTGCTTGCGGACATGGTTGTAGAGATGGCCGACGTGATCGGTCTTGTCCACCTCCAGATGTAGCGGTAAATCAGAAACCCGACGTTCGTTCTTGTAACGAAGCCAGGGCGCCTGACGTACCTGTTGGCGTATTTCGGCGACCAGTTTCAGATCAGGCTGGACTTGCCACTTGAGGCTGTCGAGCGCGTTTTGGAGTTCCTTGGCCAATTGCACAGCAAGCTCTTCGTGACCAGCCGCGCGGCAAGAGGTCATCAAGTCGGTGATCGAGCCGATGTGGTTTCCTCTGGCCTTCATGGCTACGTGCTCCAGATTGAACCAGGGGTCTCTAGCCTTATTGGCCTTGTTTTTCCCCTGTTGCTCTCCGAGGCCTCGGGAGAATCGGTTCTTTACAAACCGCGGGAACCGGTCCTCTTCGACAACGCAAACCCAGTCGAAATCGAAGTCGCCGCCATTTTTCTTTGCCGTCTCCGAATGGAGAACATGAGTCCCCTCCAGTCGAAGCTGGCGCTGAATCAACTCGCGAATTTCCGAATCGGTGAGCGTGCAGTTACTCCGGCAAAGATTGTTGTTCAGTTGGGCTGCGATCTCGCCGTCCGAGAGATTTCCGAACGGGAGGAGGTCATCAACCATGCGTATCGGATAACGGACGCAGAGGCCGTATTTTGAAGCCAGCGGAATGATGGCTTTGTGTTCGGGAATCCAATCGGACCCCGAAAACACTTGGCCATCTTTCAGGAAGAGATATCCGTCATCCATGAGTGCAAATGCTGGAAGACGAAAGCCCCCGCCGGTTGCTGCCTTGAACGCCCAGCGCGCCAGTAGTTTGTTGAGTTGGTTGTTCACGTAAGGATGACGGACGATTTCTCCGCTCGCGTCGGCTAAAAGCAGCCCTTCGACGACCCGGAATTCTTCGCTGTCGGGCTCCACTCCATCCGGCAGAGATTTGTCCGGATGGTGACCAAGGATTTCGAGTAAATCATCGTATCGGCCTTCGCCCACGGCCTCACTCAGCTTTGCCACCTGCTTCATCGCCTGTGGCAGGATTTCCAGCTGAATTGAGTCTTCCGGAGCATGTTCGACCAACGTGTAACTGGACTCGAACTCGAGCTGACGGGAAACCTCGCGAATGCCCACTACGACATGCCCGCGAAATCTTCTGCCCGGCCCGAAGATCGAATACATCACAGAAGGTTTCTTCAGCCCTGGTTTGACCGCGCTTTCCGGGAGAACAAAATCCGCTTCCAGCGCGTCCGAAACATCATCCTTCATGATTTTGAATGCGCCTTTCGCCTGCGTATCGGCGAAGGCCATACGGAACTGGTAAAAGCGTTCTCCTGGGAGACGTTTCCTGACAACTTCCCGTTTCGCATCCTGCAGAAGAACTAACTCTTCGGCCTGATCTTGGCTCCCGTCGCTCGCCTTTCCATAGCGCTCGCGTCGTAAGCGTTCCACCTGGGCCGAGAGGGTTTCGTCATCATGTTTTTGTTGGAGGCGCTGGAACATTGACTGCCTGATCCATCCGCGGCAATCATTGGTTCCAAGCTTTCTGTCGGGCACAACAAGGACACGTACCTCGGGTTCCTCCGTCATCACCTTGCAAGGCGAGACAAGGATCCCGAAGTAAACAATCGCCGCCTGCGGCCAGTGCTGGAACCGCTCGGCAATCGCCTGGCTGTGCTCCCGGTCCACAAAATAGAACTTTCCTTTCTTTGCTGAACCGCTGGCGCCTACTAGTTTGTAGTGAACCCCGTTCCAGACGAGCCGGGCTAGAGCGTTCTCGACCTGTGACTCCTCGTAGTCGTCGAGAGGCTCGGCCGGCACGTTTACACTGGCCACCATGATTCCGGGATAGAGCACGCTGAGCAGCGTGTTCTTGAGTGGCTCAAGATCGTGCAACCGCGGCGCGACTCGTCCGTTGCGGTCGATCTCAAGGTTCTGGAGTTGGTCGGCCGGGATTCTGTAATTATTCGTCATCGTATTTTTCGTCATTGTTTTTTCTCCTTAACTATTTGTTTTCCTGGGAGACCCGGGATCGAGTTAAGGAGTTTGCGTGACCGCAAGCTTCAGCGCTCTCACCTGGCTTCCCCGTTTCGGTTACTGGGCCAGGCTTCGAGTGCAAGAAGCGCCGGTCAGCACATTTCCCCGCATCAAGCTGCAGGGCACTCAATGGACCAAATAAGCCTCTTGGTCGTCTGAGAACTCGTGCTGGTTTTGTCGAAATTGCTCTACGTCATTTTCTGGGCGACCGCCTGTTTCACGATCACAGGATTTCCGCCATTCACCTCCGGAACCGCCTTCCATGCCGTTAATGTGTAGAACGACTGACCGGTTCGGAATGCCTCGATCAACGCCTCTCCTTCGCTTGCCATTTCCTGGCCGAGTTCCGGCTTTGCTGGCAACGACCCTGGCTTAATCAGAAAATAGCGGAGAGGTGCAGCATTGCTATTCCGCCGCTTGCGCGGCGTGTGGGTGCCCTCAACTGTCGGCGCACTCGGCCGTTCCGTCACCTCTGTAGTCGCTTTGCCTTCCATATTCAAAGCTCCTTCCCAGACTTATCTCAGACCTAAGTCCGCCTGTTGCAGCACCCAGTCCCGCTTCTCGCCTTCGATCGCCCGTTCCCAGTACTCTCCGATTAGCAGCCCACTCGGGTTTTCCTCTGACCGTTTCTCAACCAACAGCCTCACATGGAATTCGCTGACCACTTTGTCGATGGTTTCGTTGTGTTCGTGAATGTGGTGGATTTCTTTAACCCCAAATGCCGTATAAGTGAGCGGATCGTCCTTGGAGGCTTCCAGCGAACGCATTTGAAATTCCGAGGTCGTCTGATCGTCTTCGATCTTTCCGATGAAGTCGTCTTTCTGCATGCCGGCGTAGGCCGTGCGACGTAGGTTGGCCGTCATCATGTTCAAACTGTCAGCCCAGTTGCGGCTCACATTCGTCGGCGAAAAGTTCAGATATCGTTCCAGGAACAAGCGCACGAATGCCCGCTTCTCAAATTCGGTCGGCTCCGAGCCAGGCCCTTGCGTTACCGAAATGCCTGGTTTCGTCGCGCCCAGAACCGTTGCCAGGCCGTTCGCATCCACACGAATGACTGTGGGAGGCTGCAGGCGAACATAAACGGCGAAAGCCAACGCCAACATCGTTGTTGGAATGCATAAGAACGCTAGCAACATTGCGCGGTTGGCGTAGGCACGCAGGATCCCATCATGCTCGTAGTAACGGCTGTAGCGGAGCTTTTCCGGCGCGTCGGCTTCGTTAGAAGGGTGTTTCTTTTTCAACCACATGTTCTTATCCCAGTAAATTTCCAAACTATAATCAGCGGTGTCGGCCAAATAACCGGCCGAAGAACTTTCCGATATAAAAGAAGATCAGGGTCGTGATGCTGTAAGGCCGGAACTTTGTGCCTTGCGGCTCCCAGATTGGTGGCTGCCTCCACATAGAAATCTCCTCGTCCAGAGTTAGTTGTTCTCGGCATTGTCCTTTCCCGCGGCTCTTCCGAGCGCTTTGCCCACGTTAAAGCTGATGACCTGGGTCACCGAGTGTGGGCGATAGCTCGACTCGTGCCCGCTCCGGCTGCCCGACATCGCGACCGCAAGATCTCGACCTCGCGAGGGTTCGTTGTTGCTCCTGCTCGATGTAGGTCCCGGACTTGTGTTGCTGTTCATCGCACTGGCAACTCCAGAGCGAATGAAATCACGCATCGAAGGAGTAGGAGGTGCCGCAGACGATGCCAGAACGGTAGATGTGGACGAAGAGCCACCACCGGACACAGTAGCGCCGGCCAAAGCGGGGCTCGCGCCTGCCGCAAAGCCACTGACTCCAGCCAGGGCGGCACCCGTTGCAACCGCACCCGCCCGGACCAGTGCAAACGTCGTCGACCCCACATCCCCAGAAATGATGCGCTTAGCGATAAACGGAATCAGGGCGATGGCCAAGGCGTAGAAGATACTGACGAGACCCAGAATGACCGAGTCCCCCGCGCCCTTCAGGAAACCGAGGAAACCATTGCCCAGGATGTTGTTGACTTGATTCACCTGTATGGCAGTGATGAGCGAACCGAACACAGCATAAAGAATGCCCCAGGCGTTCCAGATCATCACATTAATGGCATACGTCTTCCCCAACTGACCGACGCCGGACATAGGAATGAGCGCGAGTACCAGAGGCCCGACCACATAGAGCACCGCGCCAAACAAGGTGTAGAAAAAGCAGAACACTATCATCGCCAAGGCATAGAGAAGATAGGCAACCACAAGCAAGACCACCGTGATCGTGGCTGCCGCATCGCCTGTGATGATGTCCGTGAGGGTCAATGACGGGTTGTTGGCGAACTGTTGCTGGAGCTGTCCCATCCAGCTCTGGAACATGTCTCCCGCGCCTGAGCTGCTGCCGATGAAATTCGCCACCGTATTGAAGGAGCCATTGACGCCGCGGAATACTGTCGCCCAGTTGGAAAGGATCATGGCGACGACTAGATACTTGACGGCCGTTCCAGCAAGCGCCTGCAAATCGCCGCCACGAAACGCCGCCTGATATAGGCCGATCAGAAAACCGATCAGCAGGATCGCGAACGCGAAGTTCGTGACCGTCGAGATAATGGCTGTGCCATCAATCCCGGATAGCGCCGTGTTCAGCAGTTGCTGGAGATAAAACACGGCTACTGGACCCCCTGCTGTAAGACTTGGTTGCCCGTAGACTGGAGGCTCGCCGCATGGGAAGCGCTGAACTTGAGCTGTCCACTCGAGTTGGCCAGCTCGATGGAACGCACTCTTACCAGCTCCGCCATGGCGGACTGTGTGTAGGCGTTGGCTCTCACTAGCCACGCCGCGGTCTCCGCCTCAAGGATGGTGGAAGTGCCAGGCGCGGCAGTTTGGAGTTGTTGATTGATCTGCTCGGCTGCCTGAAGCTCCAGGTTAGCCAGGGCATCGATCTCCACTGCCTTCTTCATGGCAGCTTGCGCTTCGGCGTCAGTCATGTCGACCATGTTCCGGACAGGCTGCGGCGCGTTCGTAGGCGGCATCACGGCGCCATACAAAGCGGAGTAATTGCTTGTGATTTGCGGCATCGCACTCGGATTGCCTGAGAGCAGGCTTTGTTCGAGCAGTTGCGGTGTTCGCAGCGTCGCGCTCGATATCGGCAACTGGAACAGCTGGCGCATCTGGACGAATTGACTTTGGAATTGAACCGCCATGTTTCTGGCCTGAGTAATCGCAGTCAGCGGAAACACCACCTGTTGCTCGAAATTTGCCGATTGCTGTTGACTCTGCTGAATAGAGCCCAGCGGCGTCGCGACGGCGTTTTTGAGCAGGCCGGAGATTGTGTTGAGCCCGACCTGCATCATGGCGCAGCAGGGATCAAGCCCCAGCTGGCTGCGGGCCTTGCTGGGGAGCAGCGCAACTACAATGGCCAAACCGCACACCGCGGTCACTGCATTCCGGAGAAACTTCCAAGAGCGAGAGAGCGTTGGTCGATTCATGTTCAAACTCCTTAAGGATGAGACAGCACTTGTTGGATCTGGTTCTGGAGATTTTGCGTCGCCAGGGACCTCTGCTTGAGCAGAGCATTCTGGTGCGCCAGCTTCGTTGCTTCCTGTCGTAATTGAGAGGCGAGCATTTTCGCGAGTTGCGCGTCGGTCTCAAGGTCTGCCACGCGAGCCTGGGCGGTGACCATGGACGCCGAACCTGGAGCCGCGCTCATTGCTTGCTGTTCTAGAGAGTCAGCGAGAGTCAACATCCCTTCAGTCGTTTGGTCGGAGACCATGGCCGTCTTCAGCGAATCCATGGACATCGCATCGTCGATGTCCATCAGGTTGCGTTGCACAGGCTGCGCAATTCCAGCCAGCGCCAACGGCTGGTAGACCTGCGTGTAGATCGAAGGAAGCTGAGCGATAGATCCCGACTGGGCGCTACGGAACATCGACTCCAGTTGCATAGGAAGAGCAAGGGTCGCGCTGTTGTTCTTGAGGCCCTCAATCTGGGACATCAGGCCCGTGTAGTGCGCCCGGGTTGCGCTGACAAATGTTCTCGTCTGGTTGATCAGGGCTAAGGGCCAGATGATTTGTTGGCGGAAATTGTTGACTGCAGTACTCACCTTCCGCATTTCGCTCAACGCGTCTCCAATCGGGCCTTGGAGAGCGCTGGTGATGTTATGAAGCAGCAACAGAATGTCTCCGATTCCCTGAGCTCGCATGTTCAAGGGAATCAAGCACAAGGTGATCACTGCCACGAACAGCCATCGCCTGCTGCGGCTGCATCTGTGTTGAAGGTTACGAAGGAATTCCAAAGTTCTAGTTTTCATATACGGGTGCCTCTTGCGACTTCTCCTGAGATTTCTTCGGGTAGTGGATCGACATCGGCCAGGCCTGCCGGAAACTTTTCGGCTAGTTCGCGATAGGCGTCAATCAAAGGTGCGGTTTCCTGCTGCTCCAGCCACCGATTTAGCCACCATGACCGATACACACGCTCCCGCGAGTAGGTCGTCATGATCCAGTACTCGACCGTTGTGGGTGACATGCGGACGGTATGTGTGGTGTCTGCCTTCTCGCCGATCACGATGAGCGCGTCGGAGCTCTTGCCTTTGATGGGTGCGCTGAAATGTTTGATCTGGTTCAATGCCGTTTCGTTCAGGTGTAGGTGCTCTCGCAGGGCGGTCATATCTCCCGGCTGCTGGCCAATGATCTTGGTGGTCGAGTTCTTCACGATGCCTGCTCCGTGCGGCCTGGGCTTCGATTCCGTCCCCACAAAATCTTCCGCGGTTTGGCTCATTCCCCATACGCTGGCGTTACGTTTGCGCGCCGTACGAAACAGTTGGACCACTTCGGGTGCCAACACCGGAGAATCCAGCAGGAACCAGCACTCATCAAGAACCGTGATGCTGCGCCGGCCCGCCTTGCCTGCTGCCCGTTGTGCAGTCGCATGCGCAATGAGGAGGCTCATGGCCGTTTCCAGCCGCCGGTCATCGCTCAGTTGCTCGACGTTGAAGAACAACCAGGGATTGTCGAGTGAGATCGTCGTGGGCCGGTCGAACAACTTCGAATACACCCCCTTTTCGCCGGTCCAACTGCGCAATTTGATCGCTGCCAGATGAGCCTCGTCCATCACACGCTGGTTCTTTTCTTCGTCACGCCACTGCGAGAGTTCGTCGCGAAGGTCGGAAAATGTTGGAATGGGAGTTGACGGGCGGATTGCAGCCCTCTTATAGGTCCGAAGGACCGCCTCTGTGATCAGGTTGTCAAGAAGTTCAGTGTCTTCGGCCCCGCCCTCGCCTAGCATGTGGCGCGTCAAATTCTTTAGAAACGCCACTTGATCTTTGCTCGGCTCCCTCTCCCCTTCCAGCAAGTCCCAGGGGTTGATCGTTTGTTCGCTATCGAGCGACATGGTGATCATCCGTCCGCCCATCAGCTCAACCAGCGGACGATACGAATCACCACGTTCGAGGATCGAAATCAGCGGGTTACTCCTCGCGGCCATCAGAAGAAACTGCTGCACCATGACGGTCTTTCCACCGCCGGTCTTGGCCATTACCAGCATGTTCGCGTCGCTCAAGCCGGGATCAAACGGCGAGAACGGAATGAGCTGGCGATACGGAGTTTCGAGCAGAAACAACGGTGACCGCGGTGTGCCGCGCCATGGTGTCTCAACCGGCACAAGATCCGCTGCGTTCGAGGTAAGCAAATCCTGGTCTCGCTTGTCGGGCTCCGCCATTGCCGGAAGTGAACTAAAAAACAAGCGCTTCTTAGCCAACGACTCCGCCACAGCCTTGGCGCCGTTCATGCGGGAAATCGCGTAGAGAAGCTGTTGGCGCTGGTTGTCAATAATTCGCTCGGACTGCTCCAGTTCCGCGGTCGTGATTGCCGGGCGTGAAGTGCGCGTTCCGATGACCAGGCTCAGCTTGGCCGTCTTGACCGAACTCGAAATGATGTCCTGTTGCACTCGGACCAACTGGCCCTCGGCAACCTGGGCTTCCACGTTGGTCCGAAATCCGCCGTTCGAATCCCGTTGCACAGCCTGCATCTTGCGCAATCGGCTTTTATAGCCCTTGAGCACTTTCGCTTGATCGGGAATGGTGACCTGTGCGTTAACGATGAGCGGGAAATCAAGAGCGACCAACTCTCGTAGGATTCCGGGGAACGTGGCGTCCGGTAGTTCTTTCAGACTTACAAACGAATAGAGGATGCCACCGACATTCAGATATGCGTCCGTCTCATCAGCGATACTTGTGTTAACGATCTGCTCGCGGGCGCTCCTGTATTCCAGTTGCTCCTCGCCCCGCCTGTACGGCCGATGATCTGGAGACAAAGGATTGAGCGCTCGTTTCGCCTCAAGAAACATCTCATCGTCAGTGAGCCGTCGCGCGCCGAGCTCTGCCGCTTCGAGCGTCGTTTCGAGGCCGCGCAGCAGACTCTCGAACTCCGCTAGCAGTTGCTGATGTTCGTGAACGCTGCGCTCGACGCATTTCCGGGCCGATAAAGTGAAGGCATTACCCGTCGGCTTGAGCGGCTTACCCTCAATGCGGCGATGAGCGACCGGATCCCAGATCAAGTAGGTGTGCAAGAGAGGCCGCATGTAGTGGCCGTTCGCCTCCTTCGTGCGCCATCGTTCGACGCGGAATTCATCGAGTGCAATCACCTCGGAACGTTCCGATTGTTGGGCTGCACCATAGTGCTCAAGCAGATCTCCTAGATCCCCCACGACCTCATAACGGAACTGCACTCTCATACTCTGTTCTGGCAGAGAACGCAGGAGAGCCTCCAGCATCAACTTCCCCCGGTCTCGATCTTCGTCGCTCGCAAAATACGATGCCAGTCCCTTCAACTCGTAGCCAGCGACAAAGGCGCCATTGGTGCGAACGACGATGTTGTCGAGGTAATCGCGGACCGGGAGTTGCTCGCACAATGCAGGATCGTGGAGTTTTCGCTCGTGTTGCTCAAGTGTCAGCGGCACGTCTATTCCTCCCTCAGATACGCCGACCGGATTTCGCGGTCGCGTGCCAGCGCGCAGTAGGCACGCGGTTTCATGTACCAACAGGCAAGGTCGCGAACGTAGCCTCGCGGCTTGCCGTACTTGAAGGCCATTAGCACGGGAACCATCAGTAGCGGCACGCCATACTGGAGGACTAGATTCGTTTGCATTCCAGCAATTTCACCGCCCACAAAATGGCCCAGGACGTTCATGACCGCCGCAGTGCCCAGCACGATAAAAAGATCTTCGAACTCAAGCAGCATGAAGGTCACTCGCGTCTGTAGGTTGCGGTTCACGGGTGTAACTTGCAATGGCATCTCGTCCCTCCTTCTAACGAACTCCAGCCGTTCCGTGTTGAACCCAGAACTCTGCCAAGCGCAACAGCCCCGACAAGCTAAAGCAGCACATCGCTGCGATGAGGTTGCGGACCCACGCCTCTCCGATCGTCATGCGCTCCAGCAACCCGGCAAAGTGCGCAACCGCCAGCACGACCTGGCCTGCTCCATAGAGCGGTAACAAAACATTGCCAACCCAATTCACCAGCGTCAGCACAGAGATCCAGTAGCGGTCAGGGTTATTCCATGCCGCTTGATTGCTAAATGACTCCATGGCACGCAAGAGACCTGAGCACATCAAAGACGCCAGCGCTGCGTACCCGAAGCGTGAGTACGGATGACCTTTGCTGAAGCGGTAGACCGCTGCGGCAGCGAATAGACCGGCCATGGTCGGCATGATGACGTTGCCCAGCCAGTTCGTCAGGTTGAGCAATCCGTTTGAAAGACTCACAGGATCACCTCCAATCCTCATCAGCCGGCCATGGCCTGAACCAGCTGCCAGATGGCCGAAACGCTCAAAAACGCAAGGCCTGATCCCACCAGCGGCATGAAAGGCCGATGGCGGGCATAGTTGAAAATTGCTCCCACGATGGCCAAACCCGCCGCCTCCGGCAGGATAGTGGCAGCGAGGAAGTTCCACGCCGACGTCAGCATGTCCGTGGTGGCAAACTCGGAGCCGCTGTTCCAGCTCTGCATGAGTTGGACAGTCCCAGAGACGGACAACAGAAAGAGCCCCGCGATGATGGAGGCAAACGGGCTCTGCCCTTCGGCCGCATCCAGCGCCGCCTTCGTCACGCAGAACGCGGCGAGTACAGGAATCAGTTTGGCAACCACGACGTTCGAAACGAAACCGCTGAAGCTCGTCTGCAAGCTCGCGATCCATGCACTGCCGATGCCCCCGCCTTGTGCAGGCATCGTGATGCCTTGTGCTGCAAACCAGGACAGGAACTGAGGAAGCGTCAGCAAGATAACCGACCACAGCATCCATCTCTGAAATTTGCCCCCCATCTGGAAGTTCACCCCGCCTTCCTGCCGCAATGCGATTCCCGCCAGCACCATCGTGCAGATCGCAGCCGGGACTGCCATGTCGAACAACAGTGTCAACAGATCGACGATGAGTTGGGGCAACGTCATTGCCTGAACACTCCAGAGTGACTGTTCCTATTGCACGCCCGCAGTCCCGTTCTGAATCCAGAACTCGATTAGGCGTGTGAGGCCCGAGATCACCAACAGACCGGCTGCAGTCACCGCCCAGCGTGCCACGCCACGGCCTTGCGAATAGGAGACAACAGCCATAACCACAGCCAGCGCCGCTCCGACGGGAGAGATAACATTGCCGACCCAGTTCACGAGGTTGAGCACGGTTCCTTCGGGTTGGGCAGCGGTTTGTCCCTGTACGGCCTGGCCGGTTGCAGGCTGTTGCCCGAGATTCTGGGCATAGGTCTTAAGCGCAAACAACTGAAGTGAGGCGATAACGAGAAGAGCGGCAAGCGCAAGGCGATACCGCGCATTTTCACAATTCCACACTCTCATAGGCTCCTCTTCGGCGACTGCGTTGAGTTCATTTCTGCGTGTCGCAGCCGAGAACATATGAGCGTTCCAGATTTCGAGCAAGCCAGGAGATCTCGTGTCGAACTTGTTTTAGGAATGCCTTAACGCGGAAAGGCGGAAAGTTCGGTGTGAATGTTGCCTAGAGTCCTTGTTGCGAGCGGGTTTTAAAAGAGGCAATCGTACGGACGGCGTTTGCGCGGGGTGGCAGAGAAGCTTTATGAGATGAACAAATGTTTGAGTTTGGTGCATCTCACAAGGTGAACGGGTGCGCCAGAGAGGGGCTTGATTTTAGTCTGGCGCTCCAAACCTCGAGCGACTCCGTAGACACGAGGGCGTTTTTACAGCACGTCTCCGCGAATACACTTCTTTGAAGAGGAGGTGGTACGGCCCGTCTGAGATCCCTCCGACCCTTCATCGTTAACAACCACGAATTTACTGCGATGTCTGGCTACTCGGCGGGGATTGGTTCAGTTCCTGCTGCAACTGCAAGAGCTGACGCAGTTGGTCAACATTGGAGGAGTTGGAGGTCGGGCTATTCCGTGGGCTTGTCTGCGGTGAGTGTTGATTGGACTTGGGAGTTTGTTCAAGTACAACGTAGATAGGTGCTCCAGCAGAAACTGTCACGACGATCTGCTGGTTTACTGCCAATCGAGAAACCTCTTCGTCCGCGGTTTCGCCGACGTTATTGCTGACCCGCTCTCGCATAAGATCCGACTCGCTGAGCGGCTGGCTGAGACTGCCTTGGCCCACGAACATTGTGCTGGCTTGGCCGATTCCTGAGAGTGATCTGACCAGGACATTCTTTCCCGTGTTCTTGCCGGAGACTTTTCCTTTCAGCGGCCGGAAGTCCAAATCTGTCGCGGCAGCCTCGATGGGAACGGATGCGCCGTCAGGCATCAGGAGAGAATCGAACTGGAGGTCTACATATCCTGAGCGGTTTGCATCCCTGATATGGCCGACTGCTTTGGCTCCCGCAGGAACAATAATTTCTCCATAACGTTCGTAGTTGTACTCGACTACGGCAAGAACTGGCGCCCGTACGGCAGTGCTGGCAGCTGATTCCAGGCGGGCTCGCAAGCGCGTGCCGGTGGCCAAGCCCAAGCCCAGTTGCGGCACTGCGTCATTGAGGGTCTGAACATCCGCCGGGCTAGCTGAGACCTTTCGCACGTACGTTAGCGAAGGCTTCTCCATGACTTCGCGCTCTGCCTTACCTGGGTCGGAAGTCTCAGCGCTCGAAGCCGGCTGGTCGGGCGGTGCTTGCCATGACTGGTCGCCAAAAGGCGGTATTGAACCCAACGTCCCCGCCGCGCTCGTCTGCGGTGTCTGCAAAGCATGCGATGCTGAACGAATCACAGTTCTCTGCAGGTCACGTTCGTTCAGAAAACCTTGGTGCGTTTCTCTTGTGGCAGGGCGTCCGGAGTCGGTGATTGGATAGAGGGTCTTGTCGCTGCTTTCGTTGCTGGTTTCGGTGGTCAACTCATCCTTCGAGGTAATGCCGCCAATTTTCGCCTTCGCTGGTCCGCCTCGATGTGGCATGGAGACAGCAACAAAGATCAGGAGGGCCGTCACGATCGCTCCTGCGCCGATGATTAGGAATCGGTTTTGCTGGATTTGCTGCTTCGCCCTCTGCTTTGCTCTGGTAGCAAACTCCGGCAAGGGAGTTGGTGCTTGCGGCGTGATTGCCACGCCGTCGATAAGTTCACTTCCGTCGGGCTCCGGCACGAATCCGACGTTGCTAGCGTCGCTGTGTCCGTTCGGACGAATCACTTTCCACCTCCAGTGACCGGAGCCACAAACGGGATCGGAGCCAAGACCGGTCGATCGACCTCCTCCGCCTGGGCAACTGCCAATAACAACCGTTCAGTTGATTCCTTGAAACTTGGCCGTTCGAACACCACGACTCCATCGGCCCTGGCACCAGGCGCGAGCCTGTGCGCCGTCATCCAGTAATCTTTGATCGCAACCGGCTCGGCCTTGATCGCCTTCCGATGCTTGTCTCTCGATGCCCCGGCCAGCTGTACCTGCGGAGGCAGCACCTCTATGGTTCGCGCAGAAGCATTAAGAACGGCGAAAGGCACGGCCATCTGCTGCTCCTTTTCCGTCGTCTGTCCAACTGCAACCCGCAACAGCTTGCCTGCCCAATGTGGATTTTCAAGGTGTTGTGCTTTCAGCAGTTCGTGCTCTTGGCTGATGGGTTTCGCTTCAGGAGCCGCGGCTGGTGCGTATTCGGGCGCAAGGTCTTTGGTTTCCCCGACTACGACGCTGGGATGAGCGGAAGTGATCAGAAAACTATGCGGCCGCTCGCAGTTGAGAACATAGTCGACCACTTCACTATGGTCCGAGTTTCCTTGGCTGACCAAGCTCAGCGAGATCTCATGGCCGCCTCGGGTCGTGATCAGAGCGTTGGTTTGAGCTGGTTTAGAACTCGTCGCCTTGAAGAATACCAATTGCGGTTCGTCCTCGGAGTGTTCGGCCTTAAAGGCACCTGGGTCTCCCAAGACAACGGAGCTAACTTCTTCCAGCACTCGCACCGAGCTGACGTAACCAGGCCGCACGTGCAAGACCACGACTTGTTCCGGATCAACACTCAAGTTCACGATTCGTGCCTTCGGCAACTCGGTTTGCGCCGAGGCCACGCGGAAAGGCAGAAAACAGATCGTTATCAGATGCACCAAACTCAAACATTTTTTCATCTCACATCTCTCTTCTGGGCAGCGTTCGTGCTTCGTGGTTCAATCTCCGCTTCGCGAAGGTAAGTTGCTCTAATTGTTGAGACGTAAGCGACGACATCGGGATTTCGGTAAGCTAAGCCTCGCTTGCCGATCGTGCCTTCGCCGGCGTAATAAGCGGCAGTAACGAGCCTGAGATCGTTATGAAACTGTCGCAACAGCCAGGCGAGATAGCGCACACCCCCCGAGACATTCTGATTGAGGTCACAGCGGTCGGCCACTCCCAGCCGCTTGGCAGTCGCTGGCATCAACTGCATTAGACCCACAGCGCCTTTCGGGGAACTCACGCAGGGCCGCCAATTCGATTCGCGCACGACAATGGCCCGAGCCAGAAAAATAGGCACTCGATAGTGTTGCGCGTAAGTTGTGACGTAATACTCAGCTTCAATCCGTGTTGCTGCCCTATTCGATTGCGCCGAGCCGATTGAGGTCACGCAAAGCATTCCCGCTACGATGAATACCGATTTCATACCGCACACCCTCGCAGAGCTTCTGCGGTGTACTGCTGCGCGTCGTAAATCAGGCTGCCAAATCCATCGCGCAGGAGCAATTTGCGCCGGTCGGCCTCGGTCTTGGCCAGCAAGGGCAGCAGAGCGTCTCTCATCTCTACCGTGATTCGTTCAGTCCCGAGAACTTTCAGCGCTTGGGCAAGATCGAGAATCTCGGAGACGGATGGCGGCTTTTCCAGACTCCAGCCCCGCAGAGCTTTCGCGAGTCCTGCCATTTCCGCGTGAAACTCGCGGCTGGAATCTGGCGTTCTCAGTGCGACAATCTCTGCTTCTCGCTCCGCGCTCGGGTGTTCAACCCGAAGATAAAAACTGCGCCGACGTAGGGGATCGCCGATGCGTCTCTCTTCATTCGATGTCAACACAACAAAGGGAACACTCCTGGCTCGAACCGTCCCGAGTTTCGGAATGCTCAGTTGCCAAACACTCAGCAGTTCCAACAACGTGGCTTCAAATGCATGGTCTACCTTGTCTAGCTCGTCAATTAGCAAAACACAGGGCTTTTCGTACTGGAGAGCGCGCAATAGCGGGCCAGCGCTGAAGAACTGCTGGCCATGCAATTCGGTTTGTAGGTCCTCCCAGTGAACGTCACTGGATTTAGCCTTTAGCTCGACGCAAAGCCTCTGCAGCGGCTCATCGAATTTCCCAATGGCCTTCTCTTCGCAGATGCCCTCGTAGCACTGCAATCGCTCAACACTCGTATCTGCAGCCTCGGCAACAGCGTACGCGAGTTGAGTTTTGCCGCTTCCAGCTGGCCCCTCCAGCAACAATGGTTTGTGAAGTTGTGCTGCGAGGTAAACGGTGATGATGGCGACTGGGTCGGCCAGATAGCCGGTGCTCCGCAGGCGTTTGCTTGTGTCTTCCGCAGATTGAAACATGTATCCACCTCGCCCCGAGATTGGGTTTGCCATCTGAGGTCAGGAACTTAACCGCAAACGAAATTTCGGTCAAATCCGAAGATCACAAACCTGGAGCGAGGAAATTTCGTTAACAGATCCTTTGACTGAATTTTTATTGTGGGTTAGAACGACGCTCAACAAGTATGCGGACTTTGCGCGAATTCAAGCCGGAGCAAAACGATGCCAGCCAATCACGAAGACGGAAGGAGAGATGGGGAGGGCCGGATGCGGATTAGGAACGGTACTGCTACAGCTTCCGCCGATATCCGCTCCGAGGATAGGCTCTCTCAGACCACGGTTGAAATGGAACAAACCCGAGGCGAAGAAGAGAGCGCACGAATCGTAGCCTACGAATTTATCGACTGCGGCGAACTTGCCCGGCGGTGGGATGTGCCCGTTTCCTGGATACGGGATCAAGTTCGAAAGCGCGCCGAGGATCCTTTGCCGCACGTGAGCTTAGGTAAATATGTGCGTTTCTTGTGGGGAAGTCCGGAGCTCCAAGCGTGGGTCGAGCGGCGTATAGTGATGGGGAACAACAGGCGTGTGGGACGGGTTCACTAAAAGGAGGAGTATGAAAAGAACCCGGCACCACCAGTCAGGATACGTGTTCCTGAAAGGCTCGAATTGGTATCTCCGTTATCGCGAGGACGTGACACGACAGGATGGCTCGATTGAGCATATTCAGAAATGTCGACAGCTCGCAAGGGCGGAAGGGAAATATCGTTCCAGGCGCTCAGTCGAACAGCTGGCCGAAGATATCCTTCGACCGCTGAACGACGGAACGTCTACCGCAGAAAGCACAATGAGCTTGAATCAATTTGTCGAAGATTTGTATCTGCCATACGTTGAAGAGCAAAAGCGCCGGTCGACGTATTGTGGCTACAAGAATATTTGGCATCGCTATATACAGCAGGACGGAGGATTGGCGTTGCGTGACTTTAGAACTCTCGATGGCCAGCAAATGTTACGGTCCATCGCCGCGCGTGAGGACTTGAGTCGCCCAACCCTCGGGCATATCAAGCACTTCTTGAGCGGCGTTTTTCGTTATGCGCGTCGTCAGGGAGTCCTAAACAGCCCGAATCCAATGCGCGATGTCGAAATCCCCAAGGGCCGTCCTGCGGGGGAAACCTATGCCTATTCGCTCGAAGAAGTGGCGCTGATGCTGACACTCCTTCCCGAGCCCGCTGCGACGGTCGTCGCCACTGCGGCTTTCACCGGGGCACGCAAAGGAGAACTCCGTGGATTCTTGTGGCAAAACTACGATGGCACCGAAATACGGGTTGAGAAATCTGTATGGCGTAGCCATGTTGAGGAGCCCAAGCGTCCGAAGAGCAAGGCATCGATTCCAATTGTGGCGCAACTCAAAACGCTACTGGATCGGCATAGAGCGAAGTGTGGCAACCCAACCCGAGGCTTCGTCTTTGCCAACGCCAAAGGGAACGCGATGAATCTGGAAGCGCTGGCTCGAGAAGTCATTCGGCCCGCGATCAAAGAGTCGGGTCCCAATTGGCATGGCTGGCATGCGTTCCGGCGTGGCTTGGCGACGAATCTTCATCGCCTTGGCATCTCGGACAAAGTGATTCAGCAAATCCTGCGTCATGCAAACGTCACCACGACGATGAATATCTACGTGAAGACGGTAAGCAGCGACGCAACGGCCGCCATGAGGACCCTCGAAACCATGTGTGCAACTACTGTGCAACCACTGCCTTTGGCCAGTACGCGGGTGATGTAGAAATGCACTGGGGACACAACTCGCAAGACTCTGCGCTGGATGGAGTTACGGGAATCTGGCGGAGAGGGAGGGATTCGAACCCTCGGTACAGGTGTTAGCCCGTACAACGGTTTAGCAAACCGCCGCATTCGGCCACTCTGCCACCTCTCCGCGGTTGGTTAAACCCAATCGTAACATACGGTCAGACCTTAGTGAACGCTCGGCGAATTTGTGGTAGTGGCTCAGTTTACTGAGGCACTACCCGATTTGTGCATGGTCGATGCATGGACCGCGTGAGTCATCCTCGACATGGCCCCGTTCCCATCGGCGGGCATGCGCTTTATAAATCGCTCGTTCGTGACAAAAGGCCTTTAGCCGTCGCAGGACGCGTTGAACGATCTTGTCAGTTGCTCAACCTATCAGGGTTCGTCGCAACACCTCGGCGCAACGCGTGCAACGGCCACGACTTCAGGCCGAATCGCCTCAGCCACGGTTCAGTCGCCAATAATTACGAGCTTTTTGTGGATCCAGATCGAACAATCCGCCAGCAACCTTCCCAGCTGGCGGTATTCTTCCAGGATACGCGACAATCATTGAAACTTTTCGCAGGAAACGCATGCTTTTGATTGAGTGATTGAAAAGCGTAGCCAGAATAATTCTAGCCGCGATGTTGTTCGGCGTGGATAATGGCGGGAGCCAACTCCGAGCACACCTGCATATTTTAAGATGCTCCTTTATTATGACGCCCTTAAGAATTCTCGCGGGTTTCTTGCTCTTATCGTCGGCTCTGGCAACTGCTCAGGTGCGAGTATGGCAAGGCACATTGACCTTGCCTACCTATGAGGAAGGTGTGCCCGATCCCAACCCGCCGTTCGATCAATACGCGAACAGCCGCTTCAACTATCCCTATACGCTCCGCCACACTCTGACGGACCACCGTACCGACCACGCCTGGCGCGCTCTATTTCTGGAGAATGAGTACTTGAAATGCTCGGTGCTGCCTGACCTTGGAGGCCATCTCTACACGTGCAGAGACAAAATTAGCGGTCAAGCGATGTTTTACGAGAACCCATCCATCAAGAAGGCCGCCATCTCTTATCGGGGCGCATGGGCTGCGTTCGGCATCGAGTTTAATTTTCCGGTTTCCCACAATTGGGTCAGTCTTTCTCCGGTTGATTTTGCGTTCGGCCAAAAAGATGACGGCAGTGCTTCTATCCGGGTTGGCAACATCGACCGGGTATATGGAATGCAATGGTCGGTGGAGTTGGTGCTGCGGCCTCATTCCACCGTTCTCGAAGAGAGAGTCACACTGAACAATCGCAGCGACGTTCGGCACCGCTTCTACTGGTGGAACAATGCTGGAATTCGAGTGTGGGATGATTCGCGAATCGAGTATCCCATGCGGTTCACAGCCAGCCACGGTTTCCGAGACGTTCAGCCGTGGCCAATCGAAGCCGACGGCACCGATCTGAGCATTGTGAAGAATCAAACGAAGGGACCGGTTTCGCTTTTTGTGCACGGCAGCCGCGAACCTTTTATGGGCGTGTGGCACCCTCGCACCAACACGGGAACCGTGCACTATGCGGATTACGCGCAACTACCCGCGAAGAAGATCTGGTCATGGGGTACCGATCCGGATGGACTGGACTGGCGCAAAGCGCTCTCTGATGACAACAGCGCCTACGTCGAAGTCCAGGCCGGCCTGTTCCGCAATCAAGAGACCTACGCCTTTCTCGAACCTCGGCAGACGATCAGGTTCTCTGAATTTTGGATGCCGGTGCGGGACATTGGCGGAATTTCCAGGGCCAACCTGGCAGGAGTAGTTCACCTCAGCCGGCGAGGCAACGCGCTCGTCGCCGGACTCAATGTCAACCAGGAAGTTCCCGGAGCAACCCTGCTTATTTTGGCCGGAGATCAAACCATCTATCATGACAAAGCCGATCTCGCCCCGCAAAAAACCTGGTCACATGGACTCGCGAACGCCGATCCGCAATGGAAATACACTTTCGAACTTCGCGACGCCAGCGGGGCAGTTCTTCTGCGGCAAACAGAGGATCAATACGATTGGACGCCGATTGAACAAATTCAAGTCGGTCCGCAGGCGTCGTATCACATTCCCGATCCAGAGCATCGCACGGAAGATGACTGGCTGCAATTGGGAAACGAACAGGAACTCGATGGCAGTCTGTTGTTGGCCTTACAGACGTATCAGGATGCGTTAGCCAGATTTCCCGAAAGCGTTCAAGGGCGCAAGGCTGCAGGACGCCTGTGTGCCAGCTTGCTGCGCTTCCAGGAGGGGAAGAGGTTTCTGGAAGCGGTGTATGCTCGCGACACTTCCGATGCTGAGGTTTCTTACTATCTCGGCATTGCATACGACGGCCTGGGTCAGAACCGTGACGCCCGCGAATCTTATGAAGCGGCCGCGCGGCTGCCGGCGTTCCGTGCCGCAGCGGGATTGCGATTGGCCGAGCTTTCCGCCCGCGAGGGAGATCTGAAGCAGGCAGAGTCTTACCTGCAAGCGGTCACTGGCGCGGCTCCAGAGGATCTTCGCAGCGCTGAAGAGTTGGCTGCCGTCCTGCGAGCGCAAGGGCAGAAGGAAAACTCCCAAAAGCTGGCCCTGGAAAGCCTGGCGCGATTTCCTCAAAGTTACTTCCTGCTCGAGCAGGTTGGCCGGCCTGACCTGCATCATCTTGCCGATGACGCGGAGCGTGTCTTGAATGTCGCGTCCGAGTACATGCGTCTCGGAATGTACGCGCAGGCGCTTGATGTCCTGTCACGCAGCTACCCGCAGGCGGTCGCGGATGAAAGCGAACCCGGAGCGCTCCCTCCGAATGAAGATCCGATGGTCGCCTACTACCGCGGGTATTGCCGGGAGAAGCTGGGGCAGTTCGCTGCAGGCGATTTCATCACGGCGGCGAAGCTTTCGACCAGTTATGTGTTCCCTAGCCGGGCAGAAGATATGCAGGTGTTGACCGCCGCGCTGAACGCCAACTCACACGACGCGAGCGCACATTACCTGCTTGGAACTCTCTACTTTTCAAAAGGTGTGACGGACCAGGCTCTGGCCGAGTGGGAGCAGGCCCGCAAATTGAATCCGCAGATTCCTGTCCTGCATGCCAGCTTTGGCCGCGCTCTGCTCCACGCGAAAGACAAGCCCGAACAGGCGTTGAGTGTGTTTCAGGAAGGTCTGCGCGCGGATCCGAACAACGTGGAACTCTATACGGGAATGGATCAAGCCCTGAGCATCCTGCAACGTCCGCCCCAGGAACGTGTAGCGGCGCTGGAGCGCTATCCCGATCGCTCCCAAATGCCAACGGATCTTGTCTATGAACTCATTCTCAATCTGGCCGAGTCCGGAGAGTTCGAGAAAGCAGCCGCCCTGTTTCACAATCGTTTCTTTCAACGAGAGGAGGGCGGCACGAACGTGCGAGAGGTCTGGCTCGAAGTGCAGGTGCAGCGCGCAATAGCATTGGCACAGCAGGGGCGCTGTGCCGAGGGAGTTAAGATCGTCGATCATCTTGCCGAGCCGGTGCCCGATCTGCCGTTTACACATGATGGACTGGAGCCATTGCTACGCTCAGCCAGATTCAATTACTTAGTTGGCAATTTGTATGCGACCTGCAGCCTTCCTGACAGAGCTCGAAACAGTTTCAAGCGCGCGGCTGAGCAATCGAATCTGGAAGACGCCGTTTGGTCGTGGCGAGCATCTCAACAGCTACCCGACTTCGATCCGGGATCGGCAAAGCAGAAATTGGAAAGCCTGCTCGATCTTACGAAGAGCGCTGGCGAGAGCAATTCACCGAGTGGATGGTGGCTCTACAATATCGCTATGCTCGATCGCGCCGTAGGACACACTCAGCAGGCCCGAACCGAATTTCGCGAAGCGCTACTGCGCCCCGATCAGTTGTTGAGCTATCACCTTACGCGGCTCGCGCTTTCCAGCAGCAATCCCTAAGTGCGCAGAGAACGAGAGAACGTTGAAGATGCAGGAGCACCTCGATGGCCGGCTTTTTTAGAATCCTGATTCTGTTCATCACTTGCTCCAGTTGCGCCTTCGCGAGTGATCCGACGGTCCAGAGCATATGGGCCGAGGCTGATCCGCAGCTCGACGCCAACCCGACTTCTTCGTTTTGGCGTGGCGCTCTGCCGGTCTACATGGACGCAGATGCTCATGGCCAGCGTGACCCCAAGTATCGGACGGAGATCCGAACCCGGTGGACCAAGCAGAACCTCTATTTCTTGTTCGTGTGCCCCTACGAAGAACTCAATCTGAAACCCAATCCGAGTACCTCCGCCGAAACGAACGAGCTTTGGAACTGGGATGTGGCAGAGGCCTTCATTGGCGCCGACTTCAACGACATTTCGCGTTATAAGGAATTTGAGCTCTCCCCGCAGGGGGAATGGGTCGATCTCGATATCGATCTCCACAAACCGCACCACGAGGAGGGCTGGAAGTGGAATTCGGGATTCGCTGTTTCGGCGCGAATCGATAAGGCTGCTCACGTTTGGTATGGAGCAATGAGAATTCCGTATTCCGCGATCGATACTCGCCCCGCCACGGCGGGAAACATTCTTCGCATCAATTTATTTCGCAGCCAAGGGCCGACTTCTGCTCGGCACCAGATTGCGTGGCAAGCCCCGATGAGCAACAGCTTCCATGTGCCAGAACGATTTGGGTTGCTGAAACTCGTGAAGCAACCAGAATGAAGACGGATTCAGGATCTAATGTTGAAGACGCCGATGCGAGAGTTTCCCTCCAGCAGCCCCAACTCGCGTAAACACCCCCCGCGTAAAGATCCGATGTGCCTTTAATGAGTTTTGGAACGCCCTTGGGTTGTCTCCGGCAAAGACATGCGGATTTCGCTACCGGTGACTTCCCGGCGTTTACTTAAGGTGCCATCGGGAATTACCACAGCCACCCAAGGCGTTTTCGGCGAGATCACATGGGCATGCCAGACGGCATCTCGGACACCCGCAGAAGTCAGTTCGATCTCCTGCTTGCCCGGTTCCTTCATGGTGAGATTGTCGCTGCGCAAAGTGAACGTGTGGCGGCCAGCGCCCTCGGCCGAAACTCGCAATACGATTTCATTGTGACCGAGATCCTCAGATATGACTTTGAAGTCGAGGACGCGGTCAGGACGTAGATCGACATCATAGACGCCGCCCGGAAGCACGCTAACACTCGTGTGGACTGAGCCCTGTCGTGCAAGGTAGTGACCTTCCGGCAAATGAATTTTGAATTCGCCGCCAGGACTCGAAGTTGCGGTCGTCACCTGACCGCTCTTTTGTTCGAGGAACTCAACCGGTTCGTGGCTTGCAGGATTGGCCGTTCCCCGTACCGTGGCCGGAACACTGATATCTTCCATCAACCATATCCACTGCCCCACGGGTTGGGTCCACACCTCTTTATAGGTCCAGCAAATCTGGGTGGGCCAGTAAGGGGCGTCAGCGAAGCCCTTGGTTTCAATGCCGACGGGGAGGGCGCCAACCATTTGGCCAGAACGGACGCTGTACAACGGCGTCCAGTCGTATCCCTCACCGTACATCACACTGGCGGCGAAAGGATTGCGCCCGACGAACCATTGCGCCTGTTTTTGAGCCAGGTCTTCGGCTGCGAGATCGCCTCGCAGCCGCCCTGCAGCCGAGAGTGCCTTGGCTTCCGAAAGCAGAACGCTGGAGTTACCACGAAAATCAAACCACACCGGGAATCGCCGCAGATAATTTTCGCCACCAAGCGGAATTCCGCGGCGCACTTCTTCCACGTAGGCGTCGCGATCCGCCGCTCGAAGTGGAGTCCAATTTTTGGATTCGGGAATTAAACGCGCTTCGCTCTCGCGATACACGGCCGCCGGTAAAACCGAATAAGGTTCATCGACGACGGCAGCCGGCTTCAGATAATACTGTGAGTGCAAGACTACGGCCGCGTACCACTTCATCCATTTCTCATGATCGGGGAAGGCTTCGCACAGACGGATGAGAGCGATGATCGGCTCTTGCTCCTGGCCGATGTGAAAACGATGAAAGAGATTGTCTCGCTTCGGGCTGGTGTAGAAGTAACCGGTCAACGGAATCGTCCAGGGCTGCTGAGATTGTTCCTGAGAACTGAGCACCAGATCACCCAGGACGATGGCTTCTTGTGCGTAACGATCGTCTCCGGTCGCCAGGTAAAGCTCGACCGAGGCAACAACGCCGAATGAAGTTCGCTCCAACTCATCCTGTGCCCCATAGACCTCAGCGAGTGGAGGTGCGGTCTTCAAACCCTCGACGGCATACTTCCAGTCTTCTTCAGCAATGACCAGGCTACGGTTCGCCAGCTCCGGGTCGCTGTCTTTTAGTATGCGGGCGGCTAGGGCTTCCACTCCGCCTACCCGAAAGTTCCATTCCGGATTGTTTACAGCTTGGCCGAAGCGATCGTCTGCCGTGCCCATAATGCCATCGGTCCAGTAACTGACCAATTGGCCGGTACTGCGAAAGCCATCCCCAAATCGTGTTTTGAGTACCCAATTCAAGCCCCAGCGCGCTTCTTCCAGCAGACGATTGGAGAGAACCGGGTTTTCACCTTGCCGCTTCAGATTGTCCGCAAGCGACAAGAGCGCATAGACCATTCCGGGCGTGTTCCCCGTCGCAGTAAGATCCCCGGCATCGTGGTATCCACCATTGACCACAATCCGTTTGTCGTCATGAATCGTGTAGATATCCTGATGACACCTGCCATGAATGCCTGGAATGTCTGTTCCGCATCGCTCGCTGTACATAAAATTTATCGCTTTCCAGATACTGTCGAGCCAGGCGTCATCTCCAATGCGGAAAGAGCGAGTCTGCGTATCGCCGGCTTTAATCACGTAGGTGCCGGGCTTCCGGACTTCAGAAAAGTCCAGCACTTGATAATTGCCCAACGGAGTAGTCGTTTGCCGGACCGGTCTTGTCAGAACGATTTGGCCACTCTCTGGATCGACCACAGAGAACTCCTGGGCTGTGAGATCGCTCGCGATTGCTGACTTCGAGGACCCTATTGTGTATCCACTATCGCTGAAAGCAATCTTCCCCGGGGCTACGTCCCAACCTTCCACGTGATCGGCTACTACACTCTGCAATTCCAGTTGGTCGATGTCTAAAATTGTCTGGTCTCCCGGGTCGGGAAATTTCTTGGGAAGGCTGTAGGCAAAATCCAGCGCCGTGATGCGGTCGCGGTCGAGGGGAGCGATTTCCCAGACGACATGGTTCCACGTGTGATTCTTAAGGAGAATCGACTCGTGGCGGCCCTCGTTGTACCGGTCCGGCAACTTATGGGAGCCGTCATTGTGGACAACCAGAGAACACGATATGGCGGGCGCGCCGATGACATCGGCGAAGACCCAGAGAGAGATGCGGTTGTAACGGCTCCAGTCTTCGCCGGGAAACTTTCTGGTCGCCACAAGATCTTCCCACTCCCCGCTGCCGTCAATTTGGGCGACATTGGTAGTAGAACGCATTCGCAGAGAATGCCGGCCATCTTTGGCGTGGACGTCGGTTAAACTCATCTCTCCCGCGCCGGCGAACGACCAGGTCGAAAGATCTTCCATGCTGTCCAACACCCGCGAATCGAGGACTTTCTTGTTCAGCCATCGGAATTCAGCGCCGTCTTCATAGTTCGCCTGCATCGGCATCTGGGGAGCCGTTTCCTGTGCGGCGAGAGACACGCACACACAAAAAATGCTCAGGACCGTGGTAATGGCGAACCGGCGCGCCTTGCTCGCCCATCTCTCCCGCCTTGACTTGATATCCATGATCGGGCTCCCGTGCCTCCAGCAGTAATTGGTCGAACAGGTCCTCATGATACAAGCCCCAAGCTGTGCAGTACCGTAGAGGTGGAGTCGTGCGTGTTGCTGGGCACGCCAATGACAGCGGCAAATGGATCCGCGCGAAATACATTACAATGCTGCAAAAGAAGCAAGCCAAGACCGCCAACTGAACCATGTCCCAGCATTACAGTAGAGGTTGTCAGCATCGGACCGGGCCGATCGGGGTGAATTTTGTTCGAAGGATGATGTTTTCGCTCACCGCAATCTGTTCAATCTTCGTCTCAAAATCAACTGCACAGAACGCACCTATCGCTCCAATCCAGTTCACAAACGTGACTGCAGCGGCCGGCATTAAGTTTAAGCACTTCAAAGGGAACGACGGCGTTTCGATTAATCGAGAGGAATTCGGCCCGGGAGTCTGCGTCGCCGATTTCGATGGCGACGGCTGGCAGGATATTTACTTTGTGAATGGAAGAGACCTCTACGGGCCCGGCATTTCAGTCGTAAATGCGCTTTATCACAACAACCATGACGGTACGTTTACCGACGTGACGGAAAAAGCGGGCGTGCCAGGAACCGGTTACGGCCTGGGCTGCGTATGGGGAGATTTTGATAATGACGGCTTTCCCGATCTCTTTGTAACTCAGTATGGCAAGAATGTCTTATACCACAACAACGGCAACGGAACGTTCACCGATGTCACCGACAAGGCTGGAGTTGGCGGTATGGAATCAGGCGCATTTCACTCAGGCGCTACATTTTTTGACTACGATCGAGACGGCTGGCTCGATCTGTATGTTGGCAGCTACGTTACCCTCGGTGACAAGCGTTACTGCAAGTTGGGCGACATACTTAGCAGTTGTGCTCCCAGCGAGTATCGGGGAAGTCTCGACGCGCTTTATCACAACAACCGCGACGGCACGTTCAGCAACGTCACCCAGGCGGCGGGTGTATACCAACCGCAAGGTAAGAACCTCTCAGTCGCGGCCGCAGATTATGACAACGATGGCTGGCCTGACTTGTTCGTCGCCAACGACGGCCTGAATGCTTATCTCTACCACAATGAACGCAACGGTACGTTTAAAGAGATCGGCCTGACCACCGGCATGGCTGTAACGGCGCGGGGCACGGTCATGGCTGCGATGTGCATGTCTCTGGGAGATTATGACAATGATGGCCTGCTCGACCTATATATATCCGATTTTCAGCGTTCCTCCGACCATCTTTGGCACAATGACGGAAAGGGATTTTTCGACGAGGTCAGTGAGGAAGCGGGTATAACGCGGCCGACACGGGAGGTCCTCAGTTTCGGCGGAGGATTTTTCGATTACGACAACGATGGCTGGCTGGATATTTTCATCGCCAATGGTCATGTCTACCCGGAGGTGGAGCAGGCTACGCCCGGAACCCATTACAGACAGACGAATTCTCTGTTCCACAACGAAGGCAATGGCAAGTTCGTCGAGGTCAGCAAGATCAGCGGTGCGGGATTTGATACTCCCTACGTCGGTCGCGGAGTAGCTTTTGCCGATCTCGACAACGACGGGTTCATGGATGTAGTCGTGGCCAATAACGGAGATTCGCCGCTTGTGCTGCAAAACAGCGGCGGCAATAGCAATCACTTTCTGAATTTGAAATTGGTGGGGAAGAAGAGTAATCGGGATGCGATGGGGGCCCGCATCCACGTTGTCAGCGGCCCGATGTCACAGATTCGCGAGATTGCCGGGGGTGGCAGTTATCTTTCGCAGAGCGATCTGCGCGCAAATTTCGGCCTTGGCAAGGAGAAGCGCGCGAAAACGATCGAGATAACCTGGCCCAGTGGGCAGCGGCAAACCTTTCACGATGTCGAAGCCGACAAATTCTATCTGATCGAGGAAGGAAAGGATCAGTTGGAACTGCAGCATATTGTCGGACGACAGCCGTAGTCATTTCGCCAAGCATGCGAAACTGATTATGTTCAATCGCGAGGATAATCGTCTGCTCTGGCCGGCAACGACTCACTGCGATCGGGAATCGTGAAATACTGCGGACGCGCCTTTTCCCACTCGACCATGCTGAGACCGGAAGGGTCGTACGAAATTCGCCCGGCACGGATCGTCATGCGGGCCATCAGTCGTACATTCGCATCCATTTTGGCTACGCCGCAATCAATGTAACTGAATTTGCCTTGCGCCAACTCCAGCACGGCAATATCCGCATCCTGGCCGATCGACAACGTCCCCAGGTCCGGCCGGTGAATCTCCCTTGCCGGATTGACCGTGGACCGGCGAATGACTTCCTCCAACGGCACTCCCATGGCCAGGAATTTCGACATCACATTGTTCATACTGACAGTCAGGTAATCGCCCGTGTGCAAATCGGTAGAGATGGAATCAGGAATAAATCCCTGTTTTGCAGCGGGAACCGCATTGCGAAACCAGAAGCTGCCGGCCCCATGTCCCACATCGAATATGACGCCACGGGCACGGGCTTCTGCGAGGGCGGGATTAAGCTTGCCGTCAGGAAGAATAATAGGAAATTGCTGGGCGAAGACATGGGTGTGGATGTCGCCTGGCCGCATTTTCTTCAGTATCAGTTCCTCATACGTTCTTTCCGCTCGCGGCCAGAAATCGAACATGACCGGACTGTTCGTGAGAATGCCGCATTCAATGGCACGGTCAACCGCAGCCCAAGGCACGTGTTCTCCATCCCAAGGCTCCCGGGTCCAGTAATGGGCAGTTTTTACCCCCACAATGAGATCAGGATATTTCTTGATGGTGTCGACACAAAGTTTCACATCCATCTGGTCCACACTTTGCTCAAGCCCACCGTTCATGCCATTGGCCACGATGTTCAGGAAAGCCAGGACTCGCACTCTGGCGCGGTCAATGACTTCTTCTTTTTCCTGGAGGAACGTCTCCGCACCGGCGGTGCCCGCATCCACGATGGTGGTTACACCGGAGTGCAACGCGAGATCGGCGGGAACTCCAAGCGGCAAAGCATGAACTCGCGCGTCGGGCGCGAACCAGTTTAGCGGCGCTCCGCCGTGCCCCACATGGTAGTGAATATCAATGAGCCCGGGCGTTACATAGAGGTTCGAGACATCCACAACCTTCCCGGCCTGGTCCGCCGGAATATTTTTTTCGACAGCCGCGATCTTGCCCTGGAGAACACCGACATCGCGTACTTCATCGATATGATTGGCAGGGTCAATCACATGGCCGTTCTTCAACAGCAGGTCGTAGCGCGTCGTCTGGGCAAAAATCACGACAGGCGATCCGACGGCAATTGCAGTTGCAATGACCGCAATGATTGCGAGCGACGTCTTGATCCAGTTGTGCATAGAGTTTTCTCTTGTTCTGTTGAAGCGAAAGTGTATCCATTGCGAACGAGATTGTCACCATTTCGGCGAGTGTTAGTCCGGCCGTGGTTGTAAAGAAGATCGGGCTATCGTAATCTGATCGGGATTTTGGCTTCGATCCGGGATGCTGCCGACTCTGGATCGGGAATCGACTCATGGATCGCCGTACATTCGTCAAGGCCGGTTGCATTGGAAGCGCCTCGCTGCTGATGCAGGGACTCGATCCGATGGTGCGAGCGGACGTGCCTCCACAGGAGGCGCCGCCCATCGAACTCCACGGCCTGCCAGACTACAAAGCTTCCCCGCTGGGGATGCCGGGACTATTTCCCGGCCGAGTGATCGAGGTCCGCGACCCGAACGCTATCGTACGGAATCGCGTGTCCCAGCCGATTGTGCACCATATGCTGGAGCACGCGATGACAGAGTTAACGGGAGAAAAGTCCGCGCAGGCGGCGTGGGCAAAATTTGTTGAACCCAACGACATTGTTGGAATCAAGATCAACCCATCGGGTGCTCCCGCGTGCTGCTCCTCTCCCGAGATTCTGCGCGAGATCATCGGCGCGGTTCAGTCGGTGGGTGTTCCCGCGCGCAGCATCCTGATCTATGACCGGTATTCGTACGAAATGGATATCGGCAGCTATCAAACGCTGCTGCCGCCAGGCGTTCGCGTTGTAGGCATTCAGGACGCTTTCGTGGATTCTTCCGGTTACGATCCTAATCTCTTTTGTGCTGCCAACTTTTTCGGCGAGTGGGAAACCCGCTCCTACATGGCAAATATCGTGGCTCAGGTAGTCACGAAGATTATCAACGTACCGACGATGAAGGACCACTCGGCATCCGGGGTCACTGGAGCTCTCAAGAACCTGGCCTATGGCACATTCAACAATGTGGCGCGTTCCCATCGTGCGCCCTATTCCTTTACCAACCCGCTAATCGGGATGATGTGCACTGTTGAACCCTTACGTTCGAAAGCTGTGCTGCATATTATGGACGGCATGCGGCAGGTTTGGCACGGCGGGCCGCTTACCCAAGTCCAGGATTTCATCGATCAACCCGGCATTCTCCTGGTGGCAACGGATCCCGTCGCTCTCGACACTATCGAGCTGGAGGCCATTGAAAAGAAGCGCGTCGAACGGGGCGCGCCGTCCGTGTGGCAACACGATGCAAACAGCATCACAACCAATAACGATGAGTTTTTTCACGACGCCTCAAAAAACTTGTTTTTCCGTCAGCCAGGGCACATCGCAGCGGCGGGGAAACTTGGCCTCGGCGTCGCTGATCTGAAGCAGATCGATCACCGTCCACTCCTGGCCTGAAATGATGATGACGATCAAGGAAACAGCCAAGCCCAAGACTCCAGACGACTGGCCCACGCTCCTTAAAGACAACGCCCGCACGGGAGGGCACGGGCAACATCCAGCCCGGCCGGTGGAAGGAGCGGTTTGGCGACTGCGCATCGGCAGCTCAGTGCGTTCCGCGCCGATACTTGACGATGGGGTTTTATACGTCACGTCGGTCAACGGGTTTCTACACGCCATCGACGTAGCCACCGGCACATCAAAATGGAAATTTCAGGCGGCGGGTCAGGTTCATTCCACCCCTTCGCTTTCCGGCGATCGAATACTGTTCGGATGCGATGACGGGAAAGTGTACGCAGTCGATCGGCATGCCGGAAGCAAGCTGTGGGAAGCGCCGACTGAAGCTGAAGTCTGGGCTTCTCCTGTGGTTCGCAGTGGTGTTGTCTATTTCGGAAGTGCTGACGCGCGGGTTTACGCAGTGGACGCACTGAGCGGGCGCAGTCGCTGGGTCCAGGAACTTACCGGAAGAATCTATTCCACAATTTATGCTGCCGAACATCAGCTCTACGTGGGCTGCGGAGACGGTAAGGTGCATAGTCTTGACGCCTCTTCCGGGAAAATATTGTGGAGTACGGCCACCGGCAACGGTATCGACTCGTCGCCCGCCGTAGCTGGCGACCTGGTTCTCATCGGCTCTGAAGATTTCTGGTTTTATGCGCTGAACACCAGCACCGGAGAGGTCCGCTGGAAGTACGAGACCGGATTAGGCATCGCATCTTCACCGGCAGTTTCGGGCGATGCGGCAGTCGTCGGCAGCAAGGACGGCTTTCTCTATGCACTGGAAACTCAGACAGGCCGCTTGCGCTGGAAAACCGCCGTAGGCGAAGTAGTGACCGCGCCTCCAGTGTTCGGCGACGGTGTTGTCTGTATTCAAGCGGGAGGTACATTTTCTCTGGACAGCGCGACTGGCAATGTGGTGTGGAGAGCTGCTCTGGCCGGGGCAATCCAGTCCGTTCCCGTACTCGCAGGCGGTACCATCTATCTAGCAAGCTTGAGCGGTGAGATCTATGCTCTGCGATAAGCGACCAGCGGCAGCGCTGATTGCCTTCTGCTTAATCGCTTCTGTCGTCCGGAGTTCGGAGAATCACGTTCTTGTTTACAAGAAGAAGTACATCATGGGCACGGTTTTCGAAATCGCTGCTTATGACCAAACCTCCGAACATGCCTCCGACGTGATCGAGAAGGCGTTTCAGGAGATCGTTCGCCTCGACAATCTGCTGAGCGACTACAAACCAGACAGCGCCCTGAGTACCTTGAACCGCTCGGCTCACTTCCAGGCAGTAAAGGTTCCGTCCGATTTATACCGCATCATCGAGCAGGCCGTGAAGTTTTCCGAGCTTTCAGGCGGAAAGTTTGATATCTCGGTCGCGCCTTTGGTGAATTTGTGGAAAGCCGCGTTGCGTGGTGAAGGCATGCCGTCGCAGGCGCAGCGAGACGAACTTCGAAGTTGCGTCGGCTACGAGAAGATCGAATTAATTCCTCCGGACCGAATCAGTTTTCGCTCATCCTGTTTGCAATTGGACTTGGGCGCCATTGGCAAAGGCTACGCCGTAGACCGGGCTGCTGAAGTTCTGCACTCCCTGGGAATCCGCGATGCTTTGATCAACGCCGGAGGAAGCACGATTTTCGCGATGGGGTCTCCTCCTGGCGAGACAGCCTGGCTCGTGCGCTTGAGAGATCCATCGAAGAAGATCGATCCTGAGGTCATGCTGAGGGATGGAAGCGTATCCACATCGGAGCAGACAGCGCCTAGTTTGCTGGGAAGCGATTCAGCCGGCCATATCATTGATCCCGATACAGGGTTGCCCCTGAAGACAATGTTCGCCGTCAGCGCAGTTTCAAACACCGCGACCGAATCGGACGCGCTGTCGACCACCTTGCTGCTGCTCGGTCCGACCAAGGGTAAGGCTTTGATCAAGAATATGGCAGATGTCTCTGCGATCTGGATTTCTCCTGAGGCAGAAGTGGAAACAGTGAATGGCCGTCCGCAGATTCTGCTGGGCAGCGGCTTATCGAGTCCGATCAGGGCTGGCAAAAATCCATGAACATTGGTTACACGATTCTCGTATGGTTTTTCGTCTTGGTCTCCGCCCCCGCTTGGGGCAACGTGTTCGTTCAGTGGACAAACTCGGCTTTGCCCCCAACCAGTGAACTCGGCATGATCGACCTTGTGCTCACTTGGAACGGCAACTTTTCGCAGCAGGCGAAAGCGGCCCGCAGACAAGGCTATCGGGTCTATGTCAAAGTTTCGCTACAACAGGCTGAAGCTGCGGCTGAATCTGGCGCGAGTGGCTTGGATGGGATCATCCTGACGGTTCATCAGTCCGACCGCGCGGAGCTAGAGAAGGCTCTTCCAGAATTGCGATCGGCTCACCCGAAGCTCAGATTCGTGGTGCTTAACCCCGATGGTAAGCTGCCGCAAATGCGGGGCAGTCTGCTGATCAAGCGAGGCTCGGTGCTTGAAGTATCGAGTCCCACCGCTCAACCGTGGATTGATACGAACCTCGCTCTCGTCAAGATTGAACAGAGATCTAAGCCGGCGCAGGTTCCGCTGTACACCTTTTCCTGGGGAGGGCTGTCAGACTCCGGCCAGCAACCGGCGCTTACAGCGGCGGATTACTCCCTGGCAGTGGCTGAGGCCGGCGCCTTTCATGCTGATCTAATTCTGGAGGTGGAGGAGCGCCTGCAGAAGGCTCTCAGCAATCATGATCCGGAGGCCTGGACACTGTGGAAGCAGGTGCGGTCCTACACAAAGTTTTACTCAGACCCGGACGAGCAACGGCTGGAAGCCGCGGCCAACGTCGCAGTTGTGGTCGATGGTCTCGACCCAACTGACGAAGCGATGAATCTGCTGGCCCGTCACAACATCCCATTCAAGGTTCTGCGTACCGCAGACTTGAAAGCGGCGGCCCTTGAAGGCTTCGACGTGGTGGTCGTGTTCGCCAAGCCGGACAGAGAAGTTAGTGAGCGAATCACCGACCTTGCAACTCGCGGCAAGATTGTCGTGCTCGTGGAGGCCCATGGTTCTTATCCATGGCAGAGCCGTGATGCAGTCCGGTTGAATGAGCACGCGGTGGCTTATGCCGTTGGAAACGGGAAAGTGATTGAGCTCTCGGAGCCGGTCACAGATCCGGAGATGTTCGCCCAAGACATCCGGCGGCTGCTCGGAAAGCAAAATGTACTGCTGAGTCTATGGAATGGCTTGACGACGATTGCGGTGCCCTATCGGGAGCATGGCAGACCGGTAAAACTCATCGAGTTGGTCAACTACGCAGGAGAACCGCTGCGCGTACAAGTGCAGGTCAAAGGGTCGTTTGCTTCCATTCGTTACGAGACGGCAGACCATAAATGTTGCGAGTCTCTCGTCCCGGTGGAACGCAACGGATTCACCGAGTTCGTAATTCCGGAATTACGGATTGCGGGACGTGTGCATCTGGAAACTAACCGGCCGAAATGATGTTCGACCAACCGTAATGAGGCCGCGCTAGCGGAATCTTCGGATCAACAGAGTATGGCGGTCCGATCGATAAAGACCCAGCACGTACAAGGCAACCCTGCCCTTGGTGGAATAAATCTCTTGGCGAATGCGGAGTACGGGCGAGCCATGAGCAATACCCAAAAGCCGAGCGCTGTGAGGGTCGGCTGTTGTCGCATCGACTTCTTCGTCGGCGTGGGCTATTTCGAGCCCATAATCCCGCTCCAGAACGGAAAAAAGTGAGATCCGGTCCAGTCGGGCTTCAGTCAGGCCCGCGAACTCGTCCGCGGAAAGGTAAACTGTCTCGATCGCAAACGGTTCCTCCCCACCGAGCCTCAGTCGTTCGAGCTTGATCAGGCGGCTGCTGGCGGGCAAAGCGAGACGCGCGGCCACCTCCTGCTCCGTATCAATCACGCTCAGAGAGAGCAATTTTGAAGAAACGGCCAGGCCACGGCCCGACATCTGCTCGGTATAGCTCATCAGCTTGTTGAAATGGATCTTCGGCGGGGCGACGAACGTTCCCGCGCCACGACGGCGCAGGACCATTCCCTCGCGCTCCAGTCCGGCGAGCGCGTGGCGAGCGGTCATCAGGCTAACTCCGTGAATCCTCGCCAGTTCCCGTTCCGAATCGACCATATCGCCGGGTTTCAGCTGCCCCGACTCGAGGCGTCTGACAATGGTGCCCTGAATCCTCTTGTAGGCTGGCAGTCCGTTTTTCCTGACCTGTGGCATGAAAACTCCCTAAGACATTGCCGCACCATACTACAAAGTGCTCTAGCGCTCCAAACACAAAATTGCGTCGGCTGGCAGATGCGCGATCGCGCGCCACGACGAATCTTGACTGCGTGTGCGTGGGCTGCAAAGCGGCAGGCCTGCGCGATCTGAATTGCTGTAACAACCTAATTCCATTGGTTTTACCCAACTTTCTGAGATGCAAATGCCGACCTCGCTCCCGCCCCAAAGAGCTGGAGGCGATCAATCACGGTGGGTCGCGCCTAGTACAATTCTATTAAAAATCTTCGTGTCCACTGCATTTTTTTCTTGACGACGATTGACGTTCCGCTATATAGCATATCCCCATCGTTCCTTGTTCGGGTTCGAGGAGGGTTCTGTGATGAAACGACCGTCGAGTTTGTTGTGCTGCTTGCTCGTTACATTTGTGGCTGTAACCGGGGCTTTCCAGTGCGCCTGGAGCCAGGAAGTAACAGCCGCCATCGTTGGAACCGTTACAGATCCCAGTGGCGCACCCATTAAGGGCGCGAAGGTCACCGCAACGGATAAGGAACGGGGCACTCCGTATGCAGGTGAGACGAACGATTCGGGCGCCTATAACATCAACCGAATTCCCGTCGGGATTTACGAACTGAGAGTGACGGCCGCGGGATTTCAAACGTCGGTGCATCAGGCATTCACACTCGAGCTCAATCAGACGGCTCGTGTCGATGTGCAAATGAAAGTCGGCAAGGTTTCGGAAACAGTGGAAGTTACCGGCGCCGCGCCGATCCTGAAGACGGAGAGTACGTCCGTCGATACCGTTATCGACGCCAACACCAACGACCAGCTGCCGCTTGCGACACGCAATTATATTGAGCTGACTCTGCTCGCGCCCGGGTCTGTCACACCGAACCCGGATAGCTTTAACAATGGTGACAACACGGCTAACGGCGGGCGACCTTACATCAACGGGAACCGCGAGCAGGCCAACAATTTCGTGCTCGATGGTGTCGATAATAACCAGGTCTCCGACAACCTTGTTGGCTATACTCCCGCCCCGGACGCAATCGAGGAGTTCAACCTGATCACCCAGAATGCCCCCGCGGAATTCGGCAACTACCAGGGCGGCATTGTCAACGCGACCATCAAGTCGGGCACGAATGCGTTCCACGGCGACGTGTGGGAATACTTCCGCAACGACAAGCTAAATGCAAACAAATGGGAGAACGGCTTTAATGGGCCAGGGCAAGCGCTTCCCAAAGATAAACTCCGCTGGAACATGTTTGGCGGCACGATTGGTGGGCCGATCGTCAAGAACAAACTCTTCTTCTTCTTTGATATTCAGTATCAGCGCTTCGACCACCCGTCTAGCACGCAGAAGTTAGGCGTGTTCACCGCCGCGGAAAGAGGAGGTGACTTTGGGGATATTTGTCCGGAAGGATTTACTGCCAATTTGTGCAACAACCCCGCGAACCAGCTCTATGACCCTTTAAATGGGAATGCGGCTTTTGCCAACAATAAAATAACAGAGCCCATCGATCCGGTCGCGCAGAAGCTATTCGCGTCATCGCTTTACCCAGCGGCCACTCTCCCGGGTCTTCAAAACAACGCCACCTACACATCGGTTTCGCAGTTCAATAATCATCAGTACGACATAAAGGGCGACTACAACATAAGTTCGAAGGATCGCCTTTCTGCTCGATATTCCCATGCCAATCAGCACAATCCCAGTGACAACTCCTTTGCGCTTCTCGGGAATGGGTTTGCGGACGCTCCGATTGACAACATCGGAGTAGATTGGAGCCACATTTTCAGTCCAACTCTAATGAACGATGCGCGTGTTGGGATCAATCACGTCAAGTTGCACAATGGACCCTCGTTCAGCGCTGCCGCGGCGACTGCCGGGACCGATTTCGGCATTTCGGGCGCGAACGATAACCGGCCGGGGCTTCTGTTCCTGGATTTCAACCCGGGCAGCGGTCCGCTCACCAACATTGGCGCTAGTTGGATCGAGCAGAAATTTCAAGATGCAGTGATTCAGGCGTCAGACGCCGTGGTCATCACACACAACCGCCACGTCTTCCACACTGGATTCGAGTTTTGGCGAGATCGCATCAACACCTTCTATACCGGAAACAATGGGGCCCTGGGTCAGATCCAGTTCAACGGCCAGTTCACGTCTAATGATCCCACGGGGGCATCGCGTACTGGTGGGTATGGAGGAGCTGATTTCTATCTCGGCTTGGGCGACGAATATCAGCGAGGAATCCCGGGTGGCGAATGGGGACAGCGCGCAAGCATTTTCGGAGCTTACCTCCAGGATGACTGGCATGCTACCGAGCGCCTGACAATCAATCTGGGCCTGCGCTATGAAGCTCATACGCCTTGGGTTGAAGAGAGTAACCGCCAAGACAACTTTGACCTGTTGACAGGACAGGTCATCGCGCCGAATTGCTCGATCGTGAACCTCGGAACAGCTCCCACCACCTGCAAAAATGGGAGTGCCGGCCTCTACAACGGCACCTACGGGGGCAAAGATTTCCAGCCTCGCATCGGTGTGGCTTGGACTCCGGGGGCATTCGGCGGGAAGTCTGTCATTCGGTCGGCGTTTAGTATCTCGTCCTATCTGGAAGGCACTGGTACGAACTTGCGCCTTCCCATCAACCCGCCGTTTACTCCGGCGGAGACCCGAAATGCTTTTGGTACCCCGAGCTTTCCGACAAATTACCGGACGGAAGACGGAATCGTTCCCGTCGGCGCAGGCAGCGACCCATTCGCCGGGGCGTTGGTCCGTGTCTGGGATCCTCACGTACAGCCCGCGATTACCTATCAGTGGAATTTCACCTGGCAGCAACGTCTTAGCAACACGATGACGGCCCAGGCAGGCTATGTGGGCCAGCATGGCATCCATGAAATGGTCCCAACTCCCTATCTGCAGCAGCGTTTGCCTGGAGAAGCCGGCTGCCCTGCGGTGCCCGCGACCAACTGCCCGAGTATTTACTTCGGCCAAAATCCGGCGTTCCAGTCCGACATCTCTCAGATCTCGGGCACGGCATCGACGGGAAGCTCCAACTATCACGCCCTTCAGGCGGTGCTGCAACAGCGCTACTCCAATGGCTTGCAGTACCAGGTGGCGTACACCTTCTCGCGCTGCCGGACTGACAACAGCGGCTATTATGGAAATTGGGGCGCGCAGGCAGCTCCGGCCAATCCCTATTACCAAAACCTCTATGACCCGAAAGCCGATTGGGCGAACTGCTATTTCGATTCCAAGAATGTCCTGTCCGCTTACGCGACTTACGAGATTCCATTCGGTCACGGAAAGCGCTGGGGCGGCGGATCGAATGCCGTCGTCAATGCCGTCGCTGGCGGGTGGTCAGTCGACCCGGTCGTTTCGGTCCACTCTGGATTCCCGGTGGCGCTGTATGACTTCAACTTCGCCAACGGTGACTCCGCTAGCACAGGTAGCCGCGGATTGCGCCCCGACTGTGGCCCGGGAGCGGGCAGAACCTTCGGCAGGCAAAAGTACTTCGATCCGACCAGCGGTGCATTCTCCGGCTATCGATGGTTCGACCCGACACCCTATACTGATCCCGCCAACGTATTCGGAACATGCCCGGCGCAGGGACCAGTAGTCGGACCGGGTTATGCGGACTTGGATCTGGGTGTGCAGAAGAACTTCCCAATCACTGAGAACATGAGACTGCAGTTCCGAAGTGAATTCTTAAACGCGTTCAACCATGTAAACCTGAACACACCTAACTCGTCCTGTTGTGGCGGCACTATGGGTGTAACCAGTTCGTCGTCAAGTCCGCGGGTCATCCAGTTTGCGCTCAAGCTTTACTATTGACCCTGCTGACGCTGATATGATGTGGGGCAGATGTTCTCCAACATCTGCCCCTTTTCTTTATGGTTAGATCCCGGTTTTCCATTCTGCCGCTAGCCTTGTTGACAGGGGCTTTCGGTCAAGCGCCGAAACCCGTGCCGATAAGCCCGCAACGAGCCATCAAGCTCGCGCAGAATGGACGTTGCGAGGAGGCGTTGCCAGCTCTGAAGAGGGCGTCGCAACCGGGTACCGATAAGACCGTAAGGCGCACGGCAGCGTTTGCTGGCGTGCGGTGCGCCATGCTGATCAATCAGACGGGCGCGGCGGTCGACTTTCTGCAGACCCTAAACCGGGAATTCCCGAACGATCCTGAGGTGCTCTTTCTTTCGGTCCACACCTATTCCGATCTCTCCACCAAAGCCGCCCAGCAGCTCGCAATGACGGCGCCGAACTCTATCGAGGGGCGGAAGCTCGATGCACAAGCACTCGAAGCGCAGGGAAAATGGGATGCAGCGGAGAAGGAATACAAAGCCATCTTAGCTCAGAATCCCCAGCTGCCCGGAATACATTTTCTTATTGGGCGACTGCTGCTCTCCAACCCCGACGCCGGTCCGACTGCGGGTGAAGACGCAAAGACTGAGTTCACGCAGGAGCTGGCGATTGATCCCACGAACGCCGGCGCAGAATATGTGCTGGGAGAACTGGCGCGCCAGGAGAGTCAGTGGCCCGAAGCCATCAAACATTTCTCTCGGGCCACCGAGCTGGATGCCAGCTTCGGGGACGCATTTCTGGGGCTGGGCACCGCGTTGCTGTCGGCCAAGCGAATGTCTGAAGCGATTCCACCTCTGCAGATGGCGGTCAAGCTCGAGCCGCAGAATCCGAGCGCACACTATAATCTTGCGACTGCCCTGACCCGCGCGGGACGCAGAGATGAGGCAGAGAAGGAATTCGAGATTCACCGTAAAATGACGCAGAAAGGCGATGCGGGACAAGGACAGCCAGCCGCCGAGCCGCAAAATCCTAACTAGCCAACACCGAATCTTCTATACAAACGAGAAGCAGTGAACCGGCCCTCTGCACCGCCAACCCGTATCCAGTGCTCGACCTCCCGCCGCCAGTTCCTTAGAAATATGGCAGGAGCCGTCGCGTTCGGCGGATTGCCGCGCCTAGTCCGGGCGATGCCGGATGCGATTTATCCATTCGCGGAAATCCCCGCGGATAAAAGCGGTATCCGCTGGACGCACACCGCCGGAAAATCCGTCGAGAGATATCTTCCCGAAACCACGGGGCCGGGTTGCGCCTTCCTTGATTACGATGCTGACGGCTGGATGGACATTTACCTGGTCAACAGCGGGAAGTGTGATTTCTATGATCCCAGTCCGCCCTTGCGGAACGCTCTGTATCACAACAACCGTGACGGCACTTTTACCGATGTCACAGAAAAGGCTCGAGTATCCGGAGGCGGATACGGCCAGGGAGTCGCTGTTGGCGACTATGACGGCGATGGCTTCCCTGACATCTACGTCACGCAATATGGGAAAAGCATCCTCTATCACAACAACGGAGATGGAACGTTCACCGACGTGACGGAGAAAGCCGGGGTGGCTGCCCCGGGATGGTCATCCAGTGCAGTCTGGTTCGACTATGACAACGACGGCAGGCTCGATCTGTTTGTCTGCCAATTTGTAGAGTTCTCCAAAAGTCTGAATAAGTCTTGTGGCACCGGAGACGAGGGCAAACACGGTTACTGTATTCCGCGCCTCTACAAGCCCATGCCGAGTTGGTTATTTCACAATAACGGCGACGGTACGTTTACCGATGTCAGCAAGACGTCCGGAATCGCCAATTCTCTTGGAAAAGCATGGGGGGTGGTAGCTACCGACCTCAACAATGACGGTCAGCTGGATCTGTTCGTCAGCAATGACACCGTCCCCAACTTCGTTTTCATGAATCGCGGGAAGGGGCGATTCGAAGAGACTGCCACCTATGCCGGAGTGGCTTACAGCGGCGACGGCCGGGCTCGCTCCGGTATGGGACTCGATTCGGTCGACTTCAACCAGGACGGATGGATGGACCTGTTCGTGGCCAACATTGATCTCGAGCGCTTCGCAATCTACCAGAACAATCATGATGAAACCTTTGACGATCAGGCCGGCCCTACCGGAATCGGAATGGCGACGCGCCTTATGAGCGGGTGGGGGCTGAAGTTCTTCGACTATGACAACGATGGCAATCTGGACCTGTTTCTCGCCAATGGGAATCCTGACGACCTGATCGAAGGTTTACATAGTCAGGTGAAGTATCAGGAGCCGCTCATGCTGTTTCACAACACTGGCAAGGAGTTTCAGAATGTCAGTGCGCAAAGCGGTCCCGTATTCGCCAAGCCATTATCGGCTCGGGGCATGGCCATTGGGGACTTCGACAACGATGGCGGCATCGATGTCCTGGTGGCAGTCAACGACGCTGCCCCGGTTCTCTTACACAACGCGGTTGGAAGTCAGAACCATTGGCTCGGAGTCAATCTTGTGGGAACAAAGTCGAATACGGATGCGATTGGCGCGCGGATCACTTATCAGTCTGGAGATCTGAAGCAGCGGCGGATGAAGGTGGGCGGAGGCAGTTTTCTGTCTGCTCATGACCCCCGCATCGTGTTGGGCATCGGGAAACGAACGAAGCTCGATTGGCTAGAGATACGGTGGCCGCAACCCAGCGGCAAGATCGAGCGTATTACCGAACTCCCTATCGACCGTTACATCACGATTGTCGAGGGTGCAGGTAAATGGAAGTGACAGGTTTGCGAAACTCGCCCCGCAGTGGAAGCTTAACCACAACTGAATACAGGTGACCCCGGCTAACGACGGGAACGGCTACAACGTCGTTGTTTGTGTTCGCAAAAGATCAGCCAAGCTCGCCACGGACTCGCATGAGCCTCACCAAAGCTCACTCCTGGAGTGCACTCCTGGTGACTGGCGTGCCCCGCCTCTCACCTCTAAACTGCTGACAATTATCCGTGGTCACGGACGGTTGAGTTCGGAGGGGCGTGGTGCCGGTCGGGACGCATCTGAAATCACAACCACAAGCAATGCCAGAGCCCACGTTGCGGTTCGGCGTCATTGCATTTCTTTGGTTGGCATGTCTGGTCGTGCTGCTGCCCGCGGCTTGGGGGCAGATCTCTCCTGGACCGCTCTCGCGGCCGCACCAATCCCTGAACGGATCCACTAAATGCGCCAGTTGTCACAAATTTGGCGGCCAGGCGGCGCTGAAGTGCTTGGACTGTCACACCGAAATTGCCACCCGGCTTTCGGCTCGCAAAGGCCTGCACGCCACCTACAACATTCCTACCGGCTCCAACCAGGAATGCGCCCGGTGCCACTCGGAGCACAACGGAGAAGACTTCCCGCTGATTAAGTGGGATACCAAGACGTTCAATCACAAGGAAACCGGATACCTGCTCGAAGGCAAGCACGCGGGCTTGGAGTGCAGCAAGTGCCACAACCCATCGCGCATCGCCCCGCAGGAACGTGCGGCCATCAAGATCAAAGATCCAAGCCGCACTTACCTCGGTCTGTCGACGGGTTGCATCAGCTGCCACGAGGATCAGCACAAGGGCCGCCTCGGCCAAAATTGCCTTCAGTGCCACAATTTCGCGGACTGGAAGACGATCAATGTCAGCCAGTCCGGTCAATCCCAGTTTGATCACTCGAAGACCCGTTATCCGCTGACTGGCCTGCATGCGCAGGTACAGTGCGCTAATTGCCACGTGAATGGAGCCGACGGCAAACCGCAGTACGTTGGTATTCCCTTCAATCAGTGTTCCGATTGTCACAAAGATCCGCACCATGGGAGCTTCCCGCAGGGCTGCCAGTCGTGCCACAGTACCAGCGGATGGAAGAAGATTTCTCTCCAGGCCGTCAACGAGCGCTTCGATCATTCCAAGACCAAGTTCCCGCTGGAAGGCAAGCACTCCAGTGTCGATTGCGCGCAGTGCCACGCCAACGGAGATTTCAAGAAACCCCTTGTATTCCAGAAGTGCATGGATTGCCACAAACCCGATCCGCACAACGGCCAATTTACCAAGCGTGCGGACGGCGGCGAGTGCGCTTCATGTCACAACGTCAAGGGATGGAAGCCTTCGACTTTCACGGTGAAGGAGCATGCCTCCAGCGCCTATCCGCTGCAAGGCGGGCATGCGCGGCTGGAGTGCATGCAGTGTCACATCCCGAAAGGGAAGGACACGCTGTTCAAAGTCAAATTCGATCGCTGCACCGATTGCCACGCCGATAAGCATGCCGGGCAGTTTGTGGCTGGGCCGTACTTCAATGCCTGCGATCGCTGTCACAATCTCGAGGGATACAAGCCTTCCACCTTCACGCTCGCCAAACACAAAGCAACGGGCTTTGTGCTCACCGGGGGGCACATTGCAATCCCCTGCGCCGACTGTCACAAGGAATCGGCGGAGTTCCAGCCAAAGCCGGCGGTGATTTACCACTGGAAGAGCCTGAACTGCACCAGTTGTCACAATGATCCGCATAAGGGACAGTTCAAAGAGCGCATGCTGCACGCGCGTGCTGACGGTTCAGTAGCCGGCTGCGAGGCGTGCCACACCACGAAGTCGTGGAAGGAACTCTCCGGCTTCGACCATTCGAAGACAAAGTTCGTCCTGCTCGGCGCGCACCGCGCGACGGCTTGCATCGATTGCCACAAGCCTCCCAACCTTGAAACCAAATTGCTGAACGTGGACTTCAAGGCTGCTCCGAGTCAATGCGAAGAATGTCACGAGGACGTCCACGGAAAGCAGTTCGCCACAGCGGACATTACGCGCTGCGCGGAGTGTCACACCAGCATGAGGTGGAAGCCCTCGCTCTTTGACCATGACAAGGCGACATCCTTCCCGCTTCGCGGTGCTCACCAGAACGTACGCTGCGCGGAGTGCCACAAAGTGACCAAAGTAATCGCCACCAAGACCGTTCTCTTTTACAAGCCCACGCCAAAGGATTGCGCGGCCTGCCACGGACCCACGAATCCAGTGCCACGATCAAACTAGCCGCCGATTCTAGTCTGCCAACGCGGGTTCAATTGCTGTGAAACGCCACATGCCCTTCCGGAAGCGGGAAGTTGTACAACCTTCCACTGATCCATGAGGTCCGCATTTCTGCTGAGCTATTCATCGATGAAACTAAAATCACTCCAAGCAAAAACTTCGGGCAAAGCGAAGAACTTACCATTCACTCTCGGTAACACTGACTTTGTTCGAATCCGACCAGTGGACCAATCGCCGCTCCAGATACGGCCTTGAGTAACTTTAGAACAGAGCACTCGATCGCTACTCTAATTGGACAGGAAATTGCTTCACTCGTCTAAATCTTCTCATCCTTATCCAACGCAATAGAGGGCCGAAGCAAGGGGCGAGGGCATGTTCGGGTCGCGGGGCGCACTCAATCTGATCGCAGCGCTGGTGCTGACGGTTTCTGGAGTTTCCGGAACCGCGCACGGGCAGGCCTCCGCAGGCACGCACAGTCCTCACGGCAACTTGAGCGTGCCCTGTCAGAACTGTCACACGGCGAGCGGATGGAAACCGATCCGCGCAGTTCCCGAATTCGACCATAATCAAACGCGTTACCCGCTCCGTGGTATGCACCAGTCCGTGACCTGCGTGCAGTGTCACGTCAGGCCGGTATTCACCAACGTGGGGCAACGATGCCAGGACTGCCACGCTGACATTCACAAGCGGCAGCTGGGAGCGAATTGCGAGCAGTGCCACACGGTCCGGGGCTGGCAGGTTTCCATTCAGCAGATCCAGGAGCATAACAACCGGTTCCCGCTGACCGGAGCGCACGCCGCCGTGGACTGCGACACCTGCCACAAGGGCATGGCGAACAGCAAGTTTCAGACGATGTCCACGGAGTGCTATTCCTGCCACGCCGCGGATTTCACGGGGAGCACTAATCCCAACCACGTCGCCAGCAAGTTTTCGACGACCTGCGAAACCTGCCACTCGACCGACAACTGGCTGAATGCGAAGTTCGATCACAGCACTACGGGGTTCCCGCTGGCCGGGGCACACGCGGTGCCGCCACGGCAGTGCGCCGACTGCCACGTCAACAACAACTACAACCTGGCCGGCACGCTTTGCATTTCGTGCCATCAGAACGACTACAACAATGCGACCGCCCCCGTACCGCACAAGGGATTCACCACCAAGTGCGAAACCTGCCACGACACGGTCGCCTGGAGCGACGCGACCTTCGATCACAACATTACGGGATTCACCTTGACGGGCGCGCACACCGTTCCGCCGCGGCAGTGCACGGATTGCCACAACGCAAAATATGGCAACTACAACATCTCCAGTACGGCGTGCGTTACCTGCCACCTGACGGACTTCCAGAGTACGACGAATCCGAACCATGTGGCCGGAGGATTCGCGCAGACCTGCGAGTTGTGCCACTCGACTTCGGCCTGGCAGCCGGCCACCTTTGACCACTCCAAGTCGGCGTTTCCCTTGACCGGATCGCACACCGTGCCGCCGCGGACGTGCGCCGATTGCCACGGCAGCAACAACTACAACATCACCGTGACCACGTGCATTTCGTGCCACCAGACCGACTTCAACAACGCGACCACTCCCGTCCCGCACACCGGCTTCCCGACCACGTGCCAGCAGTGTCATGACACCGTGCAATGGTCCGACGCGAAGTTCGATCACTCGACCACGGGCTTCACGCTGACGGGCTCTCATATGGTGCCGCCGCGAGCCTGCGCCGACTGCCACATTGCCAATAACTACGCCTTGAAGAGCACGCTCTGCATTTCCTGTCACCAGACCGACTTCAACACTGCGACCAGTCCGGTGCCGCACACCGGCTTCCCGACGACCTGCGAGCTTTGTCACGACACAACGCTCTGGACGGATGCGACCTTCAATCACAACAACACGCCGTTCCCGCTGACCGGATCGCACATGGTGCCGCCGCGGGCGTGTACCGATTGCCATACCAACAATAACTACACCTCGCTGCCGACTACTTGCGTCGGCTGCCATCAGACCGATTACAACAACGCAACCACTCCGGTGCCGCACACGGGGTTCCCGACCACTTGCGTGAACTGCCACGACACGGTGGCGTGGACCGATGGCACCTTCAACCACAGCAGCACCGGCTTCCCGTTGACGGGCGCGCACACGGTTCCGCCGCGGCTGTGCACCGATTGTCACGTGAACAACAACTATACGTTGAACACCACCTTGTGCTACTCGTGCCACCAGAAGGATTATGCCGGCACAACCAATCCGGCGCACGCCGCGGCCGGCTTTCCTACAACTTGCGAACTGTGCCACGACACCATCGTGTGGACGGATTCCACCTTCAACCACAACAACACGCCATTTCCGCTGACCGGCTCGCACACCGTGCCGCCCCGGGTCTGCACCGACTGCCATGTCAACAACAATTACACGACGCTGCCGACAGCCTGTATTGGTTGTCACCAGACCGACTACAACAACACCACGAACCCGGGTCACTCGGCACAGCCGCAGTTTTTCCCGACCACATGCCAGACCTGCCACAACACGTCGGCGTGGACCGGAGCATCGTTCAATCACGCGCAATACACGCAATTCCCGACCGGGCACGGCAATGCAAACGGTGTGTGCTCCACCTGTCACATAAATTCGAATGACTATTCGGTATTTCAATGCACTGGTTGCCATGGCGGCAATAATGCGAACAATTTCCATCACGAGAACGTCTCCGGGTATGTCTACAACAGCATCAACTGCTATCAGTGTCACCAGAGCGGTCATGGCGGATAGCCGGATTTGACCGGTGGCGGGCCACACAAAACCGATGGTGGAAGCGCTGAAATTCAGGCGGCACACGGAGCGCCAGCGATTGGCAGCAAAGAATGACGGCAGTGCAGAAACATCTCGGGACATGGATGCTCCTCTTGTCTTGTGCCGCGGCACAGAACATCGCCGGGAAGGCGACAGTGCAGACTGTGACCACGTCACGTCACGGATCCGACCTGCAAGTCGAAGTCACACTGAGTGCGCCAGTAAAACCCTCGGTTGAGACGGCTTCTAATCCCGAGCGGATTCTGCTTGATCTTCCTGAGACTGCCTGCGGCGACAAGATCAAGATTGTTCCGGTCCATGCCAACGGAGTGCGCCGCGTGCGCACCGGTCAGCACAGCGTCAGTCCTCTGGTCACGCGCGTGGTGCTCGATCTCGACCAGGCTCATCTTTACGCGGTGAAAACGGAAGGAAACAGAATTGTCGTCACGGTCAGTGGCGTCGAACATGCGCACAACGTTTCGCGTGGCGCTCCAGTGGCCGCCACATCGGGCAACCTCGTTGGCGTGTTCCGCAGAAGGCGGGACACAACAACGTTAGCTCCCCAAGATACCTCCGCGGACTTCCCTCCTCCCGCGCTGCCCGCAAGCGCCGCAGGTCCGGCGTTTGAGCCGCCGTCTGCTCCGGTGGCCGCAGCTCCCTCTCAACCCGTGACCGCCTCCGCTGCACAGACTCCAGTTACGCAAAGTCAGCTGGCCGCCGCTTCTCCAAAACCCGCTGCCTCACAGCCCTCGTTCGAGCAGAATCAGCTTGCCAGCGCGGCGAAGCCGGATGTCACTGCCCCTGCTTCGGGAACCGCTGCCCCCCCATCTATTAACGCTGCTGTTCCGCCCGCACCCTCCGCCGCGCCGGTAATTGCCAAGAATGACGCAGCTCCTCTCATCATCCCTATCCCTCGGGCAGCAGAGCCGGCCGCTTCCTCCGTGACCTCCACCCTGATTGCCCGGACGGACGATCCGAGCTTGCGCACGGTTTTCAAGGTGAAGTATGTAGCTGAAGGCGTCGCCTATCTGGAAGGCGGGCGGGCGCAAGGTCTGACCGAGGGCATGAAACTCGAAGTTGAAGAGACCAACTTGCCCGCGACCCAAGGCGACAGCGCCAGCGCGACCGATCCGCGTGTGGTCGCCGAACTGGAAGTTACCGGTGTTGCCGAAACCTCGGCGGTCACCGATATTCACACTCCCAGGCGTCCGGTGAAGGCCGGTGATCTGGCCTACCTTTCTAGCGGCGATGCGGAAGCACTGGTGCAACAGCGTGCGCTGAGCGCAACCCGGCAGTATCCGGCGGTCATCTCTTTCACCGAAGGCGACACGCTCGACGAAGAAGCCCGCCAGGAAGTTCCCCGGCCTCCGCTGCCTTCGGTGAACCGGGCCCGCGGGCGCATCGGGTTCGATGCCATCGAAACCATCAGCCACGGAACCAGCAGCGTCACCAGTTCAGACGTGGGCATGGTTTTCCGCGGAGACATTACCCGCATCGGCGGCACTTACTGGAACCTCAGCGGCTATTGGCGCGGACGGCTGACCAAGGCATCCGCGGCCAGCCAGCAGACGCTGCAGAACCTGATCAACCGCACCTACCACCTGAACATGACCTACGACAATCCCAACTCGACGCTGGTCGCGGGATTCGGTCGGCTGTACCTTCCCTGGGCGCCGAGCCTCGATACAATCGATGGCGGCTACTTCGGCAAGCGACTCAGCAAGGGAACCACACTCGGGATTTTCGACGGCTCCACGCCCGACCCTTCATCGTGGGACTACAGTCCCAACCGCGTGATTGGCGGCGCTTTTGTCAATTTCGAAGGCGGCGAATATAACGGCTTCCACTACAGCAGCACCTGCGGCGCCGGGATCAGCATGGTCAATTGGGCCATCGACCGGCCGTTTGTCTTCCTCGAAGACTCGCTGTCGTACAAGCGTGACATCGCGATCTATGAATCGGCACAGCTGGATAATCCCAAGGGCAACTCCATCACTCCTTCCCCCGGGCCTGGTCTGGGGCGAAACTTTTCTACTCTGCGCGTGAACCCACATCCCCGCGTCGAATTGGATTTCAACTACAACTATTTTCGCGACATCCCGACCTTCGATCCGACCCTGGTCGGTACCGGACTGCTCGACAAATACCTGTTTCAGGGCTTCAGTGCGGGCGGGCGGGTTGAGGTGGGGAACCAGATCTGGCTTTCCACCACTCTCGGCCGCAGCATCGGTACCGGGGACTCTAAGAGTTCGCTCAACGAAATGTACGGCGTCACTTTCGGGCGCTTACCGTGGGTGAAGTTGCGCGTCGATGCCCACTACGCCCGCTTCAACAGTTCGTTCGGCAACGGATCGTACGAGGCCGTGTCGCTTACGCGGCAGATCAGCGACCGGTTGCACCTGGAAGCCTTGATCGGACAGCAGAAATTTGCGTCCCCGATAACGGCCAACAATAACAGCCGCTTCGTCACCGGCACCATTGAGACGACGCTCGGGCCACGTTACTACCTGCAGAGTAGTTTCACCACCAACCGCGGAGACATGAGCTATGACCAGATGATGTTTTCCATTGGCTACCGCTTCGACTCCAAGAGGAGGGGTGAATAGTGAGGCGAATCATAATTCACCGAGCGAAAGTCATCGTGCGCTACGGCCGCAGAGCCTCGCTCCTGGCTCTGGGGCTGTTCGTGCTAGCAGGTGTGGGATTTGCCGGCGCTACCTCTGCATCCCCGGAGACGGAACGCCTGAACGATCTGCTTACCCGTACCGCCAATCAGACCGCAGCCTTCCTCGATCAGTTTTCGGACGTGAAGTGTACCGAGCAAGTGCGGCAGGAAAAGTTGGGCAAAGATAACAAAGTCGAACTCAAAGAAGATTCCACCTATGACTATCTGGTCATCCTAACCAATGCCGGGGGCGAGTTGAACCTTTCCGAATCCCGGATTCCGCTGCGCGAGGCCAAGCGGGACCGCAAGAACACCTCCATGCTGCTGAGCAACGGATTCGCCACGTTATTCCTGGTGTTTCATCCTTATTATGCGGAGTCGTTCAGGTTCGCCCTGGCCGGAGAGGAAGTGGTGGGCGGTCGCAATCTGGAGAGAGTGAGTTTCGTGCATGTTCCCGGCATGAAATCCCCGGCCGCGCTGGCTCTGCGCGGCAGGGAGTATCCCCTGGAACTCACGGGCACAGCGTGGATCGATCCACAGACTGGCTCCATCGCGAAAATTGAAGCGGGAATTGCCGACACTCTGAAGGACGTTGGTCTTAACGCGTTGAACTCGGAAATCGATTTTGCTCCGCTGCCCTTCTCCGGTTCGAAGGATGTCTACTGGTTTCCAACCGTCGCCCGCGTGGAGGTCGAGACTCCCAGGCAGCACTGGCGTAACTTGCACCAATTCACGGCATACAAGAAATTCACAGTCAGCACAGAGGAGCAGGTCACCAAGAAATGAGCGCGACTACAGCTACCGCCCGAATCGTCCCTGCGGCGAACACCGTGTCCGATGCGGAGAGAGGCCATCGTGTGCGCCTCTATGCCCTCTACGTCTTCGCGATTGCGACGAACCTTGCCATCTTTTTTTATGGCTTCGATTACTACAAGCTATCCTCCATCGATCGCCCGTTTTCGCCCAAGCACCACCTGCTGCGGCCGAGCGGACCGATTGGCCTTTACCTGGGATTTGCGGGCGTCGCGCTGTTCGCCGGGATCTTTCTGTACCCGATTCGCAAGCATTGGGCCTGGCTGGCCACGAAAGGCAGCACGCGGCACTGGCTTGATATCCACGTGCTGATGGGGCTGACGGCGCCGTTCATCGTTGCGTTTCACTCCACTCTGAAGTTCAAGGGCATCGCGGGCATGGCCTTCTGGATCATGTTCGCGGTATCGACCAGTGGAGTGGTCGGGCGCTACTTGTATGCGCAGATTCCACGCAAGATGACCACGGCTGAATTATCGATGAAGGAATTGCAGGAGTTGCAGGAGAGCCTGGCGCAGCAACTGGCTGCGCAGAACCTGCTGCCGCAAGCCGACCTGCGCGCCCTGTTGCGCATGCCTGACGCAAATCGAGTGGCCCGGCTACCCATCGTAGTGGCGCTGGTCTACATGATGATCCTCGACGTGATTCGCGTGTTTCGCGTGGCTCGACTGCGTCGGCACGCTTTGACCATCGGAGAATCCTTGGCGACGCTTGCGGGATTCCTTCCAACTCGCAACCGTGAGCTCGAAAAGGTAATTCATGCTGCCGCGGAAGAAGCCGCGCTCTCCAAGCGAGTACTGTTTCTCTCTCGCTCGCAGAAGGTTTTTCATCTGTGGCACGTCGTGCATAAGCCTTTCAGTTATGCCTTTGCGGTGCTGGCGATGGTTCATATTGGATTGCAATTCTTTCTGGGGTACTTCTAAGCAGATCACGGACTACGCGGATCATGGATTAAGCAGATTATGGAAACGCTCATCACATACGGGATCGGCGGCCTCATTTGCCTGTTCTTTCTCATGTTCTATCTCAAGGGCCTGAAGAAGAAGGAAGCCCGCGCTCGGGAAGCGGTCGAAAAAGGAAAGCTGTTCTCCGACGGGCCGAAATCCCAGCATCCCCACATCGATTCGAATTACTGCATCGGCTGCGGAACCTGCACCAGTGTCTGCCCCGAGGGCGACGTGCTGGCGATGGTTGGCGGCAAAGCCGTGATCGTCAACGGACACAAGTGCATTGGTCACGGATTATGTGCCGACGCGTGTCCGGTTGGCGCGATCACCATGGTGATGGCGAGTCCCAGCATGGCGGCCGACATGCCTCATCTGACGCCGGAATACGAGACCACCGTGCCGAATCTGTTTATCGTCGGAGAACTCGGCGGGTTGGCTCTGATCAAGAATGCGGTGAACCAGGGACGCGATTGCGTCGATACGATTGCTGCCCGGCTCAAAGCGAATATGACCGCCGCCCGCCCCCTTCCCGGCGTGCACGACGTTCTCGTGATTGGCGCTGGTCCCGCAGGCATCAGCGCCTCGCTGCGTGCCATCGAACACAAGCTGAACTACCTGACGATCGAGCGCGACGAGATTGGCGGCACGGTGGCGAAATATCCGCGGCAAAAGTTGGTGATGACCAGTCCCGTCGAATTTCCTATGTATGGCAAGTTTAAGAAGCTGCAGCTATCCAAAGAAAACCTGCTCGCCTTCTGGGACATGATTCTCAACCGGGCCGATTTCAACGTCTCCACGGGTGAGAAAGTGGAGGACGTCAAGCGCGGCGAAGACGGCATCTTCACCGTCTCGACCGCGACGAACCAATATCGCGCGCGCGCCGTCATCCTCGCCCTCGGCAAAGCGGGCGAACCCCGCAAGCTCGGAGTCAAAGGCGAAGAGTTGCCCAAGGTCATGTACCGCCTCATCGAAGCGGATCACTATATCAACAAGAAGATACTCGTTGTCGGAGGCGGAGACAGCGCCGTCGAAGCCGCCATGGGGCTTGCCAGCCAGACCGGCAACCAGGTGACCGTCTCCTACCGCAGCGAGCGTTTCAGCCGCATTAAAGAGCGCAACGCGAAGCGCATGGACGAATTCATGCGCTCGGGAAAGCTGCAAGTGCTGTTCAACTCGAATCCGGTGGAGTTCAAGCCCGAGTCCGTGGTGGTTGACGTCGGTGGCACCACCCAGGAGATTCCCAACGACTTCGCCTGGATTTTTGCGGGAGGCGCTCCACCCACCGCCTTCCTCAAGAAGATTGGCGTTGGCTTTGGAGCGCGCGACTTGACTCTGGAAGCCGGCAAAGAAGCCAGACTCGCTGCGGCCGAGCGGGTCCAACTCGCCCAGGCTGCCGCCCATTAGGTCCGCCGGGAACAACGCGAACGGCAGACTCAGTACTTCCACATCCTGATTTCGTTCCCTCGGCGTTCGAAACTGACTTCGTCCATCAGCTGGCGGATCAGGTAAACGCCGCGTCCGTGGTCGGCGTAAAGATTTTCCTGCCTTTTCGGGTCAGACAGAAGGTCAGGACTGAAACCTGGTCCGGGATCCGTCACTGTGATTACGATTCGGCCAAGAGGATCCGACTGCAACCGGCAGCGCACCTGCTTGGAGGGATCGCTCTTGCACCCGTGGACCACCGCATTGACTAGGGCTTCCTGCACTGCCAAAGCGATCTCTAATTGTTTTTGCTCCGGAACTTTAAGGTCAATCAAGATTCCGGTGATGGCGTCCGTGACGCCGCCGATTGCCTCTGGCTGCGCTGGGAATCCGACGCTCAACAATTCGGATAGTTCATTCTCTGCACGACCGGCATTGGGATCAGGCGGCATGGTTTGCTATTTCAGGCTCAATCCGGCGATCCGCGATGGCGGGCTCAAGCGAAGGATTCCACGGCGGCGTCGTCATTGTCGAAAATCTCAAAAAGGTTCAGAACGCCCACCAGGCGTAACGTCTGAACGGCAAACTTGGAAGGCTGCACCAGTTTGATGTCTCCGGATCGCTGCTTGGTGGAAGCGAGAAAGCGCACCAGCAAGCCGATTCCGGTGGAATCGATCATGGGCACTTCGGCGAGGTTGAGCACGAAACGGCTGTCACCGCTGCCCAGACTCTCGTCGAGGATTTGGCGCAAACTGTCCACGGCAGGGCCCATCCGGAGAGCTCCCCGGAGCTGAACGACCTGTACTTCTGAGCGCTTGCGGACATTAATGTCCAAGCGATCCCCCTCTTGAGACTCTGATTGGCATGGGAAAAGTTGAAGGTGTCGTCAAACCGCTTGCTAACGCTACGGGAATGCGTCGCGTTTGGCAAGCCGATTCAGGGCTGGAAGCCGTCTCCTAGCCTCATCCGGATCGGGGTGAAAAATTCATCCCCAAGAGGCGAAAAATTTGCCATAATCCAATCCCTCCGAGGAGGAGGCCATGCGCGGCGCTGCTGCTCCGATCTTGCATTCCCGTTACCGGGTGGTCATCGTGACCACCGACGAACTGGTGCGTCCTGAGGCCGAGACCTATCTGGCCGCTGACTATGACCTCCGCGTGCTCGAGACCTTGGATGATTTGATGGTGCTGGTTAAGAAGGAGCTTCCAAATGCCATCTTCCTGGATATCGACACGGCCGGAGAACGCACCGAGGATGGAGTCGCCGCGCTGGTTGAACTCCGCTCTCTTTGCCCGGACTGCGTACTGGTTGGGTTGACGCGCTCGAACAGCCGGAACCTTCGCCTCAAGGCGGTCCACGCCGATGTGGATGAATATTTTGTCGCACCCATCAATTTCGACGAAGTGCGGATTGTTCTGGGGCGGGCGCTGGAGAAGAGAGCGGTAGCGATGGAGTATCGATCCCGCCACAGCGAAGAAGTTGAACAGCAAGCCTGCGGCGAACTGATCGGGGGCAGCGAGCCGATGCGGCGGGTATATGAGGCTATCCGCCGCGTGGCCGGTAGCAGCAGCACCGTGCTGATCCGGGGCGAGAGCGGAACCGGCAAGGAGCTGGTAGCGCGGGCGATTGTTTCCCTTGGGCCCCGTTCGGACAAACCTTTCATCAGCATCAACTGCGCCGCCCTGCCTGAGAATCTGATTGAAACCGAGCTGTTTGGACACGAAAAAGGCGCGTTCACCGACGCGAAAACCGCCAGACCAGGGCACATCGAGCTCGCCCATACCGGCACCCTATTCCTGGACGAGATCGCGACTCTAGGCCTCGCTCTGCAGAGTAAGTTCTTGCGCGTCCTGGAAGAGCGTACGGTGACCCGTATTGGCGGCAAGGTCGGAAAGAAAATTGACTTCCGGCTGGTTGCCGCCACCAACGAGGATCTGGAAAAGATGGTGCACGCAGGCCGGTTCCGCGAGGACCTCTATTACCGCATCAATGTGGTCCCCATCGTGGTGCCGCCGCTCCGCGAACGGGCGGGGGATTTGCCCGTGCTGGCAGACCACTTTCTCCGCATCTACTGCCACGCGAACCAAAAGCCACTGAAGCAGGTCGAGTCCGAAGTACTAGCCGTTCTGGAGGACTACGGCTGGCCGGGAAATGTGCGAGAGCTGGAGAACGTGATTCAGCGCCTTGTGCTGATGAACGACAGCCCCGTGATCGGTCTCAAGCACCTGCCCCAGCAACTCCTGGTGGCCAGCAACGCGAGCCAGGAAGCGATCCTGATTCCCGAAGACGGGGTTGATTTCGACACCGAGATGGATCGTATCGAGGTGGCTTACCTGACAGCTGCCCTAAACCGTACCGGGGGCAGAAAGTCCGCTGCGGCGAATCTCCTGCGTATCGACCAGCAACGCATGAAATACCTCTGCCGTAAGCGAAATCTGTGATCTCGGTTAAATTTTGACCACGCTGAGGTTAATTATTAACCGAGTCGTCAGATTCCCTCGCACCGCAAATCGCGAAACCATTTGCAACTCACTGATTCCTAATGACGCTGCACCCTTTTACAGGCGCCACCAACTTTGGCACCAACCGTGCTATGTACCTCAACGAGCAGTCGGGAAACTAAATTCAAGAAATCTGCGACTTGGAGGCAGTGAAAATGGCAATCCAGAAGAAATCTCTGATCAGCGGCAAGAGCACACCGAAGAAAGCGACCACCACCATGCCCCAGGTAAGCGAGAACCCGGGCATGACAAAGATAGCCCACACCCGCCTGGCCGTCACCAAAGTGACTGCGACACGCGTTGCCGCAACCAAAGTGGCCGCAACCCGCATCGCTGCGACCCGCGTGGCTGCGAACAGAGTAGTCGTAAAGTAGCGACAGCTTAGCCGCTAGAGATCAGATCGGCATGAAGGACCGCGTTGGGGGACGCGGTCCTTTGTGTTTTACCGGGACTACCAAATTCTGCGACCTGCCAGGTCCTGGACAAAGATCCAGGCGAATCCCGCGATGCTGCGGTGGGTCACGAAGATCTTGGCGGTGCCGGTCATTCCCTCTCTGAGTTTGCCGTTATTGCTCAACACTGCCGATCCCACATAGAAGCGGGGCGGAGCAATACCTTTCAGCTGATCCGTTGGTATGAGCCCCGGCTCCGCAGGGGTCGACGCAGGTGACAACGCCGACAGAGTTGCCGTGAGCGGCATGGCATACGCTTCCGTCTGGAGCCTCACCTTGGAACCGACGCGAACCTCCCGCATCCCGAATTCCGGGATATAGATCCGAGCCGTCATGATCGACGGATCGGCCACCTCCGCGATCTCCGCACCAGACGCAAGGTAGGCTCCCACCAGATCATGCAGCCGCGGCGTCACGACTACACCTCCGATCGGGCTGGTAATGCGGAGAAGCGCGACTTGATCGGCCACCGCACGGTTCCGCTCCGTCATCTCCTGGCGCCGGTACTCCGCCGGGCCAAAGTCGCCATAGTGCAAGAGCGCAAGCTGGGCCTGGTCAGAGGCCACCTGCAGGTCGGCGCCAGCACCGGCGGCCGCGGATTCCAGTTGCAAATTGCCGAGTTCGACGAGAGGCTGTCCGGCGGTCACGGCTTGCCCTTCCCCGGCAAGCACGCGCACCACTCGTCCGGCGACTGAGGCGTGAATCCACGCCCGATGAGTCGGCTCCAGAAAAAACCGTCCCGCGACAAAATCGGGCCAGATGGGAAGCAACACGAACACGAGCGCGATGGCCGAAAGTGCCGCCCGGCGTGGCCCATTGAGCCAGACTTTCATCCGTTCTTTTTTGTCCAAGTAGACGATTCTCATAAACCTCACCAACACTTTGATCCGTGATTTAAAGACCCAATACCCGATGGCGACGGCCGGCACGAAAGCCCACTCCGGCGAGTAAGCCTGCAAGATATGAAATGTGAATACCATCAGGAATGACAGCAGAAGATAGCTGTACAGGCCTGACAGAATGGCATACATGACGTAGAACAGTCGGCGCCGGCGCGGAACGTATTCCACCTCAGCCGGTAGGCGAAAAATATTCTTGCGCACAATCCCGGAAAGATAGGCCGTGGTTCTCTCTTTCAAGTCCGGCTCGTGAATCAGCTCGCAGAAGATCAGGTATCCATCCAACTTGATCAATGGGTTGAGATTCAGCAGGGAGACGCCGATCCCGGTCACCATCATGACCTTGTAGGCAATGTCGTGGATGACCATTCCGGTGGCCGTGCCCCACCAGATCACGGTCGCAATGACACAGATAATCAAATCCAGCCAAATCCCAGCAATCGCGGTCGCAATCCGCTCCCACTTGCCGCCATAGATCCAAACTTGCGAGGCATCACAGAAAAAGCTGGGCGCGAAGTACATCAGCGTGAAGCCCATCCTCTCAACGTTGCCGCCGAAGTGTTTGCATGTCAGCCCATGCGCGGTTTCATGGAAAAACGCCATGGCCGCGAACAGGATCCAGAACTCGAGCAGGTCAGTTCCCGATTTTGAGGTGAAGTTGTAAAACTCAAAACTGTCGGTCCAGATTTCACCGAACTTCTCGGTCCACATCCCGAGCATGACGACAAACGAGAATAAGCTGAGCAGAACAAACCAGGGAGTGTAAATGAATTTCAGCCTGGGATAGAGCCGGGAGACGTAACGGTCGGCGTTTGGCCACTCCTTGACCGTGATATCCGTGAAGTCAGGAATCTGGAAACGTTTGCGTTTCTTCCGCCGCTGCCCGCGGAGTTCTTCCTGCGCAATAATGTTTCTTTCGAGCGGAGTTTTGTAGATGAAATCGGTATTGTCCGCGAGGAAGGTGGAAATTTCGCGAACCCCTTCTTCGTCAAACAGCACGCCGGTTTCCTGGACGGAGAGGACCGAGATTTCCTGGTACGATCGATTTCCATCGAACAGTTGAATCAATTTCCATTGTTCGGGAGCGAAGCGCAGAACAACTTCGCTCCCCGGCACTTTGGCGATCACCACTGGCCGGTTGTGCTCGATGTGCTCCTTGGTGATGATGCGGGAGTCAAGCTTGGGCTTGTCCCGCCGGATGACCCGCGCGGGCAGATCGGGCAGCGCAACGTCCAGTGCTCGAACAATATTCATCGCGGCACGTTCATCGAAACATGTTCATCGGGATAAGTCGATGCGGATCGTAGCCAGCATCCCCGGAAGCAGATCCGGCGCCGATCCCTCGATCTGAGCCAGAACCTCAAAGGTGCCGCTCGATGGGTCCACCACCGGGCTGACATCGATTACCTTGGCGGGATGGTTGGTCGCGGGCGACGCATCCGACGAGGCTACAGAGATAAGTTGTCCCCTTTTGACGGATCCGATAAGCCGCTCCGGCAAAGTGAATTTCACCTGCAGAGGCAACATCGCGGTCACCCAGAAGAGCCGGTCGCCCGCCGAAACCTTTTGGCCGACACGCACATAACGGCGAGCCACGATTCCGTCGAAGGGAGCGACGATGCTTGTTTTTTCCTGCTCCAGTTCGAGCGACCTCTGCACTGCCTTGGCGTTATTCAGGCTTTCGGCCTCGCGTTGCACCTCGTACTCGTCCGCCTCTTCTTTATATTGTGCGTGCTCCAGTTCTTCCTTTGCGATTACGTGCGCGTCATACAATTTCTCAGCGCGAGAGCGGTCGGCTTGCAGAACCTTCGTTTCCGCCTGCCAGTTCTTCAAGTTCGCGGCGATCGACCGGACTTTGGCGGCAGCCGCCTCGACGTCGGCAGAAATCTGGCGGTCATCAAGTTTCGCGAGCAATTGCCCCTGATGGACATGAGTACCCGGTTGGGCGAGGATCGATACCACGAGACCTTCTCTCAATGCGGTAACGTCCAACTGGTTCTCGACGACGACGGGACCAGAAGCGACGAAGACATTTTCCTTCTGGACGCTCGCCTGCGGGGCAGCGGTTTCCGCGAGCGCCGGAGCAGCTGCAGCCACAGACTCTTCCTTCGAGCCGCCGCACCCGCTCAAACTCAACCCTAGGATTGCCAGCCCCATCCCGATGCATCGTCTCATCGCTTCACCTCGAATCGGTTCACCATCCAAACCACCACCAAATCTTCGACCACAACCACATGGTCGGCCGCCGGAAGAAAACTTGCCCAGCGGGTCTCCATGCAGTAAAGATCTTGCCTCGCCCCTGCATTCCCGTGCGAACCGCGCCGTCGCGATTCGGAATGCTGACCCGCGCAAAGAAGACGTGGTCGTCACCCTGCACCTGGCTCTTGGGACTCACGACCGTCACCTCTCCGCGAAAAGTGCGCATGGGAAACCCGTCGAGTTTGATGGAAGCTGCCTCGCCGCTCCGGAGAAGAGAGACATCGCGCTCATCGACAGCCACATCAACCGTGGCTCGCGAGGTGTCGACGACTTCCGCGAACGTATCGCCAGGTTTCAGACTATGTCCGACGGAGTCCTCAATGTGAGACGTAGCGACCAGGCCGCCGATGGGCGAGCGCAACAGTGTCTTTTGCAAGCGCTCGCGACCGCGGGCAACTTCAGTTGCCCAGTAGTCGGTCTGCACGCGCTCGATTCCGGCCTGGGTCCCATCGTTGGCCGCGAGCGCCCGGTTCATCTGCGACACCGCAGTCTCGTACTTGGCCTGCGCCGCAGCCAGTTCGGCGCGGTATTGCCAATCCGCGAGACTCGCCAGCACATCGCCCTGTTTCACAGCGTCGCCCTCGCGCACGCTCACGGTCTGCACCAGGCCCGCCACTTCCGCCTGCACGAGCGCACTGTGGGCAGGGGCAACCACGGCAGGACCATCGACACGCAGCGGCAAGGGGAAAGCTGCAAGAAAGAGCAGGGAAAGGCCCACCCCTGCCACGAGCGCCAGACGCCGCCGCTTCTCCAACGCCAGAAACCTGCGTTTCCTCTGCAGGAACGGTTGCAGGACATCGATAAACGGCACTTCACGGTAGAGCGACGCGTTGCGCAAAGCCACGGTAGCTTGTCCGGCCAGCACCTTGATCATTTCCAGGTGAGCTGAGTTGAGAAAATCAGGATTGCTGCTCTCGAAAGATAGGACGCCGACGCGGCCGTCATCATCCACCAAGGGCAGAGCGTGGTAGGCCCGCATGCCGCTCTCGGCAAAATACGCCTGGAACTTTGCGCGCGTCTCCGCGCGTTCTTCCGTTAATTCGTCGCCATGCTGGGTCATGAACACGGGCTCACCAGACAGGGCAGTCCACTCGAGCAAGCCCTGCAGGCGCGCAATGGCGGGATCTTCGGGATTGATTTTGGCGATGCCCGAAACGGCTCTGACTTTCACGCGCCCGCGTTGGTCGAGCGCAATCGCCGCACGCTCATAAGGGATGACCGTGGCGGGCCCATTCACAATGGCCTCCAGGACGCGATCCAGATCGAGCGTGGAAGTGATCTCGCCGCTGATTCTTACCAAGGCTTCCAGAATCTCAACCTTGCGTTCGGCCTGCAGCAGGCTCGCGTTGTGCAGAGCGTTACTGGCGGTCTCACAAATGTTAATCAGCAAAAACTGGTCGTCTTCGTCGAACGGGAGGCCGTCAAAGCGGTTAATCGCTTCGACCACCCCGACCAGATTCTCGTGCTCCAGCAAGGGCGCTGCCAGGATCGAAAAGATCATGCCGTCTTCAATCCCGGCGTTGTGCTTCTGCAGTCGCTCGTCGCCGGCGTCGTCCACCAGCACAACTTCGCCGCTGTCAGAAATGTCTCCCGCAATACCTTCCCCCGCTCGCTGCACTGCACCCAGTTTCACTGTCGGGTCGTATCCCTCGTAGCTGACCAACTCGAGCGCGTCGTTGTTCACCATCCATAGATTCACGCCTTGCACATTCATTACTTCCTGAAACTTCTTCGCAACCGTGCCCAGGAGTTCGTCCATTTCGAGGGTCGAGTTGAAGACCTTCTCCAGGTCGTACATCTGGGTCACTCGACTGATGGAATGCAGACTTGCATTCCGTTCACTCTCATAGGACTGGGCGGCGGCCAGTGCGGGCGAAGCCAGCGCGGCGACTTCGTGCAACGCCTCCACCATGGCTTCCGGAAGGGCCTCCTCGTAGCTGATCAGTTCGATGACCCCAAAAAGAATCTTGTCGACGAGGAGAGGAACATACGCGAGTGCGGCCACGGTGCGGCGGATGTCCAGATGAGCGTATTCCTCGCGCTGCAGATCGCGCCCTTCGAACACCAGTAGCGTTTTGTTTTCGGCGACGGCGCCCAGCGTACCGGCGGTGAACTCGACGGTTCGACTGACCGTCACTTCGCCGGCAGTCGCTTTGCGGGTCCAGGCAGGACTGTCCAGATCCTCAATGATGTACACCACAACCGCGGCTCCAGGCAGCAGTTGCGCAACCTGCTCCGCCGTTACCTGAGCGCGCGGGCCCACCTCCGCTCGCGCCAACAAGGCGGCGGCAAATCCCGCTACGGGAACGGCAAATGCAGGTCTTCGAGTCGCCATGAACGGCGTTCCTGATTGTGTAGATTCGCCGCGACACGAATCGTGTTTTGGGGGAGTACTGCCGGTGATCGCGAGCGCTCAGGCATCTTAAGCCGCTCGCACGAGCAGGTCAACCTTGTTGGGGAACTTCGGGGCCGTGGGCAGAAGCCACTCGAATCGCTGGCCCATCCTTCCGCTGCAGAATCTCCTGTATCTTTCGCACCAGGTCGTCGATGTAGAAAGGTTTCTGCATCCACGTTAGTTCGCCGTCCGAGCTCGCAATCGCGTTCAATTTGTCATCGGCGTAGCCCGACATATACAACACATCGGTATTTTCGCGCACTTGGGCCAGGCACTTGGCCAATTCCGGACCGCTCATCTGCGGCATGATGACGTCCGTGATCAGCAGTCGAATCGGCCCGTCGTGTTGCTCGGCCACTCGTAGAGCCTCCACTCCGTTGGAGGCAACCAATACCTCATAGCCTCTCGCCCGCAGTCCTTCGTGCAGCAAGTCTCGAAAGGCGCGTTCGTCTTCAACCACCAAAAGCGTCGCTGACCCGGGCGGAAGCGTCTTGATCTGGTGGGGCGGGGTGGAAGCATCCTCAACCGGCTGATGGACCCGTGGCAGATAGACACTGAAGACGGTCCCCTGCCGCGGTGCGCTGTCGGCAAACACGTACCCGCCGCTCTGCTTCACGATGCCATACACCGTGGCCAATCCCAACCCCGTTCCTCGACCTGCTTCCTTGGTGGTGAAGAACGGCTCAAAGATGCGAGCCTGCGTCTCCGAGTCCATACCTGTGCCCGTGTCGGAAACCGATAACATCACGTACTGTCCCGGCGGAACGGCCACACCGTCAAAGTTAGTAACGTCTTCGAAACTCACATTCGCCGTCTGAATCGTGAGCTGCCCGCCCGTGGGCATGGCATCGCGCGCGTTGACCGCCAGATTCATAATGACCTGTACCAGTTGTCCTGGGTCCGCCTTGGTCTTGCCCAGCGCCGGATCGAGCAGAATCTTCTGTTCGATATCTTCTCCCATCAGGCGCTGCAGCATCCTTTGGGTTTCGGTCACGACCGAGTTCATATTCAATACTCTGGGTTCCAGCACTTGCCGTCGACTGAAAGCCAGAAGTTGCGAGGTCAGCGACGCGGCCCGCACGCCAGCTTTCTTTATGATCTCCAGGCGTGTACCGGCCTCCCCGATGGCATTCAAATTCGCCGACAGGAGTTCGCTGTAGCCGATAATCACGCCCAGCAGGTTGTTGAAGTCGTGTGCGACGCTGCCTGCCAATTGTCCCAGCGCTTCCATTTTTTGTGCATGACGCAACTGCTCTTCCAGCAGCCTGCGTGCAGTCACATCCTCAGCAATGATCTCGAGAAGATCGCCTCCGTGTTCCGGGTTTGACAAGCGCCGGCCACTCGCCCGCACCGCCACGGGCTTGCCGTCCCGGCGCTTCCATGTGAACTCGACGGCGCTGAAAAAGTCGGCACGTGTCGGCTGGGGCCGAAAGCCGCTGGCATCTCCGTCGGAATACAGATCGCGCGAAACAGTCAGCGCGAGCACCTCCGCCTCCGACCCGTACCCCAGCAATCTCACCAGCGCAGGATTGGCATGTAGAAAGCGATCCCGCTGTACGCTGATCGTCCCGATCCCGTAGGGGGCGTTTTCGACGAACGACCTCAGTTCCGCTTCCGATCGACGAACCGCTTCTTCTGCCTTCTTGTTTTCGGTCAGGTCAATCCCGACTGCCGCAACGTAGGGTTTGCCTTCCAGTTCCACCCGCACCCCGGTGAAATAGTACGGGGCAATGCCACCTTGAACCAGCATGTCAGCTTCCAGGTGGGCCGAACCGGTCTCAAATGCCTCGTCCATGGCCCGTTGTGCGGCCTCTTTGTATTGGTCCGCTACATTCCCCAACCGGACCGCTTTCATTGGCCCGAAGCGGCTCAATCTTTCCGCGTTTTGATTCCAGCGAAGTTTCTTGCCCTCCCGGTCCTGCAGAACGAAAACTCCCGGCAGGCTTTCAATCACCGCGTCCGCCAGAGCCTTCTCCTGGCGAAGCGCCTTCTCCGCGTGCTTGCCGCGCTGTATGCTGAGCAAGAGAGCCACAATAAGGATCGTCTCCAAAATGCAGAGCGAGATCACCGCCAGGATTAGCGTACGGTAGCGCTCCCAGACTGAGGCTTCGCGGAACAGTTCGAGGGCTGCCGGCGGCAATCGTTGCTCGCTGATATGCCAGCGCTGCAACTGCCGCCAGTCCACCGTGTCTCGCGCCGTATTGTCGAAGCCAATCGGGATTCTGGCGGCGTCCTCGCCGCCAAGAACACGGGCCGCCATTGTCGCAATCTGCTTCCCTGCATTCTCCGGATCGGTCATTCGGCCGCCCACCACGCCGTGCCCGAGATAGCTGACGTACGTCGCATACACGGGAACATCTGCCGCGCGCGCGACCAGGTCGAGGGCCTCTTCCTGGAGGAAGAACTGACCGCCGGCATCTTCAAAAAAATAAGCGCCTAAGATGATCGTGTGCGGCGGCAACCCCGCAACCTGTTTCACCAACTGATTCATGGTCAGGCCCGACAAGTAAGTGATTTTGACGGTCGGACTGTAGGGTTCGAAATCGTGTTTGAGCTGGTCGGTCCAGTACTTGTCTACTGGCGAATCTCCAACCACCACGGCTACCTGCTTGGTATCGGGTTGAAGCCGCAAGGCCAGGTCCAACGTTCGAACTGGCTCGTCGGTACTCGCGACTCCGGTGATATGCCGCCTCGCCGCTTCGGTCGCGGTACTCCGCTGCAATTCGTCCAGTCTTCTGGCGTTGAACAGAGCCACGACAGGAGTCCCCGGGAAGAGTTCTTTTCCATCTTCCAGCAGAAACTGCATTGCCGCATAGGATACGGGTACGATCAGATCGGGCTGGTGCTCGGAGAATTCCAGCTTCAGCAACTTCACCAGATTCGCTGCGTGCGCAGCGCTGGGGAACCTTACCAGGTCCAGGTATTCGGTGTAGAACTCTACGCGGTCGCGCACTTCTGATCTCAATTCCGAGCGAAGCGCATGATCGAACCCGGTATAGATCCCCTCGTCATTATCGAAGGAATAAAGAAGCAGAACTCTCTTCGGGGGACTGCCCGAGTCGGGATTGCCCGCATCTTGAGCGCCCCCAACATTACCTACCAGCAGAGCAACCGAAAGGGCGCAGAGAAATGCGAGTCGCGTAGAGGGCAGACCGCGTGGGCAACGAAACCGGAACCAATTCACGAAACCACCTGCTCTTTCGCGGGTGAAACACGCCAGATCGGCAGTCCGACCGAGCACGGGTCGGATCGCAGAGCAGTTACCGGGCGACACAGGATATTAGACCATTTCTCCGGTCTCCCGCCATCTTTGTCGTCACCATGTTTCGACGCAATCGCAAAGCCCCCAGCTAACTAGGCCCCTGCCCGTATAATGTTGACGCGCGAACAAAATATGCCAGCTACCTTCGCGAGCCGCAGAATTCTTCTGGTGGAGGACGACGAAGAACTTCGTTACGCCTACGCCGCTCATCTCACTGCGAACGGCTTTCTGGTGGAAGAAGCGGGGGACTTTTCCTCCGCGCACAAGAGTTTTGCGGCTACCCGGCCCGATGTCGCGATTCTCGATTTCCGCCTGCCGGGTGGCACCGCTCTCGATCTTCTTCCCAAATTCAAGGAACTCGACCCCACCGTCCCGATCATTGTTTTAACCGGGTATGGCTCCATGGAGCTAGGAGTGGCGCTCATTAAAAGCGGCGCCGAGCAATGCCTTGCCAAGCCTGTAGAAGCCTCCGCGCTTCTCATGATCGTGCACAAATTGCTGGAGAACTCGCGGAATCAGCAGAAAACTCTGGCCAACAATACCCGTCGTCGCCGGGTCGTGCTCAACCCCTTCCTCGGGGAAAGCCCGGTGGTCCAGCGTCTGGCTGAGGCGGCTGCCAAAGTCGCCAACAGCCAGAGTCCCGTGCTCATTCAAGGCGAGACCGGCTGCGGCAAGGGAGTCCTCGCCACCTGGCTTCACGAAAACGGGCCCCGGGCCGAGGAGCCCTTCATCGACCTGAATTGTGCGGGACTGTCCCGCGAGTTCCTCGAGTCGGAGCTGTTTGGGCACGAAAAAGGCGCCTTTACCGGCGCTCTCAACGTCAAGCCGGGCCTGCTGGAAGTCGGTCATCGCGGCACCGTTTTCCTTGATGAGATCGGAGACATCGATCCCAACGTCCAGCCCAAATTGTTGAAGGTCGTCGAGGAAAAGAGATTTCGCCGCATGGGGGACGTGCGCGACCGCTTTGTTGACGTCCGGTTGATCGCCGCCACCCACCAGGACTTGCGGCATTTGATCGAGACCAAAGTGTTCCGCAGCGATCTTTACTTCCGTATCAGTACCGTGCCCCTGGGCATTCCGCCCCTGCGCGAGCGCCAGGATGACATTCCTGCGATTGCGCATTCCCTGCTCCTTCGGATTTGCTCCGATATGGCGCGTCCCCCTGCCCAGATTTCCCCTAAGGCGGTGGAACGGATGAGATCGTATTACTGGCCGGGGAATATTCGCGAGCTCCGCAACGTTCTCGAACGCGCTTTGTTATTTACCGACCGGCAGGTCCTGGAACCGGGTGATCTGTCCTTCGAACCCGGCCCCGAGCATGGGTCGAATTCCTACCGGTCCGACTGGACTCTGGAGGATTTGGAGCGCTTCCACATCTCGGCGGCTTTCACCAATGAAAATCAAAACGTCGAAAAAACCGCCAGACGCCTGGGAATCGCCAAGAGCACGCTCTATCAGAAGCTCAAGACCCTGCACCTGATCTGAATCGTGTTGATCCTTCCTTCCCCTTCGCCCCGCAGTTCGATTTCCGAAAACGCTTTCTGAAATTCAAACGCTCCCGACTCCGAAGCCGCTCCAGGACTGTTCGCTAACCTGCTTCCCTTCAGTGATTTACCTGCACTGCCCCTCTGGCCCAATTTGGCCATGCACTTGCCATTACCGTTTGGGACCGAGAATCGATCCATAGCCCTCCCCCCACACCTCGGTCCCGTGAAGAGGTCAAAGCATGCCGAAGAAAGTCTTACTGGTGGACGATTCGACCACCACGCTGATGATGGAAGAGATGATTCTGAAACAGCGCACCGCCTACGAGTGCGTGACCGCTAAGGACGGTCTGGACGCGATTTCGCGCGCCGTGGTCGAAGCGCCCGACCTCGTCCTGATGGATGTGGTCATGCCGCGCATGAATGGCTTTGAAGCCTGCAAGCGGATGCGGCTTGAAGGTTCCCTGCGCGATACCCCCATCATTCTGGTCACCACCCGCGGCGAAGAAGAGTACGTCGAAGCCGGCTTCCAGAGCGGCTGCAATGACTACATCACCAAGCCGATTGACAGTTTCGAGCTGGTTACGCTGCTGCACAGCTATCTCGGGGAGTAAGCGACTTTCACTGGAAAGGATATTTCGAGGACGCATGAGCAACATTCCCGACTCACCGGCAGAGCTCGAAAGCCAAGGCTCAATCCAGGACATCGGCTCGCAGGCCAAGGTGTACGCCGCCCGTATGCGCCTGCAGAATGCGATCGATCAAGCCGACGCTCTGGATGCAATTCGCGAAATTGCCGCAAACCTGATTGGCACGGAAGAGGTTGCCGTGTTCAAAGTCGACAATAAGCGCTCGGAACTCTGGCTCTACTGGTCGTTCGGCGTCGATCCGAACAAGCATTCTGTTCTGGAGGTAAGCCGCGAGCCCAAGCTGAAGCAAGTGCTCGGCGGCAAGCCGGTCTACCGGCTCCGGCTCTCGAATGAAAACTTGCTTTCTACCGATGATCCGGTAAGCGCACTGGTTCCGATTCTTGTCGACGGCAGTGCGTGCGCGGTGATTGTTCTGTTTCGCCTGTTTCCCCACAAGCCGGGAATTGAGGCGGTGGATCGGGAAATTTGCGAAGTGCTGTCGAACTGTGCCGGCCGGGCGATTGAACCTTATCACTCACGCTAGGACCAGAGAAAGATATTGCAGATGAACTTCAAACCGAAAACCCAGAGTTTCAACCCGGCCGTGCTGCCCATGGAATATTTGCCACGCGTTCTGGACGCTTCCGACGACAAACACGCGCGCCACTATCTGATCCCGGGCAAGATCTTCGCGGCCGCGCAACCGTTCGCGATCAGCACCATCGTCGGTTCCGGCGTGGCCCTCTGTTTGTGGGATTCAGACCACGGCATCGGCGGCGCCAATCACTTCATTCTGCCTGAGGGCCCCGAAGACAGCCCCAACGCCACCCGCTACGCTAACGTGGCCAACCCCGCGCTCTTGAAGCGCATGCTCGATCTGGGGGCTCAACTCAATTCTCTGGAGGCAAGAATCTTTGGCGGCTCGCTGCCTGCCGTGACGTTCAGCACCGGCGGAGAATACGTAGGCGACCGCAATGTCCAGGTCGTCACTCACTTCCTGAAGATGAACAGCATTCGCCTGGTGCAGTCCGAGGTTGGTGGCACTCACGGGAGGAAGCTGGTTTTTCACACGGACGATGGCCGCGCCTGGTCGGACCAACTTTGATGGCGGCGGCACATCCCAAGACGCAGCACTCGAATTCGGTCGATGCACCCGCACGCCTGGCTTCCGCGGGGCCCGTCCTCGGGCAACGTCAGCGTGCCTACCTGCTGCCGGGACAGCTGCATGTCAGTGCAGACCCCTGCCAGATCCGCACGATTCTGGGCTCATGCGTGGCGATCTGTCTTTGGGACAGCCGGCGCCGAGTTGGCGGCATGAATCACTTCCTGCTTCCGGCCTCGAGCCAGGGTCACCCCGCGTCCACGCGCTTCGCGGACGTGGCGACCAGAACATTGCTGGAGATGTTGCAGGCGCTGGGGTGCCGACTCCCGCACCTCCAGGCCAAGATCTTCGGCGGCGCGTCCATGTTCCAGAAACAGGATCGATATGCCATCAGCCTGGGCGCGAAGAATGTAGCCGCAGCGCTCGATTTGATGAAGAACGCCGCCATTCCCGTGGTCGTTCAGGAAACCGGCGGAACGCTTGGCAGAAAAATAATGCTCAACACCGACGACGGCATCGTCTGGTGCCAGCGGATTGAAGCAGAAAGAAAGCAGAGCAATGGACTTTGATCGCGAAAAAGTCGTAGCTGCGTTCCTCGCAGAATCCGAAGAGGGACTGGAGCGCACCGAGCAGCACCTGATTGCCGCCGAGACTGAACCCGGTAATCTGGAACTGCTGGATGAGATGTTTCGCGTCGCCCATACCATCAAGGGCAATGCCTCTGCTTTGGAATTTCCTGAACTGGCTGGCTTCGCGCACGTCATGGAGGACTTGCTCGACGCTCTGCGCAAACACGAACTCGCGATTTCCCGCGAGGTGATCACACTTCTTTTGCAGGCAGTCGATGCTCTGCGGGCCCTTGTGCCCGCGGCAGCACAAGGCAAGGACAGTCTCAGTCCGTCCCATCTGGAACTCAAGAAGGCGATGGCCAGCCACGCCTCCGGGCTCGGAACCGCGACTCACGGTTCCGATTCGAGTTCTGACCAAGGTTCCTCCCCCGCGGTGGCCTCCCCCACAGCGGTTCCGGGCTCCGCTCCTCTAGGAGCCCGGAACCGCACGCTTCGGGTCGATACCGACAAACTCGATCACATGCTCAACCTGACCGGCGAAATTGCTATTGCTCAGGGCCGTTTGCGCCGCATGATCGAAGATCTCCAGACCAACGCTGGGCGCAAGCTGCTCGAAGTGCAGCGCGAAATTGAGGGCCTTCAGAAGAACCTGCAGGAACAGGTTATGGGAGTGCGCCTGGTGCCCGTGGGCCCGCTGTTTCAGCAATTTGCCCGCTCGGTCCGCGACATCTCGCAGAGTCACCAAAAACTCGCGCGCTTGCACATTGTTGGCGCTGACGTCGAGGTGGATACCCGCGTCCTCGAACATCTCAAGGATCCTCTGCTCCATATGATCCGCAACGCCATCGATCATGGCATCGAACCACCCAGAGTGCGCCATTCCCTGGGCAAGCCTACGAGCGGCTCTTTGACTCTTACCGCGTTCCACAAAGCGGGAAATATTCTCATCCAGCTGACCGACGACGGCGCCGGCTTCAACCGCCAGCGCATCCTGGCCAAGGCGCGCGCTCTCGATCTTTTGCCCGAAGGCGAGAAGATCACCGATCCGGAACTCTTCAGTCTGGTTTTCAAAGCGGGCTTTACCACCGCGGACTCCGTTACTGACCTCTCCGGACGTGGCGTCGGCATGGACGTCGTGCGCCGCAACATCGAACTACTGCGCGGCAATATTGACATTCAAAGTACCGAAGGCCAGGGCACGACCATAACGATTCGGTTGCCCCTCACCCTGGCGATCATCGATGGCTTTTCGGTAATTGCGAACGACGAGACCTATGTCATTCCGCTCGAGATGATCAGCGAGTGCGTCGAGCTTCCCCAAGACGAAATATCCAGTGAACCCGTCGGCGTCCTCAGCTTGCGGGGTGAGCCCTTGCCCTATGTCCGCCTGCGAGAGGTATTCGGCAAGCCGCAGCGGCGCCCCGAGCGCGAAAACATAGTCGTCGTCCATCGCGATGGAGGCTACGCGGGAATCGCCGTCGAGACGCTACTGGGAGAATGCCAGGCCATCATCAAGCCGTTGAATCGGATCTTTCGAGATGTACCCGGCGTATCTGGTTCCACCATCCTCGACAACGGCCGCGTGGCACTGATTCTCGATGTCAGTACGCTGCTGCGCGATGTAATTGCCGACCAGGCTCAGACGGTGAACTGAGTCGGTCGAACATTTTGTTAAGCCAAGGAATTGTGCGCTTCGGCGCTCTTGAAATTGAAAGTGAAGAAAGTGAAAGGAACACCCGTATGCTGAACAAGTCTTCGATTGCAAAACGTCTCGCCCTCGGCTTTGGAGTGGTGCTGTTTCTGCTCCTCGTGGTCGCAGTGGCTGGCTATTGGGGCATGGAATCCGTGACCCGCGAAACCGTCTCCATGCTCCGTGGAGATTCCAAAATCTCACAGCTGGCCGATGAAGCCAAGATCGCGACGCTTGAGCTGCGCCGTTATGAGAAAGACACGTTGCTCAACCTGGACAACAAGCCAGTGATGCAAAGCTATCAGGAAAAGTGGAAGACGCAGGTCTCCGATCTCCGTTCCATCGTGGCCGACTTGGATTCGCGGGTCGCTTCCGATAGCAGCAAACAACTCGTCACGGCGATGGAGCGCGAGATCTCAGCCTACGAGCGTGGCGTGGACGCGGTTGTTGCCGGCATCAACGACGGCACGATCAAGACCCCCCAACAGGGCAATGCCAAGGTCGCCGATGTGAAAGACGAGATCCACCGGATGGAGGCGGCCGCCACCGATCTATCCGAGAAGCATCGCAAGATCATGGCCGACAAGGAAGAGACCATCACCGCGTTCGCGCGCCAGACCGCTTTCGTCATGTTCGCGGTAGTCCTGGTTACATTCATCGCGGCAACCTTTGTCACCATCGTGGTCTCCCGCGGCATCACTCGTCCCGTCCGCGCCATGGCGGATCATCTGGGCGAAATGGCCCAGGGTGGCGGCGATCTGACCAAACGCATCGAAATCGTTTCTCACGATGAAGTCGGTCAGATGGCGAACTCCTTCAATGCATTCGTGAAGAAGCTCGAAGAGATCATCAGCGAAGTTCGCGTCAGCAGCGATGGCGTCGCCAGCGCCGCCACTCAGGTCGCGTCATCCGCAGCCTCCCTCTCCCAGGGGACCAGCGAGCAGGCTGCTTCCATCGAGGAGACCACCTCCAGCCTCGAACAAATGAGCGCCTCCATCACCCAGAACGCCGAGAACAGCCGTCAGATGGAGCAGATGGCAGTCAAGGGCGCGCGGGATAGCGAGGAATCGGGCGGCGCCGTCCGTGAAAGCGTGAGCGCCATGAAGCAGATCGCCGAAAAAATCTCCATCATCGAAGAGATCGCCTATCAAACCAACCTGCTGGCGCTCAATGCGGCCATTGAAGCTGCTCGCGCCGGTGAGCATGGACGCGGCTTCGCCGTGGTTGCCACGGAAGTTCGTAAGTTGGCCGAGCGCAGCCAGACCGCCGCTCAGGAAATTGGTGGCCTGGCCGCCAACAGCGTCGCGGTCGCGGAGCGTAGCGGAGAACTGCTGCGCGAACTGGTCCCCGCCATTAAAAAGACTGCCGAACTGGTTCAGGAAGTCAGTGCGTCGTCGAGGGAGCAGTCGTCGGGCGTCGTCCAGATCAACAAAGCTATGTCCTCGGTCGACACCGTCACCCAGCGCAACGCCTCATCGGCGGAGGAACTCTCCAGCACTGCCGAAGAGTTAGCCGCACAGTCGGAAGCTCTGCAGCAACTCATGGCGTTCTTCCGCGTGGCCGGAGAACGAATTGCATCTGCGGCCCGCCGGCCTGCGGCCGAGCACAAGCCGTTCCAGCACATGGCTCCGCCTCCGTCGGTTCCTCCTAAGAAGGTCAACGGTTCCGCCGTCGAACACAACTTTACCCGGTTCTAGGAGGGCAAGACTCCCATGCAAATCACAAAAGAAGAAACCAACCGGGACACCGAGCAGAACGTGCAGCAGTACCTCACGTTCATCATCGGCGGCGAAGAGTTCGCGGTAAGTCTCCTCAAGGTTAAGGAGATCATCGAGTACGACATCGTCACCGAGATTCCCAAAACGCCGGAATGGATTCGCGGCGTGATCAATCTGCGCGGCAGCGTTGTGCCTGTGATTGATCTTGCGGTGAAGTTCCGGCAAGCCCCCAGTGTGGCCGGGAAGCTGACCTGCATCGTCATCACCGAAGTGCAGAACGACGTCCAGAGCGGCGACGAAGCGGCCGTAATGGGAATCATGGTGGACTCTGTCCGTCAGGTGATCGATCTCCGGGCACAGGACATCGAGGAACCGCCCACTTTCGGCACTCGCGTCAACGTCGACTACTTGCAGGGCATGGCACGTTCCGGTAAGAAGTTCTGCCTTCTTCTCGACACCGAGAAGGTCCTCTCCACCGACGAACTTCTTGAGCTTCCGGACTCAGTGGAACAAGTCGCAGACAATTCACAACCCGAACTCGACCTGTCCCAAGCCCCGGCCTCTCTTGACGCATCCGCGACACCAGACGCGTCAGAGCAGACCAGCCCGGAGTAGCCGACAGGGATGCCCAGGAACCAAACTGATCCGCCCGCTCAGGCATCCGCCAGCCGCCAGCGTGAGATGACCGATCGCTCCACGCTGGCTCCCGGTTTATTTAGCAAGTTCCAGAAGCTGATCTACCAGGAGGCGGGCATTTGGCTCGCGACCCACAAACACGCGTTGCTGACCGGCCGGCTGGCCCGCCGGTTGCGGCTTCTCGGCCTCAGCAACATGCAGGAGTACTACGAGTTGGTAACGCAGCCCGACCAGCAGCACGAGCGGGCGGTGATGATCGACTGCATCACCACCAACGAGACGCATTTCTTTCGAGAGCCCCGGCATTTCGACTACCTCGAGCGCCAGGTCTTCCCCAAATGGCAGCAAGAAGCCGGCGCCGGAGAACGGGTCATGAAGCTGCGCGTCTGGAGCGCAGGTTGCTCCACCGGTGAAGAGCCTTATTCCCTCGCCATGCTCTTGCTCAAGCATTTTCCTGAGAACAAAGGTTGGGACCTTGAAGTTCTAGGCACCGACATCTCCACCCGCGTCCTCGAAAAGGCGCGCGCGGCAATGTACTCCATTGAAAAATCGAAGGAGATCCCGGCCGAGCATCTTCGCGCTTACATGCTGAAAGGCAGAGGCGACCACAAAGCCGTAATGAAGGTCAGTCCGGAGTTGCACCGGGTCGTGAGATTCGCCCGCGTGAATCTGCACGCCGATTCGTATCCGATCCTGGGCTCCTTCGATCTCATCTTCTGCCGAAACGTACTGATCTATTTCGATCAGGATTCCAAAACAAAAGTGATCGGCGGAATCCTGCGCCATCTCTCTCCCACAGGTCTGCTTTTCGTTGGGCACTCGGAGCATCTTGGGGGAATCGCACCAAGTCTGAAGACAGTCGCTCCCACTATTCACGCCCTCGCCACTTCGAGTGACACAGTCGCGAGCCCGACGCAAAGGTTGGCTGCCACGGCGGGTCATTCCTTCTTAGCCTGATCAACCCTGTGATCTCCTACTCGCACAAACCGAAAAAGTCTGACGGCAACATCCACGTGCTCGTGGTCGACGACTCGGCTGTAGTCCGGCAGGTTATGCAGGGCATTCTCAGCGCGGATCCGAAGATCAGGGTCAGTGTGGCCGCTGACCCCATCATCGCCTTCGCCAAGATCGAAAAAGAAATGCCCGATGTAGTCATCACCGACCTGGTAATGCCGCGCATGGACGGTCTGACCTTTTTGCGGAAACTCATGGCAGAGAGGCCGCTGCCTGTCGTGGTCTGTTCCGAGGTCGCCCATCGCCGAACTGAGGATGCGATTTCCGCGCTGGAACTTGGCGCCGTCGAGGTGATCAAGAAACCCAAGCTCGGCGTCCGCGATTTTCTGAACGAATCCGCCGTCATGCTGATTGACGTTGTCCGCAGTGCCGCGCAGGCCAAGTTGACGCCCGCGCCGTTCCTTCCAGTGGCGCCGCGAAATACCGCCGACGCCGTTTTGCCTTTGGGCCCAGCGCAGCGGCATCAGCCCGCCGGAGACAAAATCATCGCCGTTGGAGCCTCGACCGGAGGCACGGAAGCGATTCGCGAATTCCTGGACGCCATGCCAACCAGCTGTCCCGGAATCGTCATCGTTCAGCATATGCCGGAAGTGTTTACCCGCGCCTTCGCCGATCGCCTCAACCGGGATTGCAAGATCGAAGTCAAAGAAGCCGCCGACGGCGACCGCATCCTCAATGGCCGTGCTTTGATTGCCCCTGGAAATCATCACCTTCTTGTGCACAGCACCGCACTAGGCTATATCGCTCAAGTCCAGGAGGGCCCACTGGTCTCGCGTCACCGGCCAAGTGTCGACGTACTTTTCCGTTCGATCGCAAAATCCGCAGGACCAAACGCTGTGGGCGTGATCATGACGGGAATGGGCAATGATGGCGCTCAGGGTTTGCTGGAGATGCGCAACAGTGGCGCTCTTACCATCGCGCAAGACGAGGCCAGTTGCGTGGTCTTTGGCATGCCCAAAGAAGCGATTGCGCGCAATGCCGTCGCAGCGGTCGTTCCCTTGCGTCGCCTCGCCGAAACCGCATTGAAAATGGCCTCCTGCTGACCTATCTGCCCCCTGTTCTCCGGCCACTCTCGCGTTCAACCAGTGTTCATTCGCGTGCTCTCTTCGCGCCGAGCAGTTGCCCGAGCTTGCGAACCGCAGGCGCAATCGCCGGAACCGGAGTGCTGCCAAAACCCAGGATAAAGCCCTGTCGTGGCTCCTCGCCCATGTAGGAAGAAGAGAGCGGCCAGATCCGCAGATTCTGGCGTGCGGCTCGTTCGGCGATTTCCAGATCGCGCCTGCCCTCCGGCAGGGTCACTGTCAAATACATCCCGGCCGCGTCACCCATCACCTCGACCGCGCTTCCCAGTTCCTTCCTCACGCAGTCCACTAACGCGCTTCTTCGCTCGCGATAGAGAACCCGCATCCTTCGAATATGGCGCGCGAAATGTCCGTTCACGATGAACTCCGCCAGCACCTCCTGAAAGAACGTGGGAGGGCTAAGATCCATAACCCGGCGGATCGCAAGAAAACGATCCACCAGGTCCGGTGGCACGACGACATAGCCCAGCCGCAACGACGGGAACAAAACCTTGCTGAAGGTTCCGATGTAGATCACGCGAGCATTGGCGTCGAGCCCCTGCAACGATGCGATAGGCATACTCTCGTACCGGTACTCGCTGTCGTAGTCATCTTCAATAATCCACGACCCCATGTTTTGCGCCCAGTCCAGCAGCTGAAGGCGCCGCGAAGCGCTCATGGTTACGCCCAGCGGAAATTGATGAGAGGGCGTCACAAAAGCGGCCCGCGCCTTACGGCATCGTTTGACGCCGGTGGCAACCTGCAGCCCTTCGCGGTCGACAGTTACGGGCACCAGACGACAGCCAGCCAGCGCGAAGACATCTCGCGCCAAACCGTACCCCGGCTCTTCCATCCACACCGGGCTCCCTGGGTCGAGAAGAACGCGCGCCGATATTTCAAGCGCCTGCTGAGAACCGCTCACGATTATGATTTGCTCGACATCGCAGTGGAGTGATCGCGCGGTTCTCAGATAGTTCGCAATCGCCTCCCGAAGCGCCTTCGAGCCTTTCGGTTCGCCGTAATGAAACGACTTGGCGTCCATATTCCGGCAACGGCGCGCAACCAGGTTCGACCAAACCCGCAGGGGAAATTCGTCAAAGGCCACCTGCCCTACGCTAAAAGCTCCCAAGCCCACCAGCCATGGGGGTCTCCCAGGACTAGGAAGAATCGAAGCGCGGCGCGCGACCGGCCGTGGTCCGCAGCGGGTTGCCGCGAGTCGCTCGGCCGTCGATTGGCTTGGCGGGAACTGCCCGGGCAGCGAACCGGAAACCACCGTCCCCGCGCCCACCCGGCTCTCGAAGTAGCCTTCCGCCAAAAGCTGTGCATAGGCGTTCAGCACCGGGAACCGCGAGACTCCAATTTCCGAAGCCAGCACCCGCGTGGACGGAATTCGCTGCCCTGGGCGCACGCTGCCTTCGACAATGGCCTCGCGATAGGCGTCGTAGATCTGTTTGTGCAAGGCCGTCGGAGCCTTCCGGTTGATCGCGATGATGGGAAGAATCCCCGACGCCACTCGCCTCATCTCGGCGGATCATAATGGCTATGTCAGAATCGCGTCAAGTGGGTATTGCCAACGACCATTTTAAAGACCACTGTAGGAGAGGAGTAATTCTCGGAGTGCTGTCGCTCGCCGGGCAGGCGTGCGACGGCGGGGGTAACCCATGAGTTCGACGGCGGAACTGTTTCCTGATGTAACGACTGCATCGCGACCTTTAAATGGCTGGATTGGTCAATCTCAGAACGTCGTCCTACCACCCGGGGCAGCGGGGCGCACCGCTGGGGTCATCGACCCTTCATTGCACCTCAAAGCGCCAGACCGGCCAAGGGCACGGCCTGCGCGGATTGCGATCAAAGCCCGGGGGAAGATCCTGCTCGTCGAAGCCGAGGATGTGATCGCTGTCGAAGCCCGAGGGAACTATATTCTGTTGCTGCGCACCGCAGGCTCACACCGGCTGCGAGAATCCATTTCCACAATAGAGGAGAAGCTGAGTCCGTACGGGTTTCTGCGAATCCATCGATCGGTGTTGGTGAACGCGGCGCTCGTCGAAGAAATCCAGCCCTGGCCCACGGGCGAGTATGTGCTCCGCATCAAGGGAGGACGAGAGTACACCGTCACCCGCACCTACAAGAAAAATCTGCACCTCCTGGCGCAGTCCTGGATCGGCACGGACGGTTTTGTCACCGAATAGATATTCGCAGAGCCGTCGGGCTACAGAGTATCCTCCAGTGGGCATCCACGCCACCGGGCGCCCGGCCGAAGAGAGTCACCTTACTGCTTCACCAATTCGACGCGCCGATTCTTGGCGCGGCCGTCTTCGGTGTCGTTGGAGGCTACCGGGGCGGTCGGCCCGTCCCCCTGCGCGCTGAGGCGCGCCGCGGCAACGCCGTATTTCGTCGCGAGCACCGCCACGACCGCATCCCCGCGTCGCTTGGAGAGATCCATATTGCTGGCCAGCATTCCCACGTTGTCAGTGTGGCCGACAACGTAAAGTTTGAGTTTCGCCTCCTGCTGCAGCAGCTTCGCGATTTCTTTGAGGGTGGCGTCCGACTCCGGCTTTACATCGGCTTTCCCCGTATCGAAGTAAATGCCGTAAACCGAGGCGTGGCCGGTTCGAGTAATGTCGCTAGCGAGCGACGCCGCGTTTACAGTCACCAATCCCGACTCCATCGGCTTCACTTCGACGACGGCAAGAAATGTTTTGACGTCAAAGCTGCTGTCATACTCCCAGAGCGCGACGTAAACATCGCCCGCCGCGCGGGTCAGCTTGGCGGCGAGATAGCGAGTGTCAACCGAGTAGTTCCCGAACGCATCATCCAGTGGATAGTAGCCACGAGGCGGCGGGTCGCCGCAGGTTTTGGCGCAAGTGAACATCTCTTGAAAACCAGCGTTCTTCAGCGCCGATTCGTAGTTGCGAAAGATCTCGAGCGCGCTGCGCCCTTCCGGAGCAACGTAGTAAATCGCGGTGACCTTGCCCTCCAGGTGCTGAGTCTTTTCATACTTTCCGTCGGCGACTCCGCTCAGAGGAAGTTCATATTCGTCGAACGCTTTTTGGGAATATCGGTTGATCACCGAACCGGGATAGCGCGTAATCAGCGGGTGATCCTTGCTACCCTCGGCGTCTTGCGCCGTAACCAACCCGGCGCCGAATAGCACCAGCGATCCAACCAGCACCATTTTCAAGCCAGCTCTCTTCATTCGGATTCTCCCTTTCGCTATTTCGGACTCGCAGGTCACTGCTCGTTCTCTTATATTTTTTCCGCAGATCCTGAATTCCGGGCGAGATGCCGGGCCAGCGCCGTCACCGGTTTCCGAACAAGCCTCCCAGGTCCAGCTTTTTGTAACCCGCAGGAACCTCGAACAGCGACGGGTCCTGCGGACCCAATTTCACGTTCTGATATTCCTTGGACCAGCTTCCTTTTTCGTCGGCCTGCTTGACCGGGAAGCCGCCCAGTTCTTTCGCATCCCACTCCAGACTCTTGTAGACGTGGCCGTCATAGGTGGTCTCCACGTGGTACTTGTCGCAGTGGTAGGCGCCGACTTGCTCGCTGCCGAGCGGGTCGCGCTGCACTTTTGCTCCCTCCACGCTGGAGGCCAATTCGACGCCAGCCGCGCCAATGCCCCCCATATCCATATATGTCTTCTGCTCAGGGTTCAGCACCCATACCGCCTTCCGGTCCAGGTGCATGATGGTGATGCTCTGTTTGCCTTTTTCTTCCTTCTCGATGCGGATCGCCTTCTCGCTGGAATAGACCTTGCTGGTCGTGGTCCGCTTACCCATGACCTGGACCTGATCGGCGGAAAACGAAGGGTTGCGCACCTGCGCCTGAACTCCCGCGCAAGAAAAAATCAGAACCGCGAAAGCAGCGTTGCGGGCCGTGCTGAATCGTTCGAGTGTGAATAGTTTTTTGTTCATTGTTGTCTCCTTGTTGAAATGGCGCTTTCTTCGAAACCCGGGACGCGGCAAGCCCCCCAGCATTGCCGCATCCCGACTTACGTCCTACAACGCACCTTGAGGAAACGAAGCTGTTATGCGGGTCCCTGCGCCTGCCGCTCGGCCAGATCCCCGATCACGGGCAGCTTGAAGCGCTCATTGCTGTAGGCCTTGAACATGAGCAACAGGAATAGGAGGAAGAACGCTAACGACACCAGCGCCGAAACCATGCTGATCAGGCTCCAGAGTGACCACGGCATGATCGACAGCAATACGCCGAAACCGAGCCGCACGACAATCGCTCCTACGCTGAGAAAAATCGACTGAAACGCGTGGAAGCGCACGAAGGGATCGCGCTTGTAGGGCTCCACAACCAGAAAGAAAATGCCGCTGAGGAATCCCAGGACGTAGCTCAGCAAGCCCGCAATGTTCGACGCCATCGCGGTCGTCGCGGAGGTTTGCGCATTCGGAACCACCGCCGCTCCCGACGCAGTCGGCTGACCCACCATCGCAGACCCTGCCGCTCCGGGCGCCTGCCCACAGTTTTGGCAAAATCCGCTGTTATCAGTCAGTTGAGTGCCACAATGTGTACAGTGCATAGGTTTTCTCCTTACTGGCTTTGATCCCCATTTCCTGCCCACGAAACTGTCTTCTGTTTGCAGTAGCGCGAAGCGCCCGCAAAAAAGGTAATGGCGCAGAAACAATTTACAGACCCCCGACCCGGCCTGGAGGCAGCCGCGCCCGCATGGCCAGCAACCGCGGAAATGTGATAACCTCCGCCCCACTAGGGTCCCTCCCGCCCTGCGAGGATCGAATGTCGACCCCTTCTGCCCATGAGGTGACGCAGTTGCTGCGTGCGTGGAGCAGCGGCGATCCGCAGGCTCTGGAGAAGCTCACCCCCCTGGTTTACGAAGAGCTGCACCGCCGCGCCAGGTACTACGTCGCGCTGGAAAACCCCGGCCACATCATTCAAACCACCGCCCTTATCAATGAGGTTTATTTGCGCCTCGTGGATTTTCGCGGCGTGACCTGGCAGGACCGCGCCCATTTCCTGGCCGTTTGCGCGCGGATGATGCGCCGCATTCTTACCGACTTTGCCCGCTCCCGCCACTACCAGAAGCGCGGCGGCGGCGCGCAACAAGTCACCTTCGACGAGCAACTCGTCGTAGCCAGCGAGCCCTCCGCCGATCTGGTCGCCCTCGACGACGCCCTCACCGGTTTGGCCAGCGTCGACCAGCGGAAGTGTCAAGTCGTGGAACTTCGGTTCTTCGGTGGACTCAGCGTCCAGGAAACCGCCGAAGTGCTGAAGGTTTCCGAGGAGACCGTCAAACGCGACTGGCGGCTGGCGAAGCTGTGGCTATTGCGAGAGATGTCCGGCGGTGAAGAACGCAATGCAACCTGAACGCTGGAATGAAGTCGAGCACCTGTGCCACGAGGCCCTGGAACGCGAAGAAGACCAGCGGGCCACGTTTCTGCAATCGGCCTGCGCGGGAGACGAATCTCTGCTGCGTGAAGTCCAGTCTTTGCTCGCCCATCAGAAGCAAGCCCAACATTTCATCGAAACTCCCGCCCTCGATCAGGCCGCCAAGGCCCTGGCAGATGGCGAACGCGATTCGTATCCGTCAGACACGACTCCCCGCTTGATCAGCCGGATGATCTCGCAGTACCGCATCGTAGAGAGGCTTGGCTATGGCGGCATGGGCGAAGTCTATCGCGCCGTCCGCGCCGACGACCAATATCAGAAGGTGGTCGCACTGAAGCTGGTGAAAGCCGATTTCGACACGCAGTTCGTCCTTGAGCGCTTCAAGAATGAACGGCAGATTCTCGCCAGCCTGGAGCACCCGAACATCGCGCGACTCATCGATGGCGGTACCACCGAAGACGGTCTGCCCTACTTTGTCATGGAACTGGTCGAAGGCCAGCCCATCGATCAATACTGCGAATCCCACCGGCTCTCTACGGTGGAGCGACTCAAGCTTTTCCGCAGTGTCTGCTCCGCGGTGCACTACGCTCATCAGCATCTCGTCGTCCATCGCGACCTCAAGCCCAGCAACATTATGGTCACCAGCGACGGCGTTCCCAAGTTGCTCGATTTCGGGATCGCCAAGATCATGGACGCCGAGCACTTTCCGCGCACCATCGAGCCGACCATGACGGCCATGCGCGTCATGACCCCGGAATATGCCAGCCCGGAACAAATCCGCGGAGAAGCGATCACCACCGCCAGCGACGTTTACTCGCTCGGCGTCTTGCTCTACTACCTTCTGACCGGCCACCTTCCTTACCACTTAACCACGCGTTCGCCGCACGAAGTGGCGCGAGCGATCTGCGAGATCGAGCCCGAGAAACCCAGCACCGCTGTCAACCGTGTTGAAGAAGTGCCCGGCGCCGATGGCAAACCCGTGCGGCTTACGCCGGAAACGGTCAGCAGCACCCGCGAGGGGCAACCCGATCGCCTGCGCCGGAGCCTCGGTGGCGATCTTGACCAGATCGTCTTGCAGGCGATCCGCAAGGAAAAAGACCGCCGCTACACCTCGGTCGAGCAATTTTCCGAAGACATTGGTCGCCACTTGGAAGGCCGGCCTGTCCTGGCACGGAAAGGAACACTCAGCTATCGCGCCGCGAAGTTTGTGAAGCGTCACAAGGCTGGCGTGATCGCAGCGGCACTGGCGGTTCTTACCCTGATTGCAGGCATGGCGACGATCATCCGCGAATCCCGCCTGGAACGCGCCCAGCGCGCGCGAGCCGAAAGACGTTTCAACGACGTGCGGGAACTGGCGAATTCCCTGATGTTCGACATCAACGATTCGATCGCGAACTTGCCGGGTGCGACCACAGCCAGAAAGCTGCTCGTCACCAAAGCATTGAAATATCTGGACAGCCTGGCAGCCGAAGCCACCGGAGATCCTTCGCTGCAGCGTGAACTCGCGACCGCTTACCAGAGGGTCGGAGATATTCAAGGTCTGCTGAACAGCCAGCAGAATGTTGGGCACTCCTCGGACGCCCTGGACAGTTATCACAAGGCATTGACGATCCGCAAAACCCTGGTTGCCAATGGTCCGGCGAATCCGTCAGACCAGCGCGATCTTGCCTTCGTCTATCAAAGGCTCGGACAAGTTTGCGCGCTCTTGAACGATTTTGCCGGAGCCAGGGAAAACGATCAGAAGGCGTTTGCCATCTACGAAGCGTTGCATGCCGCCAGCCCATCTGATGCCAAGGCGGCCCTCAGCCTTGGAAGCTCCTACTACACGCTGGGCCGTCTGTTCAGTGTGAACGGCGAATGGGCCAGTGCCGTTCAAAACGACTTGAAAGCCGTCGAACTCTACGAGCGCGTCAGCCGCAGCAAACCGGACGACTCCACGGCTCGCTACGCGTTGGCCGCCGGTTATCGCGAAGCCTGCTATAACGTCGGCAAAGCAGGCGACCGGCCGAAGGCGCTCTCGTTGTGTCGCCAGGCGGTGGGCATCAACGAGGCGATGTTGGCCGCTAATCCGAACGAGGTTCGTGCCCGTCTCGACCTGTCTGCTGCGTATAGCGATCTCGGGACAATCTTGGCGGACGGTGGGGATCTGGCTGCAGCCATTTTGACTTGGCGCAAGGCGCTGGCCAACGCTGAATCCGTGTCGTCAGCCGACGCCAGCAATGCCCGAGCCCACGTCGCTCAGGCACTGGCGGAAAACCAGCTCGGACTGCTGCTGACCAAAGCCGGCCAATCCGGCGGTCTGGACTACGAACTCAAAGCTCTGGAAATTCGCAAGAAGCTTTTCACGGACGACCCTAAAAACAAAGGCAGACAAGAGGCCGTCGCCCTTTCCTACGCGACGCTCGGCGACTCGGAACAGATACTCGCCATGCGGCCCCATACCCTCAAGAACCAACAGGTCCGTCATTGGAGCCAAGCCCGATCCTGGTACGAGCAAGCCTCCGAGAGCTATCAATCTCTTCGCTCGGCAGCGGCGCTGCGCGGAGAAGAAGCAGGAGAGCCTGATCGGATCGCCCAAGAGATCGCCAAATGCGACACCATGCTGCGAAAAAGCCACGGTCCGGTCGCCGCAGCGCACCGGCCGTAGCGCAGACGCGACGGGCACGTCCGGAAGGGTGCGATTCGGAACCGCCGGTCTTACTTCACCGGATTGCCGTCAGCGTCGATCTTGTGGACTTCACCCAGGTTTAGTTCGCGAATGCCAGACTCAACCTTGCTCATGTCCCCGACGACCACCCACACCAGATGATCCGGCAGAATATATTTCTTCGCGACTTCATTGGCGCTGTCCGGCGTCAAAGCCAGCGCTTTTTGAGTGAAGGTGTTGTAGTAATCCTCCGGCAATCCAAACTGCAGGATGTTTCCATAAGCTCCGCTGAGTTGCTGGACGGTTTCAAAAGTTCCCGGCAGACCGAGCGTGGTATTACTCTGCTCGTCCTTCAGTTCTTCCGCCGAGATCGGTTTTCCGCCCACGATGTTGTTGTATTCCTTGACCAACTCCATCATGGATTCCTTGGTCTTATCGGTCTGCACCGCCGAAATGCTGATGTAAGGGCGCTGGCCGCGAGCCGCCGGCAATACCGTGCGCACACCGTACGACCAATGCTTGTCCTCGCGCAGGTTCATGTTGATGCGTGAGCTGAACTTTCCGCCAAAAATGCCGTTCACCAGTTGCAGCGCAATGGCGTCCGGATCATTCTGCGGCGGCGCCAGTTGTGCTCCAAAAATCACGCTCTGTCCCGATCCCGGCCGGTCGATGAGATACACCACATCCTTCGCCGGTTCGTCCACGTGCGGCACGGTCCTCTTCGGGACATTGCCTGCCTGCCATGATGCCAGCAGTTTCTCCAGCTTGGGTTTGATTTCACCCAGCGTGGTGTCCCCCACCACCAGCAGCGTGGCATTGTTGGGCTTGAACCAGGTGTCGTGGAACTTCGCCAGGTCCTCGCGCGTCATCTTTTTCACGCTGGCTTCCGTGCCAGTGCCAGTAAAAGGCACCGCATACGGATGTCCCTGCCCATAGATCAGCGTCGGTACCACCCGCAGCGCCATCGACTGGGGCGTCACCTTCTCGCGCTGGATGCCGGCAAGGCGCTCTTTCTGCAGACGCTGGAACTCTTTCTGCGGAAACGCCGGATGCAAAATGAGGTCCGCGTAAATCTCGAGTGACGCATCCATCGTGCTCTTCAAAGTATTCAGGCCGACGAGAGAGTAATCGAGATTAGCGCCAGCATTAAAGTTGGCGCTGAGCGATTCCAGTTCTTCGCCAATCTTCAGCGAATCGCGCGTAGGCGTGCCTTCCTCCAGCATGCGCTGCTCGAAGCTGGCCGTACCCGTCGCATCTGCGGGATCGGCCGAGTAGCCGCTGTCGACCATCAACGTGAAGTTCACCACCGGAGCGGCGTGGCGCTCCGCCAGAACGACCTTCATCCCGTTGCTGAGCGTGGCTCTCTCTAAGGGAGGAAGCTTGAGCGACATCGGATCGCCCGGAGCGGGCTCCTTTGACCGATCTAGCTTGGCGTCAGTCTTGAAAAAAGCAGGATAAGGGTGCACCTCCAAAACGTAGTCGCCATCACTCAGCCAGTCATCGGCAGCTTTCTTCACCGTGGCCGGGGTCGCGGCCTTTACCCATTTCAGATAGTCCTTGTAGCAATCAGGATTGCCCCGGTAGGTCTGGCAGGTCGCGAGCAAATCGCTCTTGCCGCCGAAGCCGCCAATGCGCTCCACGATCCGCGCGTACCTCCCGAGAATCTGCGTCTTGGCCAGTTGCAACTCCGCAGTTGTGGGACCGTTCTTGAGGAAGTTCTGCAATTCCTCGTCTGCGGTCTTTTCCACCTTACTCAGTTCTCCGTCCGGGTTCGCGGTGAGCGTGAAATCGAATTGTCCTCCGATCTCATTCGTATCGTTCGACGCCGTCGCGCTCGTCGCAATCTGATCTTTGTAGACTAAGCGTTTGTAGAGCCGCGAGGTCTTGCCCTGGCCGAGCACCTGCGCCGCCAAATCCAACAACGCTTCTTCGGGCGAGCCAAATTCCGGAACGTTCCAGATGCGATAAAGGCGACCCTGAGGCACGCGGTCCTGCACCCATCCGCGATGCGTGCCGGTGTGTTTCGCGATCCACACTTCCTGCTTGGCGATGGGCGGCCCAGCAGGAATCTCGCCGTAATATTTTTCAACTTTCTCCCGCGCGACTTCCGGTGTCACGTCGCCGGCAATCACCACCGTGACGTTGTTCGGACCGTAATAAGTCTTAAACCATTCCTGGACGTCACTCAAAGAAGCGGCGTCCAGGTCTTTCATGGAACCGATCACCGTCCACGAGTAGGGATGCCCGACCGGGTAGGTGTTCTCCGCAATGAGCTCTTCAGTAACTCCGTAAGGTTGGTTCTCCCCCTGGCGCTTTTCGTTTTGCACCACGCCGCGCTGCAGGTCGAGCTTTTTCTGGTCGAGCACGCCCAGCAGATGACCCATGCGGTCGCTCTCCGCGAACAGCACGTAGTCCAGCATGGACGTTGGGACGTTCTCAAAATAATTCGTGCGATCGTTGTTGGTAGTGCCGTTCAGATTCGTGGCCCCAACTTTCTCCATGGCGTTGATATAGGTGTGATTGAAGTCATCGCTGCCGCTGAACATCAGGTGCTCGAACAGATGGGCAAATCCGGTCTTGCCCGGCTGCTCATTCTTGGAACCCACGTGATACCACGTGTTCACCGCAACAATCGGCGCCTTGTGGTCTTCATGCACCAGCACGGTCAGCCCGTTGGCCAGCACAAACTTGGTGTACTTGATATCTGGAATCGGAATGTCCACGCTAGCGACTGTGGCCGCCGCTTTATGGACTGGCGCAGGCGTCGCTTGCCCGAAGACGAACGTGCGATGGCCGAATAGTGCTATGACTGCAAGCAGACTCACAACGCATGACGACAGTCTATTTCTCAAAATTGCCTCCACTGAATTCAAATCAGGGCTGGAAAGTTCCGCACAACACTCTACACAAGAAGCACACCCGTCGTCACGAACACAGGAACCCGGCAGAGAGTCTTTGAGGACCTTCACCACGAAGACACGAAGTATTACAAAGGAAAACCACGCAAGGGGTTCCTTCGTGAACCTTCGTGTCCTTCGTGGTTGAAGCTCGTCTCTTGCAGCGCCAAAGTGACCAATTTCCTGAATCAGGCCTTAATGCTGAGGCGAATCCGCTTTCAAGTAACGATCGAACCATCCCACCAGGCGCTCCATAATGTCGCGCTGATGCGCCGACTGGCGAATCGAATGCCCTTCGCCCTCATACACCACGAACTGCGTTTCCACACCCAACGTCCTCAACGCGTGCCAGAACTCCCGCGATTGCGGTTCCGGCACTTCGCCGTCGCGTTCACCGACTAGAATCAAGGTCGGCGTCTTGACATTCTTGATAAACGTCATCGGCGAGCTTCTCGCATAAATCGCGGGATCGTCATACACCGACGCGCCGAAATAGGGAATCATCCACTCGTCAATGTCATTCTCCCCATAATAACTCTGCCAGTTCGACAATCCCGCGCCGGCCACCGCCGCGCGAAAGCGGTGGGTCTGGGTGACCGCCCACATCGTCATGTACCCGCCGTAGCTCCAGCCAAAGATTCCGATCCGCTGCTCATCGACCGGCAGCGTTTTCACCACTTCGTCGACCCCGCTCATGATGTCGCGAAAGTCGCCATAGCCGAAATCTTTGACGTTCCCCTCGGTAAACTTTTCGCCCTGCCCAAAGCTGCCGCGGGGGTTGGGATAGAGCACGAAATATCCCTTGGTGGAAAGACTATCCAGATTCAAACCGCGGGCGGGCCAGCTCGGGCGCATAGCCGCCGCCGGGCCCCCATGCACAATCACCACCATGGGATATCGGTGGCTCGGGTCGTACTCCTTGGGATACATCAGCCAGCCTTGGATCCGCATACCGTCGCTCGTCCAGTGCAGGCTTTTCATCTCGCCCCAGTCCGGACGGACCGCGTCGTTGTAATGCGTCAGCTGTTTCCAGCTGCCGACCGATCCCACCCAGATCTCCGCGGGATGCGCCGCCGAACTTCGCAACGCGGCTGAACCTCCGCGATCCGACGAAAACGACACCGTCAGCGATTCCGCCCCCGACCAGAGCGACGCAATCTTCCCGCTGCTAACTTCGACAGTAGAAATACCGGACTCGCCATCCACGTTTGCGGTAAACAGAATCTTATTGGGCGCCGTCCAGAAAATTCCGTTGGGCGACGCTGCAATTCCCGGAGTGACGTTACGAGCATTCCCGCCGCCCGCCGGCACGACAAAAATGTCGCCCCCGGTGGACCCTTCATCGCTCATCAGCCCTTCAATAAAGGCAATGCTCTTTCCATCAGGAGACCAGCGTGGTTTTGCGATCTGCAAATGAGGTTTATAAACCGGTTGCAGGTCTCCTCCCGCCACGCCCAGCTGGTGGACCTGAGCGACGTACCAATTCGAATCCCCCGCGCCATGGGCGGCAATCAACGCGAAGTTCTTGCTGTCCGGCGACCAGTCGTATTCGTAGACGTACATGTCCGGCGGCGACAGCTGCCGGACCGTCCCCGTTGCAACCTCAACGGTAGTAAGACGCTGCTCATACACCTTGCTGTCGACCAGCCCGGTCTCGGGCGTCATCGGCATCAGCGGACCCGCCGCCCGGGGAGCATTTTCCGTGAACAGAATCGCCACCGTTGTTCCGTCGGGCGACCATGCCGGGTCAGACAGGAACCCTTTCAGACTCGTCAGCTTGCGCGCCGCGCCATCTACGGCCGCCACGTAGAGTTCGGACTGGCCGTCACCCCCCGCATCCGACAGAAACGCCAACTGTTGGCTGTCGCCCGACCACGAGACGTCTCCCTCATGCGCATTACCCCCGTCGCCGGCCGCTGAGACTCGCCGCGGCTGCGAACCGGATGCCTTCAGCTCCTGCACATAAATGGCCGATCCTCCGCCTCCTGCCGGTTCCACCCACGCCACCTGCTTCCCATCCGGGGAAATCACCACCTGCCGGAAGGTTCTGACCGCTGTACTCGCATCTTGGGCCGGCGCAGCCGGAATCGCAGCCAGGAAAACCATGGCCGCGAGAGCGGCCGTCGTCAGGCGTGATCTGCTTCGACTGTCTCTATTCATTTATGCAGGAATCTCCTTTTGGCTCGGTCAGCTGCCGCCATCCTACACTGATTTTGCCCGTTCTCGCACCCCGGGGGCCCCTCCGTAAGCGTTTCGGAGCGGCTGGGTTACCCCGGTCCAACCCCTCGAAAGTTTTTTTGAAACGTTTCCCGCCTTCCCTGCACTATCCCAATAAGTGGAGGACATCGCCTGAAACGCGGTGAGCCACAGTTCACGAACCCAGCCCGGAAACCACTGGGTGAGGTTCTCGAAAGTGCCGGAGCCGATCCGGGGGGAAGCGGCTCCGGTGCTTCTGAATTCAGACTTCCCCAAGAAGGTACAGATTCTCTTAACACTCGGTCTCAGTACGCTCGGTCCAACTGAAGTGCGGTCCAGCTTCGCAGGAGCTTGATTGCAGGAGCTTGATTCTCCCCATGCCGAACGCCAGGCCCATCCCGCCCGCGGTTTGCCGTCGCAGCCGTCTCTCGCTCGTAAAACGCCCCGTCGCACCCGCCCCGGAAAACGGCAACGTCGTGCCTTCTCCGGTGCTACACTTTCTGACACTTCCGAATGTGCGGGGCAAGTTCTTGCAGTTTCAGACATTTGACGAAAACTATCTCAGCCGCTTGCGGTCCGGGGACTTCCGGACACAGGAACATTTCTCCGCCTATTTCGGCGCGCTGATCAAGATCAAGCTTGGCTCCCGCTTGAAGTCGCCAGAGGCCATCGAGGATGTTCGTCAGGAAACTTTTGCCCGTTTCTTCGTCGCCCTGCGCGACGGCAAGATTCATCAACCCGACCGCCTCGGATCGTTCGTCAACTCCATCTGCAACAACGTCCTGCTGGAGCATTACCGGGCGGCGACCCGCAACACTTCCCTCGACGAAGAGGAAGAGAATAATTTTCCCGCATTGAACGTCGATCTTCTGGGCGCGCTCAGCGCCCGAGAACGAGAAAAGAAAGTCCGCGAGATCCTGGAAGAACTTTCTGAGCGCGATCGCCGCCTGCTCCGCGAAGTCTTTCTGGAAGAGCGGGATAAAGATCAGGTTTGCCGTGATTTCGGCGTCGATCGCGAATATTTGCGGGTGCTGTTACACCGCGCCAAACAGGCATTTAAGTCATCGTATCTGAAGCAATCGGGAGAGAAACCCCCAGATTTTGCTCCGGCTTAAGAACGTTGCCATGCCGCAAGAGCGCTCACTAAGCGCAGGGGAAAAAACCATGGACCACACCGCGGTGGTTCGAGAAAAAATGACGGAAAGATACCTGCTCGACGAGCTCGATTCCGAGGTCCGGAACGAGTTCGAAGAGCACTACTTTGACTGCCCGGAATGCGCCCTGGACGTTAGCGCTGGCTCCGAGTTCGTGGAGCACAGCAAGCTTGTCCTGGCGGAAAGTTCCGAGCCACTTCCCGTTCGCGCGACCCCGAGGCCGCACCCCGTTTCCCAGGGATGGTTCGCCTGGCTGCGTCCGGCGTTTGCCGCTCCGGCGCTGGCGCTGCTGCTCGTGGTGGCTGGGTATCAGAATCTGGTCACCTATCCCAGGCTGCGATCCGAACTCAACCAGCCCCAGATTTTGCCCGCGGTTTCGGTCAACATGGGAACATGGGGTGGCACGCCGACGGTCGTGCCCGAGGGCCAGGGACTCCTCCTGTTTGTGCGTATCCCGCCCGATGGAGCTTACCTGCGCTATGCTGCCGATCTGCATAGCCCCAGTGGAAAGCTGGAAGGCTCTTTTACGATCACGCCCGCAGCCGGTCAGGATCAGTGGTCGGTAATGGTCCCAAGGATCACTCGGGAAGCCGGAACCTATACCTTGGCAGTACATGGCGTGACCGCAGCTGGGGAGGTCAAAGACCTCCAGAGCACGTCCTTCCATTTACAAATTCAGAGGTGAGTTGTAACCGAGCGGAGGTACACTATGGCCACTATGACGGAAGCACAAACAGCCAGCCTCGTGAAACCCTCCCACAAGTACCATGCCGAAGCCCACGTCCTCAGCGGGCACCTGCAACGCCCGATCGAACAGAAAATCGAACGGCACGCGCCCGTCACCTTGCACGACCAGAGGGGTGGTCACCTGACCCGCTTCACCGAAGATGTCAGCATCGAAGGACTCATCACCTTCACCAAGGGTCACACCCGGGTGTCCGGAGCCCGAAGCCTGAAACATAATGGCTGGATCACGCTCTCGACTTCGGTTCTGGAAGGCCTGAACGTTTTCGAAATCATTGCGGCCGATCGCCTGGTGTCGCAGGTCTCCACCGATCACCCCTATGAGAACGGACATGTCCCGCACGTGACTTTCCTGGGCACGCAGTTCACCAACTTCCAGGTCGGCGGCTTCCCGGTCGCGCTGACCCTCAACCTCGGCATTTGCGGAGAACGCCGCCCTGCCGGCGGCCGATCTTACTTGCAGGATCCTAAATTCCTCGGCCAGGTGAAAGAGCAGACCGAAGTCATCGCTGGCGATCCCAAACTTCCCAAAGAGTTAAAGGATCAGTACGATAAGAAGCTTGTCTACATCAACGAGCTCATCAGTACTGCCGACTCGGAGTACCGAGGCTGCCACGAGCCCATCACATGTTCCCTGGTCCAGAGCATCGGCGACATTCCGATTCCGGGCGTGCAGATCTTCGGTCACGTTCTGCTGATCCCGGAATTTGGCATGGTGTCGCTGGGCGAGATCGAAGTGGGCGAGACCGAGGGCGAAGACTCGAAAAAGCCGAACCCCTACTTCGAACTGACAGTCATCAAGATGAAGCTGGGCTGCGTCGGTCACGGCGACGCCTCCGCCGGTACCACCAAGGCCAACGGCCAAACAAAGCCCTAGTGTTGCTCCTGGCTTTAGTCGGATGCTTGAGCTGTCATAACGCCGAAGACCCGCAGACTCTGTACGAAAGTGCGAAAGCGACTTTTGTTCACGGAGACCTCGCGGCCAGCCAGCGGCAAGCCGAGCAAGGCTACCAGCGGTTTCGGAGCTCAAACCCGGAATGGGCCTGGAAATTTAGAACCCTCGAGGCGGAGGTGCTGCTCTGGCGAGGGATGTATCCGGAGGTGCTGCCGCTCCTTAGGTCCGAGCCCGCCCGCTCGCTCGGCAGAACGTCAACCATTGAGGTTCTAGCTCTTGAGGCCACCGCCAATGCGCGCCTGCACGAATATTCGGAGGCGGCCAAAGAGCTTGAAGAGGCGGACCAGTTGTGCGCGGAGCCTCAGGATACTGCATGCGGCGGTGTCATGCGCGCGCACGGAGTGCTAGCCAACCAGCGCGGGGAGTCTGAGGAGGCTCACAGATTCTTTCAGCAGAGCCTTTCTTTCGCGCGGGCTCACAGCAACGGCCTCCTGGAAGTGACAGCCCTCCTTAATCTGGGCGCTGTCTCGCTAAAGAACGAGCGCTTTGATGAGGCAATCGACTGGTCCGACGCTGCATACCATGCGGCCGAGACCCTGGGGGCTGCCGACCTCGCGCAGAACGCCCTCGGCAACCTCGGTTGGGCTTACTTCAATGTAGGCGACTCCGAAAAATCATTAGACCTCTCGCTTGACGCTGAGAAGCGCGCCATCCAAGTCAGCGATGTCATTGACCAACTCTCCTGGACCATCAACGCTGGATACGTATACGACCAGTTGCATGATTTCCCGCGCGCCAAGCAGTCGTACCTGAAGGCCTTAGACCTCGCAAGAAACTCTAAAGGTCAGGAAGATATCTACAATGCCCTGCGGGCGTTGGCCCTGGTATGCGTCGAGAACGGCGAAGTGGAAGAAGCCCGCAAGTATTCCGACGACGCTACGAAGATCGCCCAGGCCGACAACAATCGGCTCGACGAACTTTACCCGCTCCTGGTCAAGGGCCTGGTTGCAGCGCGGTCAGGCGATGGTGCGGAAGCGGAGCGCATATTCCGTGAGGTCGAACTGGACCCTCACAGTAACGCCTCGTTGAAGTGGCGAGTGGAGCACGCTCTTGCGCGACTCTACGAGGACGAAAAACGCCTGAATGATGCCGATCAAGAATATCGCGCAGCCCTGGCAACCCTCGAACAGGCCCGCTCGTCACTGCGGCGCAACGACTCGCGGCTGCCGTTTTCGAACCATGCGTCCCGTATTTACGATGACTACATCCGCTTTCTGGTGGCGCAAGGAAAAACGGACGAAGCCCTCCGCCGCGCCGACCACAACCGGGCGCGAACGCTCTTAGAAGGGCTGGGACTGCTAACCAAGGGATCTACTAACGAAAGCCACGCCGGACCTCCTGCTCTCCATCCTGGCGAGCTTTCCCGTCAAGCCAGGGGCGTCCTTCTTTTCTACTGGCTGGGAGAGAAGCAGTCGTACCTGTGGGCGATCACTCCCCAAAAGACCAGCCTGTTTCCGCTGCCTCCCGGCGCCGACATCGATTCCATGGTGCAGCGCTATCGCTTGGCGCTCAACGGCCCACAAAACGTTCTTGAATCCAGCGAAGATGGACGCGCTCTCTATCGCACGCTCATCGCGCCCGCGAAAGCGTTACTCCCGGACAACGCCAAGGTCTTCATCATCCCCGACGGCAGCCTGAACAATCTGAACTTCGAGACCCTGATCGTCGCCGACCCCAAGCCCCACTACTGGATCGACGATGCCGAAGTTGCCGACGCCAGTTCGCTGCGCGTGCTCGCCGCGTCCTTTATCCCTAGAAAAACTAGGAACGCCGCCAACGCCCACAAAACGAATCCCGCCCGCAGCCTGCTTCTCATCGGCGACAGCGTCGCTCCCAGCAAGGAATACCGAGAGCTGCCGCGGGCTGGCCAGCAAATGGCGAATGTTGCGAAACACTTCCCCACCACGCAAGAACAGGTTTACCAGCGAGACCAAGCGACCCCGGCTGCGTACCTGGCCAGTGATCCCGGAAAGTTTTCGCACATCCATTTTGTTGCCCATGGCATTTCCAGCCGCCTCAGCCCGCTCGACTCCGCGATCGTGCTCTCCCAGGCCGCCAACCAGACCGATTCCTTCAAGCTGTATGCCCGTGACATTGTTCAGCACCGCTTGCAGGCCGACCTGGTTACGATCTCCGCGTGTTACGGCGCAGGGGAACGAGCCTACTCCGGCGAAGGTTTAGTCGGACTCGCATGGGCCTTCCTGCGAGCCGGCGCCCACAACGTGATCGCCGGACTCTGGGAAGTGACCGACGCTTCCACCGAACAACTCATGGATCGTTTCTATGACGAACTGGACAAGGGGTCCAGTCCCGATGCGGCTCTGCGCGCCGCCAAGCTCTCGTTGCTCCACGGCAGCGCGTTCCACAATCCTTTTTACTGGGCGCCGTTTCAGCTCTACACCGGCTCGTGACGCCGATCGTTTATTCGGTGGTGTAGTTAATCTCCATGCGCCGAACCTGCAAACTCGACGCATAGAGCGCGATGCACGCGACAATCAAGATGCCCAGCACGGCGACCGGAGCTGAAACCGGATCGGAGTTGGAAACCAGCAACGCCAATATGGGCGGCATCCCCGGCGGACTCGGGATATCCACCGGGCACAGCGACTTGAGGTAATAGATGACGCTGAACTGTTTGAGCAGCGCCGGCAGGAACGGATTAATCCCTTCCCAGATCAAGATTGCCGCCGCCGGCAGAATCGGATTCCGGAACATCATCCCCGCCACCAAAAAAAATGCTCCATACCCAACGCAGGCCAGCACCGTCACTCCCACATACACCACAGCATGCTCCAGGCCGTGATTGTGATAGAGATAGACATCCCGCGTCCCCGGAGTGAAGTGCCACAGAAACGCAACGGTCTGGAGCACTTCGCTGGTAACAAAAATCACGCACGTCGCCAGCAACCCGGCCAGAAATTTTTCCCGCCATCAGCACT
>Ga0210384_10000045_pt1 | contig 180473 bp, 157 predicted proteins | sample IncBWH2MmetaG_FD_160574 | JGI IMG/M metagenome (GOLD analysis project Ga0210384, IMG submission 160574) | Forest soil microbial communities from Barre Woods Harvard Forest LTER site, Petersham, Massachusetts, United States - Inc-BW-H-2-M | ecosystem: Environmental > Terrestrial > Soil >...
GTCGTCAGGATGACGAGGAAGAGGCTGATGCCGTCCGCGCCGAGATGATAGTTGATGTAGGTCTGCGCGGCGGACCCGTGCGGCCCAAGTGCAATCCACCGATGAAGCTCTTCGAGCTGGTAGCCCGCGCTTCCGAGCGGCACGCCGCGGAGAAGCCACCAGAGCGACAAAATAAACTCAGCGAGAGAGACGGCAAAGGCCAGGCGGCGAATCCATTCGTGGTCGTCGCTGCGAAGAAACAGCAAAGCAAGAGCGCCGATCGCCGGCAGGAAGATCAGGATCGAGAGCAGAGGTCCGCTGGGCATTAGCGCACCATCCCGACGACGGGTGCAGATGTGGGCCAGAAAAAGATGACAGCGATGACCACGAGCGCGCCGATGACTACCCATACGGCGTAGCTCCGCGTGTTGCCGGACTGCGTGCGGCGCACGGTGTCACCGATGCTCGTGGCGCCGCTAGCGATGCCGTTGACGGTGCCGTCGATGCCAGCGACGTCGATACCTTTCCAAAGCACGTTCGTGGAAATCCACATGAGCGGCTTGATAATCACGGCGGCGTACAGTTCATCGACGTAATATTTGTTCAGAAGAGTGTTGTAGACAGGTTTCATCGACTTGGCGAGCTGCTCCGGCTTTCCGGGCTGGCGGATGTACAGCCAGTAGGCTACGCCAAGACCAATGAGTGCAGAAGCGATGGCAACGATTGCGAGAATGATTTCGAGTTGGTGTGCGCCCGCCTCACTCATGGCTTCGACGCTTTCCGGCGTGCCAAAGATGGGGGCGAGGAAGCTCGCGAAATAGTCGGTGCCGCCCCACAGCGCCGGTGCGGCAGTCCAGGCGCCAATCACAGAGAGTACTGCGAGAATGACCAGCGGCCCAAGCATGCTCCAGGGCGATTCGTGAACATGTACGTGATGCTCGTCATAGCGCGGTTTGCCAAAAAAAGTGAGGAAGATCAGCCGGAACATGTAGAACGAAGTGAGCAGCGCGGTCAGCAACCCGATGGCGTAGAGCGGGTGTCCGCCTTCAATCCGGAACGCGCTGAACAGGATGGCGTCCTTGCTAAAGAAACCGGCGAGAGGCGGAATTCCGGCGATGGCCAGCGTGGCGACGAGCATGGTCCAATATGTGTACTTGATTTTCTTTCTCAGGCCGCCCATCTTGCGCATGTCCTGCTCGCCGCCCATGGCGTGAATCACGGAGCCGGCGGCAAGAAAGAGAAGTGCCTTGAAGAATGCGTGTGTCATCAAGTGAAAGATACCGGCAGAAAATGCGCCGACGCCGCAGGCGAGGAACATATAGCCGAGCTGGCTGACGGTGGAATAGGCCAGAACTTTTTTGATGTCGGTCTGCACCAGGCCGATGGTGGCTGCGAAGAACGCGGTGGCACAGCCGACGATTGCCACAACAACCATGGCCGTCTCGGAATGCACGAACAAGATATGAGAGCGGGCGACCACGTAAACGCCCGCAGTGACCATGGTCGCTGCGTGAATCAACGCGCTGACAGGTGTTGGGCCTTCCATCGCATCTGGCAGCCAGACGTACAACGGAAGTTGTGCTGATTTTCCGGTGGCGCCCATAAAGAGCAGAAGGCAGGCAATTGTCATCGTGCCGAATTGTCCCCAGGCTTCGTGGCCCCAGGACGGGCCCGACGCAGCGTCGAACACACCTTTGAAGTCCAACGTGCCGAACGTGCGGAACAGCAGGAACATGCCGAGCATGAAGCCGAAGTCGCCAATACGATTGACGATGAAGGCTTTTTTGCCCGCGTCGGATGCCGACTTTCTTAGGAAATAAAAACCGATGAGCAAGTAGCTGCAGAGACCGACGCCTTCCCACCCGACGAAAAGCAGCACATAGTTTGCTGCCATCACCAGGATAAGCATGAAGAACATGAACAAGTTGAGGTAAGAGAAGAAGCGGTAGTAGCCGCTCTCATGCGCCATGTATCCCGTGGAGTAGATGTGGATGAGGAAGCCGACGCCAGTAACGACCATCAGCATGACCACAGTAAGCTGATCGATCTGCAGGTCGAATCCCGCCCGGAAATTGCCCGCGGCAATCCACGTGAAGTACTTTTGCACCCAGGGAATTTGTTCAGGGGAGAGTTGCATGAATTCGCGCACGGCTTCGATCGCAAAGGCGAACGAGAGCCCCGTCGCACCCAGGGCGACGCTATTGACGATCTTGTTCGGCCACTTGCCGCCGAGCAGGCCGTTGATGGCCGAGCCAAGCAGCGGCAGCAGGGGAATGATCCACAGATGATCGAGTATCGGCATTAGAGTTTGAGCAGATCCACGCGCTCGACGTTCAGCGATTGCCGGTTGCGCGCCGTGAGGATAATAATTCCCAGCCCGACAGCCGCTTCCGCAGCCGCCACGACGATCACGAACAAGACGAACACCTGACCGTCCGACTGGTGCCTGGCCTGGCTAAACGCCACAAACGCGAGATTGACGGCGTTTAGCATTAATTCGATGGACATAAAAATCGTGATAACGTTGCGTTTGAACACGAACGCCACGACGCCAAGACCGAAGAGAACCGCGCTAAGAATCAAGTAGTAGCTCGTCGGGACCATCTTCAGCTTTTCTCCCGCTGCGCGAGAACGATCGCGCCAAGTATCGCCACGAGGATGAGGAAGGAAGTCAGCTCGAAGGGATAAACAAAATCCTTGAAGAGCATGGTCGAAATCTCTTTCGTATTTGCCAGCGCGCCAGACTGCAAACCAGCTTGCGCGCTCTCGTTCGAACGCGCGATAGCCGCGGCCAGAAATCCCAGCAGCGCAACCGCCAGCGGAATGCCCGCGATGCCCGCAAGCTTCGAAAAGCTAGTGCGCTCTTCCTCGCCGGCGTTCAAAAGCATGATGACAAAGACAAACAGCACCATGATGGCGCCGCCGTAAACGATGATCTGGACGGCCGCGACAAATTCCGCGCCCATCAGCAGGTAGAGGCCAGCAAGCGCGATCATCACCACGATCAGCGAAAGGGCGCTGTGAATCGGATGGCGCTGAAAGATGAGGCTCAGGGCGCCCAGCACCGCGAGCGTCGCAAGCACAAAGAAGATGGCGAGCTGGGGCGTCATTGCGTGCCCCACATCGATTTCGCCAGGATAGCAAACGCTGTGATTACGACGTTCGCAATCGAAACGGGCAGCAGCAGCTTCCAGCCAAACGACATGAGCTGGTCATAACGGAATCGCGGAAGCGTGCCGCGCATCCAGACGTACACAAAGAGAAAGACAAATATTTTCGCGAGTAGCCAGAACGGCCCTTGAATGAATTCGTTTACTGGCGGGAACAAAATCAACACCGCGCCGATTGCCGTGATAGCAGTACCAACGCCGGGAAGAATGATTCGGCCAAAAATCGTTTCGTAGCGGATGCCGTCCCAAATCACCCACAACCCGAACGGAATGAGAATCACCGACGGCAAATAGTGCGTGAACGTCCAGCTGGCGGGGAAGGGAGAGAGCCATCCGCCAAAGAACATGATCGTGCAGAGGCAGGACACGGTGATCATGCTGGTGTATTCGGCGATGAAAAACATTGCGAACTTGAAGCTGGCGTATTCTGTATGAAATCCTGCGACAAGCTCGGATTCCGCTTCGGGAAGATCGAACGGGACGCGATTGGTTTCTGCGACAGCGGCGACGAAAAAGCAGAAAAAACCAAGAATTTGCGGCCAGATATTCCAGCCAAGAATGCCACGTTCCGGATGGTGCGCCTGCGCGTTGATGATGTCGCGCAAGTTAAAGCTGCCCGCGAGGAGCAACACGCCGACAACCGACATCGTCAGCGCAAGCTCATAGCTCACCATCTGCGCCGAGCTGCGCAAGCCGCCAAGCAGCGGATACTTGCTGTTCGAAGACCAGCCCGCCAGTGCGACTCCATAGACGCTAAGCGCCGTGATGGCAAACAGCGCGAGAATACCAATGTTTAGGTTCGCGATGCCGAGAAAAACAGTCTGGCCCAAAATGGGCCATGGCAATGGATCGGGTCCAAACGGGATGATAGCGATCGACGTAAGCGCGAGCGCCAGCGCCATCAACGGCGCAAGAAAATACGTGAATTTGTCCACCCCCGCGGGCGTCGGATCTTCTTTCAACAGGAATTTTGCGCCATCGGCCAGGGGCTGCAGCAGACCATGCGGTCCGACGCGATGCGGTCCCCAGCGCGATTGCATGTGCGCTACAACTTTGCGTTCGAACCACGTCAAATACGCGTTGACGGTCAGAACAATGAAAAGCAGAAGCGCAATCTTTACAAGATAAATGATGATCGTGGCGTTTGCGTTTAAGAAAGAGATCACGGCTTGGCTTCCGCCTCTGGAAGAGATTCCATCATGGTGCAGAAGCGGCCAAGCGTGCCGCTGGTGAAAAGCGTGTCTTGCGCGGAACGAATCAGACCCACGGGAACGTCATAAGGCGCGTGACCGTTCTTCGCAACATGAACGTGCGTGGGCTCCGCACCGCCAGTGAGCAATCCCGCGGCCTGCACATCATAGCCAGGCACCGCCTTGCGAATTTCTTCGAAGACGGCTGCTGGCGTCTTGTAATGGAATGCCTTGCCGAGGCCAAGTCTTTCCAGTTGGTGCGAGAGAATGCGTAGCAAGTCGAAATCGCTTCGCGGACCCATCACTTCGGCGGCTTTGTGCAAGAGCTGAATCTCGCCGGAAGTATTGGTGACAGTGCCTTCTTTTTCATAAGCCGACGCCGCCGGAAAAACGATGTCCGCAAGCTTCGCCGTCTCCGTCAAAAACATTTCGTGAACGATCAGCAGTTCGAGCTTGCCGCGCCCAAATCCCAGCGTTCCAAAATGCAAGAGCGGGTTCGCACCCATCACATAGAGCGCCTTAAGCTTTCCGTTTTGCGCGGCTTCCACCATGGCCGGCGCTGTCTGTCCCTCTTTCGCAGGAAGAACCGCACCCCACAAGCGTTCGAACGCATCGCGCGCTGCGGAATCGTCGGTATGCGCGAAGCCCGGGAGCCGGTCAGGCAGCAGCCCCATGTCGGCTGCTCCGCGCGAATTCGCGTAATCGCCCAGCGCCATGTAGCGAACTTTGCCCTGGAGCTTTGAGCCAAATGCCACAAGCTGCGCGATCGCTGCGCCCGTCACCTCCGCGCCGAAGACGATAGCCACCTCGGGCTCGGCATCGAGCGCCGCTTTCAGCTGCACAAGTTGCTCGACCAGACCGGTCGGCAGCTGCCCCTCTTCGTGAGCCATCCAGCGAATGGCGGCGGCTTCCTGGCCCGCGACGAGCTCGACGAATTGCGTGGCCTTGCGCTTCAACTTGATCTCGCGCGCGTTCAAAATAAATAGCTTCGCGCCAATATGGCGAATCCCTTTGCGAATCTGCCAGGCGGCCAACGGATTTTGCTCCGTCGGATCGTTTCCGATCAGGAGAACGGCTTTTGCCTCCGCCAACTGTGTCATCGTGAGCAAGGAATCGCCGGTGCGGTCGCCGAGCGCCGTAACAAGCCCTGTGTAATCCGCGGTACGGTGATGATCGACATTGTTCGTTCCAAACGTGGCCCGCGCCAGCCGCTGGAACAAATAGTTCTCTTCATTCGAAGTGCGGTTCGACCCGATAAAACCAATCGAATCTTTGCCGCCCGCATCGTAAATCTGTTTGAGTCGCGTCGCGGCGGTTTGCGCAGCCTCTTCCCAGGAAACGGGATAAAGTTTGTCGCCTTTGCGTACCAGCGGCTGGCGAATCCGGTCCGGGTGCTTGGTGAAATCAAAGCCGAAGCGTCCCTTGATACATAGAAAATCCTCGTTGATTCCGGAGAGATCGCGATTATTGGCGCGCATGATCTCGTGATTGCGCACGCTCAACGTCGTTTTGCACCCGTTCGAACAATGCGTGCAAACCGTCGAGACATAGGTCATTTCCCACGGCCGCGTCTTGTAACGATACGTCCCGCTGGTAAGCGCGCCCACGGGACAAATATCGATGCACATACCGCACTCTTCGCACTCGAGATGATCTTCGCGGTTCGGAATAATGATGCTGTTCGCGCCGCGCATCCCGACGCCGAGCGCCTTCACGTCCATGCCTTCATCGCACACGCGCACGCACCGGAAGCAAAGAATGCAGCGCGGGGCATCGTAATAGACAAGCTCCGACCATTTCTCTTCCGGCCGATGAATTTTCTCTTCGACGAACCGGCTAGTATCCGCGCCGTAGCGGAAGACCATATCCTGCAGCTCGCATTCGCCGCCCTTGTCGCAAACAGGGCAGTCCAGCGGATGGTTCGTCAGCAAAAATTCCAGCATGGCCTTGCGCGCGCCGCGAACCTGCTCGGTGTTCGTTCGAACCACCATGCCTTCGGTGGCGATCAGCGTGCACGCCGTCTGCAACTTCGGCATTTTTTCCACTTCCACGAGGCACATGCGGCAAGCAGCCTGCAGCGAAAGCCCGGGGTAGTAGCAGAATGACGGCACTTCCGTTCCGATGCGCCGCGTCGCTTCAATCACCAGCGTGCCCGGAGGAACCTGCACATCTCGGTCGTTAATCTTCAGCGTAACTAGCTTCGTCTCTGCCATGGATTCCTAATGCGAGCCGACAAGCGCTTCCGCGGATTTATACGCACAGCGTCCATTCAAGTGATCTTCGAATTCGTTGCGCCATTTCTGCACGATGCTGATGGTCGGCAGCGCCGCCGCATCGCCAAGCGGGCAAAACGTGCGGCCCAGCATGTTCTTCGCCAACTCGCCCACGATGTCGATATCTTCAGGGCGCCCGTAGCCCGCGTGGAAGCGATCCAGCATCTTCTTCAGCCAGGACGTGCCTTCGCGGCAAGGAATGCACCAGCCGCACGATTCGTGCGCATAAAAATGCATGATGCGCCGAGCCATGTCCACCATGCAGGTGGTTTCGTCCATCACCACCATGCCGCCAGACCCAAGCATAGAACCGGCCTTAGCAACGGAGTCGTAGTCCATCGGGATGTCGATTTCGCTGGCGCTCATGATTGGGCAGGAGCTTCCGCCTGGGATAACGGCCTTGAGTTTCTTCCCGCCGGGAATCCCGCCCGCCATTTCGTAGATGAACTTTTTCATGTTCATTCCGAGCGGAATCTCGTAAATCCCAGGCTTCGCAATGTGGCCCGCAACGCAAAGGAGCCGCGTGCCGCCATTTTTCGGCGTACCGCGTTTCGCGTAGGCTTCGCCGCCTTCCAGAATGATGGCCGGAACGGAGCTGAGAGTTTCGACATTATTAATGATCGTCGGGCAGCCATAGAGACCGACCACGGCAGGGAAGGGCGGCTTAATTCGCGGATAACCGCGCTTGCCTTCGAGCGATTCCATCAGTGCGGATTCTTCACCGCACTCGTAAGCACCCGCACCGGTATGCGTCAGCAAATCGAAATCGAAGCCGGAGCCGAGAATATCTTTGCCCAAATAGCCGTGCGCGTAGGCTTCCACGACCGCCTCTTCGACAATGTCCAAAACGTAGCGATATTCTCCACGCACGTAAATGAAACCGCGATGAGCTCCAAAAGATCGCCCCGCGATGATCATTCCTTCGATCAGCTGATGCGGATCCATCTCCATCAGCGGGCGGTCTTTGCAGGTGCCTGGTTCCGATTCGTCGGCATTGCAGATAAGGTATTTCGGTTTCGGCGAATCCTTGGGAACAAACGACCACTTCATACCAGTGGGAAACCCAGCCCCGCCGCGCCCGCGCAAACTGGATTTTTTCACTTCATCGATGATCGTTTCCGGCGTCATTTCCTTCAGCGCCTTTTCGAGCGCCTTGTAGCCGTCGTGCTGCAGATAAACATCGATCTTGCGCGAATCTTTGATTCCCCAGCGCTTGCTAATAAGTGGCGTTTCTCCCGGCTCGCGTTCGTGAAGCGCCCCGGCAGTGACCGGTTCTGGCGGCGGAACTCTGCCGCCGTCCAGTTCCTTGATGATGCGATCGAACTTCAGCGCCGTGAGATTCTCGTAAAAGTCGTAATTCACCTGCATGGCAGGCGCCCCCGTGCAAGCACCGATACATTCCACCTCTTCGAGGGAGAAGACCCCGTCCTGCGTCACTTCCTTGTGTCCGATTTCCAAGCGCTTTTTGGCGCGGTCCAAAATCTCGTTGCCCCCGCGCAACATGCAGGCCACGTTCGTGCAAACCTGCACATGAAATTTGCCCATGGGCTTGCGGTGCAGCATCGAGTAGTAAGCGAGAGTTTCCTCGACCTGAACGTTGTTCAGATCCAGCCGGCGCGCGATTTCCGCAATCATCTCGTCGCTGACGCAGCCGTACTCATCTTGCGCGTACATCAGCATGGGAATCAGCGCGCTGCGTTTGAACGGATATGCGTTTTGCAACTTCTCAAAACGCGCGGCAAGCTGTGTAGAGAGTTCCATGAGGTTAGCGGTCGACTTCTCCTAAGACAATATCAATCGTCCCGATACATGCAATCACGTCGGAAATCAGCTGTCCCGTGACCAGTTTCGGCAACGCCTGTAAATTGATATACGAGGGTGAACGGAAATGCGCGCGCAGCGGCTTTGGCGAGCCGTCGCTGGCGATAAAGCAGCCCAATTCGCCGCGGGGCGATTCCACGGTCACAAACGCCTCGCCAGGCGGGGGAGAAAACCCTTCCGTGAAAATCTTGAAGTGATAGATGAGCGCTTCCATCTCCGTCTTCATTTTTTCGCGCGCCGGAGGCACGATGCCCGGAGCTTCGGTCCGGATCGGGCCGCTGTCCGTAATTTTGGCCATGGCCTGGCGCACGATATTCAAACTCTGCCGCATTTCCAACACGCGGATCATGTAACGCGCAAAACAGTCGGATTCCGTTCTTGTCGGCACGTCAAATTCGAACTCGTCATAGCTCGAGTAGGGGAACATTTTGCGGTTGTCGTACGCAATGCCGGCGGCACGCAGCGTGGGACCGGTCATGCTCAGGGCCACCGCGTCTTCCGCGGAAATATAGCCGACGCCCTGCAGCCGCCCCATCCAGATTCGGTTTCCTGTAAGCAGCGATTCGTATTCATCGATGCGGCTGGGCATCATTTTCAAAAAGCGCTCGACTGCCCCGCGCCAGCCCGCCGGGGGCTCCAGCGCAATGCCGCCGATGCGGATGTAGCTTGTCATCATGCGCTGCCCGGCAAACAACTCGAAAATCTTCAGAATTTCTTCGCGCTCCCGGAAGCAATAAAGAAACACGGACATCGCGCCCATGTCGATGGCATGTGTTCCAAGCCACACCAGGTGCGAAGAGATGCGCTGCAGCTCCACAAGCATGACGCGAACGTACTGCGCACGCTTGGGGATTTCGAAACCCAGCAGTTTTTCCACGGCCAGGCAGTAGACCAGGTTGTTGCCGAGCGGATTGAGATAGTCCATCCGGTCGGTAAGCGTGATGGCCTGCGAATACGTCTTGTCTTCGCAGCTTTTTTCAATTCCCGTGTGCAGATAACCCAGATCGGGCACCGCCCTGAGGACCGTTTCGCCATCCAGTTCAAGCAGAACGCGAAGCACACCATGGGTCGAAGGGTGCTGCGGACCCATGTTGAGAACCATCGTTTTTGTTACGCCGGTGGCGGTTTCGACAGTCGTCATACAGAGCTCTTTCTGAATCCCGTAACCATCGGCACGTCGCGATAACCCTCGACGGGATAATCCTTGCGCAGCGGATAGCCTTCCCAGTCATCCGGAAGCAGGATGCGCCGCAAGTCCGGATGGCCCTCGAAATGTATGCCGAAAAGGTCAAAAATCTCCCGCTCCAGCCAATTGGCCCCTGGCCAGACAGGCACCAACGTGTCCACAACGGCGTCCGATCCGGACAACCGAACCTTGAGGCGAACTTTGTCGCGCCGGGGAATGGAAACCAAATGATAGTTCAATTCGAAGCGCGGCTCGTGCGGGTAGCGGTCAACGCAAGTAGCATCCGTAAGCAGGTCGAATTGCAGCTCCGCGTGATCCCGACAGTGCGCGGCAGCCGCCCGCAGAATTTTGCGAGGCAAAACAATGGTGGTTTCGCCACGGAATTCAATCACTTCCTCGATGGCGTTCGGATTCCACGCGCGCAAGTGCTCGGCCACGACACTAGCGCGTTGGCTGGTATTCTCTGTCACCGTTTCCAAGCCCTCAGGCGCAGGCTAACTCTTATGCCAGTCGAGCGCGCCTTTTTTCCAAAGATAGAAGTAGCCGACCAAAAGTATGGCGATGTATACCATCATTTCCACGAAGCCGTACATCCCGATGCTCGGGGACATCTTTATAAAGTCCCGGTAAATGTAGGCCCACGGGTATAAGAAGATGGCTTCCACGTCAAAAAGGATGAAAACCATCGCCACCAAATAGAATCTTACGGAAACCGGCGCCCGCGCGTCCCCAGTGGGCTCCATGCCGCATTCGTAGGGCTGCTGTTTGGCGCGGCTCGGGCGGCGCCAGCCCACCAGCACGGAAGCAGCCGTCAGCGCCCCGGCGAGCGCCGTCGCAATCAGCAGGTGTAAGAGAAGCGGGGTGTACGCTTGTAAGCCTGAATCTGTCATAAGCGAAGGGCTATAATATCCATTCAGCCGCCAGTCGGTCAAATGGCGTGAGAAAAATCCTGCGGCGCGCGCCAGCGTTAAACTATCGGCGAGTAGCCGCCAAGGGAGCGGACGAAATCCATGCTCTTTGGGCATAACACGGACGTGAAAGTGGGAGAGTCGGTCTATCACGTGCAGACCGAGGACCGCGGCACTGCAAATGCCTTGATCGATACGACCGTCTATTGCCGCGGCCGCGTTCTGCATCGCCGCACGAATAATTACATTGATTTGCTGCCGCTCGATCCGGGACGCGAAGAGCTGCTCAGAAAACGAATCGACGACCAGCATCGCACCGTAACCGAAGAAATTCGCAGCGGCGCATTGCACCTCGTGCCACCTCCTCCGCCGGTCAAGGAAAAACCCGTAATGAAGAACGTCGATTCTGCGGCGCATTCGAACGCGTCGCCAGCGCCACCTCTGGCGCTGGAGTTGATTAACGCGAAAAACTGGCTGGCAGGAAAGCGCGCGAATTTGCATGTTGCGGTCAGGAAAAAGCAAAATGGAGAGGCTATCGCTGGCGCGCTGGTAACCGCGCGCATTGATGGCGCGGCGGACGTCACGGAATTTTCGACAGAGACGGCAGCCGATGGCCAGGCGCGGCTGGAATTTGACATGCCCAGACTTGCCGGAGCCGAGCCTGCGCTCGTCATTGAGGCTTCGCAAGCGGATTCAAAGGGCCAGTTGAAGTTTCAATTGAAGGCGCGCCCGCGCGTGCCCACGGCATAAGAGCAGCAATCAAATTGGCATTCGCGTTTCGAGTAGAACAGAGCGATGGAAACAGCAATCTCGATTATTGTGAACGGAGAAAAGCGCGAAACGCATCCTGGCGCGATGGTTACCGATCTACTCGTCGCGCTTGGCCTGGACTCAGGCCGGGTAGCCATCGAGCGAAACCTGCAAATCCTTCCGCGTCCCGCCTGGACGCAGACGCCTGTTGAACCGGGCGACCGCTACGAAATCGTTCAATTCGTAGGCGGCGGATAAGCACCAACTCCGAAGCGTTAATATAATTCCGGAGCGTTTCTCAATTACCTAAGTCCTTCGAGAAGGTGGCCCATTTTACTTTTTTTCGTCTGGAGATACGCGCGGGAAATTTTCGAGATGCGCGGCTGGCATGGAACACGTTCAATGACGCGAATGCCCGATTGCTCGAGCTGCCGGACCTTTTCCGGGTTGTTGGAGAGCAGCCGAATCTTCGTGGCGCCTAGCTTTTTTAGGATTTGCGCGGAAAAATCATAGTCTCTCGCGTCGGCCGCGAATCCCAGCTTTTCGTTGGCTTCGACCGTATCCATCCCCCCATCCTGGAGCTGATACGCGCGCAGTTTGTTCATGAGTCCAATGCCGCGGCCCTCCTGCGGGAGATAGAGCAGGATGCCGGAACCAGCCTGTGCGATTTTCTTGAGGGAGAGTTCGAGTTGCGCGCGGCAATCGCACCGCAGCGATGCAAGCACGTCGCCCGTCAGGCATTGCGAATGCACGCGCACGAGCGGCACGGTCTTTCCGTTAACTTTGCCACGCACCAGGGCAATGGCTTCATCCAGTGGGCCCAAGCCTTTGAAGCCGTAAATCGCAAAGCGGCCGTACCGCGTGGGAAGCGCGGCCTGGGCGACCAGCTTTACTCTTGGCCCTTCCTTTTTGGGATGTCTGCGTGCGCGAGAATTCTGGTTCATGTGGAACGAGAAGTATAACAGGTACGCCACGCAAGACTTTACATCGCGCCTCCAATTGGCTAGCGTTACCGAAGAAGCTCGCACAAACGAACATGGACTCGGCCACCGCAGTTCGCGACCTGCTCTTTACCCTGTTGCTGAAGGTGGGCGTAGCCTCCTCCATCGCCGCGTTGCTCGCCCGCTGGAACACCTTCCGCCGCGTCCTATTCACCGAAGAGCGCGACCCCGATCAAAAACTCAAGCTGATGCTGTTTATGACGCCCGCCCTGATCGTGGGTGTGACACTGCGACTCGTGGGGGGGCCTGCCTACGCTTTTGCGGACTTGTCGTTGGAAGGCGCGTTTCTGATGGGGCTGCTCGGCGGGCGCGTGGTCGGGCCGATCGGTGGCGCGATCATCACGATTCCGGCGCTGGTCTGGCACGAGTGGCTCGCGATGCCCGCCGCTTCCACAGCAGGCCTGCTGGGTGGACTGATCCGTCAAGCGATCCCCAACAAAGAAGATCTCTGGGACTTCGGCCCATTCACGTTTCTAAACATTCCGAAGGCCGTTGTGCGCCTGCTGAAAAAAGGCCAATTGTCTTGGGAAATGGCGCCGCTGGCCGTGTGCGTCGGATTGGAGTTAGGCCGCGTAGCACTGGTCCAGGCCACCAAGCCCAAGTGGCTTTTTGCCATTCATCCGCAGTGGGATTGGTGGCTTGTCCTTACTGTGATCGCAACGCTGATGTCCGTCGCTGCGCCTCTGAAAATCTGGAACAACACCCGCATCGAAATGAACCTCGAGCGCCACCAGCAACTCCTGCTTAAAGCTCGCATGGACGCGCTCTCCCGCCAAATCAACCCGCATTTTCTTTTCAACACGCTGAACACCGTCTCCGCGCTCATCCGCTTCGACCCCGACAACGCGCGCGAGGTGGTCCTCAAGCTCAGCAACATCCTCCGCCGCCTCCTCCGCAAACACGAAACCTTCGTGCCGCTGCGCGAAGAGCTCGAATTCATCGACGACTATCTCGATATCGAGGTCGCCCGCTTCGGCCGCGACAACCTCGACATCATCAAGCACATCGACGACGAAACCCTCGAAGCTTTCGTCCCCAGCATGCTTCTCCAACCCATCGTCGAAAATTGCCTCAAACACGGCCTCGCCCCAAAACTCGATGGCGGCAAAATCCAGCTGCGCACCACAAATAGCGACGGCCGCCTCCACATCGAAATCGAAGACAACGGCGTAGGCATCTCCGAAGAAAAAATGCCCCACGTCTACGTCGAAGGCATCGGCCTCAGCAACGTCCGCGAACGCCTCCGCGTCCTCTACGGCGCCGACTTCCATCTGCAAATCGAAAGCCGCCCCGGCCAAGGCACGCTCATTAAAATTGACATTCCAGAGTTGGTTTCCGCCATGCAAACAGTTGGTTGAGAGGGATACCAACAGATATAATGGGCTTACGCGCCCGTAGCTCAGTTGGATCAGAGCATCTGGCTTCGAACCAGAGGGTCGGGAGTTCGAGTCTCTCCGGGCGCGCCACTTTTCCCGAAAAAAACTTTGACCAAATTTTCCGGCGCCCGCCGTCTGCGCCCTCGGTCTTCGTCACTTCCCTAGTTCATTACGTCCTTACTTCTTCGGATTCAATAGCGCCTGATAAACCGCCGACCGGCTCTGATACTCCACCTGAGGGCTGTCAGGTCCCAGCACGCGCTGCACCATTCCAATAAAAACGACATCGTTTGTCGGGTCTATCCAGAACCACGTGCCCGCAGCTCCGTCCCAAAAAAAAGTACCGCGCCCATCTGGCAGATTCGCCTCCAAAGGGTCGTACTCCACAGCGCAATCATATCCATAGCCCAAACCGGGCCGCATCACTTGCGCTCCAATCCCAAACTCACCCGTCAAAAGATTTGGCGCCAGATGGTTCGCGCTCATCAATTGCACCGACGCCGGCGACAGAATCCTCACGCCATTCAGCTCGCCTCCGCTCGCCAGCATCTCTGCAAAGCGAAAATAATCTTCCGCCGTCGTCACCATCCCTCCGCCGCCCGACGGCATCGTAGGTTGTTCTGCGTATTCGCCGCCGAACCCCGGCGCCGGAATCACTTCACCTTTTTCATTGCTGCGGTAAATCGTTACAAAGCGCCCCCGCTTGTCCGCAGGCACAAAAAATCCGCTGTCTTTCATGCCCGAGGGTTTAAAAATATGTTCCTGCATGAAATCCGGCAGCGTTTGCCCCGAAAGCTTTTCAACGATGTAACCCTGAATATCCATCGAAGCGCTATAGACCCACTTCGTCCCCGGCTGGTACGCCAAGGGAATCTTCGCCAGCTTCTCGATAAACTCCCGCAGCGTCTTCGATTGCATCACTCCCGTTTTCTGATATTCCTTGTCCACTGGCGTGTTGCCGAAGAAGCCATACACAAATCCCGCCGTGTGTGTCATCAATTCCTGCATGTTCGGCGCGTGAATCGGCTCCTCTAGAATCATGTTTCCCGCCGCGTCCACCCCTGTGCACACTTTCAAGTGCGCGAATTCTGGAATGTATTTCGCGATCGGATCCGACGGCAGCCACTTCCCCTGCTCGTAAAGCAGCATCATCGCCACACCCGTCACCGGCTTCGTCATCGAAAACGCGCGAAAAATAGTGTCGCGCGTCATCGGCGCGCCGCTAGCCGCATCCCGCATTCCGTACGTGCGGTAGTCCACGACCTTGCCATGCCGCGCCAGCAGCGTCACCGCCCCCGGAAGCTGCTTCGCATCCACAACTTGTTGCATCAGGGCGTGAAGCCGCTCCAGCCGCTCCGTCGAAAATCCCACGGTTTCCGGCTTCGCCAGTGTCATATCGACTGTCGCAGCTCCGCTGTTCGTCGGCTGCTGCCCAACAACCTGCGCCGCGCCGCTCGCAAAAAACAGAACGCATACCACCGCCACTGCATACTGTGAAGTGCGTGCCATCATCGTGAACTCTCTCCTCTTCTGTCGTCCCCGCGATTTACCCCGCGGATCCTTGCGCACGGCCGGCCATTATCGTCCCATTTGCCGCACGCACACCACCCACTTCTCCGATTTTCATCTATGGAGTGCGCCAACCCAGCTGGGGCTTTCACCTTGCAGGAACCTGCCTCTACTTCACCCCAGCCATCGGGCGAACATCGCGCTTGATCTTCTCCTCCCCGTGCCGCTTAGAAATGGACAGATCGTAGTGCGCTTGGAGATTTATCCAGAACTCGGGAGTGGTACCGAAGTATCGCGCCAGTCGCAGGGCCATCTCCGAGGAGATGCCGCGCTCCTCCTTCACTATTTCATACACGGTCGGAGGAGGCACGCGCAGCGCCAACGCCAGCTTATTAGCGTTCAATCCGAACGGGACCACAAACTCCTCGCGAAGGATCTCCCCAGGATGAATTGGCTTTAGTTTAGTCATGTTTCCTCTCAGTGATAATCCACAATCTTCACTTTGTAGGGGTGGTGGCCTAATTTGAGAGCGTTGCTCAAATTCCTGGTGCTGCTATGCCTTCTTATCTTCGTAGCCCACGCCGTTGTACTTTTCCAGGAAGCCCAATCCTCTCGGCAGAATATGAAACCCAAAATTGGCATAACAGCGCCTATTAGCAATGAACGGGTCTGCATATTCGACGTAAAGTCGAACGCATACATGCTTCCGGAGGCGTCTAACGTCCCTAAAATCGTCTGGCGCAATTCCTCCGCGAATAGGGATGTTGATGATCTGCGGGGTGTCTGGGTACAAGACCGATGGTGCATCGCATTTGAAATGGTCGGCAGCGATGGTGAAATCCTCAAAAGGAAATGGCAACACTTCGATCCAACTCTCATATCTGTAATTACTAGCCGGCATTAAACTCTTGTTAATTACTTCCAGTTCCACTCTACGAGCGTGTGGGTCAGCCAAAGTCTCTGTTGGGTTGCCGTGGGCGGTGGCAACAATTCGAGGCCGCTGGCCCTCCACAAGAACGTTGGTCTGACTCTCAATTGCTTTCAGGGTCCGAATCGCCACCCATATTCCAACGATCCCTGCAAGGAACAATCCGATATTGGGAAGATTCTCGGGGGCAAAAAGTCGAGAGAAATAACTCTCCGCTCTGGCCCCGGTCCTGTTTTGCCCTTCGGTGGGTGCCTCTTGACTTATTACGTTGACGGTCCTCGACGTTTGCGGGGCTGTCTGTTGTGGCTGACTGGTCTGGCCCTTGTTGGGGCTAGCCTGGGGGCTCTTTTCCTGCCCATATACTGGAATGAGGACCGTCAACACGATCAAGGCCAGCGCGCGTCTCATAGTATGAATAATGTAGTACAAAACCATTTCATTTTGATGCGGGATGATTTCACGCGCCGGGGCCACCACTTTTTTTCCGTTCTCTCTCTTTAAGAACTTGGGGACATTTCCATACGAGCGGCTCAGAACCCCGACAGCCTGACGCGCCAATCGGACTCTCGGGAATTCCGTCGCGAAGGCACCGTCCCTTCCCGTCAATCAAATGGTGCAACGTTAGGATGATTTGTGACTCAGATAGATAATGTGGTGTGGGCCGCCCTTTTTCAGCCTACCCCGCACGCGCTGCACCTGGAAGTCAAATCCGCCTTCGCGCAAGCGCTGCTCGAAGTGTCGATCCTCTTTGGCCGCCCAGACGGCCAGCACCCCCTCCGTTTTCAGAGCCGCGCGGGCGGCCCCTATTCCGCGCTTGTCATAGAGCCCGGCGTTCTTCGAGGCGGTAAATGCGGCAGGACCATTGTCCACATCCAGTAGCACAGCATCGAATTGGCCCCGGCCGGAGCGGAGTGTGGTGGCAACGTCCCCTGTTTCTACCCGCACCCGCTTATCCCTCAGCGGGTGTCCCGCCAAAGGCCCGAGCTCGCCACGATTCCACTCCACCACTGCGGGCACCAGCTCGGCGATGACAACCATCGCATCCGGTGAGAGAAGATCCAGCGTGGCACGTAGCGTAAAACCCATGCCAAGACCGCCAATCAGCACGCAAGGCTGCTTCAGCCCTCTTATCCCTTCGCACGCGAACGCGGCCAGCGCCTCTTCCGAACCGTGCATGCGGCTGGACATAAGGACCGCGCTGTCGGCCAGCATGAGATACTCGTCCACGCGACGAATCAGCTTCATGACGGTACCGTCTGGACATTCCGTCTGGCCGAGCAACTCGATAGGCTTCACGATTCTGATGTTACAGGACAGGAAAACCCAAGTAAAAATGCACCGCCAACCACTGGCTAAGACTCAACCTTGGCGAGCATGCGCCGCAAAAAGCGGCGTTCCACGTCGTTGGTGGCGAGTGCGAGCGCGCGACGATACGCGCCGGCTGCTTCGCCAGTTCTTCCAAGTCGCCGAAGCAAATCGGCGCGTGCAGTAGGGAGAAGGTGAAATTCAGCAAGCGCGCCGCGCTTTTCAAGCTCGTCCAGCAGCCCGAGGCCCTCTTCAAGAGAACGGCCCATCGCCACCGCAACGGCCCGGTTGACTTCGATGACAGGCGAAGGATTGTCCCTCAACAAAATGTCATACAAACCCGCGATTTGCCGCCAGTCCGTATTCTTAGGGGTCTTGGCGTTTGCGTGAAGCGCGGCGATGGACGCTTGCACCGCATAGGCACCAGCGGCTCCGCTGCGCAGCGCTGATTCCGTCAGGCCGGTCCCTTCTTTGATCTGTTCCCGATGCCAGAGATTGCGGTCCTGTTCTTCCAGCAAAATGAGTTCGCCATCGCTGCTGACGCGAGCATCACGACGAGAATCGTGGAGCAGCATCAAAGCCAGCAATGCTTGCGCTTCCGGTTGCTGTGGCAGAAGCTGGCACAGAACCCGCCCGAGTCGAATCGCCTCCGCGCAAAGCTCCCGCCGAATCAGCGCATCGCCGCTGCTCGCCATGTAACCCTCGTTAAAGATCAGGTAGACAACCAGAAGCACGGCATCGAGCCGATCAGGCAGGTCTTCGAGCGTGGGCACACGATAAGGAATGCCCGCGTCTCGAATTTTCCGTTTCGCGCGCACCAACCGTTGCGCCATTGTTGCTAGCGGCACGAGAAACGCTCGTGAAATCTCCTCGGTAGTGACACCGCAAACCGTCTGAAGCGTCAGCGCCACTTGCGCCTCCGTGGGAAGCGCGGGGTGGCAGCACGTAAAAATCAAACGCAGTCGATCATCAGGAAACATTTCGTCGGTCGCATCGGTATGAGTTTGGGCGGTGGATTCTGTGTAGCGCGCTATCTCCTCGCGCTTCGTATCGAAGCGCCGCTCCCGCCGCAACCGGTCAATCGCCCGGTTGCGCGCCGTACTGATCAGCCAAGCGCGAGGGTTTGTCGGCACACCTTCCGTAGCCCATTTTTGCAGCGCGGTCGCATACGCTTCCTGCAGCATCTCTTCGGCGAGATCAAAATCGCCGAGGAGACCAATCAGCGTCGAAAGAATGCGTCCAGACTCTTCGCGGTGGAGTTTTTCTAAATCCATGAGGGTGAGGGGTTATCTCACCCTCCGGCAGGGAGGTTGTCAAGGTCAGCCAGATAGCCGAAATAGCCTGCGCCAGTCAAGCCCGACCAGCCCATTTCCTAGGCCTGCGCGGCCTGGTCCATGGAAGCGATAGGGCGAACTTCGATCGAGCCGCGGCGCGCGCCTGGTATACGCGCTGCGATGGATATGGCCTCGTCCAAGTCGCTAGCGTTGACCAGGTAGTAGCCGCCCAGCTGCTCCTTCGTTTCCGCGAACGGGCCATCGGTCACGACTCGCTTGGCGTCACGTACGCGAACGGTGGTTGCCGTGGACACTGGCTTTAGCGGATTGCCGCCAATGTAGTGGCCGCTATCTTTGATTTCTTGTGTAAACTTGAGGTAATCCTTGTACATGACGCCCATGTCAGCGGGTGTCTGCTTATTCCACTCTGCTTCAGCGTGATAAATCAGCAGCAAAAATTGCATTGTTGTTGCCTCCTGATGGTTAGACGAACAGGCTTCAGCCAAATCGACATCGCAATTCAGGAATCAGCGCGTTTTGCGGCTTCGAGTCTTGAGTCTTGAAGAACCGCTGGATTTTTTTCGAGGTGTATTAGCGGCCTTGCTTTTCGGTGCATCCCCCGAAGCTGCGGCTGCCCCCGTAGGAAATTGTTCGGAAAGGCCCACGGGCGCGGCGAGTTGCCAGGCCGCGGCCAACGCGCGACGCAACGTTGTTTTCTTGGCAGCTTTGAGGTTGACCGTCGTGCTGCCTTGGCGTCCCCACGCGCCTTTGGCTGGGATGAATACACCGGGTTCGGCCTCCACGAGCATTTCTTGCTCGACGGGAGTGAGCTTGACCATACCCCAGCATTTGTCAGGATAGCCGAGCGTCGCGAAGATTTTCCCGGCGACGCGGAAGTCGGGATGCCGCATGTGGGCTTGCTCGGCCGTTTCCGGGAAACTGAGAGCCAATTTGCGAAAGTCGTTGGGTGTCATGGCGTGCCTCCGACGGACGAGAACTGATATGACAGCATAAAGGTTTGCTCCGAGCAACGGGCTGTCAACCGGGATTTCTGTCCGGTAACGGCAAAGCGCGCCAAGTCCCTTGTAGGGGCACAGCACTGCTGTGCCCGTTCTCGCCCGCGCACGCTGTTCAACTTCCAACCCCGTACAATGGCATACTGCGATGCAAATCGCAGTGCACACCAGATCCGAGATATAAGCGAGATCGAGCGATCTGCGAGAAAAAGCGAGAACCACCATGAAAGCAGCCGTACTACACGAGCTAGGCAAACCTCCGCGCTGCGAGGAATTTTCCGAGCCGACGGCAGGGGCGGGCGAAGCGATTGTGCGCGTACTGGCCGCGTCGCTAAAACCGATTGATAAGCAACTCGCTGCCGGATCGCACTACGCGAGTCCGCGCGAGCTTCCGGTGGTTTGCGGGGCCGACGGCGTTGGCGAACTTGCGGATGGAACGCGAGTCTTCTTTGGTGGCCCTCGCCGGCCGTATGGCGCGATGGCGGAGCGAACTGTCGTCCCTGCAGGATTTTGTTTTCCCGTGCCCAAGGAAATGGACGACGCTACGGCTGCGGCCCTCCCCAATCCTGGCGTGTCGGCTCTGCTTTCTCTAGACAGCCGCGCGAAGGTCGCGAAGGGCGAGACGGTTCTGATCTTGGGCGCCACGGGAATCACCGGAACCATCGCCGTTCAGATTGCGAAATTGCTCGGGGCTGGGCGGGTCATCGGTGCGGGACGAAATCCCGAAGCGCTGGAAAAACTCCGCGGTCTGGGCGTGGACGCCACGATTCAACTCAATCAGCCCGATGCGGATTTGAAGAAACAATTTGCACGCGAAGCCGGCGAGGCCGGATTCAACGTAATCATTGACTACGTCTGGGGCCGGCCAACGGAAGTGTTGCTTGCGGCAATCACGCGCTCAGAGTTTGCCGCCGTAAATCCCGAGACTCGCTTGCTGCAAGTAGGAGAAAGCGCGGGGCCGACCATCTCGCTTCCTGCAGCTGTGCTGCGAAGCACCGCGCTCACGATCCTCGGAACCGCCGGAATCCCTTCCCCCGACGTTCTCGTCGCCGCGATGCACCAAGTCCTGGCGTGGGGAGCCGCAGGCACGCTGCGCATCGAGACGGAACAGATTGCACTCGCCGGTATCGAGCAAGCCTGGCAACGGCCAGAACGCAGCCGCAGACTTGTCGTCATTCCTTAGATCGCCCATCGTCGTTCTTAACTCCTCGCCATGAGACATTGTGTTCTTTGAGGAGAGCGATAGCGTATTGGATGGGGATGGCGGCTCCAGGGGTGGGGCCACTTTGCGCGGAAGACTTGGCGATGGACACGGGCGTACCGCGCAGCCAGAGGCCTTCCACGAGGCCGACGACGGCGTGAGAGTCGCCAGCTATCACCGGCGAGCCGCTCTGGCCCTTCACAACCGGATGACTGAGCAGAAAAACACCAGTGGCGGGGGCGGACTTTTCAAGTTGCGTGGACTCGTAGCTCAGGACGATGCCGGGAGACGAATCTTCGCGAGTGGAGTCGAAGCTGTACGCATTCTGTAGCTTTTGCGGATGCAGCGAAAGGGCAAGGACGGATTGCCCGCGCACTGCCGGGTCTGCGGCGAGCGGCAGGGAGGCGACTCGGTACTTGCCCGCGAATGGATTTGGCGTGGCGCGAAGGATAGCTACGTCATGTTGCAGATCTTTGGCGATCACCGTGACCTGCAACAGTTTGGGCGGCGAGTTCGGGCGGTTTACGAGGATGTACGGTTGGCCGCCGTCGCGAAACGTCTCGAGAACGTGGGCAACAGTAAGGAGGTAGCCTTCGTCGTTGATGAAGAATGCGTTGCCGAAGAACGTGTAGTGGTAGCCGCGTGAAGCGGGAGTTTGGTCGTCAGGGTAGACGACGGGACATACAGAGGAAATAGCCGAGTCGTTGCGAGAGTTGGCCTGGGCTTTCATTTGGCGGGCCGCGATAGGGCTCAACACGCAGACTAGTGCGGCCAGCGCTTCGAGCGCTATGAAAGCGGCTATTCGATGGTGCGTTGCTGCGACTCTCAAGGGCACAGCATCCTCGCTTGCGATACTTTGACAAAGGGGAATGCGGGAGTAAATGGGGTGAAAGGCTGGAAAAAGGACAGGTGTGCGGACACGCTCCGATCTTTGACGCCGGGAATCGTGCGGCAAGCAGCAAAAAAAGGGCTTGACAAATAGCCGTTTCTACGGTAGTTTCAGTATAGAGAGAAATAACAGAAATGACAGACACTACAAAAGCAGCGCTTTCACCTGTAGCTCAGAAATTCATCCTGCACTGGGGAGAGATGGGTACCCGGTGGGGCATTAACCGCACCGTTGCGCAGGTGCACGCCCTGCTGTTTCTCTCGCCGGTCCCCGTACCGGCGGATGAGATTTCAACCACTTTGGCGGTGGCGCGGTCGAACGTGAGCACTTGTTTGCGCGAGCTGCAGGGCTGGGGGATTGTGCGCGTGGTGCATGTTTTGGGCGACCGGCGCGACCATTTCGAGTCCTTGAAGGATGTCTGGGAGATTTTCCGGATTGTTTCCGAGGAGCGGAAGCGGCGGGAGATTGATCCAACCTTGCGGGTGCTGGCGGAGTGTGTGGCGGAGTCGAAGGCGAATGCTCAAGGCGATCCGTACACGCGGGAGCGGCTGGAGAGCATGCTGGAGTTTTTGACGGTGATGACGGGGTTGTTTGACGAAGTGCTTCGTATGCCGACAACCGCGCTCAAGGGCGTGGGGAAGTTGAGGGGCAAGGTTTTCACTTTGCTGGGCAAGAAGGCGGGATGAGAAGTAACGATGTAACGAAGTAGCGAAGTAAGGAAAGAGAATCGCCATGATTTCGCTGACATCGGAATTTACTGATGGAAAAGGGCGGCACGCGCGGGGGTGGTTGTTTTTTGATGCGGAGTGCGCGTTTTGTACGCGGATTGCCCGGTGGCTGGCGCCGATTTTGGAACGGCGCGGGCTTGCGGTGGCGCCCTTGCAAGATGCGCGAGTGGGGGCTTTGCTGGGAATGTCGCGCGAAGAGCTGATGCGGGAGATACGGCTTTTACTTTCGGATGGACGGCAGTTCGGGGGAGCGGATGCGGCGGTGGCGTTGGCGCGCGAAATTTGGTGGGCGCGGCCGTTGGTGTGGTTCAGCAAGATTCCAGGAGGCATGGGGGCGCTTAGGACTTGGTATCGCTCGATCGCGATGCACCGAAGTTGTGCCGCGGTGAGCTGTCCGGTTCCAGAAGTGACAAAGCGGGCTTAACGCTGGATAGGAGACCAACATGAACGGCCTTCTTCTGCTTCTGTGGTTAGCGGGTTTCGTGCAAATTGCAATTGCTTCCGCAAATTTTTTCCTGCCGAGGAAATTAAAATATCAAGAAAATTTGGAACGTGTGGCGCCGATCATCCGGCAGATTTTCGTAGTGCATTCGGCGTACATCGTCGGGGTGTTGCTGTTGTTTGCAGCGCTCACGCTTGGATTTGCCCCGGAACTGGCGAGCGGACACGGGCTGGGACGGTTTCTGGCGGCGGGCATCGCGGTTTTCTGGCTGTTTCGGGCGCCGGTGCAATTACTTTATTACGATGCCTCTTTGCGGCGCACCAACCGGCTGGGCGACATTGCGTTTACCGCGGCTGCGATCTTTCTCACTGTGGCCTACGGAGCGGCAGCTTTGCTGCCGCACTCCTAAGGCGCCGCCGTGAGCCAACAACCTCGAGTTCGCGGCGGTCTCCGTCCTCCCACTTTGTTGGGCATCGCTGTCTGGCTCGTGTTTGCGCTTGCGAGTTTCTCGCCGCGCGTTCACCTCGGCATCATTGAAGTGCTTTTCTTGCTTGGGCCATGGGTTGTGGTGCCGCTCGGTGCAAATCTGCTGGGCGGCGCGAGAGCCTCGAAGAACAGCGCCGTGCGAGATTTGGCGCTGATCGCAGCGGCCGCGTTGACCACTGTTTCATTCTTTCTCGACAATCGAACGGCGGCGGCGTGGTTCGCGAGCGCCTGGCTCTTGGTGTGCGCTGTGTTTGCGGGCGATGGCTTGCGACGGTTCTGGATTGCGGGAACGAAGTCCTTCGCGCAATTCTGTTTCGCTGTTGGCGAGGGATACTTGCTCGTGGCCGGGATGTGGCTGGTCGCGTCGCGGGCCGGCGTGCAACTTTTGGCGTTTCACGAACCAATCGTTTTGCTAACTGCCGTGCACTTTCATTTTGCAGGGTTTGCTTCGGCTGTGCTTGCCGGATTGACGGATGAGGCGTTCGCTGGGTTTAGAGGGCGTCGATTCCTCCGGGCCGCACTGCTGTCGGTTGTTTTGGGGCCAGGGCTCTTGGGGTTGGCGTTCTTGCTTGGGCCTAAGGTGAAGTTGGCCGGGGCGTTGCTGATTGCTTTAGGTCAACTCGGTCTGGCGGGCGGCATGGTGCGAATTGGCATCGTGGCGAGGAATAGCATCGGGCGCTGGCTGTTGTTTGTCGCGAGCGCATCGGTGTCGGCCGGGATGATACTCGCGGCGGTCTGGGCTGTAGGGGAGTATCCCTTGCAGGCGTTTGTGAATATTCGGCAGATGGCGGAGCTTCATGGCGTCTTGAACGCGGTTGGTTTTGTGGTTTGCGGGTTGGTTGGGTGGAGAGTTTTGAATAGTGGGTAGGGAATAGTGGGTAGTGGGCGGTGGTGGACTGATTGTTGCAATCCTGCTGAAGTTGGAGGTGGGACAGACTAAAGTCTGTCCCACTCTTGTTAGCCACCATGACCGGACACCCCCCTGGGTTTTTTGTAAACGCTGATTCTAAAGATAGTTAAAGTCCCTTGTTTTCATACAATTTTGTAAGTGCTCATTGTAGAAGACTTACAAGCGTCCCCGAAACGAGGCGGGAGTGCCTCCACCTAGCCCACTTCGACACGCTTGTTTCAGGCGTTTGTCACGCTTAACACGTTGCCATCGGGGTCTTTGCACCAGGCCACGCTCACCGATCCTCCGGGGACGGTCCAGATGCCGAGGTCGTCCTGACGGAGGTGTGGATAGAGGTTGAAGGTTACCCCTTTTTCGCGCAGGGCTTTCACGGTGGCTGGCACATCCGGGACGCGGAAGCCGAGGATGGTGTGCTCGTGAGGCGCGAATTCGGCCACTACGGAGACGCGTAGGGTGACTCCGCCCGTGTTGAAAACGGCGGCGAAGTTGTCCTCATGGGCCAGTGCCAGCCCGAGCGTGTCGCGATAGAAGGCGGTGGCGAGGGCGCGGTCTCTTGTGCAGACAACGATTGCAGGTGTTGCAGATTCCAGGATTCCCATAAGTTCCTTTCTTTCTTTCTATTCATTTGGAGCTTTTTCCTTGGACGGAATCAGTTTTAACGCGCGTGGTTCTTCATGCGACTAAGGGCGGTGGAGAGATTGCAGGCGGAGAGGTGGTCTCCTGAGGAGAAGTAAGACAGATCGTTGCCGAGTTCATCGGCGGCTCTGGCTTGGGCTTCCTTGCCAGCATGGAAGAAGCAGAAGTGGGGATGGTTCCTGGAGCGATGGGTGCGGCAACGGCGGCCATCTGTGAATATGCACACGGCTACGCGGTCCTGTGCGCGAGAGGACATGGATTTCTCCTAAAAGTTGAGTTGGAAATAAAAAAGCCTCGCGGGAAGCGAGGCGCGGTGTTACCCAAAGCAAGAATAACTGAATGGGTTAGAACTGGCAAGAGAAATTTGGCTGGGTGGATAGGTGGAACGGGGATTTTAACGCAGAGGGCACAAAGGGCACAGAGAAGGGGACGAGGAGCTAGCTAGCGGTCGCAGACGGGCCGCTGGGGCTTGAGCACCACAAAAGTGAGCGCTGCGACGGTGAGGGCGGCTTCAATCCAGTAGAGAGCTGGGTTGCCTTTGAATAAGAAGGCTGAGGCGATCATGGCAAGAGCAAAAACAAGCGACCAGAGGATGGGCTTCTCGTAGTTGGGCTTCATACAAGAAGTGTAGCATGGCTTCGTTGGTCAAACCCCGCACCCTTAAAAAAACGTAGCCTGAGCGCTTTGAGTCCTGGTGGATTCAGCGTCACGCCATCCCGATTTGTCAGCCATTTACCCAGAGGCGTAAAGACATCCTGTCATTTTTGACAGTTCTGCCCCGCGACCGTCAGTGACAGCATCACAAAAAGGCAATCGACATCTCTTCGAAAAAAGGCTTCTCGCATACGATTCTGTTGAACTAGAGGGAGAATAATCTTGAACTCGACTTTCAGATTTGCACTGACGAATGGCCTCGCACTATCCATGGCTCTTGTCGGAACGGTCCAGGCGCAAACAAAACTGGATCGCACCACGCTTCCTATCCCGGAACCAGACTACCCGCATAGCACCGTGCTTGACGCTCGCGACGCCACGCCGCCGCCGCGCTTCCAGATCACCGCGCCGGAGGGTGCTCCGAACGTGATCATCGTATTGATTGACGACATGGGCTTTGGAATGTCGAGTTCCTTTGGCGGTCCGATCCATATGCCAACGGCGGAGAGCCTTGCCGCGCAGGGGCTGCGCTACAACCAGTTCCACACCACCGCGCTTTGTTCGCCCACGCGTACCGCACTGCTCTCTGGCCGAAACCACCACATGAACAACATGGGGGGAATCACGGAGATCGCCACGGCTTTTCCCGGCAACACGGGGCAGCGCCCGGACAACGTCGCCCCTCTCGCAGAGATGCTGCGCTTGAACGGCTATAGCACCGCCATGTTTGGCAAGAACCACGAGACGGCGGCTTGGGAGGTTAGCCCTTCCGGTCCAACCAATCGTTGGCCGACGCGCTCGGGCTTCGACGAATTCTACGGCTTCATCGGCGGGGAGACGGACCAGTGGTCCCCAAGCCTCTATGAGGGGTTGAACCGGGTCGCAGCTCCGCATTATCCCGGTTACAACTTCATGACCGACATGACCAACCACGCGATCGCATGGATGAAGTTTCAGAAATCACTCACCCCGGACAAGCCATTTTTCATGTACTTCGCTCCGGGCGCCGTACACGCGCCGCATCATGTGCCGGCGGAGTGGATTGCCAAATACAAGGGCAAGTTCGACGGCGGCTGGGACGAGATGCGCGAAGAAACGTTGGCACGCCAGATCGCGCTCGGCGTGGTTCCACCGGGCACCAAGTTGGCTCCCAAACCGGAAGCCATCAAAGATTGGGTCAATCTAACCGCTGACGAGAAAAAACTCTTTGCCCGCCAGATGGAGGTCTATGCGGGCTTTGGCGAATACTGTGACGATGAGATCGGCCGCCTCTTTGCTGGGCTTAAAGAAACCGGCCAATTCGACAACACTTTGATTTTCTACATCATCGGTGACAACGGAACCAGCGCCGAAGGCGGTATGGTGGGCATGTTCAACGAAATGACCTATTTCAACGGGGTCAACGAGACTGTGCAGGAACAGCTCAAACATTATGATGAGTGGGGTGGTCCCAGCACGTATCCACACATGGCCGCTGGATGGGCCGTCGCTGGCGATACGCCTTTCATGTGGACCAAGCAGATTCCCTCCAACTACGGTGGCACCCGAAACCCAGTCATCGTCTCGTGGCCCAAGCACATAACAGCTATTAACGAGGTGCGCTCTCAGTGGCATCACGTCATCGACATTGCTCCCACTGTGCTCGAAGCGGCCCACCTGCCGGAGCCGACAAGCGTAAACGGCACGGTCCAATCGCCGATCGAAGGCGTCAGCATGCTGTACAGCTTTGAAAGCCCTAAAGCGGTGAGTCCACATAAGGTTCAGTACTTTGAAATTATGGGCAACCGCGGCATATACAGTGACGGATGGTTTGCAGGAACAATCCACCGGGCTCCTTGGGAGCAACTGCCTCGACGGAAACTGCAGGATGACATTTGGGAGCTTTATGACACGCGCACGGACTTCAGCCTGGTGAACAATCTGGCCGCTGCGAATCCGGCAAAACTCAAAGAGCTGCAAGCCCTGTTCATCGAAGAGGCCATCAAAAACCGTGTGCTTCCCCTCGATGACCGTACGCTGGAGCGCCTCAACCCAGCAACGGCGGGTCGCCCTGACCTGATGGGAGATCGCACTTCTCTCACGCTCTCCGAGGGCATGGCGGGGATGAGCGAAAATGTCTTCATCAACGTCAAGAACCGGTCGCTTTCTATTACGGCCGATGTGCAGATTCCACAAGGCGGAGCCAATGGCGTGATTCTGGCTCAGGGTGGCAGGTTCGGCGGATGGAGCCTTTATTTTAAGGACGGCAAGCCAACGTATTGCTACAACTTCCTTGGTCTGCAGCAATTCAAGGTTTCCGCTCCCCAAGCCCTAGCTTCTCGCAAGGCTACTATACGGCTGAATTTTGACTATGACGGCGGTGGCCTCGGCAAGGGCGGCACGGCCACGCTACTGGTCAATGGCACGAAGGTGGCCTCTGGTCGAGTCGAGCGTACACAAGGAATGGTCTTCTCAGCCGACGAAACCGCCGATGTAGGTCTGGACGGCGCCACACCCGTGTCAACGGACTACAAAGAAGGCGATAACTCCTTCACTGGAAAAATCCTCAAAGTTGAAATCGATGTAAAACCAATGGGCGTTGCTGAAAAAGCAGACGCGGACAAGGCCCTGCAAGAGGCCAAGCTGAAAAAGGCTATCTCCGACTAGTCTTTCAGCCGTCGTATTCCATTCTAACCGAGGCGCTCCGACGCGCCTTCGAGGTCAGAGATAAGAGAGAACAGTGTGCTGGTCAGTTAAGTCTGATTTTTCGCCTCGTGCGCTGAACCAAAGAGAGTAACGATATGAAGTCCCACCTCAAGCAACTGGCTCTGTTCACTTTTGCCATGTTCGTCGCGCAATCCGCTCAACACCTGGGAAAGGCTGTTCACCCTACTTCGCCTGTCCCCAAGGAGTCGTTCTTCGACAAAACGTGGCGGCTGACCGAGGTCGAACTAGTGAAGTAGCCCAAGAATCTTGCGAACAAGATCCTGTCAGGGCATTCGATGTGGCCAAATTACCTGCGTTTGACAACGGAACGCGTCATGGCAGCCGCGTGTCCTGAGAAACGGTATGCCTATAGCCAGACGCGTTTATCGAAAAGGTGCTGAAGCCCTAAAACGGACACGCTGTTGCCGCTTGTGGAAGGGCGGCTGTGTTCGGGTAACTGTACGCGCCGCCGATGGCATTCGAAGGGTTTCCTATCTCAAACCACTGCAGCAGCGCCTCGGTCTGGGGGTGGTACTGAAACACTTCATGCTTTTCTCGCGTGACGATAGGCACCGTGGCATTGGGTAACACTTCGACTGGATCGCCGGTTTCGAGGTTGGCCTGGCAACCACCGGAAGTGCCCGGGAACTGCCAAGTGGGTACAATGTTGTTTCCAAAAGGATCGTTCAACGCTTCGGATGTCTCGTGCGACAACGCGGTCACGTCCTGGAATCCGCCGCCGAAAGTTCCCGGGGAGATCCAACTAGCAAAAGCGTAAATCCAGCGGGGCGTCGGCGTCACGGTGGGATCAAAAATGTATTCATGGAAACCTAGAACGCAGCAGCTCAAGTCTCCCTGCTCATCCGCAACCGAGAACAAGAAAGTGTTGGGATAAACGTGATAGTTGATCGCGTCGGTAGTGAAATCACCCGCGTTGATGTCGTTGACGGCTTGATTGAAATCAAGAAAATTAAATAGAACATCCAGTAAAAATACAACGGTGCTCCCGTCCGCAGCGGTTTTGGTGATGTAGCCCGGTACCGTTAAGACCGTGCCATCGGCAAACTGCACCTGGACGGTTGCCGGTATCTGGAGGGTAGCGCGATTGACGATGCTTGGACTCAGCAGCGTGTGCCAATCTTCGTCCATCATGTTGAAAAATTCAGCGCGCTGTACGGCATCCCCGAACTGCGTATTACCCACGGAGTAGTTGGCGTTCAGGAAGTTGGGAGAATCCTCGATGAGATCTTCAAACGGCCCGAAGGGCACGTTGGCAAAGACGCTTCCATCCGCTTTGAGCAATTGCAGGGAAACCGCCGTCATCTTGGCCGGAATCGTTGTGGTGCCGCCCAACTGCGGCGGGTTCCCGATCATAACGAAAGGAGAAACGGTAGTGAACCCGTCACTTTGAAAGGGGTCAATGGATGGGGCCGGAGAGGCAAACGCACCGGTAAAGGTCGGTACCGTATCCAACCCGATGATATTGGGGCCTGCCTTACCGCCGCGCTTGTTGGCGGCACTGTTATGCGAGCCACCGCCGTTGCCGGCAGAGTTCGCGTCGGTGACGAAGAGTCCGCGGGTGCTGGTTGCACCCTTAGGGAGTACCAGCCGGATCGAAGAACTCGGCGTCTGCACCGAGTTGATGTTGATATTCGGCATCTTGACGTATCCCGGCTTAAACACTTTTAGCTGAGGGGGCGGGTTCTGGGCGAAGCTCGTTGAGGCAGCGCAAACTACCAACAGCATCGCAATAAAGAACAACTTCAATCGTTCTGGGAGTTTCATGAAAGGCCTCCTGAGGGCGTCATTGGGATAGGGAAGCAAGAGTAATGTACACCGATGCAGGGCGGCGTCAAGGACTTTAGAAGAGCCTTGAGGACGAAAAACAGTTAAGAGCGGCGAAGGCGGCGAGCGAAAGCTTGGGCGAGGAGAGAAGGGGAATGGGAATTTTACAAAGAGGAGGCAGAGTGTGCGCAGAGGCCACAGAGAAAAAAGGAAACGGGGAGCGAGAGTTTACAGCCGGCAGCTAAGAGCGGCAGGAACGCGGGCCGTACTACTTCCTAGTCTTCCTAACGATATGCAGCTTTACTTCTTTACCGTTGATGTCGAGAACGTACGCGTGTTTCCCCTCGATGGCGATTTTGGTTACCTCATTTACCGGAATATCGCGTGCGTGGCTGTCGCTGTGCGGGCCCGGTTTGTAGGTATAGTCAGCAAAATAAACCATATCCTCGGTCTCAATCGTAAAGTGGATGATGTTTTTTTCGCCAAACAGTTTCCAGGAAACATCGGTTTCCGAAGCAGCTTCTATCTTCGCTGGTTTCCAATCGCGCGTCTTCGCCAGAGACGAAGTCGCGACCAACAACATCAGCATCAGAAGACTGAGCTTCTTCATTGGGGCTCCTCTGCGGAGTATATGCCATTCCTATCCCTACCCGCCCAGGCTTGCAAGAACAAATCGCGAGGGTCGGCCACACGGTGCCCATGGGCTGCAGCCCGCCGAGGTGGTATAGAATCACGAGACATGAAGCGGAGAGCGAAAAAGCCCAGGATAAGAGCACGCCACTATTTCCTCACGGATACTTGGGACTGCGTCATGATGCCTGGGGAATAAGCGAAAAGATGGACCTGTACATTGATATCGAATTACGGGATGGGCTATTGGTAGCCACCGCCAGAGGTAATTTGACATTCGACGAGACTTTGCGGCTCTTCAAACAAGTGTTTGATACAGCGAAACAGAACCAAGTTAGCAAAATTCTGGTGAATGGTCTCTCGGTGGAGGGAGAGCTCTCCACGCTTGAGAGGTATAATCTCGGAATAGAATTAATGGCATACCTAAAGCAGCGCCAGCTAAACCCCAGGCTGGCGGTTGTCGGTAAACCACCCGCGGTAGACGGATTCGGCGTGCGCGTCGGCCAAAATCGAGGGCTAACCACCGAGGTGTTTTCGAGCCAGCAAGAGGCGTTGCATTGGCTTAATAAGTGGCCAAGTTAAACCATTGCTCACCATCCATTGGATCACGCGAGGTGTTCACGCATTCCTCCCACGGAGTCAGACTGAATCATTGCCGGGATGCCGGCAGCTTCGAGGGCGCCCTTGGCCAAGTCCGCCTCAGGGTGGCTAGCGTACGATTGGACGACGACCAGATTAGGGTGCTGCATAGTTAAAGTATATGCCCGGATGAGCGGGAGCGCTTGCTTAGCCGTGCTCTCCGCCGGACATTCCGCTGGACGGATTTTCGATTTATACTCTGTTCCATGCCGAATCCCAATCCACTCGCCGGCATCGTTCCGCAGGTCGTCCATCCGGTAAACGACGGCGAAACCACCATCAGCGAATACGTTGAGAAGATCGAGGGCGAAGTCGCACTCGATACTTACGTCAAGGCGCAGATCTCTGCGCCCGAGGTCGTGAAGCGGCTCACGGAATTGGAGAACTGCGTATGGCGCCTGGCCAGTGCCGTTCTGGCTTTAAGCGATATCGATAAGCATCCGGAATTGCGTGCTGCTGCCGAGGAAGCAAAAGTGGTCCTCAAGGATCGGCTTGAGGTCGATGAAAGGAAGCATCGCTTCCAGAGCGAATTGGGAGCGTTCAAGGACGAATTGCGAATCATCAAGGACTAACACCTGCCAACAGTCAACAGTTAACAGTTAAAAGCAACAAAGGAAAGATGCGCCCTTGCAGAAACTTAGTCACGAGGATGGGACACTCGGCTGAGCGATCTCCTACAGAATGCCTTGTTTCTTCAACTCTTTCACAATCAGTTTAACAATCCCGTCGATTGCTCTCTGTGCGGACTTCGGATTGAAGGAATCGCTCGTGCCGGTCCAGATGAGCTCTTCGTTTGGCGGGGTCGCAGAATAGAAATTGGTTTCTACGCGAACAGACGTGTCTTCACGCAAGTAGCCGGGAGAATAGACTTGTTGGTAGACCGTGCCGTAATACCCGTAGAACGAGCGGTAGTAGGCATAGGGAACTGCATAGCTATAGCCGGGAATGTTGGTAATCGTTTTGTCGACTTTGACGAGCCGCGAAACGAGGACGGTATCGATTTTGAAGTCGCGGATCTGGCCTTCCAAATAGTCACGGTCGAGTTCGCCGGAGTGCGGTCTGAAAAAAATGGTGTTACCGGGAATCGGCTCAAGGCCGTCACCTTTAATGGCGGCAGAAAGATCGTCTTCGAAATCGGCACGAATTTCTGGATTCCCGCTCATGCCGATTACGAGAACACGACGAGGCTTCGCCCCAGAATAGGTGGGATTTTTCCAGCTCACTATGAGTTTCGCGGCCGCGGCATGTGCAACCGGCAAAATAGCCAGAGCGCAAAACGTCAGTACCCAGATCGATGCGCTGGCGCGACTGGCGCGATACCTTAGCATTTATTATTCTCCGATTCGTTGGCCACGGTGCAGTAGGGCGAAAGATGGCCCAGGATGAAGCCTGCACAACAGCATAAGATGTGCCTGGTGAATTGGAAACTGTTAGAACTAACAGGGTTCACCGCAAATCCGATAGCGCCCGATTAGCGTAGTAGTTGGAAGCTCGCCTTCTGTGTCCGGTAACGACAGATACGTTGGCGGTGCTTTATGCTTTAGAGGTGCGCGATTGCAAGGACAAGTTTTGACAATCCTGCGAAGCGAAGTCGTTGGCATTATGTCTGGAACGATTTTTGTGTTCATCGGACTGGTGGCCTGTGCGGCTGCGTGTGCTTTTGCGGCGGTCCACCGTCAGAGCGGAGTGCGCCTCTTTGCATGGCTGGGGATATGGAGTGCGATGTACGGGGTGCTGCTCCTGGCTGATGCGCCGAGCATGGTGGCGGCACTGCCACACCAGGTGCGGAGCGGTGTGCCTTTCCTGACGATGGCAATCGACTATTTGTTTTTGGTTGTTGTTTCGCTTGCATGGCTGGAATTAAGCGCCGGAAAAATGCGGTTGTTTCTGAAGACAGTCATCGGATTGGGTCTGGCCTTCGGGATCGCGGGAATCGGATTTTTCGTGGTTACAGGGTCCGTCGAAAAGTTGCTCCCTTACGTCCATTTCATCGCTGCCGTAGCCCTCATCATTTTTGTAGTCATCCTTGCGGCGCCCGGACTCTCGCGCAAGTACCTGATTCTTCCGAATCGCGCCGTCATGGTTGTTGGCACGCTTGTTTTTGCCACGGATGCGCTGTATTTCAACCTTGCGCGGCTTTTTCACTACCCGGCGTACCGGATAACAGGCTCGCTGGGGCTTGCCGCTCTGCTCTTCTCCTTTGGGTATGTAGGCGTGCAAATGGCATTGGCGGGAGAACGGCGTTTGCACTCGATTGAGAGCGAGCTCGTGATTGCGCAGGAGATTCAAGCCTCGATTCTTCCTGGCAAAAATCCTGAGGTGAAAAACCTTTTGGTCGCCGCGGTTTATCGTCCGATGACGGCGGTTGCTGGCGATTTCTATGACTTCATTGTTGTCGATGAGAACCAGACTGGATTTCTGGTGGCAGACGTCACGGGACATGGAGTGCCGGCCGCGCTGATCGCGTCGATGATCAAGGTGGCGATTCAATCGCTTGCGCCGTACGCCCACGATCCGCGAGAGGTGATGAGTGGGCTGAACCGCATACTGTTCGCACAACTGCGGGTGCAGCTCGTCTCGGCAGCGTATCTTTGGATCGATATGGAGAAGCGCAGAGCGCTTTATTCGGCGGCCGGGCATCCGCCACTGCAGCGTTGGCGCGGAGGCGAGCTGGAGCGCATCGAAAGCAACGGGCTGCTGCTGGGAGTGCTACCGGATGCCGAGTATCCCGTCTGCGAGATGGACATCCAGGCGGGTGACCGATTCCTGCTTTATACCGACGGCATGAGTGAGCCGGAGAATGGCGGCGGGGAAGCGTTCGGGGAACACAGGCTCGAGCAAGTCGTTCGCGACAACCGGCTACGGGCACCCTCTGAGTTTTTGGAGCAATTACTCGCTGAGATTCACAAGTGGCAACCTGCATCGACCGAGCAGAAGGACGACATCACGCTAGTGGCCATCGATGTTTTGTCCTGACGAGTCCGATTTCCACCAAAATTGTCGGCGATCCTCCATCGAATGTGTGGGTTAAGCGTTCACCTTTTGTTCATTCCTTCTCCAGATTGCGTGCATTGGCAGGAAAACAGGAGTGTGCGAAAAATGGTTCACGATGCAGGGCGTTCAACGCCACCGGCAACGGGCGTTAGCAGCCGAGCAAACTCGAAGAAGGAAGGGACAATCGCCATGAATTATTTCAAAGTTTTGCTACCGAAAACGCTGTGGATGGGGACCATCGGGGTTGCGGCGATGCTGCTGGGGTGGACGCCCTCTTGCAAAGCGCAGGAAGTCAGCCCGGCAATTTTCACTGACACGGGCGTCGAAGACGTTTACCCAACAGCGAAGCCGGTTGCGAAGAAGCCCGCGAAAGTGCAAGTCGTGGCGCACGCCAATCAGGGCGCGGCCAGCAAGGACGCGGACACTCGTAAGCAGAATGCGCACCGCGTGGCTCGTAAGACGAACGTGGCATCCGCGCCAGTGGTCTGAAGACCAAGCGAGAGGACTTGAGCGCTGGCAAGTCCTCTCGGAGCCCCGCGCCCGCCTGCTACCTCTCGGGGATAGCGTCCCAATAATTTACCGTTTCCTTGCCTGACCCCAACCTAATCCCTACACACAGCATCCCCTGCGCTACCCGCCCGTAAATGAGGGAGTTGCCCAATGTCCAGTTACCCGTGCGGGAGTTTGAGATATTGCTTTTCCCGGTACTTCTTTTCTGCCTATCTGCTACCCATGAGACTCTTCAAACGGGCGTATGCCTGACGATACTCGAGCTCGGCCCGAAACATGTCTGCTTCCATTTTTGCCCGCGCCGATGCGACTTCCGGATCGTCTGATTTGTAGCGCGCCTCAATCACTTGAGTGGCGGACACCATCCTGCGCGCCAGTTGACTGAGTTTGCGCGAGCGTTCCAGTTCGAGATAGCTGCTCTTGACGCCCTGCGCCACTTTAGCCTTGGTCAATTGCACTGCGAGGTCGGCCGCTTCGGATTGCGCCTTAACCTCTTTCACTGCATGCTCACGCTTGCCAAAATCAAAGAGGGTCCACGTACCCAAGACGCCGATGTAGGAAAAATCTTTGGGCAAAACTGCATTGCTCATTAGGTTCTGATTGGCGTAACCACCTATGACGGCGACAGTCGGAAAGTAGGCCATTTTTGACAGTTTTAAACCGGAGTGCGCCTTGACGGCGGTTTGTTCCGCCTCTACAACCTCGGGATTCGCCGCCTCCGCTCTGGCAGCAACTTCAGTAAGCGACAAGTCTTCAACTAGAGGTTCGGGCGGGACTAGCTCAAGTTTTGTTCCCTCGGGCAGGCCGACCATTTCGAGGAGCGACGAGGTCAGCTCCTGCACCTTACTGGCCGGGAGCGCAATAGCCTTTTCGGCAGCGATCATGTCCGCTTCTTGCTCAGCGGAGATCCTCGGCGATCCCGAATTGCTCGCGGTTAGCCACTTGGCTTGAATCTTTTTTGCTTCCGTTTTCGCGGTTATCAGTTCCCGTTCGGCGACGAGCAAATCGAAGTAATTTTTCTCCACCCTGTTCGTCGCTTCTGCCACAGGCATTCCTGCCTTCGATTTGGCGATGTTTTCATCCGCGCGCGCGATTTTGACGAGTTGATAGATCGCGAAAAGTGGTGTGATAGGTTGAGTCGCGTTCGCGTCAAAGACGGTTTGATTTTTTGCAATTATGTTTACGGGAACACTCAACGTCCCACCGGCGATTGGACGTCGAAGCGTTAGCACCTGGCCCGTTTGCTTATTGAGGTGATCGTTGAGAAAGGTTGTGCCGATACTCGGAAAGTACTGCGACTGGACGCCCAGCCGGTGCTGCTTCGCGATCTCCACTTGCAGTTGCCCGAGACGCACGAGTGGATTGCTTGTCCCCGTCGCCATCTGCTGCGCCTCATTCAGCGTGAGGCGCCGTGCGCCTGTTGGAGCATCACCCGAGTTCGGCGTAACGGCTGATCCGCCGCTGTTGCTCACCCCGCCAAAATCGCTGACAGGGGTCACTGCACTGTACGCTTTGACGCCGGGAACCTGCGGCAATGCAACTCTATGCGGCAATTGAGTCGGGACCGGAAACGACAGCTCTGGTTTCGGCGCGGTTACAGGCGGATCTTGCGCAGCAACAATTCCGCTCAACAGAAGGCACACTGCCAAGGCAACGGCGATTCGTCTCTGTACCACCGACAGTTTGTCTAAATATCTGCCAGATTCAATCATGAAGATTCTCCTCACCCGCTGATTTGCCGACAATAGAATTAACCTGCCAGCTCTTCGCCCTTTGCATATAGTGCAGATAGCAGGAAGCTAAAAGTGTCAAAAGTGACAGTCCCGAGGGAAAACGATCGAGGATAAATTGAAGGACTACTGAGGACTCGGACTATTCCATGGATAGGGTTTCCTCTTCTACGAGCGATGGATGAACGGCCTGTGTTATCGCATCAGAACGTAGAAATGCTCACAGCGAAAGCGATCGTGAGGCTCTCCGTGAAAGCCATACAATTGGCATAATTAACAGCGCGAGGAACTCAGCTGACGCCCCGGTGCCTAATAAACGCGGCAACCATGGAAGTGGCCCGGCTTAAGAGGAAGCGCACGACTCAGCGCTGAGGCATTCAGGGTTTGGATGCGAGTGAGTCTCTTAGGGCGAAGAAGGCGGGTTTGGGGTTGAGCTGGGCGTCGAAGGGAAGAGGGCGCTGGGGGAGGCCGTCTTTGCGGGGGCGGAAATTTTGGAGCCAGGAGTCGCGGTCGGAGAGGCACCAGGTCAGGACGGCTTTTACGGAATTGTGGCGGAGAATATTTTCAAGATAGCTGCGATAGAGTTCGGCGACTTGGCGGTCGCGTTCCGGAATGTCGGCGGGCATCAAGGAATCGTCGACGTCGAGTTCAGTGACGAAAACTTGCAGGTTGAGCTTTTCAATCTCCAATAAGAATTTGTTGAGGCCGCTCCATGTGGGTGTGCCTTCGTTGGTGCGCAGATGGGATTGCACGCCGAGGGCCTGGATGGGGACGCCTTTTTTGATGAGACGTTGCAGCATGGCCAGGACGGCTTCGCGTTTGGCTTGCTGAGTGGTGGTGTCGGTTTCGATGTCGTAGTCGTTGTAAGTGAGGACGGCGGATGGGTCGGCTTTGGCGGCGGTGCGGAAGGCGAGCTCGACGTAATCTTCACCGATATTTTGCAGCCAGAGGGAGTTGACCATGCCGTTGGGATTGTGGTGCGACGGGTTGATGGCTTCGTTGACGACATCCCAGGAATGGATTCGGCCTTTGTAGCGGCCGACTACGGTTTGGATGTGCGTGGTTAGGAGGGAGACGGCGTTTTGTTGGGTGATGGCGGCGTCGAGCCAGGGTGGATTGTGTTCGTGCCAGCAGAGATTGTGACCGCGGGCGGGGATGTGATGGGATTCGGCGAAGTCCATGAAGAAATCGGCTTGGGTGAAGTCGAAGCGATCTTGCTCGGGATGCGTGGCGCGCCATTTCATTTGGTTTTCGGCGACCAGGATCGAGCATTGGTCGAGGAGGAGAGGGGTGAAGTCGGGCCGTTTGAGTTGCGAGTCGGAGACGGCAGTGCCGAAGTAGAGACCTTTGGAGTGAGCGAGTTCGCGCAGCTTTGCTGTCTCAGCGAATTTCACGGCTATCGGAAAAGTAGAGGCCGCGAGCGAAGCAAGGGACAGTTGGACGAAATCGCGACGATGCATGGATGATCAGTGTGTATTGAACTTGACGGGGATTTTAACACAGAGGGCACAGAGGACACGGTGAAGACGAGAAAAAGAGGGGAGAAAGAAGAGATTAGAAGATTTACCGCAGAAGGTAGCGGAGACGCAGAGGACGCAGAGAAGAAAAAGCAGATTCCTCGCTTCGCTCGGAATGACAGTAATCTGTTTTGGAGCAACGGTATTTTGATGATGACGACGATAGGCGCTTAGCAGCAGCCGGCTCAGCGGCAGGCACTACGCTCCATGCGCTAGGCGCGGGCGGCGGAGGATTGTTCCAAGACGCGGCGGTAGTAGGCTTCGTAGGCAGGGATGACGTCGTTGGCGCAGAATTTTTTCTTGGCGTGGAGGCGGGCGATTTTGCCCATTTCGCGGCCGCGGTCGGCGCGGGAGAGAATTTCGATGGCGTAGGCGGCGGCGGATTTGACGTCGCCGGGTTCGACGAGATAGCCGTCGACGCCGTGCTCGACGACTTCGGGGACGCCGCCGACGTTTGTGGCGATGACCGGGACTTCACAGGCCATGGCTTCGAGAGCGGCGAGGCCAAAGGATTCCAGTTGCGACGGCATCAGGAAAAGATCGGCGACGGAGAGTTTTTCGTAGACACCGTTTTGCTTCCCCGTGAAGATGACATCTTTTTGCAGGCGTTTTTTACGGACGAGGTATTCCGCGGCGCCACGGTCTGGGCCGTCGCCGATCAGGACTAGTTTGGCGGGCATTTTGGCGCGGACCAAGGCGAAGATTTCGACGACGTCGGTGAGGCGTTTTACCGGGCGAAAATTGGAGAGGTGCATGAGAATAGGTTCGCCGTTGGGCGCCCACTGTTCGCGGAGAGCAGGCTGTGGGGTACGCGTGTAGAGATCGCAATTCACAAAGTTGGGGATGACCTCGATGGGGCGCTTGATGTCGAAATCTTTGATAGTTTGATTCAGAAGATATTGGGAGATTGCGGTGACACCGTCGCTTTGCTCGATGGAGAATTTTGTGATGGGGAGATAGCTACGATTGCTGCCCACGAGAGTGATATCTGTGCCGTGAAGCGTGGTGATGAATGGCAGACGACGCGGGGCGGCCATGGAACGCGCAAGCATGGCGCTGACAGAGTGGGGGATAGCGTAATGGACGTGGAGGAGATCGAGGGATTCGGACTCAAAAACTTCGAGCATCTTGGTGGCGAGAGCGAGCGTGTAAGGCGGGTGATCGAAAAGCGGGTAGCTGGCGACTTCGACCTCGTGAAAATGGATGTGCGGGTCGTTGGGATTCATGCGGATCGGCGGAGCGTAGCTGATGAAATGAATGTCGTGACCGCGGGCCGCGAGTTCCTGGCCGAGTTCGGTGGCGACGACGCCCGAGCCGCCGTAGGTGGGGTAGCAGGTGATGCCAATCTTCATGAATGAGGATCTCCGTGGTCCTCAGTTGTGAATCGCGGGCAGATAGGGCAGCATTCTACCGGCAAAACGCTTCATTGCGTGGGCTTAGAGATCATTAATCCACATCAGATGAACGGTTGCTAGATTTGGCTGCAATGGCACTCCATTAGACGCGGGAGGGGGCAAAACCGTGACACGACTTGCTGGCAAGGTGGCCCTGATTACCGGCGGCGGAACGGGGATTGGGAGGGCGATTGCGTTGGCGTTTGCGCGAGAAGGGGCGAAGGTGGCTGTGGCAGGACGGCGTAAAGAGAAACTGGAGGAGACGCTGCGCGAACTGGAAAAGCAGGGGAACGTCGGGTTGGCTATTGTTTGTGATGTGGCTAAAGCGAAGGATGCCGAGCGTGGTGCGAGGGAGACTGCAAAGGCGTTTGGCAAGATGAATGTGCTTGTGAATAACGCCGGAGTTCTGCATGCGGCGACGATCGAAGGGACTAGTGAAGAGCAGTGGGACAAGTTGATGACGATCAATTTGAAAGGGCCGTTTTTGATGTGTAAGGCGGCGTTGCCGGAATTTCGCAAGGCGGGTGGTGGGGCGATTGTAAACGTCGGCTCGGTTCTGGGCTTGGTGGCGATGAAAGATCGCGCGGCGTACTGTGCGTCAAAGGGCGGCGTGACCTTGTTGACGAAAGCGATGGCGCTGGATCACGCTCATGAAAATGTGCGGTCGAACTGCATTTGTCCTTCGATCGTGGAGACCGAGCTTGTGCAGGGACTTTTCGCGGCCTCGGCAGAAGGAAGGGCTTTGCGCAAAGCGAGGATTGGGCAGATTCCGCTGGGGCGCATGGGGCGTCCCGAAGACGTGGCCGAAATGGCGGTGTTTTTGGCGTCAGAGGAATCGAGCTGGCTGACCGGGGCGGCGATTCCGCTGGATGGCGGGCTTTCGGCGTATTGAGAGGAGCTCGAGGATTCGATGAAGTCAGCAGAATTGTTTAATGATTTGAAGAAATACGAAGCGGCGCTGCGCCGCAGGACGAACGAGGCCGGGGCGACCTCGCTGCTGGGCCTCTCGTTGGAGAGTTTGGAAAGGGGGCACGTGGTTTTCACGATGAAGATAAAGCCGCGGCACAAGCAGCTTCACGGCGTGGTGCACGGAGGAGTTCTGGCTACCGTGGCGGACACTGTCGCGGCGATCGCGGCCTATACGACCGTTCCGAAGGGCACCGAGATCGCCACCGTGGAACTGAAGATAAATTTTCTGGAGCCGGTGCCGGGCGGGCGAATCAAGGCCGAAGGGCGCGTCTTAAGAACTGGCCGGAACTTTGTCGTAACGGAATGCGAGATTTACAAAGAGGACGGCGCAATGGCTGCCAAGGCGCTGCTTACTTTTGGAGCGGCTCGCGGGCATTCGATTGCGCCGAAGTGAGACTCGCGAGTGAGCCAAAACCGTTCAACAATTGAAAGTTAAAGGCCGAAGTGGGAGAGATGAAGGCAGTCGAAGGGACTACTCGTCCCCGCCGGCTGCGGCTTCTTCTCCATCTTTGTGAACATACTTGATGACGCGCTTGAAAATGAGCAAATTGGGGTTGCCCTGACGGGTGAGCTTGATGCAATCGCGGTCGTACCACTCGACCGTGCCGCGAAGCGACTCGCCAGTGTCGAGAACCACGACCATCGGGGTATGGCTTTGCATCTGCTTGACCCAATAGAAGTTCTCGGCGTGGGTCGTTTCCGGGGGCGCCGGCTTCTTGCTGGGAGCGGGCCCATTGTGTGAGATTCTCTGCGGAGGCTGCTCTTTCACGTCCGGAAATCCCGGGCGAAACATCCTGCGGTTCACCATGACTTCTCCTCGCGGCTAACGGTGGGGTGAGTTCATTGGGTGAGATGCATGCCTGAGGCGCTGGGTTACAGTCGGAGTTGGAAAAGTTTGGGACGAAAAAAGAGGGCTAAATCGGGGAGTTAAAGGTTGAAGAGGTTAAGATTCTGGTGCGAGTGAGGCCGCGAGAGCGTCCAGGCCGAGCTGGCGATTCAGGTTACGGCGCGCGCCGGAATGGAGTTCGTCGAAACCCGCGATGGCGCGCATAACCCACCGCGAATCAACTGACTTGGCGAGGGCAGCGAGCTCTTTTGCCAACGGGAGATTTCGCAAGGCTGGTTGTTTCACTCCGGAAGTGAGCTCCAGGAGATCTGTGAGCAGCCCGTAGAAAACACCGAGTTGATCTTCGAAGCTCGACTCGCGGTCTTTGGCGAAAGCAGCCGTGCCGGCGAAAAGCTGAACGAAGCCCTGGCCTTGCGCGGCGCGTTCGAGAATTCGGAGTGCGTTGCGGCGGCGCTCGGTGGTTTCCGCAACATTCATTTCAATGGCCAGGCCGGGGCTGCCTTCGGCGAGTTGTGCGGCGAGTTTCAGTTCAGGCGCCTTGCGATCGGTTTTTTCTTTGAGAATGTTTTCGACGTCGGGCTGGGAGAGCGGCGCGAAATGAAATTGCAGACATCGGGAGACGATGGTTGGGAGCAGCGTATACGGTGAGGGTGCAGTCAGGATAAGCGTGGCGGAGCCGGGTGGCTCTTCGAGGATTTTCAGGAATACGTTGGCGACGTTCCAATGCATAGTTTCCGCGCCATCAAGAATGAAGACCCGGCGACGTCCCATAGGCTGGAAGTACGCGGCGCGCTGCACCGCGCGGAGCTGACCGATGCGCAACATGGGCCGCGCTACCGGACTTTTCAAACGAACAGGATCGGGTACGAGGGCCCAGACGTCCGGATGCGTTTGGAGGATCAAGGGGACGCGTTCGACGGTGGCGGCGTCGGCGCTTTCCCCGCGTTCGGCGAGGCCTTGTTCGATTAACTTTTCAGGGTCGGCGAGTAACGCGATGCGCTTGCAAGTTTCACATTCGCCGCAGAAGTCGTCTTTCAGTCGTTCACAATTGGCGGCTTGTGCAAACATCCGCGCCAGCGTGTACTTGCCGAGGCCGCGAGGGCCGCTGAAGAGCAGGGCGTGAGGCACACGCTCGCTGCGCAGAGCGCCGCGGAGAGCGGCGACGATTCGTTCATTGCCGAGGAATTCGGAGAAGCCCATGAGTCAGCGGCCTTCCTTCGCGAGGGGCGGTGAGATAACTTGCAAGACGGCAGCGACAATTTCCGTGGCGATATGCTTTTGAGGGCGCATGGCGCCGCGTGTTTCGTCGAAACATGGGATCGTCGCCCAGTTTGGTCTGCGCGAGAGTTCATCGTACATTGCCGCGGCATCTTCCAGGTGGCGAAGGCTGGCTTCCAGAATATCTTGTTTGTTCTTGGTGTAGCTGCGGGCGGATTTGCGCGCCACGAGTTCTTGCGCCTGGCGAGGCGGGACTCGGAGGTAGAGCACCAGCGCTTCGCGAGGCAGATTATAAATGTTGTATTCCAAATGCTCGATCCAGGAAATGAAGCCTTGGCGGTCTGCGGCAGGGACGAGGGCAGTCTGATGGGCGAGATTCGAGCCGATGTAGCGGTCGGCGAGGACGATTTTGCCCTGGTTCAGGGCGGTTTCGAGGCGGAATTTGGCTTCGAAGCGATCGCCCGCGTATAGCAAGGCGCTGAAGTGGGGGTCGACTGATTCGAGCGCGCCAAAATCGCCGTTGAGGAATTGGCCGACCATTTTGCCGAACCAGGAATCGTATTGGGGGAAACCTGTGGAATAGACGGCATGGCGATTGGCGACCAGGGCTTTTTCGAGCAAGTCGACCTGTGTGCGCTTGCCGCTGCCGTCGATGCCCTCGATGGCTATGAGTTTTCCCGGTGGCGTCATGTGCGAAGGCCAGTCTAACCGCAGACTCTCAACGCTGCAACGCTGTGCATGCTACGATTTAAATTTGAACATGGCGATGACATCGATTCGAGAAAACCTGCAGCGAGTGCAAGAACGTATTTCTGCTGCCGCGCAGCGAGCTGGACGGCGAGCTGGAGAAATCACTCTCATTGGAGTTTCAAAGACTCATCCTGCCGACGCGATTCGAGAGGCTTATGCGGCGGGGTTGCGGCACTTTGGAGAAAACCGCGTACAGGAGTTGGAAGGGAAACAGGGCGGTTTGCAAGACTTGAATGCTACTTGGCATCTGATCGGGCATTTGCAGAGTAATAAGGCGGCGAGGGCGGCCAAGCTCTTCCATGCGATTGATTCCGTGGATGATTCTGCACTGGCGCAGCGATTGGACCGGGCAAGGAGCGAATCAGGTGTAACCGAAAGGATACGCGTGCTCATCGAAGTACACATCGCGGAGGAAGAAACGAAAACCGGCGCTGACGTGAGAGATCTTCCAGCGCTAGCGGAAAAAATAGCCGCGTTGCCTATGTTAGAGCTTACTGGGCTAATGTGCATTCCGCCCTTTGCTGAAGATTCAGAGGAGGCCAGACTGCATTTTAGGCGACTGAGAGAATTGCGTGACGAGTTGACAAAGCGGCTTGGCTCTTCGCTGCCAGTGCTGTCTATGGGAATGTCGCACGACTTTGAGGTGGCGATTGAAGAAGGGGCGACGGAAGTGCGCGTTGGGACGGCGTTATTTGGAACGCGTGATGTGGCGAAGGTTGGTCAATGAATTTCGCGGGAGACAGGGATGAAGCTTTTTAGTCCATTGCGCATACGAGAGATCGAGTTGAAAAACCGGATTGTGGTTTCGCCGATGTGCGAGTACTCCGCGAAGGACGGCCATCCGCAGGCGTGGCACCTCGTACATCTGGGCAGCAGGGCGATTGGAGGCGCGGGGCTGGTATTTACCGAGGCGAGCGCCGTGGAAAAGCGTGGAAGAATTTCGTCGGCGGACACCGGAATTTACGAAGATGCGCACATCAAATCATGGCAGCCGATTGCGGAATTTATTCGGTCGCACGGCGCGGTGCCGGGAATGCAGATCGCGCACGCGGGGAGAAAGGCAAGCACTGCGCCACCTTGGACTGGAGGCAAGCCCGTCTCTGTGCAAGATGGCGGTTGGGAGCCGGTTGGGCCGAGCGCGCTGGCGTTTGACGCAGGCTATACGCTGCCACATGAGTTGTCCAAGGGCGAGATTGAAGGAATTGTCGCGGCGTTCAAGAAGGCTGCGGAACGCGCGTTGGCCGCTGGCTTTGAAGTTATCGAAATTCATGCCGCGCATGGATACTTGCTGCACCAATTTTTGTCGCCGCTATCCAATATGCGGACGGACGAGTACGGCGGCAAATTTGAAAACCGAGTTCATATTGTGAAACAGGTCGTTGGCGCGGTAAGGGAAGTTTGGCCGCAGAGGTTACCTCTATTCGTGCGCGTGTCAGCGACGGATTGGAAAGAAGGCGGTTGGGATTTGCCGCAGACGATCGAACTGGCGCAACATTTGAAGCCGCTAGGCGTCGATTTGATGGATGTTTCGAGCGGGGGCACAGTGCCCGGAGTGAAAATTCCTTTGGGGCCGGGATATCAGACTGGATTCGCGGAAGCGATTCGCAAGGAAGCTGGTATTGCCACTGGCGCCGTGGGGATGATTAGCGAGGCAGTGCAGGCGGAGACGATCCTGGCGACCGAGCAAGCGGACCTCGTGTTTCTCGCACGTGAACTGCTGCGCGATCCGTATTGGCCACGGAGAGCCGCAAAGGCTCTGGATGTGAAGATCAAGGCACCCGTGCAGTATGAGCGGGCTTGGTGAGCGCGATGTTTGCGGAAATCGAGGAGAACTTTGCGGCAGGTACTGTTTCGTTTGCCGTTCGCGTGCAGCCGCGGGCGAGCAAGGACGAAATCGCTGGGGTCATGGAGGGCGCTCTGAGAATCCGTCTGCAAGCGCCAGCGGTGGAAAACCGGGCGAACGAGGCGCTGGTCGAATTCCTCGCGCATCTTTTGAAAACGCCCAAGTCGGCTGTTAGAATTCTTGGCGGTGAACGCAGCCGAACAAAACGCATCGAAATTCGCGGCGTAACGAAACAGCAAGTGCTGGGGCTTCTGGCGTACGAGGCGTGACGCAACGTTTGTCGGAGCGAGCATTCTTGAGTGGCAAGAACAACTTCTCAACATGAGCGCAGATATCAACGGAATACAGAGCGACCTGCGAGCCGCGAAACTGGATGGCTGGCTCTTTTACGATTTTCGCGGACGCGATCCCATTGCGCAGGGCATTTTGCAACTTCCTCCGGGGATGCGCACGCGCCGTTGGTATTACTTTATTCCTGCGAAAGGTACGCCACGCAAGTTGGTGCACAAGATCGAAACGGAATCGCTTGCGGCGTTGCCAGGCGAGACATTCTTTTACGCGGGGCAAGAAGAACTAAGGAAGAACCTTCGCAAACTTCTGGGGCGCGCGAAGAATGTCGCGATGCAGTATTCACCGAAGAACGCCATCCCTTACGTGGCGATGGTGGACGCGGGAACGATTGAGCTTGTTCGAAGCACTGGAGTGAAGGTCTTGAGCTCCGCTGACTTGGTGCAGAAATATGAAGCGTGCTGGAGCCCGGCGCAGCTTGAATCACACCTGGCAGCGGGTGCGGTGATTGACCGGGTGGTGCGAGAAGCGTTTCAACTTGCCGCAAAAAACGTTCGCGAAAAGAAGACGTTTACGGAATACGATTTGAAACTCTGGATTCTGAAGGAATTTGAAGCAGCCGGGATTACTCTGGAACAGGGGCCGGATGTAGCTGTCGGCCCGCACGCGAGCGATCCGCACTACGGTCCTACACTGGAATCGGCGTCGCCCATTCGCGAAGGAGATTTGCTGTTGCTGGACGTCTGGGGAAAAACGAAAGCGGCAGGAAGCGTCTACTACGACATAACCTGGGTCGGGTATCTGGGGGCGAGAGTTCCCGAGAAAATGGCTAAGGTTTTTGGAATTGTGCGAGAGGCTAGGGACAAAGCGGTCGAACTGATTCAATCGAGTGTCACAGCGGGGAAACCGTTGCAGGGATGGCAAGTGGACAAAGCCGCGCGCAAAGTGATTGAAAAGGCCGGTTACGGCAAATATTTCTTCCATCGCACGGGCCACAACATCGGACAAACGGTACACGGCAACGGCGTCAATATGGACGGACTCGAAACGCACGACGTCCGGCACTTGATTCCGAAGACCTGCAATTCGATCGAGCCGGGAATCTATCTGCCGGAGTTCGGCATCCGAAGCGAAGTGAATGTGTACGTCGGCGAAAAAGAAGCACGGATAACCGGCGCGGTCCAGAAAGAAATTTTGGCGTTGCTGGCCTAGCCGGAGCAGGCCTCTCCAAACGAGAAAATAGGAAGAAAAATGTCAGAAGAAGCAACGACGGGCACAACAACGGGCCTAGCGGCGGGCACCGAAGCAGCCACGGCGGACGTCGCAACAACTCCTGCGCATCAGCAGGGGAACGAAATTTTGGCCATTGCCATTGGACTGGCGGGATGGTTCGTTCCGGGGCTGGGTCATGCGTTGCAAAAAATGTGGGGCCGGGCGCTCGCGTGCTTCCTGACGGTGGGCGCGCTGGTTTTTCTAGGCGTCGGAATGCGCGGCAATGTTTTTGGCTCGGAAGGTGGCGACGCCTTCGGAATGCTGGGCTATGTCGCCGATCTCGGCACGGGATCGTTTTATTTCGCGGCGAGAGCGCTCGAAACCCAGGGTTCGGATGTTGCTCACGCCGAAGGCGACTATGGGACGCGATTTCTTGCGGCGGCGGGCGTGCTGAACCTGCTGGCCGCGCTACACGCGTACGAAGCCGCCCGAGGTCGCAAGGCGTGATCGCCACGATCGCGTTAACTCTCAGCCATTTTCAAGCGATGACACTGTTCGCGCTGCTCATTTCCATTGCGTTTGGGTTTTTGAGCCGGCGCCGGACGAGCGACCGCATAAAATACATCATCTGGTCGCTATTTCTGTTCCTGCTGATTGGCGTGGGAATTGGCTGGGCGATGTATCCCTTCTCCCGATAATAGACCGCGCTAGTAGAATGAAACTCTTGCCCGCTCAATTGACAGAAATTTTGCGCGAATGCTATTGTGAATGAACTGGCCGAGGTAGCTCAGTGGTAGAGCAGCCGATTCGTAATCGGCAGGTCGCGAGTTCAACTCTCGCCCTCGGCTCCACTTCTTCTCTAACCTATTTGCTTTCAACTAGCTAGCGTTCCCGTTTCCCGCGTTCTTCAAGCAGAAACCGCAGCGGCGGTACTCAGCCAATGTTTCATCTTCTCGTGATCTACTACGCCGGCTTGCTGCATCACCAGGCGACTGCCGTTAAAAACCGCAAAGTTCGGGATGCCGCGAACATTGAAGCGTCCCGCGAGTGCGGGATCTTTCTCGGTATCCACTTTCAGCACCACTGCTTTGCCTGCCATCTCCGCCGCGGTGCGAGCCACTTCAGGAGCTGCCATGTGGCAGGGTCCACACCAGTCCGCCCAGAAATCGACTAGCACGGGAACGGGGACACTCTGGATGATTTCATCGAAGAGGGGTTCGTCGACCGCCAAGGGCTCGGAGAGCGGGGGCAATGGCGATTTACAGCTTCCGCAACGACCGGTACTGGCCAGATGTTTTGCAGGGATTCTGTTTTTCTGGCCGCAATGGCTGCAGGCACGAATTACAGGCAAGTAAGACCTCCATCACATGAATCGAGACTGCCTATTGGATGCTTGGGCGTATTCCGAAGTCTACAGCAGCAAATCGAGGATCCGAAAGGCGCTCTCTCATTACTTCGTTGCGGGATGCTTGCTTTCAGGAGTAATGATGGAAAAGCTGCACGCGAGTGCAAGACTTAGACCGCCTACAATCGCAGGCAAACGAGCTTCGATGCTCTCTTGCAATCCCTTGGTAATTGAAATGTCGCAAAACTGGATCACCACATGAACGTTGGCCCTTGCGGTGTTCCTCGCGATGAGAATCAACGACAGCAAATTTCCGAAGCCATGTGCAGGTCGCGAGTTCGATTCTCGCGTTCGGCTCCAATGCTTCTAAGTCCTGTTATTTCAATAACTTTGCTCGCCTAAATCACTGATTCACGCCGCTGGCGAGAATACCGCCGTCCACGATGAGCACAGAGCCTGTTGTGTAACTGGCGGCGTCGGAGGCAAGGTACACGGCGGCGCCCGCAAGCTCTTCGACCTTGCCGAAGCGCTTCATCGGTGTGCGCATGAGCCATTCGTTGCCCCGCGGCGTGCCGTCGAGCAGTTTTTCGTTCAGCGAGGTTCGGAAGACGCCCGGTGCAATCGCGTTCACGCAGATGCCGTGCGGGGCCCATTCGATAGCCAGCGATTGAGTTAGCGAAGCGACGGCGGCTTTGCTGGCGGAGTAGGCGGCTACCTGGAGCATGCCAAGGAACGAGCCGATGGATGCGATGTTGATAATCCTTCCGTAGCGGCGCTCTATCATGTGGGGCCCAAAAATCTGGCAGGCGCGCAGGATGCCGGTGAGATTTGTTTCGAGAATGTCGTTCCAGTCTTTTTCGGAGAAATCGATGGTGGGGGCCTTCTTCGTGCGTCCGGCGGAGTTTACGAGGATATCGACTTTGCCGAAGTCCTTTACAGCGGCGTCGAGCACTCCTTGCAGCGAGGCGCGGTCGGTGACGTCCGAAGTGGCTCGAACGGAGCGGCGGCCTAGAGCTTCGATTTCGCGGGCGGTGGCCTCGACTTGATCGAGGCGGCGAGATGTCGGCGCAACGTCGGCGCCAGCTTCGGCCATGCCGAGCGCGATCGCTCGGCCGATACCGGAAGTGCCGCCGATGACTACTGCTGATTTGCCTGTCAGATCGAGCTTGCTGTATCCCATGATTTATCTCTCCCAGCGAAGATTCCTGCTCCGATCATGGCGCGCGGCTGCTGCGCCATTTCCTTCGAACTACCAGTCGAACATCGTGCCATCCAACTTTCTATTTATGGGCAGGTACGCGCGTTCGTAAGGAAATTTTTCAGCGAGCTTCTCGTTGTATTCGACACCCAAACCGGGGGCGTCTCCCGGATGCAGGAAGCCCTCGCTGAAGGAATACGAGTGCGGAAAAACTTCGTCGGTTTCCTTCGTGTGGAGCATGTATTCTTGGATGCCAAAATTGTTGACGGATATGTCGAAGTGAAGAGCTGCGGCCAGGGACACCGGCGACAAGTCTGTCGCGCCGTGGCAGCCCGTGAACACGTGATACATCTCGGCTAGCGACGCGACTTTTTTGAGGTGAGTGATGCCGCCGCTGTGGACCGTAGCCATTCGAATGTAGTCGATCAATTGTTCGGTGATGACGGTCTTGGCGTCCCAAATCGTGTTGAAGACTTCACCCAGCGCCAGCGGAGTGGTGGTGTGTTGGCGGACGATGCGGAACCCTTCCTGGAGTTCTGCTGTAACGGCATCTTCGAGCCAGAAAAGGTGATACGGCTCAAGGCTCTTTCCTAGGCGGGCCGCTTCGATCGGAGTGAGGCGGTGATGGGCGTCGTGGAGAAGGTGAATGTCATCGCCGTATTTAACCCGAAGCAATTCGAAGAGCTTCGGAACATGGAGCAGATATTTCTCAGTAGACCATATATTCTCCGGCGGAAGCCCTTTTTCCGCCGGCTCGTAATAAAATTTTCCTTTCGAGACGCCGTAGGTTGACGGAATTCCCGGGATTCCCGATTGCGCGCGAATCGCGCGATAGCCTAGGGTCATATATTTGCCGACTTCATCGATGGTTTCTTCGATGTCGCGGCCGTTGGCGTGGCCGTAGACCATGACGCCGTTGCGGCTCTTTCCGCCGAGAAGGTTGTAGACCGGAGTGTTGAAAGCTTTGCCTTTGATGTCCCAGAGAGCGATGTCGATGGCGCCGATAGCGGCCATGGTCACAGGGCCGCGGCGCCAGTAGGCACCGCGATAGAAATATTGCCAAATGTCTTCGGATTGAAAGGGATCGCGGCCGATGAGGCAGGGAATTAGATGCTCGGAGAGATAGGCTGCAACCGCCATCTCGCGGCCATTGAGCGTCGCGTCGCCGAGACCGTAGATGCCCTGGTCGGTGCAGACCTTGAGCGTAACGAAATTTCTACCGGGCGAAGAGATCAATACTTTGGCATCCGAAATTTTCACCGAGCCTCCTAAGTCGCATTGAAACTTCCCGCATCCTCTTCGCTTCTCCTAGCCGCATTCGCCGACAACCAGTACGGAAGACTTCAGATTCGCCGGACGAGGCCTTGATCCGTCGCTTTTGTATTACGCACCAGCAAAAGCACAAGAATCATCCCGACGAACGGAATCAGGCCCGCGATGATCATAAGCGGGTCGAACAAGTGCGTACCGGTCGCAATCCGCGCATCGGAAAGATGGCCTGCCAATTCGAAAACGACGATCGTACCGATCGCGGCCCCCGTTCCGCTCAGGCCGCTGACGGTGGCCACCGATTCGTTTTTGTAAAGGTCAGAAGGTAACACGTTGGCGATTGTCGTGAAAGATGCGTAGGAAAACGTGGCGAGGGCGAAGAGAAGAGTAAGCCAGTAAAGGTTCACGGTAAGTATGGTGGGAATCAGCAGGGCCACGCCGCAGCCGCCGAAAACAACCAGTGCTTTGCGCGCGTTGCCCACAGACCAGCCTCGTTTGATCAAAAGACCGGAAAGCCAGCCGCTGAAAAAATTTCCCAGATCGGCGGCGATAAACGGAATCCAGACCGCAATCAAGCCGCTTTTGAGAGCAATCCCTTTAGCGACGAGATATATGGGAAACCAATCGGCGATGAAGAACCAGACTGGGTCGGTAAAGCTCCTGGCAATGATGGTCCCCCACGTTTGCGGCAGCTTGAGCAGATCGCGCCACCGCGGAGGCGTTCGCGTGGGCGATTCATCCTCTTTGTGGTCGCTCAGGATCATCTGCCGCTCGGCTGTGCTGATACGAGGATGGTCTTGCGGCAGGTGGTAAAGCCAGCGCCAAACGATTAGCCACAAGAATCCAAGCAGGCCGGGAACGATAAATGCCGGACGAAGTCCCCAGCGAAAGAACAGCCAGGGGATAATGAACGTCGCTACGGCTCCGCCAATCGAAGAGCCGCTATCGAATAGTGCCGTAGCCAATCCGCGCTCGTGTTTTGGAAACCACTCCGAGACGGCCTTGGTTGCGCCGGGCCAGTTGCCCGATTCGCCGAGTCCCAGGAAAAAACGAAAACCCATGAACGAATAGAAGCCTCTGGCCAGCGGTGTAAGAACGGAAACAATCGAATACCACAAAACGGTGAGCGTGAGACCGTGCTTTGTTCCGATGCGATCCATCAACCTGCCGTTGAGAGTTTGTCCGATGGAATAGGCTACGCGGAACGCGATCACCAAATTCGCGTAGTCCGTGTTGGTCCAGTGGTAATCCTGTTTGAGATAAGGAGCGAGCAGGGAAAGCGTTTGGCGATCGATGTAATTAATGACCGTTGAAGCGAATAAGATCGCGCCAATCCACCAACGGAGCGACGGAATGGCGCGGACTCCCTGAGAGCTTGGGTCTGGACTCCTTGCTTCTCCGTGAATGTCCATTAAGGAATAGTTTCCGTAGGACGTCGTTTCAAACGAATCAGAGAGTCTACAACATCACCGATGGCGGTGAAATTGGATTTGGATGCGCTACTTCTCCCTTTTCACGCGAGAGCTTTTTGGTATAGTGCCTCCCACGATGCCAATGGAATCTTCGAACGCCTCCGCATCTCCCCTCGTTGCACTCACGGGAAATCAAATTCGCGGGTTCTGGGCCGCTTGGGGCGGATGGACTCTCGACGGCATGGATTCCTTCATCTATGCGCTCGTACTGTTGCCCTCGCTTCGTGAACTTCTTCCTCGTTCGGGCATCGCCGCAACCAAAGGCAATATCGGCTACTACGGTGGACTGCTTTTCGCGCTCTTCCTGGTTGGCTGGGGACTCGCATTCTTGTGGGGACCGGTGGGCGACAAGTTCGGCCGCGTTCGAACCCTGATGCTGACTATCGTTTGGTATTCGGTTTTTACGTTTCTCAGCGCTCTCGTCACCAGCGTCTGGCAGTTGGCGATTCTTCGCCTTCTGGCAGGAATTGGAATCGGCGGTGAGTGGGCCATGGGCGGCACGTTTGTCGCGGAAGAATGGCCGGAAAGCCGCCGCCGCGCTGGGGCGGGCTACATGCACACGGGCTATTACGTCGGGATATTTCTTGCCGCAATCGCCAACTACGCCATCGGCAGCCATTATGGTTGGCGCGCTATGTTCGCCGTCGGAGGTGTGCCGGCGCTTGTTTTGGCGTGGGTGCGTCATGGCGTCACGGAGCCCTCGCGTTGGTCCGCCAAGGTAGAGGTCGTTCGGTCTTGGCAGATCTACCAGCCCTTCGCGGCGCTTTTTTCGCCCGCGTTGCGTCGCCGCACAATCTTGAACTCACTGTTCATGCTCGCATCGATCAGCGGTCTTTGGGCCGGAACGGTTTATGTTCCTGCAGCAGTAACTTCGCTTGCGGAAGCCGTAGGCCGTGTTGGACCGCGAGCCGCGCAGCTTGCTTCTCGCGCCACGATGCTGGTGGCGTTCGCCACTATTCTGGGATGTCTGGCGATGCCCTGGCTTGCGGAACGGCTTGGCCGTCGCGGCGCGTTGGGATTTTACTTTACGCTGATGATGGTGTTCATCGCCCTAACGTTTGGAAGAGTTTTCTATCTCGGCCCAGCCGCGCTACCGTGGTTTTTTGTGTGCTTGTTTTTTCTCGGTTTGGGCGGCGCAAATTTTGCGGTCTACACATTATGGCTGCCGGAACAATACCCCACGGAATGCCGCGCAAGTGCTTTTGCCTTTTCCACGTCTTTTGCGCGTTTTGGCGGAGCAGCGATCACATTTCTAGTCGGAAGCGGGGTGCAGCGATATGGCTCGCTCGGGATTCCTGTAGCAGTCACTTCACTTGCATTTGCAGTTGCTCTTCTATTAATCCCTTTTGGAGCCGAAACTCGTGGACAAATGTTGCCTGCCTAGCGCCAAAATGCGGTGGATTTCAATGGAAGGGAAGGGCGCAAGCTTTGATTACAATGAGAGGCAGTCCAGTTCAGCTGTGCAAAGGCTCAGCCCGTGCAAATAACGGACCTTGCCGTTAATTCGAAATCGAACGCACGCCACGCGGTGCTCGCCGGTTTTTTCGGCTGGACTCTCGACGCCTTCGACTTTTTTGTTGTTGTCTTCCTGTACGACACCCTTGCTCATCAATTCGGCGTATCCAAGAAAGACATCATCTTCACGACCTTTGCCACGCTCGCCATGCGTCCTGTGGGGGCAGTGATTTTCGGCTTGCTTTCCGATCGCTATGGCCGGCGCAAACCGCTGATGGCAAACGTCATCTATTTTTCGTTCATAGAGCTCTTATGCGGTTTTTCGCCCAACTACACTTTTTTTCTGGTCATGCGCGCCCTGTTTGGCATTGGCATGGGAGGGGAATGGGGCGTTGGCGCATCGCTCACGATGGAAGCCGCCCCGGTGCGCTGGCGCGGAATTCTTAGCGGAATTTTGCAGAGCGGCTATTCGATCGGCTATCTGCTCGCTGCGCTGGCGGCACGCTTTCTGCTCCCGGCCTGGGGGTGGCGTCCGATGTTTTGGATTGGCGCATTGCCCGCGCTGCTTGCGCTCTACATCCGTACGAAAGTTCCGGAGTCGGAAGCATGGAAGCAAAATCGCGCCGCCACCACGGCTGAGGTCCTCCGCACGTTGATGCTCGACTGGAAACGCTTTCTCTACCTGGTCGTGCTTATGACTTTCATGATGTTCATGTCGCATGGTACGCAGGATCTGTACCCGGATTTCTTACACGAAGTGCATCGCCTCTCGGGGAAAGTAATCGCGAATATCGCAATCTTCTACAACATTGGTGCAGTCATCGGCGCAGTGATCTTCGGACACCTCTCGCAGGTTGCTGGCCGGCGCAAAAGCATGATCGCGGCATTGGGACTGTGTTTGGTCATCATTCCTCTGTGGGCATTTGGCGGGAGTTTGGCTGTTCTCGTCATCGCTCCGTTCCTGATGCAAATGGGTGTCCAAGGCGCCTGGGGCGTGATTCCCGTGCATCTAAACGAAATGTCCGCGGACGCGACACGCGGATTGATGCCTGGACTCACCTATCAATTGGGGATTCTGTTCGCGGCGCCCACAAATACGATCGAGTATGCTTTACGCGATCGCGTCGGCTATCAGTGGGCCATCGCCGGTTTTGAGGTCGTGACCATCCTGACGCTCGCCGTTCTGCTACTGCTCGGGACAGAGCGCCACGGCCGAAGCTTTGTGCGGGATCCGCTCACAGAAGCGGCCCCTGCTGCGGATTAATTTGCCTGGCGTATCCGACCCACCCGAGTTTGCTCGATAATCGAATTCATACTTGGCGTATGCGCGCGCTTCTAGTATTTTCCAATGCGCGAATCTTTATGCACAATGCAGGCAACGGAAGAGTCTCCGCTGAACGTCTGATATGACGGGAAAGCACGACACCTACGATGAATGTTCGTCAACTCTTTGATCTCACTGGACGCGTGGCCATCATCACCGGCGGTTCCATCGGCCTGGGCCGCCAAATGGCGGAGGGCCTGGCCGAAATGGGCGCCAACCTCGTGCTCTGCGCCCGCAAGAAAGAGCGTTGCGAGCAGGCTGCCACCGAATTGCAGAGCCTCGGAGTGAAGACCCTGGCATTGGGTTGCGACGTGAAAAATCCCGCCGAAGTTCAAGCGGCGGTCGAAGCCACGATGTCTCAATTCGGACGCATCGATATTCTTATCAACAACGCTGGCACCTCGTGGGGCGCTCCCGTCGAAGAAATGCGCCTAGAACATTGGAACAAAGTGATTGAAACGAATCTGACGGGCACTTTTCTTTTTTCGCAAACCGCCGGAAAGTTCATGGCCGCCCAGCGCCGCGGAAAAATCATCAATATCGCTTCTGTTGCAGGTATCCATGGAGCTCCACCGGAATTCCAGGCCATCGGCTACCACGCCAGCAAAGGCGGCGTCATTGCTTTCACCAAAGACCTGGCCTGCAAATGGGGCATCCACAACATTCAGGTAAACTCGATTGCTCCGGGCTGGTTTCCTACGAACATGTCCCAAGTCGTGATAGAACGGAACAAGGAAGAATTCCTGAAGAGAATCCCGTTGCGGCGATTCGGCAATGACCACGACTTAAAGGGCGCGGCAGTTTTTCTCTCTTCCGACGCCTCCGATTACGTCACCGGGCATGTTCTTGTCGTCGATGGAGGACAAACCGCCTAAACGGCGCTGGATTCCAAATGAATATTCCACTCACACCACTTCGATGTTTGCGATATGCGGAAGAACAATTTCCGCGCAGAACCGCAGTCGTTTGCAGCGATCTGCGATTCACGTACGCAGAATTTGCGAAGCGTGCCGCCCTGCTAGCGGGCGCATTGCGGGCAGCGGGCGTGAAGCCCGGCGATCGCGTCGCCTTCCTCAGCATGAACTGCCATCGCTTACTCGAAGCCTACTACGGCGTTCTCGATGCCGGTGCGATTCTGCTCCCGCTAAATATCCGGCTGGCCCCGCATGAAATTGCTTTTATTTTGAACGACGCCGGAGCAAAAATTCTCTTTCTCGAAAAGGACTTTCTCCCCACAGTCGAATCCTTCCGGCAGAGTGCTACGACAGTAGAAACTTTCTTTCTTTTAGACGGCACGCCTCAGGCAGATTGGCTCGCGCCAAAAAGCTACGACGAACTACTTTCCGCCGCCACGCCCTACCGCACCGACATCATGGATGTCGACGAAAACGCCGTCTCCGAAATTTTCTACACCAGCGGTACCAGCGCTACGCCCAAAGGCGTGATGCTCACGCATCGCAATGTTTACATGCACGCTCTCTACGCCTGCCTCACCGACGATCCCACAGCCGATGCCGTTCAGCTCCACACTATTCCGCTTTTCCACGCAAATGGGTGGGGCACGCCGCACGCCTTGGCTTTGACTGGCGGAAAGCACGTGATGCTGAGGCGTTTCGAAACGGCGACGATTTTCCGCCTGATTGAGCAAGAGCGTGTCAGAAACATGTGCCTTGTCCCGGCCATGGCCACGGCTCTCGTCAATTGTCCTGAGCGCACTAAACATGATCTAAGCAGCTTGCGGCTCATCAATATCGGCGGAGCAGCTTCGTCTCCGACATTGGTGCGCGAGGTCGAAGAAAAACTTGGGGCAAGCTGCCGCTCCGGCTACGGCCTCACAGAAACTTCGCCCACGCTCTCGATTTCCAGAATGAAGCCCGGCCTCGATTGGCAAGGCGATCAAAAATACATCGGTCAGGCCATGACCGGTTACGCAATTCCAGGCGTGGAGCTTCGTGTCGTCGATGCAAACGACAAAGATGTGCCTCACGATGGCAAAAGCATCGGTGAAATCGTTGCCCGGAGCGATGTCGTGATGGAGGGCTACTGGGGCCAGCCGCAAGCCACCAGCGAAGCCATGCGTGGCGGATGGTTTCACACCGGCGATATGGCCACGCTCAATGAGGATGGCTACCTCCTTGTCGTCGACCGCAAAAAAGAAATCATCGTCAGCGGCGGCGAAAATATTTCTTCACTGGAAGTAGAAAAGGCGCTTCTCGCCCATCCGGATGTATATGAAGTTGCCGTCGTTCCTGTTCCGGATGCGAAATGGGGAGAAGTGCCGAAAGCTTTGGTAGTCTTGAAGCCCGGCGCAAAAGCCACAGAAGCAGAGTTACTCGAATTCTGCCGGGGTCGCATCGCGCACTACAAAGCGCCTCGCTCGGTTGAGTTCTTCGATAGCTTACCGAAAACGGGCACAGGGAAAATTTTGAAAAGGGAACTACGCAAAAAATATTGGGGCGGACAAGACACGATCCGCCCCGAATTTGCCAGCCGTAAATGAGAAGCCTTATTAATGTGACTTAAGTCTGCGCGGCAGCGACAGGCGCGGGCGCGTGTTTGGGCAAAACTTAAGAGACTTTATCCGAGAAAGAGCGGCCACCTATGAGCGACTTAGTTCAACTCACAAAAGACAACGACATTGCCGTCATCACCATCAACAATCCTCCGGTGAACGCGCTGAGTCCCGGCGTGCCGGAAGGCATTGCCGCCGCGATCGAGCAGATCGACAAAGACGACTCCATTAAAGCTGCAGTGCTCATTGGCGGCGGCAAAACGTTCATCGCCGGCGCTGACATCAAGGAATTCGGCAAAATCACTTCTGGCAAGGCCGGCGGCGGCTTGGAATTGCCAGCGCTCCTCTTGAAAATCGAAGATTGCCGCAAGCCGGTTGTTATGGCCATTCATGGAAGCGCTTTTGGGGGCGGCCTTGAACTTGCTATGTCCGGCCATTATCGCGTGGCCGTGCCCACGGCACAAGTCGGCCAGCCGGAAGTAAAGCTCGGGATTATTCCTGGTGCTGCGGGCACGCAGCGCTTGCCGCGTCTCGCGGGTGCTGCCAAAGCTGTCGAGATGTGCGCGGAGGGAAACCCCATTAAAGCCGCGGACGCCCTGGACTCAGGGATCATCGATCGCGTGATCGACAGTGACCCTTTGGCCGGCGCCGTTGCGTTTGCGCGCGAAGTTGCGGATAAGCCCGTTCGCAAAACACGCGAACGCAACGACAAGCTTGGTTCATCAGAACAAAACGCTCCGATCTTTGCCGCCGCGCGCGAAAATGCTCGCAAGAAGCGGCGTGGGATGATCGCGCCGCTCGCTGCCATTGATGCTGTCGAAGCCGCGACGAAACTGCCCTTCGAAGAGGGTTGCAAACTTGAGCGTAAACTTTTCATGGAGTGCCTCTTCTCCGATCAATCGAAAGCACTCATTCACGTTTTCTTCGGCGAACGCGAAGTGGCCAAAATCCCCGACATTCCGAAAGAGACTCCGCTGATCCCGGTAAACTCTGCCGCAGTCGTTGGCGCGGGGACCATGGGCGGCGGCATCGCTATGGTTTTGGCTAACGCCGGCCTCCCCGTCCTCTTGAAAGAAGCCGATCAAGCCGCGCTAGACAAGGGCCTCGCGAACATCCAGAAAAATTATGCGACCTCCGTGAAGCGCGGCCGCTTTACGCAAGCTTTTGTTGACGAACGCCTCAAGCTGATTCAACCGACGCTCAGCTACGATTCTTTCGCAAACGCGGACTTGGTGATCGAAGCCGTCTTTGAAGGCATGGCGCTTAAAAAAGAAGTCTTCACCGAGCTGGATCGCGCCTGTAAACCCGGAGCGATCCTGGCAAGCAACACATCCACGTTAAATATCGACGAAATCGCTTCCTCGACTTCGCGTCCGCAATCGGTGATCGGCACGCATTTCTTCAGTCCCGCCAACGTGATGCGATTACTCGAAATCGTCCGCGGCAAAGCCAGCAGCAAGGAAGTCATTGCCACTTGCATGCAGCTTTCGAAAAAAATCGGCAAGATCGGCGTCCTGGTAGGGAACTGCCGCGGATTCGTTGGCAACCGCATGTTCCATCCCTATGTCCGCGAGTCCGTTTTTCTTCTCGAAGAAGGCGCCAGCGTCGAAGCTGTCGATTCCGCGCTTTACGATTTTGGAATGGCCATGGGCCCGCTCGCCGTCGGGGATCTCGCCGGTCTCGATGTCGGCTGGCGAATCCGCAAAGAGTATCGTCATTTGGAGAAGCCGGGAATTCGGCAAGCTTTTGCTGGAGATAATCTCTGCGAGATGGGCCGCTACGGGCAGAAAACTGGCGCCGGCTGGTACAAGTATGACGAAAACCGCCGCGCGATTGCCGATCCCGAAGTCGCGCAGCTAGTGCGCAAATGGGCGACCGAAGCCGGAATTCCTCAGCGTGAAATTTCCAGGGAGGAAATTGTTGATCGCTGCGTCTACGCTTTGGTGAACGAGGGCGCGCGCATTCTCGAGGAGGGGTACGCCCTCCGCGCCGTCGACATCGACATCATCTACCTCAACGGCTACGGCTTTCCGGCTCATCGCGGCGGGCCGATGTGGTACGCCGATACGATTGGCTTGAAGAAAGTCTTCGATCGCGTCAAGGAATTCCACAAACGGCATGGCGAGTTGTGGGAGCCGGCTCCGCTTCTGAAGCTTCTAGCGGATGAGGGCAAGAAGTTTGCGGATTTCAATAAAGAACAGAGCGCGACCGCCTAGGACCAAGTAGTTTCAGTGCTGATCGCATTTTGCTCTCAGCTGGCTCATGTTCTTTCACAAAAGACTCGCAGTTTTCTCGGGTGACGCATGGGACGCGTTTTTCTGGTTCGCCACGCACAAGCTTCTTTCCTTGAGCCAGATTACGACAAGCTCTCCACTACGGGAGAAGCTCAGGCACGAATCCTCGGAGAATATTGGGCTCGCCACAAAATCGTCTTCGATCGCATTTGCACCGGGCCACGCGTCCGGCATCGCGACACAGAAAAGGGTGTGCGCGAGACCTATGCGAAGAATGGTTTGGCTTTTCCAGAATCGATCGCGCTCGATGAATTTGACGAATTTCAAGGTGACGTGGTGCTTGAAAAGAGTCTCCCCCGCCTTGTCGAAACCAACTCGCTTATCCGCGACCTTGAGGCCGCTGTTCGAAGCGCAAACAGCCCGCCCCAACGCCGCAGGAATTTTCAGAGACTCTTCGAAACCGTAATCACGAAGTGGGTCAGCGGAGAGTTAACGGTCGAAGCCGTCGAGTCTTGGGATGCCTTCATCGCCCGCGTCAATCGCGGCCTCACGCAATTCCTGGCCGCTGCCGGCAAAAGCGAAACCTGCGCCATCTTTACGTCTGGAGGGCCTGTCGCCGTATCAGTGCAGCGAGCCTTGCGCCTCCCGCCGCAAGTTACGTTGCAAGTAGCATGGATGCCGCGCAATTGTTCGTATAGCGAATTTTTGTTTTCTGCGGATCGTTTCACGCTGAGCACGTTCAATTCGTTTCAGCATTTGGATGATCCCGCGTTGCTGACTTATCGTTAGCGCCGAGGGCGTGAAATAAATATGGCTGAGGTTCAAGACCAAACAACCGCAGTTCGGCCAGGAGAGGAGCTCGACCTCGCCAAGCTAGAGCCTTTTCTTCGCGCGCATTTCCCGAATGAACCCGGACAGTTAATCGTCCGGCAATATCCAAGCGGCCATTCAAACCTTACGTATTCGCTGCAACTCGGTTCGCGCGAAATGGTTCTTCGCCGGCCTCCCTTCGGAAGCAAAGTCAAAACCGCCCACGATATGAGCCGTGAATATCGCGTGCTCTCAAAACTTCACGCCCACTACCCTCCCGCCCCAAGGGTTTTGCTTTTTTGCGAAGATGATTCCGTACTGGGCACTCCGTTCTATTTAATGGAACCGATTCACGGAGTCATCCTTAGAAGAGATGTTCCACGAGGCTTGGATTTTTCCCCAGAGGTGGCGCGGCACGTATGCGAATCTTTTCTCGATAACCTCGCGCTCCTTCACAGTCTTGATTACAACGCGATTGGCCTCGCCGACTTGGGCAAGCCTCAGGGCTACCTCGAACGACAGGTGCGCGGCTGGATTGAACGCTACCATGGCTCCAAAACACACGATATTCCGGAAGTTGAAACAATCTCAATCTGGATTCAGCAGCATATGCCTTCGTCCAGCGCTGCCGCGCTCATCCACAACGACTACAAATACGACAACGTTGTTCTTGACCCAAATGATCTGGCCAAGATAATCGGTGTTTTGGATTGGGAAATGTGCACCATCGGCGATCCGCTCAGCGATCTGGGTTCCGCACTGGCTTATTGGGTTGATGCAGGCGATCCCCCGGAAATTCTCGAAACTCGATGGGGACCCACTACCTATCCGGGTAGTCTCAGCCGCGCCGAACTCATACGACGTTACGCGCAAAAGACTGGCCGCGACGTTTCCGAGATGCCTTTCTATCTGGTCTTTGCCCGTTTCAAAATCGCCGTCATCGTCCAGCAGATTTATTACCGTTACCACCAAGGCCTCACCCACGACGAACGGTTCGCAACCATGCCGCAACGCATCACGCTTTTGCTACGCGCAGCCCTGCGAAACGCCGAAACCGGCGTAATCTGACATTTTCATTCCTTTACGTTTTCAGTGCGGAATTTGCGGGAAACTCCCGGCGGCACTCACAGGTAATAACGCACGAGCGATTCCGCGACACAGCACGGCTTCTCGCCGCCCTCGCTCTCGACCGTCACGGAAAATGCTGTCTCGTACGCCCCAGGAACTTCTTTGACATTCAGCAGAGTGACGCGCGCCCGAATCTTCGAGCCCGCGCGAACAGGAGAAGGGAAGCGAACGCGATTCAGACCATAGTTGATCGCCATCCCAACCCCGCTCTGAACTTGAATTACATCTTTCATGAACCGGCTGATCAAAGACAGCGTCAGAAAACCATGAGCAATTGTTGTCCCGAAAGGTGACTCTCTCGCAGCCCGCCCGCGATCCAGATGGATCCACTGCCGGTCTTCAGTTGCCTCCGCGAATTGCGCGATGCGTTCTTGTGTAACGGTGAACCATTCACTCACACCAATTTCTTTCCCTAAGAATTGCTTCAGAGAATCCGGTGTTTCCACAATGACTGGGGCCACAATTTCCTCCGGCAATCAACCTGTCGCGAACGCAGTATCACGCTGTGGCATACATCAATCCGCTGGCGCGTGCGTCCGTGCCTTCTCCCACTTTCGCAGCTCCGATTTCGCGATCGATTCCACGTGCACTTCATCCGGCCCGTCCGCTAGCCGCAAAGTGCGCACATTCGCCCAGGCAGCGGCTAGAAATGTATCCGCGGAAACTCCCGCCCCGCCATGCGCTTGAATGGCCCGATCCAAAACGCGCAGAGTCATGTTTGGCGCCACAACCTTGATCATCGCGATCTCCGCGCGTGCCTCCTTGTTTCCGACGGTGTCCATCATGTACGCCGCTTTGAGCGTCAGCAGCCGCGCTTGTTCAATCTCCATGCGCGACGTTGCAATATCCGTGCGAATTGTCCCTTGTTCCGCGATCGTTTTTCCAAACGCCACTCGCGATTGCACGCGCTTGCACATGGTTTCCAGCGCGCGTTCAGCTACTCCGATGCATCGCATGCAGTGATGAATGCGTCCTGGGCCTAGCCGCCCCTGCGCAATCTCAAATCCTCGTCCTTCGCCAAGCAGCATGTTCGAAGCAGGCACGCGCACGTTTTCGAACAAGATCTCTGCGTGCCCGTGCGGCGCGTGGTCGTATCCGAACACGCTGAGTAGCCGCACAATCTTGACTCCTGGCGTATCCAGCGGCACCAGAATCATTGACTGCTGTTTATGCACCGCAGCCGCCGGATCGGTTTTGCCCATGAAAATAGCGATTTTGCACCGTGGGTCTCCCGCTCCAGACGTCCACCACTTCCTCCCATTAATTACGTACTCGTCTCCTTCTCTCACGATGCTGGCGCGAATGTTGGTCGCGTCAGAAGAAGCCACCTCCGGCTCCGTCATCGCAAAACAAGAACGAATTTCGCCCACAAGAAGGGGCTTCAGCCATTTCTCTTTTTGCTCCGGCGTCCCGTAGCGCGCCAGCACTTCCATATTTCCCGTATCCGGCGCCGAGCAATTGAACACCTCGGCAGCCATCACACTTCGCCCCATGATCTCGCACAGCGGCGCGTATTCCAGGTTGGTGAGTCCCGCCCCGCTTTCATCATTTGGTAGAAAAAGATTCCAGAGCCCCGCCGCACGTGCCTTCAGTTTTAGCTCTTCGATAACTCGTGTCGGCTTCCACCGCTCGCGTTCAATTTCTTCCTCGAACCGCCGCTCATTTGGATGGATCTGCTCGTCCATAAAAGCCCGCAAGCGGCGTTGCAGCTCTTTCGTCTTCTGGCTGAATTCGAAATTCACAAGTACCGCCTTTTCGCCCGCAAACCCTTCTGCCCGCCCGTAGAAAGATGGAATCGGTTCGCAACCAGTAAACTATCCGTGGCCGCCAGGTGTGCCGCGCCGTAAAGATTCCCTTGATTCCGCATGCTCGCCGCGATTATATACGACATCCGTCTGGCAGACTCGCCGCTAGACCCTTCCGCGCGAAGCAAGGAGACATCATGACTGTGAAAAATCGCGCCAACTTCATTCTCGTAATCTCCTTCCTTTTTTTTGGTTCCAACATACGAATGGAGGCGCTGCCCTCGATCAACTGGCTCTCCGTCCCACACGCAAAGCTATGCGTCACCGAAGGTGCGATCGAGCAATCTTCTGGCAACCAGATGTCGGTCAACGTTCCCAAAATGCGCGCGTTCGTTACAATTGCCACCACCCAAGAAGTCGAAGCCCACTTCACCTATCTCGGCAAGACGTTGGGAGAAAAGCCGCTAGGCTCTGGCGAGATGCGGCGCCAGTTTGGCCTCAAGCTTCGCGCCCAAGATCCTTGCAATCTCGTTTACGCGATGTGGCGTGTAGAACCCGAATCCCAACTTGTCGTCTCTGTGAAATCCAATCCCGGCCAGCACACCAGCGCAGAATGCGGCAACCGCGGCTACCGCAACATCAAGCCGGCCCACAGTTCATCGGTGCCCGTCCTGCGCCCCGGTGCTACGCACACGCTTCGCGCCGAGATGAATGGCTCGGAATTGCGCGTTTACGCAGATAATAATCTCGTGTGGGAAGGAAATGTCGGATCGGAAGGCGGACGGCTCAACGGACCGGTAGGCATTCGCTCCGATAACGCCCGACTCGAACTCGAACTCCGCGCCGGCCAGGCAGGCGGCGCTCACCCCGATTATCAACTAGGGTGTCGTCCCGGCTCAGGCGAAGGGGAGTAACTCTTCGCTCGCCTCACGATCGAAGATCAGTTCCGCCTTCGGGTGCCTGCGCAGAGAGCCGGCGTCTCTGTTGTAAGCCAGCCTTTCAAAAAGCTAAACTTCCTTTGACGGAATCAGAGATTATTGCAGTTTCGCGAGGCAGCCACTTGAGCGAATCAAAGCCCGTAGCACAATCCCCGCCCGAGCCGCATTCGGATCCCCAGTCTGAACCACTGATTCGCAACGTCTCCGACACCGCGCGCTGGGTCGCCGTCTATCGCGCGCGCGAAACAGAGCGCCCTGACGCGCATTTCCGTGATCCTTTCGCCCGCCGTCTCGCCGGCGAACGCGGCGAACAAATCGCCAAGTCCATGCCCCTCGGCCGCGACAACGACTGGAGCATGATCACGCGCACCTATCTCGGCGACCAATTCATTAACGAGCAAGTCCTGCAAGGCGTCGACATGGTCATCAACCTCGCCGCTGGCCTCGACGCGCGCCCCTACCGCATGAAGCTCCCACCTACTCTTAAATGGGTCGAAGTCGATCTCCCCGAAATCCTTTCGTACAAGGAAGAAATTCTTCGCGACGAAAAGCCCGTCTGCTCTCTCGAACGCATCCGTCTCGATCTCTCCGATGCCACAGCGCGCCGCGATCTTTTCGCCGACCTCGGCCGCCGCTCCCAAAGAGCCCTCATCATCACCGAGGGTCTGCTCATCTATCTAAACGCCGAGGACGTCGCCGGCCTCTCCAAAGATCTTGCCGCTCCTCCCAGTTTTCAATCCTGGATTCTCGATATTGCCTCGCCTGGCCTTCTCCGCCTGTTGGCAAAAAGAATGGCCAAGCAGCTCAACGTAGCAGCGCCATTCAAATTTGCTCCTCCTGAAGGCCCGAACTTCTTCATCCCTTACGGCTGGAAGCCCGTCGACGTGCAATCCTTCCTCAAAAACGCAGCGCGCCTCAAGCGTCTCTCCCTTTTGTTCAGGCTTTTCGCACTTCTCCCCGAAACGGAAAAGTCACGCCGTGATCGCCCTTGGTCAGGCATGTGCTTGCTCAAAAAGCACTGAAGCTGAACGTCGTTCTTCTGAACAACCACAAATGTCGAAATGAATTGTTCGTTAAGGGTAGGAAATTACTGTTCAACCGCTGCTGTCTTCGCTCTGCCGCCAGGAAATATGCTCTTCACGATCACGTAGAGCACCGGGATGAATAACAGGTTCAGCGTCGTCGCGGCAATCATTCCGCCAAACACTGTCGTCCCAACTGAGATTCGTCCCGCGCGCCCAGCCCCTTGCGCCAGCACCAATGGCACCACGCCAAGAATAAACGCAAACGACGTCATCAAAATCGGCCGCAACCGAATCCGCGCCGCTTCAATCGCTGCTTCCACGATGGTCATCCCTTGCTCGCGCAACTGCTCCGCAAATTCCACAATCAAAATCGCGTTCTTACTCGCAAGCCCGATCAACATCACCAAACCAATCTGGCAGAAGACATCGTTCTGCAATCCTCGCAACGCCTGCGCCCCTAACGCGCCCAAAATCGCGATCGGCACCGCCATCAGCACAATGAACGGCAGCACAAAACTTTCATACTGCGCTGCCAATGTCAGGTACACCACAACCAGTCCAAGCCCAAATAAAATAAGCGCTTTGCCTCCCGACTGGATCTCCTCCAGTGAGAGCCCGCTCCATTCATACGTCATCCCTTGCGGCAGCGTTTTCTTAGAAAGCTCTTCCATCGCCGCGATGCCTTCGCCGGAGCTATGTCCCGGCGCCGCCGATCCGTCAATTTCCGCCGACCGAAAAAGATTGTAGTGGCTGATGACCTGTGCATTTTGCGTTGGCGCCACGCTGACCAAATTATCCAGCGGAATCATCATGCCCGCGTCAGATCGCAAATAATATTGCTGTATATCTTTCGGCTTCGAACGGTACTTGCTGTCCGCCTGCACGTACACGCGATACGACCGGTTGTTGAAATCGAAATCGTTCACGTACACCGAGCCCATGTAGACTTGCAGCGCATCCGTCACCTGGCTCAACGGCACTTGCAAACTTTTCGCTTTCTCTCGATCGATCTGTACCAGGTACTGCGGATCATTCGCCGTAAAACTGCTGAACAAGCCCACCACATCCTTGCCTGCGTTTCCTTGCGCCGCGAGTTTGTTCGCCGTATCCGCAAGCGTTTGTAGCGAATTTCTCCCCAGGTCTTCCAACTCATACTGAAATCCGCCGAATTGCCCCAAACCTTGCACCGCTGGTGGATTGAACGGAATGACCAACGCGCCTTGAATTCCAAACAACTGCCCGCGCAATCGCTGGATGACCGCCGCGGCCGAATGTTGCTCGCCTTTGCGCTCCGCGAACGGCTTCAAACTGCTGAAGACCACGGCGCGATTCGGCGCGCCACCAAACTGGCTGAATCCGGGAAGCGAGAATGCGCCGGCAATTTCCGGAACATGCGAAAGAGTCTCTTCGACTTTTGCGCAAATTCCCACCGTGTACTGCAAGGACGCACCTTGCGGAGCTTGTACCGCGATGATGATGTAGCCCTGGTCATCCTCAGGAATAAATGCACGCGGAACCTTGTTATAAACCCAGTACGTCAAACCCAGCGCCGCAAAAAAAACCAGAGCCGCCGCCCATCGCCAGCGGATCACGTGGCGCACCGTGTTGCGGTACATATTCGTCCCGCCGGTCACAATGCGATTGAACGCATGAAAGATTCTTCCTTCCGCGCGCTCCCGATGGCGTCCCAGCAGGATCGCGGAAAGCGCTGGCGTCAACGTGAGCGCGTTGAATGCGGATATCGAAACCGAAAACGCGATTGTCAGGGCGAATTGCCGGAACAGAATTCCTGTGGTACCAGGAAAAAGCGCAACGGGCACAAATACCGCCACCAGCACCAGCGAAGTAGCGATCACCGCCCCTGCCACTTCTTTCATCGCTACCGACGCCGCGTTGTGCGGCTCCGTGATGCCCTCCATGATGTGCCGCTCGACGTTCTCGATCACCACGATCGCGTCGTCAACCACCAAACCCGTCGCCAGAGTAATTCCAAACAGCGTCAGCGTATTGATCGAAAATCCCAGCAACTTTATGAATACGAACGTTCCGATCAGCGAAACAGGAATGGTCACCGCGGGAATCAGCGTGCTCCGCCAGTCCTGCAAAAATAAATAAATCACCGCAATGACCAGAACGATGGCTTGCGCCAGCGTGATCAGCACATCCTGTATCGATTCGCCAATCACCGTCGTCGAATCAAACGCCACCGCGTACTTCAGTCCCGGCGGAAAACTCTTCGAAAGCCGCAACAATTCGGCTTTCGCGGCGCGATCCACATCGAGCGCGTTTGCGCCAGGAAGCTGGGTTACGCCAAAGCCCACCCCGTCGTAGCCGTTATAGCGCACCAGGACGTCATAATTTTCCGCTCCCAGTTCTGCGCGGCCCACGTCCTTCAGTCTCACGAGCGTGCCGCCCGTACCCGTCTTCAAAATGATATTTTCAAACTCCGCCGGACTCGTCAGCCGGCCCACCGCCCTCACGCTGATCTGAAACGCCTGCTCACCTTCATTTGGAGGCTGTCCGATTTGTCCCGCGGCCACCTGCACGTTCTGCTCATTCAAAGCGTTGATCACCGTCGACGCTGTAAGGCCCCGCTCCGCCATGCGCGCTGGGTCGAGCCACACGCGCATCGCGTACTTCCGCTCTCCGAAAAGGAACGCATCGTTCACGCCAGGCACGCGTTTCAATGCGTCTCTCACGTAAACGTCAATGTAGTTGCTCAGGAAGAGGCTGTCGTATTCCCCGTGTTCCGAATAAACGCCCGCCCCAAACACGAATCCGCTGGCCTGCTTGGTGACAATCACACCTGTATTTTTCACTTCATTCGGCAAGCGGCCCAGCGCCTGGCTCACCCGGTTCTGCACGTCGACCGCGGCAAGGTCCACGTCGCGCGAGACGTCAAACGTAACCGTGATCGTGCTCACCCCGCTGTTGCTGCTTGTCGACGTGATGTACTTCATGCTCGGCACGCCGTTGATCGCCTGCTCCAGCGGAATCGTCACCGCCGATTCCACGGTTTGCGCGTTCGCACCGATGTACACGCTTGTAACCACGACCTGCGGCGGAGCCAAATCTGGAAATTGCGCTACGGGTAGGGAAGGAATAGAAATCGCGCCCGCCAGAATAATCATCAGTGCGCAGACCGTCGCAAACACCGGCCGCCGTATGAAGAAATCAACGAACAAGGCCGGGTTCCACCTTTATTTGGATTGAGAGAGGGCCGCTCATGGAATTGGCGGCACCTACCGCGGCGTGGCGCTCTTGCCGTCGCCCGGCTTCGCGTTTGTTTGAATCTGCTCCAGAACGGGAGCGCCATCCTGCAGGAATTGCGTTCCGGAAACGATGATGTGGTCGCCAGGCTTCAGTCCGTCCAGCACCGTGTAGTTGTCGCCGGTCGTGTCGCCCAGTTTCAAAAGCTTCTGCCTCGCCACGGTTCCTTTTCCTTCGTTCACGGCCACAAATATAAACGCCTGTCCGTTGATCCTCAGCACCGCAAGCACAGGCACAACCGGTCCATCGTGAGAGCCCCACGTTATTTGCGCTCGCACTTGTTGCGCGATGCGCAGCTTGGCTTTTGCGTTTTCGACAGCCGCCTTGGCCAGCACCGTTTGCGTGTCCGTCTCCACTTGCGGCGAAACGAAAGTGATGTGCGTGTCGGAGACAGACTCGCCCGTCTCACCCAGCAATCGCACCGGCAATCCCAGCCTCAAATCCCTGGCGCGGTCGGCCGGAACGTAGATATACGCTTCCAGCGCACCCGGCAGGTCCACAGTTGTCAACAGCGTTGTAACGGCGACGCGATCACCAACGTGTACGGGAATGTCCCCGACAATCCCATCCGCCGGCGCGCTCACTTTGTAATAGTGCAGCTCCACCTTTTGCTGCTCCACCTGCTGCTCGAGGGCTTTCACCTGAGCCGCAATCGCGTCGTAATTGGACTGCGCGTTATCAAAATCCTGCTTGGTCGTGACCCCCGCCGCATACAGTTTTTGCGCCCGCTCCAGCGAAATCTTCGCCAGCCGCAGGTTGGCCTCTTGCGACGCGAGCGTCGCTGCCTGGCTATTCACCGTGGCTTCCTGTTTCAGTGGATCGATCTGTAGCAGCGGCGTCCCGGCATTCACTTCGTCGCCGGACTTCACGAATATCTTCGTAATTTGTCCTTCCACCTGCGGGTTGATCACCGCCGATTGCCGCGACTTCAGCACGGACAAATACTCCGTCGTGTCCGGGATGCGCTCCGATTGCGCCACTTGCACCTGCACGGGCATCGCTGGCGGCCCGCCCGCTCCAGGGCCTCCCGCCGAAGTCTTCTGGCCGCAGCCCGCGGCAAAGAGCGCAGCGCCAGCCAGCAGTATCAGCCCGGGCCTTCGCCCCCGCTTTGCCACTCTGTATAAGTCTGAACACCGCATAGTTGGGCGCTTCTCCCCCGGCGTAATAGCAAATTTTACGACACCTTAGCGCCTCCACCAAGGTGCAAAACAGGACGTCTCCGTTAGACGCCTAGAAAACAAGCTGGTTATATTTCTGGAAGGGGACCTGTCTGGAGTGTGCGGCAGCACTGCTGGCGCTTGCTTCGAGTCTCACGACCCCGCATTCCGCAAGGCACAGTAGATGCGGAACGGTTCAGTAAAAATCGCTCGGATCGATACGCTTGCCGGAGAGGCCTAGCTGCAAGACTTCCATCTGATTGGCGCGGTCAAACACCTTGCCGGGAAAGAATCTCTTCGTCACCACCCGCACGCCGCCAAACGCAATTCCCAAAACGACCGCTGCGACCATGAAAACGCCAGTCCCAATGAAAATCTTCACCATAATGCTCGTTATCGGAGGATCTGTGGCTGTTTGGCTAGCCTCATTCCAGGTCACCTGCGTCTCGTAGTCCACAGCTTCTCGCAGGTTCTTAGCGTATTCTGCCGAACTAGGCGATAGCACCATGGAAAGTAGCGACCCCTTCCGTTCAATCACCGTCCCCGCCTGTTTCGCCGCCGCCGGAAGCACTTCCTCCAAATGATGAATGTGCTGCTCCGCCAGCTGCGGCGTTGGGTATTCGAGCAGCAGCAAAACACCGCCGTCCTTGCCCATTTGATACCGCGCGAACATCGCCTCGGCCCCCGAATTAAATCCGGCCGCATCCGTCAACACGGCGAAGTCGTTCCTGCCAAGCGTCTCAAGGGCGCCGCGAAATCCGTCCGGTCCCAGTGCATACCGCTCCGACCCCAGCATCCTTCCAGTTCCAGGCAAGTACGTCCGAATCGGCGGCAGAGGCCCCTTGTCACTGCCCACTTCGACCGCCTTTACAAGCGCGCTCAAATCTTCCTTCGAGATGTTGGCGGTCGAGTCCAGAACCAGACAGCCCTCTTGAATGAGCACGCCGTCTTTATCAAATGCTGCTACCTGGCCGAGACGTGTCGGCACCATGCCAGGCTTTAGCCGGCTCGTATAGACTTCGTATGCGCTGCTTGGGTCGCGAAGTTTGAAGGCCCGGATCGCTAGCTCGGCTCCGTCTTTATCGTAGTAATGCTCTTCGACTCTCAGTACGCCACTTTCCAGAACTACTTTTGTTTGTTCCGGGTGTGAGTCTAGAGTTTCGGCCGCGGGACTTCTCGGCCACATGAGGAGCGGCGGATGACTTCCCGATTTCCACGATGCAAACTGGTCCGGAAGAATCTCTTGCGGAGCCGAGGCTCCGTGCCCTGGCGGTCGCCTATCGGGAGTTTGCTGCGCGGGCGACGGCTGGACAAACATCGGCGCAGCGCTGAGCAGCGCAATACCGCAAACGATTAGTAGTTGTCGGCGCATCCCTTGCTATCGCTTAGACACCAACAGATTACCGTTGGTTCCTGGATTGTTCAACTGGAGTGATCGCAGCGGGCCGGCTGGGGCCGCTTTTGCCGGGCAGGTTCAGCGTCATGCTGTTCAAACTCTGCAGGTAGCTTGCCACGCCCTGATAGAGTCCTTCGGCAACGCGCTGCCGGTATTCCGGCTGCTTCAACAGTTTCTCGTCGGCCGGATTGCTGAGGAAGGAAATCTCCGTGAGTATCGAAGGCATGTCCGCGCCAATCAGGACCACAAATGGGGCCTTGCGCACTCCTCGATCCTTCACGGACTTACTGGCTTTCTGCATGCGCTTCGCCAGCGAATCCTGAATATCTTCGGCAAATTCCTTCGACTCATCGATCTTCTCGTTCCGCGCGATCTTCTTCACCAAATCCTCGAGGTCGTGCACGCCTTGATCCGATGACGCATTTTCGCGTGCCGCCACTTCCATGGCTTCTGCCGACCCCTTCAAATTCAAGTAGTAGGTCTCGACGCCCCGCGCCGCGTGGTCCTGGCTGGAATTCGCATGAATCGAAATGAAAAGGTCGGCCTTCGCCTGATTCGCAATGTTCGTCCGCTCTTCCAGCGGAATAAACGTATCGTCGGAACGCGTGTAGACGATGTCGGCCCCAGGCAAGCGCTGCTGGATGATTTTCCCCAGCCGCAAGGCCACATCCAGGCACAAATCTTTCTCCATCAAGCCAGTAGGCCCAATCGTCCCCGTGTCGTGCCCACCGTGCCCCGCGTCGATCACGATGCGTCCAATCTTCAGCCCCAGCGCTCGCGTTAAAGTGGATTGCCCGTCACGCGTTGGCTGCGGCGTGCTGCTGGGCCGAATCAGGTCAGGCTTCGCATTTGTATTCGCAACCGTATTCGCACTCGTCGAACTCAACTGCCTGCCACGAGAACTCTTGCCGCCTGACGCCGCGCTCCGCGTCATTGCATTTGACGGTGAAACGCTCGGATCGTCCCCCGAATTTTTTTCAGAAACGCTTCTTACGTTTCCGGAATCCCCCGACGAGACAATCGTGTCCTCGCTTGCTTGTTCCGCGCCGCTTTGTGGCTTCGCGGGCATCGCTCTCGCCGTGCGTACCGCCGTGCCATTCCGCACCGTCGAATACAAGAAAATCACCAGCTGCGGCGGATTGCTCAGCAGCGACGCCGCGTAATCTTTCACTCCATTCACATCCAGCACCACGCGAACCACGCCCGCCTGGTTCTGCGCCACTCGCACCGCCGTCAAAAGATTCCCGGTGACCTGCACGTTGCCCCGCGCCACTTCGGGCGTCAAACGCGCGGAATGCAAATCGAAAAATATACGGTCAGGATTTGCAATTCGCGCCGAGCTGTACTGCACTGTGTCTTCAAGGTCGATGGTCACTCGCGTCGCGTCGGCTTTCGCGCTCGCGCTAATTCGCCGGATACGTGGCGCGCCTTCGGAACCGTTGCGTCGTGTCGCCTCAACTCCTCCGTGAACCGGTCCAGGTGTCTCTGTTTCCTCTGGCACGGCCGCAACTGGTGCTGGCGGAACATTTCTCGCGGGCGTCGGAGGAGTTGCCGCAGGTTCCGGAGTATCGGTGTGTTGCAAAAGCGCCAACTCGGCCAGCTCTCCCTGCGCCTCGCGCTTGCGCGGAGAATGCGGATATTTCTTCAAGAAATCTTCGTAAGTTTTCGTGGCCAGCGCGCTGTCGCCCAGCTGATCTCTTTGTAGCTTCCCAATGCGCAGCATGGCATCCTGGCTGTACTTGCTCCCAGGATATTCGTGTACGAGGAATTGGTAGGAATCGACGGCAGCCTGGTAATAACTCCGTCCGAAGCGATCTCCCATCTCCGTGTAAAGCTCCGCAACGGAGAGCAGGGAATCCACGACTTCCGCGGCTCGCGGCGTAATCAGATACACGCGGCGATAGCTGGCAACAACTTGCTTGTACTCCGCCAGCGTGCGCTTCTCCGCAGGCTTACTATTCAAAATCGCGCGCTGCTCTTCCGCTCGCGCAAACTGCGCTCCCGCAGCCTCACGCTTTACGGCGCTCGTCGTTGTGGTCTCCGCGGCGGCGGCCTTCGCAAATGTCGCGGGAGGATTTCCACAGACCACGCCCACTGCAATCCCCAGTGCTACAAAAACTGGCGAAAGCCGGGCGAATCTTCTGTTCAAAATTTTTCGGACCCCCAACATGCGCGCCCTACATTCTTGCAAACCACATCAGTGTAATGGAAAAACGGGAGCCCCTGTGGGCTTTCACTGCTCGGGGTCGCTAAGCGATACCCCTGACTGCCCGCCGCGAAGCGGCCGGGTTCAGTCGTTCTTCTTGCTTCAATCGTTTTTGAAGATGATGCGTCCGGAAGGATCGACTTCTCTATGGATGGCGCGCGGATTGGAAAACGCGCTCTCAAGACGACCCGATCCAGGCCTGAAATACGCATCCTGTACCTTTTGCACGTAGTTCCGAGTTTCTCGGAACGCAGGGATGCCGTGAGCCCGATCAACAGCCCCCTCACCCGCATTGTATGCCGCCAAGGCCAGTTCCAGGTTGCCATTGTATCGTTCCAGCAGCCCCTTTAGATGTCTAACCCCGGCGTCGATATTCTGTTGCGGATTGAACACGTCGTTTGCACCGTACCGTTGTGCCGTCGTCGGAATCAGCTGCATCAGTCCGCCTGCCCCCTTGCGGGAATAAGCCGAGGGATTCCAGTTTGATTCCGTCTCAATCACCGCGCGGACCAATGCTGGGTCCACGTTGTGCCTCTCTGCCGCTTCCTTTACGAGCTTTTCCGCGCCGTCCCGGTCGATGCTCATGGCCGGTCGGTTCGCGCCCATAAAGGTAGATTCCGCAGGGAGGTAGATGGTTTTACGCGACTTCGCGACGGCGAATTTGACTGTAATCGGGGATTCAGCGTTCACAAACATCTCGCGTCCGCTGGTATCCACAGTCCTGGCGATCTGGGCGCTCGCTCCAGGCGCGTAAGATGCTGCGCACAAAGCGATCGCTCCCAGATAGATGCTAGCCGTCATTGTCGTGCGTTTCGTCATCTGACCTCAGGGAAGGCTGTGCAACGGTGATGCCACTTCGTTACGGTGTTATGCCACCTTGTTGGGGTGACACGACAATCGTGTTCGGGGCAGCCCGGCCGTTTCAGGTGATGCATTTGAGACGGTGCCGAGGCTGACTCGTCTTGCTGACTACGAAGCCGTGCCTTGCAGGGAGATGACGTGGCTAGACTGAAGCCTCGCAAGCGTCTCCCGCCGGACACGCTTCTGGCGCTGGGAAGCATCATAGCAACGGCTCCAGGTAGGCGGGGATGGTACTTAGGGCACTTTTTAGGGCGGATGTGTCCTTTCCGCCAGCCTCCGCCAAATCGGGTCTTCCGCCCCCGGAACCGGCCACCATTTTGGCCAGTGCCTGTATCAGCTTGCCAGCATGGACTTTAGCGGTCAGGTCTTTGGTCACCCCGGCGATCAGGGCCACTTTCCCGTCTTCGACGGTGCCCAGGGCTACCACGCCCGACCCAAGTTTTTGTCTGAGAGAGTCCACCAATTGCCTAAGGCTTTCCTTGTCCGTCCCGGCGACTTCCGCTGCAATCAGCTTAACACCTTTGACAGTCTGGACTTGGCCCGCCAGCTGGTCGAGTTGGCCGAGGGCTCCTTTGCGTTTCTGGCCCTCCAGCTCTTTCTCCAGCTGCTTGACGGTGTTGGAGAGCTTCTCGACCGTCGCCAGCACAGAGTCTTCGCTAGTGTTTAGCCGGCTGGCTACCTGCGAGAGGATCTGCGCTTGTTTTTCATAGTGCTCCAAGGCTCCAATCCCCGTGACCGCCTCTATGCGGCGGACGCCTGCCGCTACGGACCCTTCGCTGACGATCTTGAGGACGCCGATGTCACCGATGCGGTGGACGTGCGTGCCGCCGCATAACTCTTTGGAATAAAAGCCCCTAGGCGCGCGCTCGTCGGGAATCGTGACGACGCGGACGTTGGCCTCGGGGTACTTGTCACCGAAGAAAGCCAGCGCCCCGGAGGCGAGCGCATTGTCCAACGAAGTAATCTCGGTTCCCACTTCCGTGTTGTGGCGAATCTCGTCGTTCACCTGCTGCTCGATGTCCTTCAACTCCTCAGCATCCACGTGCGCAAAGTGCGAAAAGTCGAAGCGCAGACGTTCCGGCGCATTCAGCGACCCCGCCTGCTTCACGTGTGTTCCCAATATGTTACGCAACGCGGCATGGACCAGGTGCGTCCCCGAATGGTTGCGAATAATTCGCGCATGGCGCTCCGCGTCCGCCACGACGTAAACGTGGTCTCCGACGCGCAAAGTCTCCTTGGCCACGACCCGATGCGCCACAAGTCCTGCCACGGGATAGTACGCTCCCGTAACCTCCGCGAGCAATTGCGCTCCCGAGTTGTCGTAGAACGCGCCCGTATCCGCCATTTGCCCGCCGGAGTCGGCGTAGATGGCGGTGCGGTCGAGGACGACTTCACCGGATTCGCCGGGCTTCAGTTCCGTCACGGAGGCACCAGCTTGGTGTTGCAGGCTCTTGGCTTGTCCGGATTCCGGAACACCCGTGGCATTGCTTATTAATTTGTCAAACCATTCTTTCTTTTCAGCCTGACTGTTCCCGGTGTAAATGATGGCTTCGATTCGGCAATCTTTTGCGGAAGTGGATTGGTAGAAATCCTTCTCCGTCTTAAACGTCTCCGCAATCTTCGCGTACGTTGGGCTGACTGCCTCTTTCCCGCCGCCACCCTTCCACGACGCTCTCGCCCGCGTCCTCTGCTCCTCCATAGCGCGGTCGAAGCTCGCCCAGTCCAACTGCTGTCCGCGATCGCGCGCAACGTCCTCGATAAAGTCGCGTGGCAATCCATAAGTATCGTAGACCGGAAAAATCGCTTCGCCGGGAATGGGCTGCTCAAAAGCGTGGCGCCATGCTTGGCTAAGGCGCTCTGCTCTCTCAGCACCGAGCGACTCGCGCACCCACTCGATTAGCCCTTCTGGTCCACGATTTGCGAACTGTTCCTCCGCTCCGGCGAGCCCTTCACTCTCAAGCTGTCTCAGCAAATTCGTCATTCGCTCTAACGGTATACGTGTCAATACCCTCTGGAGTTCGCTTTGGCCACGATCTAGCGTATTCGCGAATCTTTTCTCTTCGGCAAGAACAATGTCTGGAACGCGCGCGGCAGCGGGTTCGCGCAGTTCAGGGTAAGCATCGCCCATCAGGTCACGCACAGTGCGTGTCATTTCGTACAGGAAAGGCTTGGCGGCGCCAACCAAACTGCCGTGGCTAATCGCCCTACGCATGATCTTACGGAGGACGTAGCCGCGGCCTTCGTTGGATGGCACTACGCCGTCTGTAATCAAGAATGTTGTAGCGCGGGCATGGTCAGCAATCACGCGCAGTGATGCTGCTCCAGCACCTTCAGTTTCGTGCGCTTCTTCCTCCTTGAAATCTGCGCCGCAAAGCTCAGCGGCCCGCTTGAGAAGCGGAACGAAGAGATCGGTGTCGTAGTTGGAGATGACGCCTTGGAGGACGGCGGCGGTGCGTTCGAGGCCCATGCCGGTGTCGATCGAGGGCTTGGGGAGCGGCGTGAGGGTGCCGGTGGCGTCGCGGTTGAATTGCATGAAGACGAGGTTCCAGATTTCGACGTAGCGGCCGCAGTCGCAGGGGAATTTGCAGTTGGGGTGGCCTTCTTCGGAGGCTTCGGGGCCCATGTCGTAGAAGATTTCGCTGCAGGGGCCGCAGGGGCCAGTGTCGCCCATGGCCCAGAAATTGTCTTTCAGGCCGGGGACGGGGACTATGCGCTCGGCTGGAACATTTTCCTTTAGCCAGATTTCGCGGGCTTCTTCGTCGACGCCGAGGGTTACGGCGCCGGAACGGGACGTGCTGTCCGAGTTGTGACCAAGCCCTGATCCTTCGCTACGCTCAGGATGACCGGAGGGAGAAAGGTCGGCGCCGCCGAAAACCGTTACGTAGAGTTTCTCTTTGGCGATGCCGTACCACTCGGGCGACGTCACCAGCTCCCACGCGTAGGGGATGGCTTTTTCCTTGAAATAATCGCCGAAGGAAAAATTTCCTAGCATCTCGAAGAAGGTGTGGTGGCGCTTGGTGAAGCCGACATTTTCGAGGTCGTTGTGTTTGCCGCCGGCGCGCACGCATTTCTGTGCTGTGGTGGCTTTGTTGTAATCGCGCTTTTCGAGGCCTAGAAAAACGTCCTTGAACTGGTTCATGCCCGCATTGGTGAAGAGGAGCGTCGGGTCGCCATGCGGAACCAGCGACGAGCTGCGCACGCGGCGATGGCCTTTGCTCTCGAAAAAGCGCAGGAACATCTCGCGGATCTCATTCCCGCTCATTTTCGTGTTTTCAGGCGGCGTCATGGGTTCGGAAAGTCCTCACAGGGTCCAAAGTTGCCGATTCGGGCGGCAATGCAAGACCGATGATTATGGCAGAGGGAGGGAAGGGCGGCAATGAAAGCGAAAGCATACCCCCCACCCGGGTGTTTTTCGTAAGAGTGGCAAACAAAGGGCTTATGCATGACGCGGCGTCAAGATTGGCAGATAGAGGAACTGAAGTGGCTATGTTTTGAGTCAGTTGCGCGGAGCTTGCGAGAGTGGCAAGGAAAGGAGTTTCAGGGGAGCATCTTCGCGGGGCGATGCGTGTCTGGAGAGTCCGGCGCGGCGAGAACGCGAATTTCATAAAGCATATTAGCACGAGATGATATGAATGTCAATAGCTAATTGTATGGTACATGATTCGAATGGCGGGATTTTGCGCGCAAGGCAAAGAAAAAAAAGCTTTAGCGCAGGGGAAATGGAGTTTAGCGGAGGACACGGAGAAATTAGCGGCGGGAGACAGTGGCGTGCTGGCGGAGGTAAATCCTTTGGATAGATGGGCGCAGGCGTACCCAGCGCCAATGAGTTTCGCAACTGTGCGAATGGGGACAGCGGCAGCGGCTGCATCAGCGTAGCATTCGAGCTGCATGGAGATATTGGAAGCTGACGCGTCCTAAGTCGAGCGGCGCCAAGAGGAAAAATCAGATGAAAATGAAGATATCGTTACTTGTGGGCGCGTTCTCGCTAGCGCTATTTATTGCCGGGTGCACCACTGCCCCAGCTGCTGTGCCAGAGGCAGGACCAGCGGGGCCCCAGGGAGCGACGGGCGCGACGGGAGATCCTGGCCAAGACGCAGACCGGCACCGCACGGAAGAGGAAAAGCGGGCCGATGACCAAAGACGCGCGGACGAACTAAAGCGTGGCGATGATCAAAGGCGCGCCGACGAGTCAAAACGTGGCGATGACCAAAGACGCGCGGACGAGAAAGTTAAAGAACGTCAAGACGCCGGTTGCGCCGCGGGAGAGCATGTCTTTACAAACTCGGAGGGAAGAAAGGTTTGCGTCAAGGATTAACGGAATTGCCTGACCGGGAAGTTCGATATCCAGGTCGGGATTTCGATGGAGCGCCCGGTCTGCAACTATTGCAGACGGTGCGCGGCTCGGCAATCAACCTTCACTAAAGCTCGAAGCTCACATCTCATAATCCGGCCCGCCCCGAGGTAAACGACTCTGGGCGGGCCGGAGTGCGTATCCCGTGCAAGAAATGCCCTCGCTGGCGTTCTAAGTCCATGCGCGCTCACGGGCGCGGAACTCTATCCAGCAGGGGTGCGCGATGCGAATTCGAAGGAAACTTTGGCTTTCTTTCTTTGTCGCTGGCCTGATGGCGGGAACCCTCACTGCGCAGCAAGCTCCACAGCCGGCCCCGTCTCCAAATGCCTACCTTGTGCGTGTACGCACGGGCTCGTATGCCGGGATGTGTATCGGCTATTGTGACCACGAAACAGTCATAGAGCCCGGATCGATTCGTTCAGTCAGCCGCTCTTTTTCGGAGAAGAAAAAGTATCCAGAAGTGAAGATGAAGACCTCGATCACGAAAAAAGATTGGGATGAGCTGAAGAACTTTCTCGATGCAAAAGTGCTGGCTGCGTTTAGTGGACGCATCGGTTGCCCGGGCTGCGTGGACGAGATGGTGGAGTGGGTTGAGGTCGAGTTCAGTGATGGCACAAAGAAATCGGTTGCTTACAACGAGGGGAACTCACCGCCGCTCATTGCAGCGCTATTGCAAAAGATCAGGAGCATTGGTGCCGTAAAGTAGAGCAGGGTAACCTCGGCAGACTCAAGCGCCATTTGCAATTGTGTCTTGCCGAAGGCGCTCATCTGCGAGCAAAATCCTGTAGTCTCAATTCCGCGCAAAGAATGAAACTCTCATTCTCGATCGCAGCGTTGCCCGACGTACCTGCGCTGGCTGCGCTACACACTTCGGTCGCTGAAGATCTCACGCTCCGTTATGGCCGCGGACCCTGGTCGTGGCGCACCACTGAGAAAGGAGTGATGCTCGGGATGCGTCACTCGCGTGTCCTGGTCGCGCACAAGGGCAATGCCATCGTCGGAACTCTGCGTCTGGCCACCAAAAAACCCTGGGCGATTGATGTTTCGTACTTTGCGCCTGTGGAGAAAGCCCTCTATCTAACCAGCATGGCTGTGATTCCCACGATGCAGAGGCAGGGAATCGGCCGTCTTCTCGTTGCGGAAGCGGTCAAGCAGGCTCGCGCCTGGCCTGCTAACGGCATCCGGCTCGACGCCTTCGATGCTGACGCCGGAGCCGGCGCATTCTACGCCAAGTGTGGCTTCCGCGAAGTCGGCCGGGTTACATATCGCAAGGCGCCGCTCATCTACTTTGAGCTGGTCCTTTGACTAGTTCAGGGGAAGCGATCATTATCCCGTTCGGGCTAGGCCAGTATCTTAGCGGCCGTAAACCAAAACGTGAAACGTTCCTTGAATCACTGCCCGCTGCGGATGAGGCCGATCCGCTGTTGGGGCGGGAGCTTCGCCGAAGTCTGCCGTATCGAGGAACAATTTGTGGGTCTTGGCGTCCAGCCCCATCGTTTTGGCGCCGTATTCGGTGGTGATGGTTTCGGCTTCGCTGAATTTGTCGGGCGTATCCTCGTGGAATACGTGGACCTTGCCCTCGCGGGTGGAAACGAAAATCATCCCGGTTTCGGGGTCGTAAGCTGCGGCATCGACGCCGGCGGAAATCGGGAACGACTGAATGACTTTTCCGCTATCAGAGTCCAGCACGACCATCATCTGCGGATTGCGGCCAGCGCTAAAGAGCCGGTGGTGCTGCAGGTCCAGCGCGAGAGCTGTGGGCGCCCCGGCGGGAGCCAGTGGCCACCGCGATTTGATTTTCAGCGAATTGGAATCGACAGCGACGAGTTCGCTCTTATCTTCCAAATTGATGTACACCGTTCCTTTGCCATCGGCCACGGCAAATTCAGGGCCGCCACCGAGGTCAATCTTACCGACGACGGCTAAGCTCTTGGCATCGATTACCGTTGCGTTGTGCGGATCGCCGTCCATTACGAATACGCGCTTCGAGAAGGGATCGTAAATGACGCAGTCGGCGTCCTTGTCGGCGTCGACCTCGCCGGTCACCTTGAGCGTTTTCAGATCGAAGACGATGACTTTACCTTGCGCACCGTCGCTGATGAAGCCGCGATTGAATTCGCTGGCCACGGCTACGCCGTGATCCTGCTTCAATCCGGTGATGTTGCCGACGAGGGCGCCGGTGTCAGCGTCCAAGATTTTGATTTCCGTGCCGTGCGAAAGGTAGACACGGCGCGCGGCAGAATCGACCGTGATGTAGTCGAAGTACTCGCGAGTGCTGCCCTCGGCGGCTCCAAAGCTATATTTCTTTAGCAGGTGATAGGTGTCCGTTGCGCCCATCAAGAATGAGCACGCAGCCAGCGGAATCGCCAGCGCGGCAGTTGCGAGTCGTACGAAAATATTTGTTTTCATGCGAACACTCCCTAGCGATGGAAGCCATTTGAGAACTCAACTGCCGTCGAAGCGATTCGGTACAGTTAGCTCGGCTCTCCGTCTGTGAAGAAAACTATCGCGTAGCGTATAAACAGAAGATAAATGGCGGACATTCTACGGCGCTACTCGTCATTTCTGACCGGCAAACCACCCATGCCGACATCAACGGCTTTCTTGCTCGCCTGGCTCATTTCGGGTGACGAAAATTTCATCCGCACCAGCCAGTTTTTCCGCAATTTGCTGCCAAAGAAGGGCACGAGGAACAGCCCACGGAACAAGTCTTTGAGTAGTGCGCGCTGCTGCTTGAAGTTAATCAGCGCGCGCCAGCCGAGCTTTCTGAGAAGGGAAAGGCGCAAACGAACCAAGTGGAAGGCCATCTTCGACAAGGACGCGGCGATGTCTTCCTCGCGGTGGAACTCGTAATACCCGAAATTCATCGAGATGCCGGACTGCACTTTGATGAAGTTCTCGAGAGTGCGGTTCTTCGGATTCGCGGCGACTTCGCGGATGAGTTCCTGGATTTTCTTGGAATCGCCCTCGAGTGTTTCGAGGCTGGAAAACCAGTTGATGAGTTTCGCCCCCAGCGGGTCCCACAGATAGTCGTTGATTACCAAAGGGAGGGCTAGGTGAAAGAGTTTGGTCACCGCAAGATGTACACCCAGATGGCATTGGTAGGGATTGCCCATGCAGGCATAGAGTCGTGTCGTATCGCGCGTCACTCCGCGTTGAAAGGCGGTGATGACGGTGTCGAGGTCCTTGGTGAAGTCTGCGGTGTCAAACCCGTTCAATTCTCTGTGGATGATTGCGGCGATCTGGCGTATTTGCAGCGTGGACAGAGCCAGGCCAACGCTGTAGAGCGGATCGACCGTATCGCTCGCGTCGCCAATGATGTACCAGCGGTCGGGTGAGTAGCGCTGGCGGCATTCCCACATGTAGGAGTTGTAGTAATTGGTGTCCACCACCGTGCCGGTGTGGATCAGCTCGACGAGCACGGGGTGTTCACGGCCGACGCACTCCAGGAATTGCTCCATCGTGCGCACTTCGCCGTGGGGATAGACGTCTTTGCGGTAAGTGATGCCGATACTGACGAGTGGCGCGTTATCCGGCGAGCGCATCGGGATGTACCAGATCCAATTGCCTTTTCCGAAGAAGTGATGCGTCGCGTAGTAAGGGACGTAGCAGCGGTTTGGCGTCTTGATGGCCTGAATATGGCTGAGAATTTCAGGATTGAAATTGGCCAGCCGGAACCAGAAAACGTCTTTCTGTTCGGCGACCCTTTCCTGGAGTTGCAAATGCTTCTGCAGTACGCGGTTGCGGCCGGTGGCGTCGACGAGCCAGCGCGCGCTCAGCGTTTGTCTTCCGCCAGCGGGATCTTGCACGGTCACGGTATGTAGTCGGCCGTCGGTGCTGATTTCGACGCCGGCTACCGTGGCGTCGATCAACTCGACGCCGTTTGCCATGTTGCGGTCGCGAACTTCTTTGTCGAATGTGAATCGGTTGATTTGGAAAGAGAGGATGGGCGGGGCCGTGGGGATTTCGTCGACGATGTACGTGCGGTCGGCGGGATTGTCGATATCGGGTTTGAAATAATAGGTGAGGCCGTATTTTGGGTAGTGCTTTTCCACCAGATAAGCGCCGAGACCGAGTTCGAAAAGGAAATCAACGCTTACCTCGACAAGAGATTCGCCGACTATGGGGCGGTTTTTGTGCGGGCCTTCGACTACGGCTACTTTCAGTTTGGGGAAGCGCTTGTGCAGGTACCCAGCCGCAAGCTGGCCTGTTCCTCCGCCTCCCATTACTAGGATATCGATCGTCATTTGCATACTGGTTTCAATTCTGCGAACTCGTTGATCTTTAATATCGCGCAAGAGCGTGCGAGTCGCAAGCCGAGGAATCCTAACATAGCAATGGAACTGTATCGAACTCAGAACGCACACCGCTCCGGCTCGAATTGGGGGGCCTGCGGCCACTATCAGTAAGAATTTGAGATTAGGGAGAGGATGGGTATTGCTAAACTCATTTGAGAGAAACCTGCTCAAATCAGATCGCGTCACGTAATTCTACAAGCTAGCTGGAATCGAGGAGTGCAGTGGCTGTAATCAAATTCAAGTACGACGTTCCGCTCGAGCAAACCATGGCTTTTGAATCTGTCTACCATCCTGGACTGCAGCTCGATCTCGAGCAGAAGCAGGAGGTTTGGGATACACCCGGCGCGTTTTTTGTGTGGATGTTTGTGGATGGCGAGCTCGCCGGAGAGTCCTACGGCATTCCCCTGACTAGCTCCAGCGAGCTCATCGAAGATCTCTTAGTCCTCCCAGAAAGCGAAAAGGAAAAAGCGGTGTGCTGTTTTTCCAACACGATCCTTCCTGCATTTCAAAGGCAGGGATACGGGGCCATTTTGAAGGCCCACTGGCTGGGTCTGGCTGCCGGCAAGGGGTTCGATGTTGTTTACGGGCACGCCCGCCCTGGCGGAAGCCAGGCTCTCAACGCAAAATTCGGCGCCGTGTTTCTTGAAAACCTTCCAGATTGGTTTGGCTCCGGCGAAGACTATAGAAAGTACCGGCTTGTTCTTAATTCAGAGACAACTTTATGAAACACGGTTCGAGGAGCTGCTAGTTCATTCGCCAGGGCGAACGCTCAGGCCACTGACGCAGGGCTTCTGTCGCCCAAGCTGTCGTCTTGTCAATATGGCAGGCCGTGCAGGGATTCGGGATTTTGTATTTGTCGGTCATCGCGGGAGTGATGAAACTGAACGTGTGAGCGCTTACGAAAACACCGGGGATCGTCACTTCGATTTTCGGCATGTGGCAGGCCACGCACTGGCTCCCCGTTGAGCCTGCCTTGTGATGCGTATGTTCTTCGAGAGTCGCGGTGCGCGGTCCGTTGCGTGAGCCGGGCTGGTGACAGTCCAGGCAAATCTTATCAACTGGCTTTCGCAATTGCGCGTAGTTGTCCGTGCCGTGCACGTCGTGGCAATCGAAGCAGGTTACGCCGCGGCGGTACATCACACTCTGCACAAAATCATTACCTTGCATTCGGTTTTTGTGAGCCGTGCCGTCCGCAAAATGCGTGAAGCTCTGTTCGCCGAGTTTGTGATCTTCAAGTTGCCAGAAATTCGCGAGATTTTGACCCACGTGATAGCCGACCGGCCAGTCGTAGTAATTGCCCTCGATTGGACTCGTCAGCGGGCGTCCTTGTGAATGGCATTGCACGCAGGTGTCATTGGCGGCGACGTAGTCCATGCGCGAGGGATTCAAGATGTTGCCGCGCGTGGCGTGCTCGATGTGTTCGCTGCCCGGGCCATGGCAACGCTCGCAGCCGACGTTCCACTCCGCAACTTTCTTCGTGTGGATGTTGTAGTCGACCGAGTGGCAGCCGTCGCATGTTGGACCCGTTGGGCGCTTCATGTTGTCGGGGGGATAAAACGGTTCCCACCAGTCTGTGCCCTTCGCCACAAAATACGGTTTCCATACGTGGTTGGTCACATCCCACTGCGCGGGCTCGGGAAAATAATCATCGCCGATTTTTGTGAAGTAACGCTGCTTCCAGATGCTTCCGTAAACGAATGCCACGTCTGCGTTCGTGAACTTCTTGCTCACGTTGTTCGTGGCGAGGTCGGGGATGATGACTTCTGGATGCTCGCGGGGATCGCGCACGACGTTGGCCATCGGTGTGCGCTTCCAGTGCTCGTAGATTTTCTCGTGGCATTTCTGGCATGCTGCCGAGCCCACATAGTGTGCCGATTTTAGTGCGGCAGCTTGTTGCGATCGTTCCGGCGGCGTCAGGCCGGCGATACTGCGAACGAAAAGAACGAGCTTCCAGGCGTCGGTGTCGTCCTGCTCGATGTGCGGATTTTGCCAGGCCGGCATGCCCGTCAGGCGAACGCCGTTCTTGATGATGTAATGGATTTCGCCGTCGGTGAGATTTTGCGTGGCGGGCCGGGCGAGATCGGGAGCCTTGGGATAGAGATTCTGGCCGATGTTCGACGGGCCGGTGCCGTTGTTGCCGTGGCAGTTTGCGCAGCGGTTTGCGAAATCGTCGCGGGCTTGCGCCAGAGTTTCCGGAGTGGCGGAAAGGGGATTCTTTTCGTTCCGTACGCGGCTCGGAATGCTGATATTGCGCACGGTTCGCGCCATGACGCGCTCTAAGCCGGAGGGCTGGTCTACTGCGCTGAATCCTCGGCGGATGACGAAGGCAGCGTACAGCACCGCCACCAACAGAACCAAAGCGATAACGGCTGTGCTCCAGCGTTTCATCTTGTTCGACGACTCCTACGTTGACACTGACTCAGGAAGGCAGAATAGCAAGAGAAGATAACAGGGGGACTAACTGTTTTCCCCCTGAGCTGCGGGGACTTTGTCCGCCTTCAACAGCGCGCGATGCGCTACTCCTCGGGAGGTGACTCGGCCTCTGGAACTTCCTCGCGCGTTATGGCTTTCAATTCCCGGCGGACCACGTCAGCGGAAAATCCCGCCCGCAAGAGGCTCCGATACATCGACGCCATTTTATTTTCTCCAATCTCGCCGCGAAAGGAGCGGAGTTTGCGCTCGAGGCGCTGGCGCACAATCGCGGCTTCGTCGGTTTCCTTGGCGGCGTCTGCTAGAGCGGCTTCGATGTGGCGGTCGGGGACTCCGCGGGCACGCAGGTCGCGTGCGATGCGGAATTTGCCTTGGCGGCGGATCTCTATGCGTTGGCGAGCAAATTGTTTCGCGAAGCGCTCGTCGTCGATCATTTTGGCGCGCTTCAGGCGATCCATGACGGTTCGTAGTAGCTTGTCGTCTTCCGTTCGTCGGCCAAGCAGCTGTTTCATCTCATAGACCGAATACGCGCGGCGCATCAGGGCGCGGAGTGCGGCCTCATATAATTCCGTCTCGGTTTCTACTTGGCGTGGCTTTCCAAACATGGCGGGGACATTGTAGCGCGAGGTGAATAGGTGCGCGGGCTTTTCCGAGGTAGCTGGCCGAAAGTCGACATCGAGAGCGGCAAAAGTGGGATTTCAACACAAGGGGGCAGAGTGCGCAGAGAACAGAAAAAGCAGATGGAAAATGCTTGTCGAGAATTGAGTAAGGAATTAACAGTCTTGAAGGACCTCAGAGATTTCGGGAGTCGCTCGCTCTTCGATCTGTTTCTTCCAATCTACCCATTCAGACTCTATCTGAATGGACAGTGGGCCATTTAAGTTGGCTCTGATCAATGACAGGCCAGAATCGCAGCTGGCCAAGGCTTGGACGAACTCCTGGTGTGACTCTGCGAGAGTAATATCGAGGCGAATGCGGGACAAGGGGTCGAGCCATTCAAGATGTTTTATTCTGCGAAGCCAGGCGCTCGAGCAGCCGGGCCCGGGCCTATGACGAGCGGTGAAAAATGCCGCTTCGGCCACAAGAAAATTCCTTGTCTGCACATCATGCCAAGAGGATTGGCGAAGAAGTAGTTCGAGGTGACTGGCTGCGACCGCGGGATCTTTCGCTGCCCGATAGGCTTGCCAATCGACGTAGTAACGGGAGTGGAAGGTTTCGGATTCTGCCGAAGCGAGTTTCCACCATCTTTCAAAATAGGCTGGAACAATTGGCTCGACACTGCCAGCGAAGTAAGCAGCATGCGCGGCAATCATTTGTATTGAGCCGGACTTTGAGGCGAGAAGCTGGCGGAGAATGTATGCATCATTGCCTCCGACATGAGTGCGATATGGAAAAGTCGAAAAAAAAGCGATCAGGAGCGAGAGAAAGCCGGAGAATTCAAGAAAAGTTGTCCAGCCGAAGCTGTCGGTGGGGCGGTAGACCTCGCCGACGATGAATGCCAGCAAAGCGAAGCTGTAGCTTGTGACTGGCCCACCGAGTGTGCAGATTACGAGCTGGCGTTTGATGCGCCGAATGCGGCGCAACACCATGTGAGCCGCGCCGCTGTAAATCCGAGGCCGCAAACGAACACCCCATTTTTTTCGGACGCGAAGGATGCATAGCGGACCGATCTCCACGCCGCGAAAGCGGAGGCCCGCGTACCATCCGAAGAGGAGGTGGCCACCTTCGTGAATGGCCACGATAAGGAAGAGAGCAGGCAAGAAGCCAAGAAGCACAATCAGGAACAAATAGTTCTGGTCGATGACGCAAATGGCAACTAACGTCAGAAGGGGGAAAGCAAACTTGCCGGTGATGATTTCATCAGCAGGCTTTGGTAGCGGCTCGATTAGGTCGAGAATTGGTGTGGGCGACGTTGGATTTACAATTGGCTTTTTGCGTTGGAACAAGCGCGAGAGTACGTCCGCTGTCATGGAAGTAGCACCACGATGCTACTTGCGGGCGAGACACTCTCGGTCGGCAACTTGGGCATCAATCAAGCCTCTTCGAAGCGATCAATTGGGATTTGCCTGCGCGGACTGAAGCGACAGGGTACGTTGTTCGAGTTTGGCGGCTTCGTCGTTGCGGCCGAGTTTGCGGAGGGCCTGGGCTTCGGCGGTCAGGTCGCGGACGAGATACGGACTCTCGGCGCCGAACTGCTTTTCCTCGAGGGAGACCATACGGGCGTGGCACGCAGCGGATTTTTCTGATTGGTTCGAAGCGTCGTAGACTTGGCAAAGGCCGGAAACTGGAAGCGCAAGACGATAGTCATCTTGACCGTACATGGTTTCAGAGATTTTTAGCGAGCGATCCATTAGGGACTCAGTTTTGACGAAGTCTTTCTCTGTCAAGTAAATGCGCGCTAGGCCGCTGAGCGAATTGGCGGTCTCATTGCTGTTTTCGCCGTAGGCTTTTAGATTGAGTTCGAGCCCCCGTTTGAAATCAGCTTCCGCCGTGGCCAAATCCTTTTGAAAAAAGGCGAGCATCCCCATGGATTGCAGGACGATGACAAGCATGGGCGATTCCGGGCCGTAGAGTTTTTGGCTTAAGGCAAGCTGGCGTTTGTAGGAGGCCTCGGCGTCTTTGTACTGGGCGCGCCAGGCATAAACGTTGCCGAGCTGGCCGACGGCCTCGGGGAGGCGGCCGTCTTGAGGCTGAAGTTTTTCAGCGATGGCGATGGCTTCTTTAGCGGACGTTTCCGCATCGTTGAAGCGTTTCTCCATCGCAGCTTGCTTGCTATCTTCCATGGCGGCGTGGAATTTTTGATCGAGATCGGGGGCACTTTCGTGTTTTTTGAGTAGAGCATCGAGCGCATCGGCCTCGGAAGACTTGCCGGCGGCGCGCAAATCCGAGAGATGTTGCTGAAAGCGTTGCTGGGCACTCTTGTATTTGTTCTGCGCGTCGTACCAGGATTCAGCTATGCCGTTGGCCTTTGGTGCAGGCTCGTCAATGGCAGCCTGGTGGAAGTTGTCCAAGGCCGCCACCCAATCGCCTGTCTTCTCAAGGGCAAGAGCGAGATCCAATCGTGCCTGGAGTTCTTTGGGCGCGAGCGCGACCGCTTCCTTATACTCGGCGACGGCGGCTTTTCGATCACCCGAGCCTTCGAGCGCCTGGCCTTGGAGGTCATGATTGTTCCAGTCGGCTGGATCGAGTTGTTCGGCTTGGCGAAGCTCGGTGATAGCAGACGAGAAATCCTTTTTCAAAACGAAAACGCGACCCGCATCACGGAAGGCAGCAGCGTCCGTGTCATCCAGCATTTCAGACTCATGATACTGAGCCAAAGCTTCGTCATATTTTTTTTCCGTCTCGAAGGTGGCTCCGAGGCCATTGATAGGACCAGTCGAACCGGGGTTCTGCTGTATGGCCATGCGATATTCTTTCTCCGCTTCGTCCAACCTTCCGGTGCGGAGATAGGCGCTGCCAAGGCACTGGTGGCATAGCGGCCAGTCGGGGGCAATCGCGGCGAGCTCTCGGAATTCGGTGATCGCTGCGCCTGGATCCATGTGCATTAAAGCAGCGCCGAGATTCTGGCGAGCTTCGAGCATATGAGGATCGAGACGCTTCACTTCACGATATTCGCGGATGGCGGCAACGAAATCGGCTTTTTCGCCATAGACAACACCGAGGTCGTAGCGAGCTTGGACATCATCCGGTTTAAGGGCCAGGCCTTTCTTATAGCTTTCGATGGCGGCATCGAAGTCCTTGAGATTGTTGAAAAACATTCACAGATCGATATAGGCGGGCTCGTAGTCGGGTTTGCAGCGAATGGACTTTTGATACTCTTCTTTCGCGGCTTCGAAGTGTTGCATTCTTTGAAGGGACGCGCCGGCGTTCATGTGGGCCACGGGGTTGTTGGGGTTTTCAACGAGAGCGGCCTTCGCCTGGCGGAGCGCTTCCTCCGAGTCTCCAGTGTCGTAGTACGTGGCGCTCAATCTGGCATGCACTTCGGGGAACTCCTGATCGCGAGATAAAATCTCCGAGTACACTTTTCCTGCTTCCGGATATCGCTTCTGATCGAGCAGCACCAGACCTACGACAAAACCAATTTCCGACTTGCCCTTGCCGGCGACAAGCGCATCAGTGAGTTCATTGGCGGCGTCATCAAGCTTACCGGCCTTGATCAAACCGCCGGCGTGGCTCAAGTGCTGAAGGAGTTCATTGTCGGAGGGGCTTTCCGTATTTCCGCTGGGGCTGGTCTTGGCCGCGTTTAGCGCAGTGAGAATCTTATCGTCTGCTCCGGCGGATTTCAGGAGCGATTTGTAGGGAGCGTCGGGGATGAAAGCAAGTCCACGGGAGTGAATGTCGAATACGACGTTTTCGGAGAGGATGCCCCCGGCAACGAGAGCGAGAAGTTCGCTCTTGCTAAGCGTACGCTGACCGCTGCGAGCAACAGAACACGAAGCACAGAGTATCCCGATGAGGCAGATGAGGAAGGTGAGAGGTGTCTTCCGTTGCATGCGACCTCCTGTTTGCGTTCTTTTTCAAATGCTGGGTTATTTGCGGGCGAAGCGCTCGAAGTCGGCCATTTGGCGCTCCATTTCCTCGCGGGCGGAGTCGGCGGCGGAGCGGATACCCTGGATGCGCAATTGGAATTCGTCCGGGTTCGTGGAACGGAGCAGCGCTTCTTCGAGCGTGATGAGTTGCTTGGTGTAGAGGTCGAAGAGCGACTGGTCGAAAGTCTGCATGCCGTATTGGCTGGTGCCGGCGGCAATGGCGTCGTGGATGAGGCGCGTCTTGTCGGCGTTGATGATGCAATCGCGAATGTACGCGGTGGCGATCATGACTTCCACGGCGGGGACGCGGCCTTTGTCGTCGGCGCGGCGGACGAGGCGCTGCGAGACGATCGCCTTTAGCGTGGCGGCAAGCTGCAAACGAATCTGCTTCTGCTCGGGCGGCGGGAACACCGCGATAATACGCTGAATCGTTTCCGTGGCGTCGAGAGTATGCAAAGTCGAGAAAACCATGTGGCCCGTTTCTGCGGCTAGCAGGGCGGTGGAGATGGTTTCGAGGTCGCGCATTTCGCCGACCAGAATTACGTCGGGGTCTTGACGAAGGGCAGCGCGCAACGCAGTCGAAAAGTTTGCGGTGTCGACTTCGACTTCGCGCTGGTTAATGAAGCTGCGCTTGTCGCGGTGCAGGAACTCGATAGGGTCTTCGATGGTGATGAGGTGATCGGAACGGTTGGCGTTGATGCGGTCGATCATCGCGGCTAGCGAGGTGGATTTACCGGAACCGGTGGTCCCCGTTACGAGAACGAGGCCGCGCTGCTCTTCGCAAATCTTGCCAATGACGTTGGGCAAATTCAGTTCTTCGATGGTGCGAATTTTCGTGGGGATGACGCGGAGAACCATGCCGACGTTGCCGCGTTGTTGGAAAACGTTGACGCGGAAGCGGCCGAGGCCAGCGACACCGTACGCCATATCGAGCTCGGCGGTTTCCTTGAACTTTTGCTTTTGGCGGTTGGTCATCATGCTGAACGCCATGGAGAGCATTTCTTCCGGCGTGATGCGAGGGACGTCCGTGATCGGGGCGAGAAGGCCGTCGACGCGCAGATAGGGATGGTTGCCAACTTTTAGATGGAGGTCCGAGGCTTTGTTTTCGACGGCGCGCCGGAGAAGATCGTCAATGCTAATTGCCATGTCGTTGTGAGCTCCGCGAGAATACGACTGACTTGCGACGTTAGCACCCGAAATAGGGGCGGGCAAGAAAGGCGCGGTGTCCGGTTGCGCGGTAGTCACCTGAACGAAAGGACAGTGTTTCGCGACCGGAATTTCGGCTCGGGTGTCCCCTTTTGTACTGAGGAGTTTCTTCCGTACCGGAGGCTAGGCTTTCTTCATGAAGAGCGAGTCGTAGAGGAACCCGGCCAGGAAACCGCCTGCTAGCGGACCGACCCAGTAAATGCCGTGATTCTGCCAGTGGGAAGACGCCAGCGCAGGTCCGAACGCGCGGGCGGGATTGAGCGCGCCGCCGGTGAAAGGCCCGGCAACCATAATGCCAAGCACGATGCTGATGCCGATAGCGAAACCAGCTACCGGTCGGAAGGAGGACGAGCGTTCATCGACCGCGGTGGCGAAGACCGTCAGAACGAGAAAGAAAGTGGTAATGCCTTCGAGGATCATGCCGTTGAGCCGAGTGAAGTCGTGCGCGAACATGGGGGTGCCGAGGGCGACGGCGTGCCAAGTGTCCTCTGGGATGACTGCTTTAAGGAGAAACGCGGCGGCTGTGGCTCCGGCGAGCTGGGCGGCCCAGTAGGCTATCGTGTCGATGGTGTTCAGCCGCTTGGTGACCCAGAAGCCGATGGTGATTGCGGGGTTGAAATGGCCGCCGGAGATATGGCCGAGCGCGCAAACCATGATGGCGATGGCGAGGCCGTTGGCCAGGGCGATGCCGAGAAGCCCGAGCGCGTTCGATGCGTGGGGGTACCAGTCCACGCAGGCCGCGCCAGCGCCAAAGAAGACCAGAGCGAACGTGCCGATGAACTCAGCCGTGAGCTTCTGCGGAAAGTTGTACATCAAGGAGCCTCCCGGCCGGAGAATGAAGCGCGCCCGCTGCGACCGGGAAGGATTCTATCTGGAACGCGAAGAGAAACGCTAGTCCTTCGGAGACTGGATAGTGGGCTAGTTTTCCGATGACCGCAGGATTAATCAGGCATTGCCCCCCGACTTGGAATTTCGAGCATTCCGCCTGTCAATTCTGACAATGGCACATGACCGGTGCATCCGGTAAACCCGTGGTACTTGATTTCTTGGAGGTACTCATATGGGCCGCAGGATTTCTAACTTTCTTGGATCGGCACTGACTTGTCTGCTGATGGTTTCGGCCGTTGCAGGTTGCGGGAATAAGAGCGACGCAGGCTCCGTTCCAAGCGTCGAGCAGACCAAGGCGGTCGCCGAGGAAGGCTTCATCTACGGACTGCCGATTGTGATGAACTACGCGGTGATGAACGAGTACGCCGTGGACAAGGCCGGCCCTCAATTTAAGGCGCCGTTCAACCAGATCAAAAACGAGGCCCGTGTCTTCACTTACGAGGACACAGCGATTGTCACGCCCAACAGCGATACCCCTTACTCATTTGTCTGGCTGGATTTGCGGGCAGAGCCGATGGTGCTCTCGGTCCCTGCAGTGGAAAAGAAGCGCTATTATTCAGTGATGCTCTGCGACGGCAATACTTACAACTTTGGCTACATTGGCAGCCGCGCCACTGGAAGCGATCCGGGCGACTATCTCGTCGTCGGCCCTGACTGGAAAGGCGAGACGCCCCCAGGGATCAAAAAAGTCTTTTATTCAACGACCCCCTTCGCACTCACTGGCTATCGGACTCAACTCTTCAATCCCGGCGACATGCCGAACGTGGAGAAGGTGCAGGCCGGATACAAGGTGCAGCCGCTTTCGATATTTCTCAAGCAACCCACTCCGCCAGCTGCGCCAACGATCAATTTTCTACCGGCCACCACTGCGGGTATTAAGGAGCACTTCTTTGAGTATCTGGATGCCGCACTTCAATTCGTCCCTCCGTCGCCAGAGGCAACGGACGTCCGTGCAAAACTGGCCAGTATCGGAGTCGGGCCAGGCAAGACTTTCGAGTTCAAAGACCTTTCAGTCGAACACAAGGCCGCCGCGTTGCTCGCTATGAAAGGGGGCGACGACAAAGTGGCCCAGTTTCTGGCCACCGGAATAAAAAGCATCAACGGCTGGAAAATCGGTTCATTCATGGGTAACCGCGATTTCTACCACGGCGATTGGCTGATGCGTGCCGCCGCTGCCAAGGGCGGGATTTATGGAAATGATGCGGTGGAGGCGACGTATCCCCTTACGCGCGTGGATGCGAAGGGCGAAACGCTCGACGGGAGCAAGCACAACTACACGATCACCTTCCCGGCCGGGCAGTATCCGCCAGTGAACGCGTTCTGGTCGGTGACGATGTATGACGGCAAGAGCCAGTTCTTGATCAAGAATCCGATCAACCGGTACCTCATCAATTCGCCGATGTTGCCCGGGATGAAGAAGAATGCGGATGGATCGCTGACCCTGTACATCCAGAAGGACTCCCCTGGCAAGGCCAAGGAGTCCAACTGGTTGCCCGCACCCAACGATACCATCTACTTGGTCATGCGCCTGTACTGGCCCAAGGAGACCCCGCCTTCGGTCTTGCCGGCCGGCGAAGGGACATGGAAGCCCCCGGCTGTCGCCCAAACCAATTGACCGGGCAAACGAGCAAGGCTGATTCCTCAGATTCGCCAGCGTGCGTCTCCCCGTAGCTCCCGATAGGCAGCGCAGTCGGAACCTGGTCCTCTACTGGAGGCTATGATTTCCGTTAGCGAGAGGTGGCAGCCACTGGAGCGTTAACGGGAGTAAGCCAGTTGTGGCGATCGGGTTTGGTGCCGCTGGTTAGGGCGAAAAACTCTTCCTGGAGGCGGCGCGTAATCGGACCGGCGACGCCTTTGCCGACTTGGATTTTGTCGACAGAGCGGATGGGCGTGATTTCGACGGCGGTGCCGCAGAAAAAGACTTCGTCGACGATGTAGAGCATTTCGCGCGGGATGACTTGTTCCTTCACGGGGATGTTCAGATCTTCCGCGAGCGTGGCGACGGTGTTGCGCGTGATGCCCGGCAGGATGCTGGTGGCGAGCGGAGGCGTGTAGAGCGTGCCGTCGTGAACAAGAAACACGTTCATGCCGGAGCCTTCGCTGACGTGGCCGCCGGAATCGAGCGCGATGCCTTCGGCGTAGCCGTTGAAGGAGGCTTCCATGCGGATGAGCTGCGAGTTCATGTAATTCGCGGCAGCTTTGGACATAGCCGGCAGCGTGTTTGGCGCAATACGCGTCCAGGAGCTGACGCCCACGTCGACGCCCTTTGTGAGGGCTTCCGGGCCAAGATAGGCGCCCCACGACCAGCAGGCCATGTAGATTTCAATCGGAGAACTGAGCGGATTCACCCCGACTTCTCCATAGCCGCGGAGAACCATAGGCTTGACGTAACAGGCATTCAGTTTGTTGAGGCGCACCAATTCGGTGGCGACATTGCAAAAATCATCGAGGGAGTAAGGCAAGTCCATGCGATAGATTCTTCCGGAATTGATCAGGCGCTGCATGTGTTCGCGGAGGCGGAAAATGGCGGGGCCTTGCTTGGTTTCGTAGCAGCGAATGCCTTCGAAGACCGCGGAGCCATAGCTCACGACGTGCGAGAGAACGTGCAGGGTGGCGTCGTCCCAGTTGATCCACTTTCCGTTGTGCCAGATTTTATCGGTCTTTTGGATGGGCATGATGGTGTCCTTTTAGTGGCGCCACTCGCAGAATGGCTCGAATCCGCAGAATACGGTACGCGGCGAGGAGCGTCAATAAAGTGTACTGAACGCGGAGGCAAGTGCAAAAACCAAATTGGCGCGTCGTGTTTTGCGCTAGCTCAGTGGCGTCACGTCACTTGGGCAAATCAGGCGGGTTCGCCGAATCGGGCGGAGGCGCGGACTTTGCGGGCTCGCTCAAGGAATTGAGGGCGGACTGAGCTTGCGCCGGGATATTGCCGTAGGTGTTCTCCCAAAAGCCGAGAAGCAGGAATGGAATGATGGTCGCAAGGACAAGGAGCTTCGCTTTGCGGGGGACTTTGACTTCGGGCTCCCAGCGAAAGAGCTGCGCGGAGAGAAAAAAGGTAAGCACAGCCCAGCAAACAAGCGAACCCAGAGAGATGAGAACGTTGTGGTCCCATATATGCGCAGATTCAAAAATGGTACGACGGAGTCCCTGGACAAGATAGGTTGCTGGGAGGAACAAGGAAACTTTTTGCACGACCTGAGGAAGAAAAGCCAGAGGAAAGGTGGCACCAGAGAGAAAGATCAACGGAAGCCAGATGAGCTGATTAATGACTTGGGTTTCCTGCATGGTGTTGGTCACGCTGGCGACGACGAGGCCCAGGGATGCGAAGGCAATGTTGCCGATGCTGATCAAGATAAATGTGGCGAAGATGTCGCCGAAATGGGTTACGTGAAAAATTGTGCGCGCGAAAATAAACTGCAGGAGAACAGTGGGGAAAATGAGGACGTAGTTCGCAACGATGCTGGAAGCGAGCATATCGCTGGCCGTCACGGGAGTGACGTGAAAGCGGCGCAGGATGCCTTGTTCGCGAAACATGACGAGAGCCGCGCTAAGTCCCCAAAAGCTGCCCATAACAGCTAGAGCGACAACTGGGCCCAGGAAGAATTGCACGTCGCGTGGCTTGCCTTTCGCAAAGACGCCAGCGTAGAGGAAGAAAAAGCCGAACGGCATGATCACGCTGAAGAACAAAAACATTTTATTGCGCAGCGTGAGCTGGATGCGCATGCGGGTGAGTGTGGCAAAGTTTCTCAATCGCGTAGCCTCCTTCCGGTCATTTCGATGAAGACGTCTTCGAGAGAGGGTGAGGCAATTTCAAGGCTGACGAGTTCGTTGCCTTCGGCTTCAAGGTGTTTCACGAGATCGACAATCGTTTTTGGCGGGCGGTGAGAGTGAATCACGTAAGCGCCATCGAGTTCGCGGGCGTCGGCTACGCCTTCTAGTTTTTTAAGAGCGCCGTCGGGCTCAGGTTTTGCTAGGCGGACTTCAATGCGTGTTGTGCCGCCGGAACGTGTTTTCAATTCGCGCGGCGTGCCGAGGGCCACTACTTTGCCGTGATCTACAATGGCCACGCGGTCGCAGAGGCGCTCGGCTTCTTCGATGTAGTGCGTGGTCATGACGATGGTTTTCTTTTCACGCTTGAGCTCTTCGATGATGTCGTAAATTTCGCGGCGCACTTGCGGATCGAGGCCGGCGGTGGGCTCATCGAAAAAGAGCACTTTGGGGTCGTTGACGAGGGCCATGGCGAGAGCGAGGCGCTGTTTTTGGCCGCCGGAAAGCTGGCTATAGAACGTGTTGCGCTTTTCTTCGAGGCCGAAACGCTTGAGGAGCTCTTCAGGATTGCGGCGCCGTTTGTAGAAGCTTGAGAAAAGGCGGAGAGCCTCCATCACGCGAAGTTTGTCGGGAAGAGAAGTGGATTGCAGGGCCGCGCCGATTTCGTGTTTCAATGCCTGCGAATCGCGCTGCGGGTCCAGACCGCAGACCGAGGCGCGGCCACCATCCAGATCGCGGAGGCCTTCGAGTATCTCGACGGTCGAGGTTTTTCCGGCGCCGTTGGGACCGAGCAGGCCGAAGACTTCGCCTTCTTCGACAGAAAAACTAACGCCGCGAACGGCTTGCACGTCGCCGTAGCTCTTGACCAGGTTTTCAACTTGAATGATCGGAGTTGCCATGGGCATTGACTGCTAAATTGTGTTACGCAAAGGTGCCCCTTAGGATAACGCAAGTGCTCGCTTTCCCCGCTATCGCGGGAGCCGGGCGGCGGATTACTTCGGAGCGTAGAAAAGATAGTCGGCGGAATAGGGAACGCGGACTTCCTGACCCGCGCGCACGGAGTCGCAGCCGGACGCGGGTGCTTTGCCGCCTTTGGTGTTGAGACGCTGGATGGAAGTGGCGCGGGAAAGTACGCCGGTGCCTTCGTGGCTCACGACGTTGACGAGAAGCCATGGAATGGAATCAGCATCTGGCGAAGGCACGTTGGCAACGGCTTTGCCGGTGACGCGGCTGCCATCGTTCGCTTCCCAGGAAGGCCCGGCGAAATGTTTGCCGAAAGGCTTGCCGTCTTTGTCAAAGAGCTGGGCGTCGGGAGCTTTCAGCCCCCACGAGAATTCCGTGGCGCCTTCCTTGCAAATGTAGACCTGGTCGCCCTTCGCATGGACCCGGAGAAGAAGCTGTTCGCCCGCGGGCGGCTGGAGTTGTGGCGGAATTTGTTGCGCGGCAGCGGAAAACGAGAGAGCGAAGTGGGCTGCGGCGAGCAGCGCGGCGAATCCTAATCTGTGATTGCTCTGGAGCATGGAACGATTCCTCCTTATTGAGTATAGATTTGGTGCCCATCATGACACACCTCACTCATCGAGGGGCAATGGACGCGCGGGTTTTCTTGGCAGCAGATGATTTTTTGCGCGGCGGAATCCAGAGATGTTTTTTTACGTTGATGCGGGACTCGACTACGGGAATGCCCTCGGATTCGAGCAGCTTTTTTTGCAGGGAGGCGTAGGGTTCGCGGATTAGGATTTTGCCGTTGGCGCCGAGGACACGGTGCCAGGGGATGCCCTTCCCGGAAGGAGTGGCGCCCATGGCGCGACCAGCCGTGCGCGCACCACCGGGAAGACGCAGGGCTTTAGCAAGGGCTCCATAGGTAAGAACCCGGCCGCGGGGAATTTGTTTCACGAGCTTGTAAACGGAATCAAAAGACACAGGAGATCGGCTCCTTGCAACGAACAACCCATTGGGGCCCGAGCAGATTCTTATACATGTTCGCCAGACATCCTAAAAGCAGGCAAGAAGCGCAACAAGAGAATAATAATGGGCGCTCCAGGGTTATATAAAGTGAGGGATTGAATGAATGGAGTGAGCACCGGCGAGTAAGTAGTTTAACCAGCTGCGAATTAGTAGCCTAACAATCAAATTACTGCGCCGCGCATCTAAGTAAGTAAGAGAAGACAGTGAAGAGAAAAACGTTGATGCATGGAATCGATGAAACAAAGCGAAAAAAGTAATGAACGATTGTGGAGAAAACCCGATACGTTGTACGCGTTACCGATGCAAAACAATCGTTTGGGCTAGTACGGATCGTTCATTGACGGCGTAGTGGAACGTAAGTACACTACAGCCACTGTCAATGACTCGAGGTGATGTCATGGCTTTTGTCCGCCGGAAAGGGAATTCGTTTTATTTGGTGCACAATGTGCGCCGCGGTGGAAAAGTGCGGCAACTGCATCTTGCGCGGCTTGGGGAACGCGCACGGATTACGGACGCGGTGGTGAAGGAAGTTTCCAAGAAACATCCGTTCGTAGAGCTGAATTGGCGGGCTCTGCGGGAACAGATGAATAGTCAAGTGGATCTGGCCGATGGCACCTCTCCGGCGATCCAAAAGCTCGTATCCAACCTGCGAGCGCTGAACCTCGAACTGGCGGACCTCTTTCCGCCTCTCCTGCGGATTTCTGAAACGCCCACGGTGGCGCGAGAGCTGTTAGTGCAACTTCGGCTTTTGCAATCCACACTTCAGGTAAAACTCACTCAGTTTGACCGGAAGCGCGGACGTTTCAGCACTGCGACCCTGCGAATGCATGGCCGCTAGGAGGAGACCATGAGCGCCCAGATACTCCCACTCGATCCAAATTTGCGCAGCAACACGACGATTGAATTTCAGACCGCGCTACGCTCGAAGATCGTCGGACAAGCGGAAGGGGTGCAGGCGCTCGTAGACCTGTATCAAGTCTTCTGCGCGGGATTGAACTCGCCGGGGCGGCCGGTGGGGAACCTCCTTCTGTTGGGACCGACGGGCTCGGGCAAGACACGCATCGTGGAAGCCGCGGCGGAGATTCTGTTTGGAGACGCGCGCGCGGTCATCAAGGTGGATTGCGCGGAGTTTCAGCACTCCCACGAGATTGCTAAATTGATTGGCTCGCCTCCGGGGTATTTGGGGCACCGGGAAACGCATCCTTTGATCACGCAAGAAGAACTGGCCAAGAGCCATACCGACAAGCTGAAACTGAGCTTCTTACTGTTTGACGAAATTGAAAAGGCGTCCGATGCCTTGTGGCAGTTGCTGCTCGGCATGCTGGATAAGGCGACGCTCACGCTGGGTGACAACCGTCGGGTGGACTTGTCGCAGACGGTAATCTTCCTGACGTCGAACCTGGGCGGCGGAGAGATTACGGAATTGATGCATGGAGGGATGGGCTTCGTTCAACCTGCGGATACGCCAGCCACAGGATTAGACGAAAAGGTCGAGCGGACAGCGATGGAAGCTGCGCGCAGGAAGTTTTCACCCGAGTTCATGAACCGGCTGGACAAAGTGGTGGTGTTCCACCCCTTACAGCGGGAACAACTTGAAGAAGTACTTGAGATTGAGCTTGGCCAAGTACAGCAGCGGGTGTTGGAGACGGCGAAAGGGCAGTTTTTGTTCCGTGTAACGGCAGCCGGAAGAGAGTTCTTGCTGCAAGAGGGAACGGATCAACGCTACGGAGCTCGTCACCTGAAGAGGGCCATTGAGCGGTACGTGGTGTATCCGCTGGCGAATCTGCTGGCTACCGAGCAAGTGCATCTGGGAGACCTGGTGTGCATCGATTGGGATCGCACCCACAAAGGACTGACGTTCGCTAGAGAAGGTGAAGGGGCTCTAGTGACGCCTGCAGTGCCCCAGATTGGGCAACTTGCGGCAGCGGCGGAAGCTAAAGACGGCAAGACGGCAGATCCACCCCCCGAAGTGGTCGTCGCAGAGAGAAAATTGCGGGCGGCGCAGCCGTCGGTGGCTCCTGCGGCTGCTCCGCAAGGACGAAAAAAGACGGAACGGTAGAGAAAACAATAGCTTTAGATGATTTTGGGGCGCGTCGAACAGGCTGCGCCCCTTTTTGTCGTTTGCAGGCTGACAGAAACTGTTTCATCCTCTCACTTTGAACACAGATGAAACACTGTCTCACGGCGTGAGACAGTTTCCATAATTGCAACACTTGTATGTCGTTGAGTTTGTGCCAGTTTGCGACGGCGAAGGCGAGGGCGGGGATTGGCAGTTCCCATGCTCTATTTCCTGCAAGCGCATGGCTGAGACGCATGACGCGTCTTGGTCAGCTGAACGCGGAAGGAACGATGACATGAAAAGCGCCGCCAGACAGCAACTGGATCCAAGCATTCGCAGCACCGACAGCCGGGACTTCGAAGGAGCTCTGCGCTCGAAGATCGTCGGACAATCGGAAGGGGTTCAGGCGCTGGTGGACCTGTATCAGGTCTTCTGCGCGGGATTGAACTCACCGGGACGCCCGGTGGGGAACCTGCTGTTTCTCGGTCCGACCGGCTCGGGCAAGACGCGAATCGTGGAAGCGGCCGCAGAGATTCTGTTTGGAGATGCGCGCGCCGTAATCAAGGTGGATTGCGCGGAATTCCAGCACTCGCATGAGATAGCGAAGCTAATTGGTTCGCCTCCAGGATATTTGGGACACCGTGAGACTCACCCGTTGATAACCCAGGAGGCTTTGGCGGCAAGCCATACGGAGAAGCTGAAGCTGAGCTTTTTGCTCTTCGATGAAATTGAAAAGGCGTCCGATGCCCTTTGGCAGTTACTGCTGGGAATGCTTGATAAGGCGACGCTCACCCTGGGCGACAACCGCCGAGTGGATTTGTCGCAGACGGTGATTTTCCTGACGTCGAACCTGGGCGGGGGAGAGATTTCGGAATTAATGCAAGGCGGAATGGGCTTCGTGCAGCCAAAAGACAAACCGGCCGCGGGACTTGACCAAAAAGTTGAGCGGACGGCAGTGGAAGCGGCGCGCAGGAAGTTTTCACCGGAATTTATGAACCGGCTGGATAAGGTGGTGGTCTTCCATCCCTTGCGACGGGAACAGCTGGAAGAAGTACTCGAGATCGAACTGGGTCAAGTGCAGCAGCGAGTTTTGGAAACAGCCAAGGGCCAGTTCTTGTTCCGAGTGACGGCGGCTGGCAGAGAGTTCTTGTTGCAGGAAGGAACCGACCAGCGCTACGGAGCCCGTCACCTGAAGAGGGCGATCGAGCGGCATGTGGTCTATCCTCTGGCGAACCTGCTGGCAACCGAGCAGGTGCACCTGGGAGACCTGGTGTGCATCGATTGGAGTAAGGGCAATGAAGGATTGAGCTTTGTTCGCGAGGGTGAGAATTTGGCGATGCCGGCGCGACGGCCGGAACCAGTGGTCACGGCGCGGACTGCGCAGGCCCGAAGCGGCCGGAGCGTTGAGGCACCCTCTACCGCAATCGGCCCTGAACCGATACCGCGGATGGCACGCTAAGCAAACCTTTAGTCCAGCTTTCTGATTTGTGGAAAGCCCGGGAGGAAGCCCTCCCGGGCTTTTTCTTTTGGTGGCGGCGCAGGCAGAAGGAGTATGAAAAGTACTAGATAACGATTAGCGCGATTCTCGACAGTCTGCGGCTGACGAATAGGAGCGTTGATGAGGAGCGGCAGTTAGTACAATCTCCAAGCTCGGCGCCGCTTGTATTCCTCAGAGAACTCTTCGGTTGGAGCTTATCTAATCGTTCTGGTCGAATGAGCCCCGACAAAGGTTGTTGATTTCATTCCCCGCCGTGACCAGTAACCACAACTACTAGTGCCCCTGCGGCTGAGAACAGCGTTCACTAAACGTTAATCCTCGGTTCACGCCTATTTGTCGTCGACAGATTAACTTCCCGGCTGCGCCCTTCAGCGCTTTCGCATCAACTAGGAGAGCAAGAAATGACAAAGTCAAAGACACATGTGTTTTCAATAGCCGGCTTGCTGCTTAGCAGCCTGGCTGGCGCCGCCGCATTCGGGCAGACCCCTCCCGCAGGTCCCACCGCAGTATCGCCCTACGAATTGACAGTATTTGCCAAAGCTCCCGCCGGGCTGAGTGCGCCAGACTCAATCGCCATGCTAGGCGACCATGTTTTTGTTGGCTACGGTGACGGCCACCTGCCAGATGGTTCCGACGGATTGAACAGCCAAGTCGTCGAATTCGCCAAGGACGGCAGTGTGGTGCACATCTACACCGTGCCGGGACATAGCGACGGGCTAAAGGTTGATCCAAGCACGCATCTTCTGTGGGCGCTTCAGAACGAAGATGCGAACGCCAATTTGGTAATCATCAATCCAGAAACCCATCAGCAAAAGCTTTATACGTTTAGCTCAGCGCTTCACGGTGGCGGCTACGATGACCTCGTTTTCCGAGGCTGCAAGGTGTACATAAGCGCGTCGAACCCGGCGAATAGTCCGAACCTGGGGCCGGCAATTGTCAGCGCCACGCTCGAAGGAAACTTGGTGGAAGTGAAGACCGTACTGGCTGGCAATGCGAACGCGATCGATATACCCACTGATGCGACAATTCAACTCAACTTGCAGGATCCCGATTCTATGACACTGGACCCAGAGGGCAATCTCGTGCTGGATAGCCAGGGTGACCAGGAATTGATTATCGTGAGTCATCCGGGCACCTCCAGTCAGAAAGTGTCGCACTTGCCGTTGACCGCTCTTTTGGCTACGGGGACGGTTGGGGGGATTGAGGTGGACGACACGGCATTTGTCACTTCGACCGAAGGATTCATCCTGTTTGCCGACAAAGGCTTGAACACCGTCTATCTGTTGAAAAAGAAGGCATTCGCCCCTGGTGCGGCTTACACGGCTGCGGATGGGGGACCGTTTGTCGGGACGATCAATATGACCACCGGGTTCATAACCCCAATCGTCACGGGACTCATGAATCCGGGAGGGTTGGTGTTTGTCGAAACCTCGAAGCGCGACAAGGACGATTCGCGGGACGAAGACAGGGATTCGTGCCATGATCGAGACTGGGATTCCCACTAGAAGTTGGAGTGCAGAAAGCTTTGAACTAATAGGTTGTTCCGGCGCCCCCGAGGTTACACGCTCGAGGGCGCTTTGCATTTTTACCTCTAAAGCATTGCGGTACCCTTCCCGCTGTTGGAAAGGAAATCCGAATTGGCCGGCGGCGCCGCTTTGGAGTAGGTCATGGTGTACGTGAAAAGTCCAGAGAACTGTTTGAAGAAACAGTTAATGGGTGACGGCTGGGGCTACCGGCTCGGGAGCATGGGCTCGTGCGTCCAGTCCGGCTTGATAGAGGCTGGCAGCGCGCTGGAGGGCGTCAGCGATACTTGGGCAGATGTTTTCTGCGCCGACATGGCGCTCGAATTCGGCTTGCTTCATAAGTTGGGCGGGTTGTTCGCGGGCACCGCAGAGCAGCAGAGAACGGCCTGAAGCGTGGAGCGTGTCGGCTAAGTCGCGGATGGCACCTAGCCCGGTGGCATCAACGGCCGTCATGTTGCGGAGGCGCAAGATTACGATTGGCGGGAGCGAATCGACGTCGCGAATGATCTCGGCGAATTTGTCGGTGGCGCCGAAGAGGAACGGGCCGTGGATACGGTAAACCGTTGCGTAGGGAGGGATGTCTTTGCCTTGCAGGATGTGTATGCGGCTGTCCTCCACGTAGTCTTTTGTGACGCGCGCGACGGTGGTGGTGCGCGAAACTTTTCGAATGAACATTAACGCGGCTAGGACCATGCCAACTTCCACGGCGAAGGTGAGATCAGCAACAACGGTCAACGTCAGGGTCAGAAGCCAAACAGCTATATCGGCAGCGGATAGTTTTAGGATTTCCGGGATTTCGTGCCATTCGCCCATGTTGTAGGCGACGATCATCAGAATCGCAGCGAGAGCCGCGAGGGGCACGTTTTTCACTAGTGGGGCGGCGAAGAGGACGATGGCCAGGAGCGTGAGGGAGTGGATCATTCCGGCGACGGGGGTTCTCGCGCCAGCGCGCACGTTGGTAGCAGTGCGCGCGATCGCGCCGGTGGCGGGCAAGCCGCCGAACAATGGTGAGACGATGTTGGCGACGCCTTGCGCTACCAGCTCGACGTTGGGATTGTGCTTGTCGTTACTCATGCGGTCGGAGACGACCGCGGACATCAGGGATTCGATGGCGCCGAGCATGGCGACGGTAAAGGCGGGAGAGAGAAGCTGGCGCGCCGTGTCGTAGCTAAAATGTGGGATAGCAAATGTGGGAAGGCCGCTGGGGATTCCGCCAAAGCGCGTGCCGATTGTTTCGACCGGGATCCGGAGAAGAGTGACGGCGATGGTTGCGCCGAAGGTGACAACGATCGCTCCTGGGATGCGTTTGGCAAACTTCAGACAGAAAATCAGGATGGCGATCGAAAGGATGGCCAAGGCGGTGGCGGGCATGGAGATGGTGTTCCAAGCCGCGCCGAAGGCTTCCATGCGATGAAAGAAGTCGCCGGGGACATGGTCCATGCGCAGGCCGAAGAAGTCGCGAATCTGAGTGCTGGCGATGAGGATGGCGATACCGTTTGTGAAACCGATGATGACCGGGCGGGGAAAATATTTGACGGCCGTTCCCATGCCTGTGATGCCCAGGAGGACGAGCAGGACGCCGGCCATCATGGTGCATTCGAAGAGGCCGTCAATGCCATGCTTGGCGATGATTCCCGCCACGACCACTACGAAGGCGCCGGTGGGGCCGCCGATTTGTGTTTTTGAGCCGCCGAGCACGGAGATGATGAAACCGGTGACGATGGCGCAGTAGATTCCAGCTTGGGGGGAAACGCCGGAGGCGATGGCAAACGCCATCGCTAGCGGGAGTGCGACCAGGCCTACGGTGATGCCTGCGACTACATCGGAGAGAAATTTATGGCGGTCATAGTCGCGCAGTAAGAGAACAGATTTTGGAAGCCATTGATTTGGCGCGGATGTCATTCGAGCACGGGCGGAGGAAATAACTCCATTTTGATAAGTCTAGCAGGCAAGGAGCGGGGAGAGCTCCGCGAATTAACGAGTGTGGCTGAAGCAAGAATGTGACGAACGGTTAGGCGAAAGCAAAAAGCAGATCCCTCGCTTCGTTCGGGATGACAAGTGATTTAGTCCGCCTTTAGTCCGCGGCTTCTGAGCGTGCGGGCTGGGGCTTCCAGCGCAGAATAGGTTTGCGGGCGGCGCCGACTTCATCAAGACGGCGGACGCGCGTGGTGTGTGGCGCAGTTTTGACTAGTTCGGGGTTTGTGGCGGCTTCTTCGGCGATCGAACGCATGGCGTCGATGAAAAGGTCGCACTCTTCGCGGGATTCGGATTCGGTGGGTTCGATCATCAGAGCGCCGGGAACGATCAGCGGGAACGCCGTAGTGTACGGGTGAAAGCCGTAGTCGATGAGGCGCTTGGCGATGTCCATTGTGTTCACGCCGTTTTTCTTTTGGAGCGCGTCGCTGAAAACGACCTCGTGCATGGAAGGCAGGGAATAGGGGAGATCGAAAACGCCTTCGAGGTGTTTGCGAATGTAATTTGCGTTGAGCACGGCGTCTTCCGTGGCCTGACGTACGCCGGGGCCGTAGGCGAGAATGTAGGCGAGCGCGCGGACCAGGACGCCGAAATTTCCGCTGAAGGCTTTTACTCGGCCGATGGAGTCCGGTCGGATTTGTTCGAGCGCGAGGCGGCCGCCTTCTTTTTCGACAAGAATCGGGACGGGGCGGAAGGGCTCTAGGACTTTCTTCATTGCGACCGGACCGGCCCCGGGACCTCCGCCACCGTGCGGTGTCGAGAAGGTTTTGTGCAAGTTGAGGTGCATGACGTCGACGCCGAGATCGCCTGGGCGCGTGATGCCGGTGAGGGCGTTCATATTGGCGCCATCCATGTAGAGGAGGGCGCCCTTGTCATGCAAGATTTTTGCGATTTCCGGGATACGCTCTTCGAAAATTCCGAGCGTGGACGGATTGGTGATCATCAGCGCGGCGACGTCTGTAGTGACCAGGTCGCGCAGCTTATCGACATCAATCTGGCCGTGAGATTCGGATTTAATGTTCTCGACCTCGTAGCCGGCGATGACTGCCGTGGCGGGGTTGGTGCCGTGGGCGGAGTCGGGAATTAAAACCTTTTTGCGTGGGTTGCCGTTTTTTTCATGGTAGGCGCGGATGAGGAGTAGACCGGTCATCTCCCCTTGCGCGCCCGCGGCTGGCTGGAGCGTTATGGCGTCCATGCCAGTGATTTCGAGCAGGCATTTTTCGAGGAGTTGCAAAATCTTAAGGCAGCCTTGCGAAAGTTCCTGCGGCTGGTAAGGATGTTCGCTGGCGATGCCGTCCAGACGGGCGACAAATTCGTTGACGCGCGGGTTGTACTTCATGGTGCAGGAGCCTAGCGGGTACATGCCTAGATCGATTGCGTAGTTCCAAGTAGAAAGGCGAGTGAAGTGGCGAATAACTTCAATTTCGCTGACTTCGGGGAAGCCTTCTACGCCTTCGCGGCGGTGACTGGCGCCTAATGACTTCGCGGGATCGATCGCGGGGACGTCCAGCGGGGGAAGTTCGAACGCGCGCTTGCCGGGCGAGGACTTTTCAAAGATCAGGCCTTCGTTTTGGTTGGTGTGGCGTGTGGCTTTTTTGATTTTGTCGGTCATAGTTTCAGTTTGCGGCAGACGGGCACGGCATGCCGCGCCCTACAGCGGTTGCTCCAGTGCGCGGCGCAGTGCGGCTGCAAAGCGCTCGATTTCGGCGCGTGAAGTTGTTTCCGTGACGCAGACCAGGGCGTGTTTTGTCAGTTCGGGATACGGTGTGCCTAGAACATAAGGGCCGATGATTTTCTCTCGCAGGAGATAGGCGTTTACGATTTTGACCGAGCGCGGTAGTTCGATTGTAAATTCGTTGAAGAAGGGGGCATCGAAGGCGCGGCGGACTCCGGGAATTTTTTCCAGTTCGGCGAGGGCGAACTGCGCTTTCGAGAGATTTTGGTGGGCCATCTCGCGCAGGCCTTCTTTGCCAAGGAGCGTGAGGTGGACCGTGGCGGCAAGCGCGCAAAGGGCTTGGTTCGTGCAAATGTTGGATGTGGCTTTCTCGCGGCGAATGTGTTGTTCGCGGGTAGCTAGCGTCAAGACGAATCCGCGGCGGCCTTCCGAGTCGGTGGTTTGGCCTGCTAGGCGGCCGGGCATTTGACGGACAAACTTATCGCGAGACGCAATGACACCGGCGAACGGCCCGCCATAACTCGGAGCCATGCCGAAGCTTTGTGCTTCCATCGCGACGATGTCAGCTTCCGCAGGCGGGCGCAGTAAGCCGAGCGAAACACTTTCTGTGATGGCCGTGACCAGTAGCGCGCCAGAAGCGTGCGCGGCGGCTGCAAGCGGAGTTAGCGATTCGATGGCGCCGAAGAAATTGGGAGTCTGCACGACAACCGCCGCGACATCATCTCTAAGCGCGGCCTGCAACGCCTTTTGATCGAGAGTACCGCTCGCGCCGTAGCCAATCTCTTCCACGTGCAAGCCAGAATTTTTCGCGTAGGTCTTGAGCACGTCGCGGTATTCCGGATGGACGGAGCGCGCGACGAGAATGCGGCTGCGGCCGGTGAGGCGCTCGGCCATCAAGACGGCTTCGGTCGTTGCAGTGGAACCGTCGTACATCGAAGCGTTGGCGACTTCCTGGCCGGTGAGTTGGCACATCAGCGTTTGAAACTCAAAGATGGCCTGCAGCGTGCCCTGCGTGATTTCCGCCTGATAAGGAGTGTACGAGGTGAGGAATTCTCCGCGCTGGATGATGGCGTCGGTGACTACGGAGCGAAGATGGTTGTAAACGCCTGCACCGAGAAAACTCGTGTAGCCTCCGGAATTTTCCGCTGCGCGCGCTTTAAAAAAGTCGATGACTTCGGTTTCTGACAGCGGGCCGGGCAAATTCAAAACTTCGCGAAGTCGGTAGCGCTCCGGAATACTCGAGAACAATTCGTCGATGGATTTCGCGCCGATGGAGGCGAGCATGTCCTGCCGCTCGGCGGGACTCTTCGGAAGATAGCGCATCAGGCGGAGGCTTCCTTGCTCTGCGCCGCGATGTAGGCTTCGTAGGCGGCGGCGTCCATGAGTCCGCTGAGCTCGGCGGGATTGACGAGGCGAATTTTGATCAGCCAGCCATCGCTATGCGGCTCGGTGTTGATCTTTTCGGGCGTGTTATGTAGAACGTCGTTGGCTTCGACGACTTCTCCCGAAGCCGGAGCGTAAATGTCGCTGACTGCCTTTACAGATTCCACGGTACCAAACGTTTTGCCGGCTTCGATCTTCGCGCCAACTTTCGGCAGCTCGACAAAGACCACGTCGCCAAGCTCGTGCTGCGCGTAGTCGGTGATGCCGATCGCGGCCACGTCACCTTTGACATCAACCCATTCATGCTCTTTGGTGTAGCGATAATTCGCAGGATACGCCATTAGACCACTCCTCATCGCCCCGGTCAGACCGTGGGCGCTATAAAGTCGCTCTTGTCAGACATTCGCTGCGGCTTGCGGCGCCACAGTTTTCTTCGGCCGCTTGTAGAACGGCGTCGCGACTACCTGGGCTTTGCACTTCTGCGCGCGAATCTGAACGTAGACGGGAGTGCCAAGAGCCGTCATTGCGGGCGGGACGTAAGCGAGCGCGATGTTCTTGCAAAGCGTCGGCGAGGGTGAGCCGCTAGTGATCACGCCAATCACGTCGCCGTTTTCGTTGCAGCAGCAGTATTCATCGCGCGCGATGCCGCGGTCCACCATTTCGAGGCCAACCAGCGCTCGCGTCAGACCCGCGGCTTTTGCGCGTTCTAACGCTGCACGGCCGATGAAATCGCCCTTTTCCATTTTGCAGTAACGATCGAGTTCCGCTTCCCAGACGTTGATTTTGTCGCTAATTTCGTGGCCATAGAGCGCCATTTTTGATTCAAGACGCAGAGTGTTTCGTGCGCCGAGGCCGCAGGGCATGATCCCGAAATCGCGTCCGGCCTCCATGACTTTGTTCCAGACCATCTCGCTTGTTGTGGGATCAGATGGAACATAAATTTCGAAACCGTCTTCCCCGGTATACCCGGTGCGCGCAATTAGTGTGTTCTTCAGGCCGCAGACAGTGCCGTGCGTAAACCAATAGTTTTTAATCACGGCCAGATTTGCGTTGGTCAGTTTTTGCAGCAACTCTTGCGCGCGCGGGCCCTGTATCGCGAGCTGGGTGTACGTGTCACTCAGGTCTTCCACGACGCAGTCGAATCCTTTGGTATTTTCGCGAACCCAGCTGACGTCTTTCTCGCGCGTGCCCGCGTTGATCACCAGCAGGTAGTCGTCTTCGCCGAGACGATGAACGATTACATCGTCTACAAAAGTGCCCTCTGGATAAAGCATCGCTGAATAATGCGCCTGGCCGATCGCTAGCTTCGAAGCATCGTTCATGCTGAGATGCTGCACAGCCGCCAAAGCACCGCCGGGTGTGCGCCCGCTGCGAATCCGGATGTCTCCCATGTGGCTAACATCGAAAACACCGACGCCTGCGCGCACAGCCTTATGCTCGGCAACCAGGCCACCACTCGCCGGGTACTCAACAGGCATATCCCAGCCGCCGAAATTGACCATTTTCGCGCCCAAACGACGGTGCACCCCGTTAAGCGGCGTCTTACGAAGTTCGGTGATGGGAGGAGTCGTGACGGATTCCATTCCGTGTGCTCAAGCAGAAATCGATACTAACATGCGCCTCGGAACGCGTCAAAGAAGGGCACCTTGCACGGGAAAGCCGGAGCGAACGACAGAACGCGCAAGCGCAAAGGAGCGACGGGCCTCGTAATAGAAGAAAAGCGCCATAGCCCAAACGTCCAGCTTGCTGGCTTCAGCCAACGTCAGGTACAGTTTTTGGGGAGGCTCCCATGTCGGGTCCAATCCTTTGCGGACAGTGTGACAAGACGGAAACCAATTGCAACTGCGAAAAATACTGCACGATTTGCAAGGGGCAGATTAACGTGAAGCTCTGCGCGGACGGTTTGTATTATTGCCCGGACTGCCGGGAAGCTTGCGATGTTGCCCTCGCGAACAACTACAGTGAGCGTTGATTTCCGACGCATTGAGTTGCAGATTGATCCCGATCCGCGGCTGGCCGCCGCGCCAGGGGGCGCTGCTCGATTTTTGGCGGAGGCTGCTGGTCTGACGAGCGATGAGGCGGCCGAGCTACAAAAGTCCGTTGTCGCTGCTTGCCTGGAAACGTTTGAGCATTTGACCGGGGACCACCCGCACCTGACAGTGACCTTGGTGCGTTATCCGGACCGCATCGAGGTGGAGCTGACTCACGAAGGCGGTGCGGAGCCTGCAGTGGGACTGGACCGGATTGCCGGATTTGCGACTCAAATAGGAGTTTCGGGCGGGCTCGGGGGAGTCGACCGCGTTCAATACGAAGTGCGCGGCGCATTAGCGGTTACCCGTTTGACGAAGTATTTGGGCCACCTCCCGCCCATCCAGTAAATCTTTCAAAAGACAAAAAGAGCCGGGCACGATGTCGTGTCCGGCTCTTCGTGTTTTTCCGATGAAGAAACGCCGCAAACCTACATTTTGAAAGAGAAAGTATTGTGTTTGATCAGCGAGCTCATCTGATCGTCGTTCAGGGACATGTGCAGGGTCACGCGGTCGCCCCCCGGCGTGATGCGAACCTGATCAAGCAGTGCAGCGAGGTCTGGATTGTCCTTTTGCGCTTGATAACGCTTGTAGAGGAAGCCCGCCTGAAGCAGTTGGCCGAGCGTGTTGGCGTCCTCAGTGGAACCACAGATCGCTTGGACTTTCGCATCTAGATCGCTGCCGGCTTCGATATTGATGATGGAGTTTTGCATCCGCATCACGAGCTTCGCGGCTTCGGGAAACTGTTCGATCTCAGGGGCCAATTGCTGCATCGCCAGGCGAGTGTAGGCAGGATTGGTTACCAGCCAAACGGAACTGCCCGTGTTGGCTTCATTGATCAGCGAGAAGAACTTGTCGTTGCGCATCAGACCTTCTTCATCGCCGAAGCGCACACTGATCATCTTCTCGAGAATGCTCTTGTGGCCGTAAGCGGCGGTGCTGGCATCGATGAAAACGAAGAAGAGGTCCGTGGCGCCAGTTCCCGTGCCAAAGGCGTAAAACGTATAGCCGTGAAAGGATGTTGTGGGGAGCTTTTGCTTTTTGAAGTAGGAGGCCGTCGAGTCCTGATTGAAGTTCCCCAATGCGATGCCCACCATCTGTTCGCCGCTGGGGACGGCGTCAGAGCCGCTTCCCTCGGTTTTGGAGGTCATGCCCTCGGCGACGAGCGCCCAGGCGATTTCATCCACCTGGCTGTTCGGATCATTGCCGGTGGAGGCGAGAAATTTTTCGAATTGGCGAAACCGCTCGGGAAGCACCTGCTCTTGCAATTGCGGAAACCATTTCAAAGTGCGGGCTTTCTTCAAGTCGGCGTAGCCAAATTCGCCAACGTCCTTGGGGAACATTCCAATAACGTCCGCGCCGAGGCGGCCGGCCTGCGCTGGCTTGGGCAGGGTCAGTACCATGCCCAGCAAAACGCTAGTAGCCAAGATTCGGTAAACCTCCGGCACAAAGCGTTTCGGTCTTAAACTCGCTGTAAGTCTCATCAAGTGCTCCTTTCAATGGCTGGGAGAAGATCTATTCTACGCGGTCGTCAAGCGGGGTGCATTCCCCAATCGCTCGCCAAGGGAGGCAATCTTTTCGCGCATGAGCGCCACATAAGCGCTATCGGTAATGCCATCGAGATTGATCTCGACGTTGGCCAAAGCGCCGCGTGCCCCCGCCGCGGCCATGTACCGTGCTACTTCCAAGTCTGACCTCATGGATGCGGCAGCGATAGCATCCAGTTGTCCCAATCGTTCGAAAAGGGTAACGGATAGCTCTGCAACCTGAAGCGGGACCTCGGAAGCCCCTCTTGTCGCTGCCTGAATCGCAGCTTCCCATTTTTGCGCTTCCTCGGGATTTCCGTGTGGCAGCTTGTACGCGGCCATTACGGCGTCGTAAGAGGCAGCGTCGCGGTCGATGGCTTCCGCGAGTTCATCCGTGGCGCGCCGCAATTCGTCAAGTTCCTCTGAGAGCTTTTCGACATGCGCGGCTTGGGACTTCTTCTTGCGGGAAAGTCCCGCGACCATCTGGCCAAGCGAAGCCGCCAAAGCGCCCGCCAGAGCGGAAACGCTGCCGCCTCCCGGCGTCGCTGTCGGCGCGGCCACGGCTTCCAAGAAGGGGCGCGCCAAGCTGGCAAGCTTGCCGTTCTTGCCCGCTTCGAGTGGCGCTCCGCTAAGGGCAGCGGCCAACTTATTCTCAAACACTTGCTCGGGGGAGAAGTTTTCCAATTGCAAGAAAAAGTCCGCGGCCATCTCAATCGCTTTTTTGGGAATGAGGCCAACGATTTCGCTGCCCACTGGTGCAGCGCCGTAGCGTTGGGCCTCGCGCTTGACCATTTCGTAGACGCGGTGCATCGGCGTTTGCTCGAAGTCGGTGAGGTTGATGGAGACTTGCGCCAGGTTGCGCGCCTTCAGCTCCACGCCCATGGATTTCACGTAGCGCAGGCCGCCCGAGGAGAAGCGGATAGCCTTTGCAATTTTGTTCGCGGTGCCGACGTCTGATGTGTTCAGATTCACGTTGTAGGCAATCAGGAATTTGCGCGCACCAATTACGGTCACACCCGCCGTCGGGTGCACCTTTGGCTCGCCAACATCTGGCTGGCGGTCGTGATTGTGCTTCATCTGCTCGCGCAAAGCTTCAAACTGGCCGCGGCGTACATTTTCGAGATTTACGCGGTCGGGCCGCATTGCGGCAGCTTCGTAGAAAAACACCGGAATTCTGTAGCGCGCCCAAATTTCATGGCCAGTGCGCCGCGCGAGAGCGACGCAATCTTCAAGCGTGACGCCTTCGATGGGAATAAAGGGAATAACGTCTGCCGCGCCCACGCGCGGGTGCGCGCCGGTGTGTTTCGTTAGATCGATCAGCTCCATGGCCTTGCCGACTCCGAGAAGCGCTGCTTCCGCGACGGCATCCGGCTCGCCCGCGAGCGTGACGACGCAGCGATGGTGATCGGCGTCCATTTCGCGATCGAGGACATACACGCCGGGGACACTGCTCATCGCCGAGACGATGGCGTCGACCTTCACGGGATCTCGTCCCTCGGAAAAATTCGGCACGCACTCAATCAGTCGTTTCATCGCAAACGTGTCCTTCGCGTCTCACTAGACCATCATAGGAGATTTTGTGCCTCCAGAGCCAACTGCACGCAACCAGAGTTGCAGGCGAGCGGGCCATGGATTTGCCCGGATTATTTTGGCGGCTTGATAAATGGGCTCGGCGGCGGATATCTTTTGTCACCCTCTGGCGGCATCGGACGGAAGTCCTTGCTCACTCTGGGTAATGCGGGCGGAGTGTACTTTTTTGATGGCATCGACGCTAACGGCTTTTTTTCTGCCTTTTTAGGAGCGGACTCGCCCTTCAGGAACTGAACTGCCTGCCTGATAAAAAAGATAATTCCCACAATCCAGAGCCCTATGATTGCCGACTCGTAGAGGCTGAAACCAAATGCCGTAAGAAAAAACGTAACGACCACAAAGAGAATTCCCAAAGCGGGATAAAAGTGCTCCGAAAGCAAAGACTTCTGCTCTGTCCTCTTAACTTGGAGGATTTTAATCTTTTTTTCCGGTCTTTTCCGCGGGCTAGGCTTTGGCTTTGTTGGCGGCATGGACCACGACACCCCGCTTCATGGTCATCCAGCAGGTGTTCATTCCAAAATAATAAGGAATTTCGCGGTAATCGGCTACTTCGAAGACGGCGAAGTCCGCTAATTTGCCAACCCCGAGCGAGCCGACGTGCTTCTCGCGGCGCAAGGCATAGGCTCCGTTGACGGTTGCCGCAGTGATGGCTTCGGCGGGAGTCATACGGAGTTGCGTGCAGGCCAGTGACAGAATCATCGGCATGCTCATCGTGGGGCTGGTGCCGGGATTGTAATCCGTGGCAAGGGCGACGATAGCGCCTGCATCGATGAGTTTGCGCCCGGGCGCGTATTGCGCGAGGCCAAGATGGAAATCGCAGCCGGGCAGGAGCGTCGCAACAGTCTGGGACTTTGCCAGGGCTGCGATGTCGCTGGAATTAACTTGCTCGAGATGGTCGCAACTGGCCGCGCCGAGTTTCACCGCAAGTTGCGTTGCTCCGGTGCGCGTGAGTTGTTCCGCGTGGAGCCTGGGTGCCAGGCCGTGGCGCTTGCCAACTTCGAGGATTTGCTTGGCTTGCTCTCGAGTGAACGCTCCGCGATCGCAGAAGACATCGCAGAACTCCGCGAGTTTTTCTTCTGCCACTTCGGGGATCATTTTCTCCGTGAGAAGCGCGATGTATCTGTTGACGCCTGCAGATGACCCGCGATACTCCGCAGGGACAACATGCGCGCCGAGAAAAGTCGACACGATATCCAGCGGCTGCTCCGCGGCAAGTTCTTTGTGCAGCCGGAGAATTTTCAATTCGCTCGCGACGTCCAGGCCATAGCCGCTCTTCGCTTCGATCGTCGTTGTGCCATACGCGGCGAATTGCGCGAGCGCCTTGCGCGCGCGCTGTTTCAGCGCCTCCGATGTGGCGGCTCGCAGTTTTTTTACGGAGTTCAATATCCCGCCGCCCTTGCGGGCAATCTCTTCATAACTTGCGCCGGCGATTTTCAGCTCATATTCTTCGGCGCGGCTCGCGGCGTGGATCAGATGCGTGTGCGAATCGACAAAGCCCGGCAGTACGACGCGGCCGCCGACGTCCAATTTCTCCGCAGTGGCTGCTTCGGGAAGGGCTTCTACCTTTGCACGCGTTCCTACCGTCGCGATCAGGCCATCGCGCACCAGCAGCGCGCCATCCTTGATGATGTCGAGGTCGGCAAGCGCGGAGCCGCGGCGAGGACCGCGACCGCTCAGAGTCAAAAGTTGTGAAGCGCCGGTGATGAGCAGGGAAGTCGACAAGGCCCGGCTATTATGCCGGATAGACGAGGTGGGTGCACACCGGGAGTAAGACAGCCATTCCTGCCTGTCTCTTGCTCCTGGGCTCCGTATGCGAAAGGAAATAGTCGACAGACAAGAGTGTCTGTCCCACCTTCAGGCGCTCGTCGCTTGCCCTTTGTAGGCGGGAACAAGCACTTTCTGCACAAATTCCTCGTAGGATGTCGGCGTCGTGTTCGTCGCCGTCCGAGGTTCGAGCGCGCACATGTGCCCGTTATTCAGCGAATCGCACATCTCGGTGAGCAGCGTTGCGAAATCTTTGGACGTGCCCATCTGTATCATCGCTTGAATCACCTGCTCCGCAGGCAACTGAACGTAGGCGAGATTCGGTATTCCGATGGCCGCTCCAGCGATTTTTGCCATTTCCAGATACGTCAGGTCTCGCTGACCCAGCAGTTCGCGCTTCTGTTGGCCGGTGAAACCAAGTTTGAGAAGCGCTTCGGCCGCCGCCCCACCGATATCACGAGTGGCGATCACCGGCATGGCGAGCTCCGGACTGACCGGCCCCGCCATCATTCCGAAACTCTTGATGATGCCCACCTGCGGCAGTGTGTTTTCCATGAAATAGCCGGCGCGCAGATAAAGCGCATTAAGCTTTGGGATTCGGGCAAGCCTTTCTTCCAGAATGTGAAGCCCAAGGACGGGCCCGGTCTTGCCCGCCTTGTCTGCGCCAAAGCTGCTGAGAACCACCGCATGCGTGACGCCGGCAGCTTCGAGCGCAGTCGCAATCGAGTTCGTCGCCTCATCTTGATGCTGCCGGTAATGTGGGTTCGCTGGATCGGGCGGCAACATCACATAGACCGCCCGCGCGCCGGTGAAGGCTTTGGTCAAAGCCGCGGAATCCGTCACGTCCGCTTCAAACGCTTCCCCGCCGCGAGCGACGAGCTTCGAGAGTCGCTCCTTGCTCCGTCCCACGACGCGCACTTTTTGGCCCTTGGCCAGGAGTGCTTCAGCGGCGACACTACCCGTATTTCCTGTGGCTCCCAAAATGACGTACATGATTTCCTCCTGCGTAACTGCTCTATCTACGATGCGGAGCCGAGCGGGGAAGATACTCTTTACAGCATGGGTATTTTGACGCCGGTCTTCTTCGCGAATGCAATCGCGTCCGCATAGCCCGCATCCACATGACGCACGACGCCCATGCCAGGGTCATTCGTCAAGACGCGTTCAATGCGCGCGGCCATTTCTTTCGTGCCGTCGGCTACCGTGACTTGCCCGGCGTGCTGCGAATACCCGATGCCCACGCCGCCGCCATTGTGAATCGATACCCAGGACGCGCCGCTAGCAGTGTTCACGAGCGCATTGAGCAGCGGCCAATCGGCGACGGCGTCGGAACCGTCAAGCATGGATTCTGTCTCGCGATACGGAGAAGAGACCGAACCGCAATCGAGATGATCGCGCCCCATCACCACCGGCGCTTTCAACTCGCCGCGTCCGACCAGTTCATTGAGCGCGAGCCCGAATTTGTCACGCTCGCCATAGCCCAGCCAGCAAATCCGCGACGGCAGCCCTTGAAACTTCACGCGCTTCTGCGCCAGCTTGATCCACCGCGTCAAGTGTTCATCGTGTGGAAACATTTCGAGAACAAGCTGGTCCGTCCGCGCGATGTCCGAAGCTTCGCCGGAAAGTGCCGCCCAGCGGAACGGCCCTTTGCCCTCGCAAAAAAGCGGTCGAATGTACGCCGGCACAAATCCCGGAAAGTCGTAAGCATTTTTGACGCCGTGTTCGAACGCAAACGTTCGAATATTGTTGCCGTAATCAAACGTGACCGCCCCAAGCTTCTGCAAATCGAGCATGCCCTGGACGTGCTGCGCCATCGCGCCAAGCGCGCGTTTGCGATACTCCTGCGGATTATTCTTGCGCAGCTCCAGCGCCGCTTCCAGCGTCATCCCGTTCGGCACATACCCGGCAATCGGATCATGCGCGCTGGTCTGATCCGTCAAAAGATCCGGCACTACGCCGCGCTTCGCCAGCTCCGGAATCAAATCCGCGCAGTTGCCCACCAACCCGACAGAAGTAGCCTCGCGTTTGCGGACGGCATTTTTCAAAATGCGTAGCGCCTCGTCAAGGCTCGTCACCATGACGTCGCAGTAGCCGCCCTTCACGCGCCGCTTAATGCGCTCCGGGTCGACGTCAATACCGAGAAACGCCGCGCCATTCATCGTCGCGGCCAGCGGCTGCGCGCCGCCCATTCCGCCCATTCCGCCGGTCACCACCAGTTTGCCTGCTAAATCGCCGCCAAAATGTTTTCGCGCCGCCGCCGCAAATGTTTCGTACGTGCCCTGCAAAATTCCCTGCGTGCCGATGTAAATCCAGCTGCCCGCGGTCATCTGGCCGTACATCATCAGTCCGGCACGATCAAGTTCGTTGAATCGTTCCCAATTGTTCCAGTGGCCGGTCAGGTTGGAGTTGCAAAGAAGGACGCGTGGCGCATACTCATGCGTTCGGAAAACGGCCACCGGTTTACCCGATTGCACCAAAAGGGTCTCGTCCGATTCGAGCGCCTTCAGCGACCGCACAATCGCGTGAAAGCATTCCCAGTTGCGCGCCGCTTTCCCGGTGCCGCCATACACCACCAAATCCTCCGGCTTCTCGGCAACCTCCGGGTCGAGATTGTTCATCAACATCCGCAGCGCCGCTTCCTGCTGCCACCCCTTGCACGAAAGCGTCGTCCCACGCGCAGCGCGAAAGGGGCCTTTGGACAAAGAATTGTCGGCTACTGTTCCGGAAAGCGTCGCGCTCATGAAAAAACTCCGCGCTTCATCTTAACGCAGCGCCGTGCTCCGCACCACACCGGCCCCCTGCGGTTGCCTGGCTCATCGGCCACGTACAGCACTGACGTAGTTCGTCAGTTTCTGGCAACGCAACTTACCAGCCAGGTTGTTTTTGACCAACAACAGTGGACTGTCAATACTGACGATAGACGTGTCCACGTCAAATTTCCAATATCCACTTTGCTCAATTTCTCGACCGGGACGTTCGTTGGGTGCCACGGTTGGAGCGAAGGGAGACTGATATGCAAGTTATGCGAGTTCGCTTATTGTGCGGGTTATTGTTGTGCGGAGTGGCAGCAGCTTCTGGCCTCTGCGCGCAGGAACCAAGTGGTGCGGGAGGAGACACAAAACCAGAGAAGGCACAGGGAGTGAAAAAGGCAAAACCAGAGAAGGCACAGCGAGTGAAAAACGCAAAACCACAGAAGCCAACGCCTCTTTACACAGTTCCGAAATCCGAGCCGTGGTGGCGCGGCGGCGGTCCCGGGCCAGCCGGTGCAGGGGTGAAGTAAAGCAGCAGAGGCATGTGACTCACAAAGGCGCGCCGCTACCCGCAGCGGTAATCGGAAACTGACCCACCAGTACCGGAGTTGGATTGCGCGCTGAAATGGCCTAGGGTAGAGTCAAGGTTTCCGATGAACTACGGCACTCTTCCCTCGCGATTGCTCAACGCCGTCGACTCCATGTCGAACCCGCGCGCGCAAGTGTTTCGCGGCACAGATGGCTGGAACCCGATCGCCTCCGAAGAACTCCTGCGCCGCGTCGCGGGACTCTCCACGGCATTTGTTGAACTCGGCGTGAAGCCAGGCGATCGCGTCGGTCTTTTTGCCGCTAATCGCCCGGAGTGGCACATCGCCGACTTTGCGATCACCGGCGCGGGCGGCGTCACCGTCCCTATCTATTTCAACGAATCGCCGGAACGCATCACCTACATCCTCAAACACTGCGGCGCAAAGTTCGTCTTCGCCGCTGGCGCGCCGCAAATTTACAAGCTCCAGGGCGTGCGCTCACAACTGCCAGAGTTGGAGCAAATCATCCTCGCGGATTGCGGCTCAGAGCTGCCGCCGGATTACCTCCGTTACGAAACGCTGATTGCCACCTCTGGCGGCGCCGACGTCGCAGCCTACCGGATGCGTGCCTCGCAGGTCCTGCCGGGCCAACTGGCTTCGATCATCTACACCTCCGGCACAACAGGCGAACCCAAAGGCGTCATGCTGACGCACACAAACTTTTGTTCGAACGTCACCGACTCCTGCGCCAATGTGAAATTCGATTCGAAGGATGATGTTGCCATCTCCTTCCTTCCGCTCGCTCACGTCTATGGCCGCACACTCGACTACGCTCATCTTTTCCACGGCGTCACGATTGCTTACGTCGAAGCGGTCGAGCACGTCGCGCAGGCCCTCCTCGAAATTCAACCAACTCTTCTTGCCGCCGTGCCGCGCGTCTTCGAGAAAATCTATACCCGCGTCATGGAGCAGGGCAGCAAGCAGTCAGGCTATAAACGAAAGATCTTTGACTGGGCGATGGAAATCGCGAGCCGTTCGGCTTTATGGCGTTCCGGGGAAAAGAACACCGGTTCGCAAGTAAAGCTCGCCTGGGGTCTGGCCGACAAGCTCGTTTACTCGAAGATTCGCGAAGGGACCGGCGGAAAGTTGCGCCTCGTTTTTTCCGGCGGCGCGCCGCTTGCCAAAGAGCTTGCCGAGTTTTTCTGGGCCGTAGGAGTTCCGATTTACCAGGGCTACGGCCTGACGGAAACGGCCCCGGTTCTGACTTCCAATTATCCGCAAAACCGAATGGGCAGCTCAGGCAAGCCGATCCCCAATGTCGAGCTGCGCATCGCGGCAGACGGCGAAATCCTCGCCAAAGGCCCCTGCGTCATGCAGGGCTATTACAAAAGCTCAGAAGCCACGCGCGAAGTCCTCAGCGCCGACGGCTGGTTCAGCACCGGCGACATCGGCTACCTCGACAAAGACAACTATCTTTTCATCACCGACCGCAAAAAAGACCTCATCAAAACAGCAGCCGGCAAATTCGTCGCGCCGCAGCCTATCGAAAACGCCCTAAAGACCAGCCCCTTCATCCTGAATGCCATGGTCGTCGGCGACAAACGAAAATTCATTTCGGCGCTGATCGTGCCTAATCCCATAACAGTCGCCGCGAAAGCCGCGGAGCAGGGAATCAAGTTTTCTTCGAACAAGGAAATGGTTGAGCATCCCTTCGTACGCCAGCTCATTGAAGGCGAAGTGAAGCGCCTGACCGCGAATCTCGCGCAATATGAATCCATCAAACGCTTTGCCCTCCTGCCAGAGGACTTCACGTTCGACAATGGCGGGCTCACCTTCACTCTAAAGCTCCGCCGCCGTGTCGTAGAACAGCAGTTTCACGACGTCATCGAAGGCCTCTACGCCGACGTTTCCGAACCCCGCCCCATTCTGCAAAACTAATCCCGCCCCCGTCGACCGCTACGTCATTATGGAGTGCGGCAGTCCTGCGCCGCTTTTCCCGGAGACCCGCACGACTGCATATTTCGCGAAGCTCAATAGTTTAGGTACACTCCGAATTCTAAAAGGCTTGGCGCTTGACAACTCCGAGCGATCGGCAATTTTCAGAAATTTGCCTCAGCCGTTCCGTCTTTGCAGTTTTCTCTCTTGACAAAGTGTATGCATCAGCGTACTGTAGTTGTTGGGTAATACTGTGGCTCTTACCCGAGAGCGCCAATCTCCAGATTGGCCTTTTTTGTTTTTTGGAGTCGTTCCCGGCCTAAACTCTTTATCAGCAACACTTACGAAATGCCGGTTCTGCAGAAATGCAATCCGCACCTATAAGGCCTCCCGCAAGTGTTGATTCTAAAAGGGTTACTTTGTATCTAAGTCTTTTAGATTCAATGTTTACAAGAAACCGGGGGAGGGGGCCAGTTATGGTCAACCACAAATGGCCTCCTGGGTCACAGCGTGCATCACCCTAATTTGCGGGGTGTCTTCAGGCCGGCTGATTCTCGCCCGGCACTTCCGAGGTTTTTGTAGTTTATTGATTTTCTCTTCAGGGAACTGTCGGACCTGGGAGTCGAGCGTCTTTACAATTTGTCGCCAGGCCCACGGAGGTCTAAAATCCCAGTGGGGATACCAATGTCAGATGAACTAATCATAGCTGGCCGCGCCTTCAAATCCCGCTTGATTGTGGGCACTGGCAAGTACCGGAGCTTTCCCGAGATGGCTCGCGCCCACACTGCGTCGGGCGCCGACATGGTGACGGTCGCCGTCCGCCGCGTAAATCTCACCGATCGTTCCAAGGAATCGCTCCTCGATTACATCGACCGAGAAAAAATCTTCATCCTGCCCAACACCGCCGCCTGTTACACCGCCGACGAAGCCATTCGCACCGCCCGGCTCGCCCGCGAAGTCGGCCTCTCCAACTGGGTCAAGCTCGAAGTCATCGGTGACCAGCAAACTCTTTTCCCCGATACAGAGCAGCTCATCGAAGCCACGCGCGTCCTCGTGAAAGAAGGCTTCGTAGTTCTCCCCTATACGAACGACGACCTGATCGCCGCCCGCAAACTCATCGACGCAGGTGCCGCCGCGGTTATGCCGCTAGCCGCGCCCATCGGTTCCGGACTCGGCATTCAAAACCCCGCCAACCTGCGCATCCTTCGCGAACGCATCACCGAAGTCCCCATGATTGTCGATGCAGGCGTGGGCACCGCCTCCGATGCCGCCGTAGCGATGGAATTAGGCGCCGATGGCGTCTTGATGAACACAGCCATCGCCGAAGCTGCCGACGCTGTCCTGATGGCTGAAGCGATGCGCGAAGCCGTCTCCGCCGGCCGCAAAGCGTGGCTCGCCGGCCGCATGCCGAAGCGTCTTTACGCTTCCGCTTCCAGTCCGCTCAGCGGCGTAGTCCGCTGATTTAGAATTTAGTCGGATCGTGGAAGCAGCTAGGCCTGCGCTGCTTTTCTTGCCTGTTCGGCATCGTAGCTTTCGCCGTAAATCGAAGGCACTTTTGCTCCCATACATCGCAAGTACGAGCTCAGTTGCCCGCGATGATGAATGGTGTGGTGCGCTCCAAACATCAAAAATGTTACGGCTGGCCGTTGAAACATCCCGCGAAAATCCACGATCTTCATCAACTGTTCGCTCGTCAATTTCGACAACGCGTCCAATCTCTCGGTATAGGCTCGCTCATACCAGGCTGCGATTTCGGCTGGAGTCTTCAGCTCCGCGGGAAGAAGGGCGCCTGTTTCAAACTTTCCATTGATCACGGCATCTGCAAATCGCACGTCCGCCGCCGCGATGTGCCTCACCAACTCCATCGCGGTTTTGGATATCGGGTCCGGCCGGTAATCCGCCTTATCGTCTGGCACCGCTTCAATTATTTTCTTCGTGACTTGGCTTTCATTTTTCAACGCCGGAAGGTAAAGACCGTGCAGCAAAAATGTCGCATTATCCGCAGTCATCTCTTTCATTGTTTGTTCCTCTCTCGTTCTTGACAGGTTTGGCCCGCTTCGACCTTCCCTTGCATGCACTATCCCACAACGCGTTTTATCGCGCACCCCAAAGCCGTTCTAGTATCCCACTCGTATAGTGCAGCTGACCATAACTGTTCGTACGGTCAGGATATCAGCAGCACACAGCGTCGCTGTTCCATCCATTGATGACGGGCACTCCCTCTTCATAATTGCTCCTAGACAAAAGGAGGACGGTCGATTCCATGCATCTCACTTTTGCCAAGAGAGTCAGCGAATGCCCAGCCTGCGAAAGTTCGTCGGTGCGCAGGTCGACGAGAAGAGGATTTGTCGAGCGAGTCTGGTTCCGCTTTGCCTTCGTGTGGCCCTATCGTTGCGACGATTGCGACTCTCGGTTCTGGGGTTTCCGCCGTTCTTATCAGGCCAGCGACGGTACATTTGTCTCAGGATTGTCAGGCTTTATGCACCAACTCGGCCTTCGGAATCTCCTGAAACCAGCGCTTCAACCAGTCCCAGTCCGGTCAGAAGAATCGCACGCTCATTCATACCGCAGCGTCTGAATCGGGTCCACCTTCGTCGCGCGCCTCGCCGGTATGTAACACGCTGCAAGTGCGACTGCGAAAAGCAGGGCGGTCACGCTCGCAAATGTTGCCGGGTCGGTCGGAGGCACTGCAAAGAGCAGGCTCGCCATCAGCCGTGTAAGGAAAACCGCCAGGAGCAGCCCGAACGCGACACCAATGGCGATCATCCCCGCGCCTTGTTTCATGACCAGTCCCAGCACATCGCCCGTTTGCGCACCCAGCACCATGCGCAATCCAAATTCTTTAGTCCGACGCGCCACCGAGTACGAGACCACTCCATAAATGCCAACAGTCGCGATCGCCAGAGCGACGCCCGAGAAAAGTGTCAAGAGAAGCGTGAGAAATCTCGGCCGCGCCTGCGCCCGCGAAAGCACATCTTCCATGAGCCGCACGTCGGCAAGTGGCAGCGACGGATCGATATCATTCATCTGTTGCCGGACTTCTCCCGCCAAAGATCGCGGGTCGCCTCCCTGCGCTCGCATGACCACGAACATATCCGAATTGCCCTCGCCAGCAGGCTGTCGGTAAGGCAAATACAACTCGGTTCCCGCCGGCCGGTCGAGCCCTGCGTTCTTCACATCGTCCACGATTCCGATCACCGGGCACCATTCTTTGGTTCCGCCCGGGCGAATGCGCCGCCCTATGGGGTTTTGGTTCGGCCAAAAAGTAGCCGCCATCGCTTTGTTGATTATGACGACCTGTGGCGCATCTTTTCCGTCGCGGTCGTCAAACAGACGGCCATCCATCAGCCGGATTCCCATCGTTGCAAAGTAGTCTTTGCTCACCGCCTGATAAAAATCCACGTTTTGGATCGGCCCATCCTTCGTCATCACGAATCCTTCAATCTCCGTGTCGTTCATATTCGGCCGCCGCATCGGCGCCAACCCGGAGACCAATGCACCCGATTGCACTCCCGGCAGACTTGTCAGTCGTCCATCCAACCGAGTCCAAAAATCCGTGATTTTTGCGTTGTCGGTATACGTTCCGCTCGGCAGCGACACGCGCATCGTGATTACGTTGTCGGGGCGAAGGCCGGTGTGCACCTCCTGCAACTTCCAAAAGGCCCGCAGCATCAACCCGCAACCGATCAGCAGCACCAACGCCATTGCCAGCTCGCCCGAGACCAGTGCGCGGCGGAATAGCTGCGCGCCCGCTGCGGCCGTCGTGCTCCCCGCCGTGTCCTTCAAAGACTCGGAAATTCCGCTCACGATCAGTGGCGCAAGCGGCGCCAAGCCAAAAAACACCCCGGTCACCAGGCTCATCACCAGCGTAAATGCGAGCACTCGCCAGTCCATCGCGATTTCATCGGCGCGCGGGATTCCTCCCGCATTCGTGAGCTGAACCAGCCGCACTCCGCCAAATGCCAGCGCCACACCCAGCAGGCCTCCGCAGAACGCCAATAAAATTCCTTCGGTCACAAATTGCCGCGCCAGTCGAGCTAGGCTCGCCCCCAGCGCGCCGCGAATCGCAATTTCTCTACGCCTTGCTTCGGCCCGCGCTAACAATAAATTCGCCACGTTCACGCTGGCGATCAGCAGAACAAAGGCCACCGCTCCCAGCAGCACAAGCAAAGCCGGCCGCACACTCGAAACGACTTCCGCCTGCAACGGAAAGCTCACGATAGTGTGATTGTTCGGGTCAAAGCTGTGCGTCTTCGGGGCCTTGTGTTCCCCATAAGATTGTACTAAGGCCGCCAGTTCGCCTTGTGCCTGCGCTGCGGATACGCCGGGCTTTATGCGGCCCAGCAGATAGTAGTTGTGCGAACCACGCCCGCCCGGTTTTGCTGGATCAAGTTGCAACGCTGTCCAGACTTGCGGTGGATCCTGCTCCCCCGGCGGAAATTGAAAACCCTTTGGCATGACGCCTATGATCGTGCACTTCAGCCCGTCCAGCCGCGTTTCGCGGCCCACAATGTTTGGATCTCCAGCGAATGTACTTTGCCAAGTCCCGTAGGAAATGTCCGCAACGACCGCGGCTCCCGGCACATCATCCGATTGCGAGATCAAACGCCCGTTAATTGGAGACACACCCAGAGTTTCCAGAAGTCCGCCGCTCAAATAAGCCGCTGTCACCCGCACTGGCTGCGTTTTGCCGGCAAGATTCGCGCCGCCCGCAACCCACGCGTCCAGTGTCGCCCAGGAGTGCGTGTCGCGCTTCAAATCAATAAATTCCGGCCCCGAAGTCCAAAACCGGTGCAGTCCGCCGTTCGGAAACGTCGGGAACTCGGTGTACACGCGCACGAGCTGCTCCGGATGCGCGTAGGGAAGCGGCTGAAGCAGCACGGCGTTCACCACAGTAAAAATCCCCGTCGTGGCTCCGATGCCCAGCATCAGGCACAGCACCGCCGCCGTCGTGAATCCCAGGTTCTTGCGCATCATCCGCAGCGCAAACTGCACGTCCTGCCGCAACGTTCCCATCGAAAACCTCCGCTGCATGTAAGTACGTTTGAATCGGACTTATGTTCCGGGCGCTTGCAATTTTAAACAAAACAGACGGCCCAAACGCGCCTTCGTTTCCCTCAGCCTTTGACCACCACACATCATTCGACCGGTTATACGCGGTTTGTGCTGATCGCACTTTCATGCAGGAAAGCAGAAGCGAAAAGAATCGGCCTTGTCTCGAGCAAATTGTGATGCTAAAATGTATCACATGAAGAAAGCCTCCGTTCGCGACCTCCGTTACCGCTTCTCCGTAGTGGAAGATCTCCTCCGCGACGGTCACGAGATCCAAATTACCAAGCGCAAGCGCGTCATAGCTCGTCTTCTGCCCCCCGAGCCTACTGTCCCCGTTGAGATGCCGGACTTCCTCGGTCGCATGAAAAAAATCTTTGGCAAGAAACGCATGAAAGTCTCCGGCGCGAAGCTAATAGCTCTCGATCGCGAGGAACGCTTTTGACCTCTTGCGCTGACTCAAGTTTTCTCTTCTCCCTTTACGTGCAGGACGCAAATTCCGCCGCCGCCGTCTCTCGCATGAAGAATGCGGTTCTGCCTCTGCTTTTCACCGATCTTGGCGAATTGGAGATAGCCAACGGCGTCGCCCTGCGCCTCTTCCGAAAAGAACTTCAGCCTTTTGAAGCCAGGGACGCGTTGGCCCTGTTTCGCCGAGACACCGAAACAGGCGTTGTACGGATCATCCCTCTCCCCTCTTCTGCTTACCAGCAAGCCGCCCAGATTGCCGCTCGCCACACTCCCGCCCTGGGCACGCGAACGCTTGACGTCCTTCAAGTCGCTTCCGCGCTGGTGTTAAAAGCCGATATCTTTTATACCTTTGACCGAAAACAGGCTAAGCTCGCCTCGACTCTCGGACTGCGCGTCCACTAGCAAGTCCCTCAAGATTTAATTGCTCCATCGAACATGTTCGCGTCGCCCATCGCTTCGATCACCTCACCCCGTCCGGAACAAGAAGTGCCAAGTCACATCCACCAATGCGTGCACAATGGCCGACGCAAAGATCGACCCCGTTTTCCGCCACGTCCAGCCGTAGAAAATTCCCGCGATCGACGCCAGAATCACATACCGCCAATTCGGAAATCCCAGGTTCGTAATATGCGAAAATCCAAATAGCATCGACGCCGTCCACCAACCTGCTAAATCGCTCTTACATGACCGCGAAAGCATATTTTGCAGCAACCCGCGAAAAAGAAATTCTTCCGGCCAAGCCGTAAAAAAGAAAATCCCCAGCGAAGTGAACAGCAAAGAAGACCAAGCGTGCCACTGCGGCGCGAACGCGATGAAATGCATCGCCGTCCCTAGCGGAATGGCAATGCAGGCAAACACCAGAAAGCTCCCAAGAACGTAAAATCCCCAACGCCGCCCCCATCCAATCGAGTAGCCAATCCCATCCACCCGCCGCAACAGAACGAACACAGCCAGCGCAACGTTTACTGCTAGCAGCACCGTGAATACATAAGCGAGGCGTCCGCCCGGATATGGCCACAACCAATGCGAAGGCCCAAACTTCACCGCCACCCACACGCCCGCAAGCGTCAAAAAATCCTGCCAAGTCCCGCCCGGCTTGCGCTCCGCCGACGCCGTCAGCGCCATCGGCACAAACACGAGGCATCCCACAGCCCCAGCACGCGCCACGCTGAAAGTATTTGTCCCCAGCCCGTAAATCAGGTATGCAAGGAACGCGGCGGCGCCCAACGCGATGCCTCCGCCGGGCCCGAAGCGCGCTGCAAGCCCATCAGCAACACCGCGCGCCGAGAAAAGCAGCATCGCCAGAAAGAAGAACGCAAATGCCGTCAACGTGGCCGCGAATTCCCGGCCTCCATACCCATGCCAGGTGGCATAAAAGGTTCCCGTAAGGCACAGTCCGGCCCACAGGCCGAGCATGGGAAGGACACCGAGTTGGCGCGTCGCTGGCAAATTGGCTGCTTAAAAGTCACAAAAGAAAGAGGAGATTGTAGCGCAGACACATGGCATCCCAAATCCAGTCCAAAGCCCCGCCGAACCCGATGGGTTTCTGTGAAATGATTTTTCGATGCAGCGGCCGCGAGCGATGAAGCGCCTCTCCTACATCGATTGGATGCGCGGCCTAGCCTGCGTCCTGATGTTTCAAACGCACTGCTACGACTCCTGGCTCAGCCCGGAAGCGCGAAACTCCGCGGTATTCGTCTGGTCCCAACTCCTCGGCACTCTCCCCGCCCCACTCTTCATCTTTCTTTCCGGCATTTCCTTCGCGCTGGTCACCGAACGCCTCCGCGAAAAAGGCGCCACGCCCAGCCAAATCGCGAAGACAACCATCCGCCGCGGCGCAGAAATTTTCGTCCTCGGCCTGTTTTTCCGTATCCAGGAGTACGCCCTCGGCTACCGCTGGGTTTCATGGACCGATCTCCTCCGCGTCGATATCCTCAACATTCTCGGCCTTTCGATGATGCTGATGGGCGTCCTCTGCTGGCTCAGCGCCGATCGCAGCCCCGCAAACGCCTCCGCGCTTCCGCAATCCGTCGCAGCCTCGCGAACGCGCGGAATCTTCGCGGGCTTGCTCGCTGCGACGTTTGTAGCCATGGCGACGCCGCTCCTCTGGACTATCTATCGCCCCTTGTGGCTGCCATGGCCGCTTGAATCCTACATCAACGGTGTCCACGTGCTCGGCAAGCCTCAGTACTGGCTCTTCCCACTCTTCCCCTGGTCGGCTTTCGCGTTCGCCGGCCTCGCCGTCGGTTTCTTCCTATTCACAAACATCGCCAGGCGCTACGAAGGCCTTATCTTTGCAGTCTTGGGTTGGACAGGCATTCTTGCCTGTCTCCTTTCCATCAGACTTGACACCTCGCCGGTTCAACTCTATCCCCTCTACGACTACTGGCACACTAGCCCGAATTTTTTCCTAATGCGCTGCGGCATTCTGCTAATTATTTTGTTTTGCGTCTACGCCTGGTGCCGTTGGGGCCTGGCTCAAATGGGATTCAGCCCCATCATCCAGCTGGGCAAAACCTCGCTCCTCGTCTACTGGGTGCATATTGAATTTGTCTACGGCCGATTCTCAATCCTTCCCAAGCACAAATGCAGCGTCCTTCAAGCCAGCATAGGCCTGCTCATCATTTTTCTCGCGATGCTAGCTCTCTCGCTGCTGCGCACCAATTGGAAGAATCGCCACGCAAAAGCGCAAGAGCTAGCTGCCGCGCATGCATTGACCTAACTGGCCAATCCAAAAATAAATTTTCGATAGGGAGTAAGTCAGTAGAAAATAAGCCGGACCGAGACTTCGGCCTAGCGTTTCACAACGGGATTCTGTTCCAGCTGCTGCCCCGGCGGAATCCTGATAATAATCTCGCCCGGTCGCGCCAAACCCAGATCATCGCGCGCGATTTTCTCGATCAATCGAGGATCGCTATTGAGATCCTTCACTTCCTGCGCCAGCGCCGCATTTTCTTTGCTCAACGCCTCGAGATCCGCCTTCACCTTCCGAATCTCGTTCTGCGTCCGCCGCATCGCCAAAAATCCGTGCGTCCCAAAAACGTCGTGCACAATCATCACCAACATAAGCAAGCCCAAAAGCCCGCGGCCATACTGCCGCATCAGCGACCGAATCTTCTCCTCGACCGGCACCTTCTTCAATTTCTTCTTCAGCTTTCCAATACCCACTTCGTCGCCTCGTTCGTCAATTTCGCCGAAGCCGCCGCACTATTTGCCTCCACATACAAGCGCAAAAGCGGCTCCGTCCCGGACAGCCGCAACAACATCCACGATCCGTCCTCAAAACTGAATTTTGCGCCGTCCGTGCGGTCAATCGATACAACTTTCCGCCCTACCAGTGTCGAAGAGTCCACCGCCACCTTCTTCACCGCATTTGCTTTTTGTTCGTCGCTCAAGTGCAAATTTTCGCGCACCGGCCAGAATTCGCGGCCCACTTTCTTAAAGAGCTGCTTCACCTGCTCGCCCAGAGAAGCCCCCCGCGCAGCGATCATCTCCGCCACAAGAAGACACGCGAGGATCCCATCCTTCTCCGGCACATGCCCGCGAATCGTCAACCCCGCGCTCTCTTCTCCGCCCAACGCAATCTTGTCCTCGCGAATCAGTTGCCCGATATATTTGAATCCCACCGGCGTCTGATAGGTCTTCTGCCCATGCGCCGTAGCCGCCGCATCAATCAACTGCGACGTCGCCACGCTCCGCGCCGCCGCCATATTCCAGGCGCGCGTCTCAACAATGTAGTCGTAAACCAGCGCCAGAATATGATTCGGCTGAATCCAAGTCCCGTCGCGGTCGATCATTCCAAATCGGTCCGCATCACCATCGGTTGCCAACCCCGCCGCCGCTCCCGAATCCACAACCACCTTACGCAACGGCGCCAGATTCTCTTCGCTGACATCCGGCCCCGTGCCATCAAAAAGGCAATCGCGATTCGTCCGCATCGCCTGCACCGCGACGCCATGCTCCGACAGCGCCCGATCCAGATACCCTGCCCCACAACCGTGCAGCGCATCCGTCACGAATTTTACCTTCGCTTTTCGCAGCACGTCGAACCGCACCAACTCTCCCAGCCGCTTCAAATAATTCTCGCGAAGATTCACTGTCTCCGTTTTCACTCCGCCTGAGGGAAACGCCGGCGACGTAGGATAGGCGCCATCCTTCGCGATGATTCTCGCCACGCGCGCCTCAATGTCCTTCGTCACCTCCGGCAGCGCCGGCCCGGCATCCGCCGAAGAGAATTTCAATCCATGATATAGCGCGGGATTATGGCTGGCCGTGAAATTGATTGCCCCATCGAGCTTCGACCGCTGGATTTCGTAGGCAACGGCAGGCGTTGGCGTAAACGTCTCGCAAAGCAAAGTTCGAATCTTGTGCTGCTGCAGAATCGCCACCGCCAGCTGCGAAAACTCCTCCGAATAAAATCGCGTGTCGTATCCGACCAAAATGGCCGGATTCTTCGCTTTACTATTCACGTGCTCGGCGATCGCCGTCACCGCCAGCCTCACATTCGCAAACGTGAAATCGTCGGCAATCAACCCGCGCCATCCGGACGTGCCGAACTTAATAGGACTTGCGTTCATCATGGGAGAAGCGCTCATACCGTCGTATTCTATTCCCAGTTCTGCGAAGACGAAAGCATTAGAAAGAATTTCCGGAGAGAACTCCATGAAGCCCAGCGAGAACTATCGACTCGTGCTCGTCACCTGCGCCAACCCCATGCAGGCAAAGCTTATCGCCCGCAGCGTCGTCGAAAAACGCCTGGCCGCCTGCGTCAACATCCTGCGCAGCCCTGTCGAGTCCCACTATCGTTGGAATGGCAAAGTAGAAAAAGCGCGCGAACTCCTGCTCTTGATCAAAACCACGTCAAGAAAGCTTGGCGGGCTAGAAAGGGAAGTGAAACGCCTCCACAGCTACGAAGTCCCCGAATTCATCGCCCTACCAATCGTCGCTGGTTCGAAAGCCTATCTCGACTGGCTCGACGAAAATACGTAATACCTAAGGGAGCGCCCCAGGTTTCCAGGTAAAGTTCGATGGCCTCGCGCAAGTTCGTGCGCGCAGATTCCGCATCTTTCCCTTGCGAAGTCACGCCCAGCTCGGGGCAGCGCCCGACATACCAATTGTCTTCTTTGGTGACGACCACGGCGAAACGATACTTCATCCCATCCTACTCACTACCACTATCCACTTCCCCTCACACGTACAACAACGCCTGATCCAAATCCGCCATAATATCTTCCACGTCCTCAATCCCCACTGAGATCCTAACCAACCCTTCCGTAACCCCGATCCGCTCCCGCACTTCCGGCGGCATCGAAGCATGCGTCATCTGCGCTGGCAATGAAACAAGCGTCTCCACTCCACCCAAACTCTCCGCGAGAGAGCACAATTTCAGCTGATTCAAAAATCGCCGCGCCGCTTCCAGCGAACCCAGGTCAATCGCGATCATCGCTCCCGGCCCTTTTTGCTGCCGCCGCGCTATATCGTGCTGCGGATGCGTCGGCAGTCCAGGGTAATGCGTCTTGCGAACCTTTGGGTGTGCGTCCAGATGCCGCGCCACGGTGATGCCGTTGGCGTTGTGCTGCAACATGCGGATGGCCAATGTCTTCAATCCGCGCGAAATCAAGAAACAGTCCATCGGCGCGAGCCCCGCGCCCGCCGACCTCTGAATGAAATAAATTTTCTCCGCGTCATCGGGCCGCGTCAGCACCACCGCCCCGCCGGTCGAATCGCTATGCCCGTTCAAATACTTCGTCATCGAGTGCACCACAATCTGCGCGCCAAGCTCAATGGGCCGCTGCAAATAGGGACTGAGAAACGTATTGTCCACCGCCAGCGTGACATTCCGCTCGTTAGCCAGCTTTGCGATCGCCCCGATGTCCGTCACGCGCAGCGTCGGATTCGTCGGCGTCTCGATGTAAATCAGTTTGGTATTCGGCCGCAACGCCGCCAGCACGCACGCTGGAATCGACGTATCGACGAAACTGAACTCCAATCCGAAGTGCACGAGCAGCTGCGTTGACAGCCGGTACACACCCCCATACACCGCTTCTGACAGTACTATGTGGTCGCCCGGCCGGTACAAACGGAACAACGCGTCGATCGCCGCCATCCCCGAAGTGAAAACATACGCACTATGTCCGCCTTCGAGTTTCGCGACGGTGCGTTCCAGCGCTTTGCGGTTCGGATGGTTGGATCGCGCATAGTCATAACCCTTGTGCTTGCCCAGCTCTTCGTATACATACGTGGACGTCTGATAGATTGGCGCAACGATCGCACCCGTGGCGGGATCAGGCTCCTGCCCAACGTGAATCGCGTTCGTGGCAAATCCCATTGTGATCTCCTCTTACTTTGCGAGCCTCATCCCCATGCGGCTAGCCTCTTGCAGCACGGAAAGTCTGCTGCGGTTCCCCTGCAATGTGGAAGTTACGGGACTAGGGGTCCATCGCTGCGCTTGCGGCTCGCAAATACCTGCAGGGCAGATTCTTCCGAAGTTACAGGACCAAAACCAGTGAGTCAATTCCGCCGCAATGCGTTGTTGCGTGGAATACATCGGTTTGCCTCAGCAAGCCATTGTTTGCCGAGCAGCATCCAGCCCCCCATTTGCATCTTAGCCCTCAGCGGAGTATTTTGACGCCATAGCGTATTTCCGTGACGGATGGGGTCCACTGGAACATGAAACTCACTCGCTCAGGTTTGGGTAGCGTTTTCTTTACTTTGTTGGCTGCAACCGCGTTTAGTATCGCCGCCCAGGACTCGCCAACACCTCCGCCGAAAGCTCCCGCGCAGTCTGATGAACCCAGCCGGTTGACGATCGAAGTTACCGGCGGCGAAAAGGCCGTACCCGTTGAAAATGCCAGCGTCTATGTTAAGTACGTGGAAGAGCACACATTCAAGAAGGACAAGAAAGTCGAATTAAATGTCAAAACCAACCGCGCGGGCGTCGCACATGTAGCTGATGCGCCTCTCGGCCGCGCTCTCGTTCAAATTATTGCCGAAGGTTGGAAGACGTACGGACGCTGGTACGACATCACCGATCCTCACCAGATCATCAAAGTGCGCCTCGAGCGACCGCCGAAGTGGTACTAATTTGTTCGAACGGCGAAAGATTACGGCTTAACATCGCAGCTCAGCGAATATTTCCGTGTTCCACTCGCACAGCGATCTGATTTTATGAGCTTTGCGCCACGAGACGCCTCTTGTGTTCACGGAAAATCCCGCCGCGGAAAAATCGTTGCACTAAAATAGTGCAAACAGGAGCAGGACGTTGAAGAAAGTGAAGTTAGCTGTCACTGCTTGCCGATTTTCCACACACTTATCAACAATTGTGTTGAAAACTTAATCGTGCAGAAATATTTTTCTTGCAGTTCGGCCCAACTCTTGCCTGCCGCGCCTTCCCGTCTTTTGACCGCGGCTCAACGCGGATGATACATTGGCTCATCGGCTTTCCTGATGAATGAAACATTTGACGGAACTTTCTCACTTTTGCAAATGCTCTGGGGCAACATCGTCGCCCGTCCCCTGCGCAGTTGTCTCAGTGTGATCGCTATCGCCATCCAAGTCATTTTGGTTCTGCTCATTGTGGGTTTCACTTCGGGAATTATTTCCGAGTGGGGAAAACGCGTCGAAGGTGTCGGCGCTGATCTTCTCGTCCAGCCTCCCAACTCTTCTATTTTCTTCGCCTTCTCCAGCGCCGTCATGCAGGAATCTTTAGGCGACAAGATTGCCGCGCTCCCTGGCGTTGATGAAGTCGCCCCCACGCTTATCCTCACGGAGCCAAAGAACTTTACCCTCGTCTATGGCATCGATTACAAACGCTTTAATGCTCTTAGCCGTGGATTCTTGTTCCGCGCGGGCCGCCCGTTCGAAACTTCCGATGAGGCCATCGCCGACGACATCATCGCCCAAACCAAACATTTGAAGGTGGGCCAGCAGATCACCCTTTTGAATCACGCGTTTACGATTTGCGGAATCGTGGCCCACGGCAAAGGCGCGCGTTACTTTATCCCTCTGAAGACCGCCCAGGAGATCGCCGGCGCGGAAAAACGCGTCTCCATGTTCTACGTGCGCAGCAAGGGCGACACCGAAGGCACTCGCGCCCAAATTGTTGCGCTATCTCCGCTGGATAGCGTGCGCTCCACCTACGAACTCGTCACCCTCATGAGCTCCTCCAATCTTCCTCAATTGAGGCCGTTTACACGCAGCATGGTCGGACTTGGACTTGTCATCAGCTTCCTCGTCGTGCTTCTGAATATGCACACCATGGTTATGGAACGCACTCGCGAAATCGGCATCCTCAAGGCCTTAGGTCTTTCCAGGTTGGGAATCCTCCGCATGTTGCTCGGAGAGACTCTGCTTCTTACCGTCTGCGGATGCGCCCTGGGGATTGCACTGACTTTCGCCTTCCAGGCCATCTTGCAAGAGACGAATCCCAGCCTCATGATTTTAATTACCACGCAGTGGGTACTTTCTTCCACTCTGCTCGCTCTCGTCGGCGCCTCCATCGGCGCCATCTATCCGGCTCTGCGTGCCGCGAGTTACGATCCGGTCGTCGCGTTGGCTTACGAATAAATTCTTCTTTCGTTGCAATTCCCTCTATGGTCGCTCGCCTCGGCAAAACCGCGTCATGTTCCCTTTGGCCACCACAGTCTTCTGCGCCGATTGCTTCGCCTCCGCCAAGCTGATAGTTTTGGGGCACTCTCCAGCTACTCCACGGTAGAGAATTCCGCCAATTCGGCGGCGCTGCTCAATAAAGGAGCTCCACAATGAAGCGACTGCACGTTTTCCTGGTAGCCGCAGGACTTTGCCTGCTGGTCGGAACCGTTACCCGCGCACAGATGGGCATGGAATTCTTCAAGAAGCCGGCGATTGCCGATATTTTTAAGCCCGTAGTTGGAAATGGCGCTGTCTATGAAACCGAACGAGACCAAAAGAAAAGCACCATCGAAATGACCGTGGTCGCCCAGGAAGCCGTCGACGGTAAAGATGGCTTCTGGCTTGAGATTGGCCACGCTGATCAACGGAGCGGCGCGATGGTCTACATGAAAATGCTCGTCACCAAGGACGACTTTCAATTTCATCGCATGATCTTTCAGCAGCCCGGCCAGCCTGCCATGGAAATGCCTATGAGCCCGAACGCGCAGCAGCGGTCTCACATGAGCGACGAAATGGAAAAGTGGCACAAAGTTGGGACGGAGACCATCACGGTACCGGCAGGCACCTTCCTTTGCGATCATTGGGCCAAAGACGATGGAAAAGGAGACGTTTGGGCCAGCTCCAAGGTCACTCCCATGAGTTTAGTGAAGGAAACCACTCCGACGAATTCCATGATCCTCGTGAAGGCAATCACCGATGCCAAAGACCACATCACCGGAACTCCCACGAAATTCGATCCGGAGATGATGAAGCGTCAGATGATGCAGCAACAAATGCAAAAGCAGCAACAACAGAACCCGCAGTGATGCCGGAGGTCCAGCGAAAAGAAGTTAGGAAGCCCTAACGTCAAAGCTAAATTGGTAAGGGCAGGCAAGTGCCCGCGGCATACGTTTGTCCGCGTTGGGTTGGTTTCAGGATGCGGGGGCGAAGGTGGCAAGCTCGCGCGAGAGATCGTCGATAGTAGCCAGCGGGCAAGATACATGCACCGTTTGACCTGGCTCTTCCGCATCGATCAGCAAGTGGCCACTGTGAGTGCGGATGCGAACGTATTGTAGTCCGTCGTGAACTTCAACCAGTTCGGCCTCGGGATATCTTTGAAGTTCTTTTGCTACGGCGTGCACCAAGGGCATGATGTCAGCCGCTCTTCCTCCAGCGCCCCGCATCCTATCCCGCGGGACGAAGTGCATGGCCATCGGAACGATAGCCGCAGGCACCCAGACATGGACGTGGTGTTCCTGACCGCGGGTCTCGTCTACGTCAACCTGCAGCACACCTTCGCGAAAAGTATAAGCTCCCGCAAGTACCACTGTGGCCCCAAAACCCAGAGCGATTTTCGCGAGCAGCACCATGTTAATTATCCTTTCCCGTCTCGCGCTTGCTGCGCGAGACCTTCCGAAGCCAGAAACTTCGAAACTTCCGCTTAGTCCGTCGTGACGTTCTTGGAATCCAGCCAGACGCGAATGGTGTTGTCGTCATCCTTCACGGAGACCAATTCCACATCGCCCTGCCCTGCAAGCGCGTGCAGTCCAGCCACTATGTCTAGCTCGTCTTTGGAGCCGGAGAGCAGCGCTTCCACGACCTTCATGGGAACCTTGACCTCTACCTGCGAATGCTTCGGTTTGTTCTTGTCGTGCACGTGAACGAACAACATCCCATCCTTTTTCATGACGCTGATGTCCGCATCGTTGCTCTGCACAGTCACGAATTCGCCGTCTTTGCTCGAGCGAACCGCTTCAAACAGCGTTCGAACGTCTACACCATCACAATCCACGCAGCCGATACGAACTTTGCCGTTGTGCAGGCGGTCGTGATCAATAGCAGGCAGAACCTTTTCCGCCAATTCGAGCGGAACATTGACACGAACGGTCTCTCCCTTCGAATTGCTGCTAATGACGCGCACGTGCAGCCAGCGCTCTCCGTGAGCGGACGTGCTTGATTGGGTTGCACTTGTTTGTGCTTGAACACCTAGAGGCGCATAGAGGAAAGCGGCGGCTAGAAAAGCCACTACGGGGAGTAGGTGCCGGGTTCGGCTGGTCATAGCGGGATGCCTCCTTTGGGCATTTGGCGATATATACGGGTAAGACGCAGAAAAAGTTCCGGGATTAACAACCTTTTCATTTCAAGAGAAGGGCAGAGGCGGACGAGGGCGCTTAGTCCGCAAAGCCGCACGGCTTGCCCACTAGGGGATCGGCATGCCGCCCCTACAAGGGAGAAGGTCTGCCGATCACGAATGCGTGGCTTACCTTGCTTGCCATTTTAGGAAGACAGCGGCTAGGGGCGGTAGGGTGAGGCAGAGAGAGTGTGCACGGCCTTGTGAAGGCTGGTTTGAGGCGTTCTGACCGCCGAGATTGCCTACGTTTGAGCCGCCGTAGGTGGCGGCGTCCGTGTTTAGAATCTCCGAGTAAAAGCCTGGTTGGGGAACGCCGATGCGGTAGCCTTCGCGCACGACCGGCGTGGCATTGAGGATGACGATCAGCAAATCCTCTGGTTTTTTGCCGTGGCGGGCGAAGGCAAAGACGCTGTTATCGGCATCGTTGGCGTCGATCCACTCGAAACCTTGCCAGTTGAAATCGACTTCGTGCAGGGCAGGTTCTGAGGCGAGCAGCTTGTTTAGATCGCGCACGAGGTTTTGAACACCTCTGTGCGAATCGTATTGGAGCAGGTGCCAGTCCAGACTGCTCGCTTCGTACCATTCGCTGCGTTGCGCAAGTTCCTGGCCCATGAAGAGGAGTTTCTTCCCGGGGTGGGCGCATTGATAGGCGAACAAGAGGCGGAGGTTTGCAAACTGTTGCCACAAATCGCCGGGCATTTTGTGCAGAAGAGAATTCTTTCCGTGGACAACTTCGTCGTGGGAGAAGGGCAGCATGAAATTCTCGCTGAAGGCGTAGAGCATCGAGAAGGTCAGCTTGTTGTGCTCGTATTTGCGGTGGACGGGATTTGCGGAAAAATATTTCAGAGTGTCGTTCATCCAGCCCATGTTCCATTTGAGGCTGAAGCCGAGGCCGCCCAGGTAGGTGGGGCGCGTTACGCTCGGCCAGGATGTAGATTCTTCCGCGATTGTCAGAATACCGGGGAAGCGGCCGTGGGCGACTTCGTTCATGCGCTTGATGAATGAGATGGCGTGGAGATTTTCGCGCCCGCCGAACTCGTTGGGGATCCACTCGCCGGCTTTGCGCGAATAATCGAGATAGAGCATGGAGGCGACGGCGTCCACGCGAAGGCCGTCGATGTGGTATTTGTCGAGCCAGAATAAAGCGTTGGAGATGAGGTAGTTCTGGACTTCGTTGCGCCCGTAGTTGTAAACGAGCGTGCCCCAGTCCGGGTGCGTGCCCTGCCGCGGGTCTGCGTGCTCGTAAAGGTGCGTGCCGTCGAACTGCGCCAGGCCGAAGGTGTCGCGCGGGAAATGTGCGGGAGTCCAGTCCAGAAAAACGCCGATGCCGGCGTGATGGCAGCGGTCGATAAATTCCATGAATTCAGCGGGAGTGCCGTAACGGCTGGTCGCAGCGAAATACCCGATCGTCTGATAGCCCCAGGAGCCGTCGAAGGGATGCTCCATGATGGGTAGCAGCTCGATGTGGGTGTAGCCGAGATCTTTTACATACGGAATGAGCTGATCGCCGAGCTCGCGGTAGGTCAGCCAGCGACTGCCCTCCTCGGGGACCCGGCGCCAGGAGCCGAGATGGACTTCGTAAACGGAGATGGGAGATTCGAGCCAATTTTTCTCGGAACGATGGTTCATCCACTCGGTGTCGGTCCATTGATAAGTGTCCAGGTTGACGACGACGGAGCCGGTGTTGGGGCGCAGCTCGGCGCGGAAAGCGTAGGGATCGGCTTTGAGCGGGAGCATTGCTCCTTGTGCGCCGATGATTTCGTATTTGTAGATGGCGCCTTCGCCGAGTTCAGGGATGAATAGCTCCCAGATTCCTGAAGAGCCGCGCGCGCGCATGGGATTGACGCGGCCATCCCAACGGTTGAAGTCACCGACCAAACTGACGCGGCGCGCGCTAGGCGCCCAGACGGCAAAATGGACGCCACGGACGCCTTCGAGGGTTCTCAGACGTGCGCCAAGCTTTTCATACGTATCGTAGTGGCGGCCTTCGCCCATGAGATGAAGATCGAACTCGCTGAGGAGATAGGGAAAGGCATACGTATCAAAGGTCTCGACGGTTTCGCCGTAGCCGGTACGATAGCGAATGCGATAGTGAGCCGGAGCGGGCGAACCCTGATGCGAATCTGGAAGCGCGGCTTCAAAGAAGCCTTCCGCCCGCAACTTCCGCGCGGGGATGGGCCCGGATACGCCTTGGACTAGCACGCTGGCGTCGGCTGCGCCAGGGCGGAAGAAGCGAATGGCCCAGCCGTGGCCCAGCGGCGACCAGATGGGATGCGGTCCGAGCACGGCAAACGGATCGGCGCAGCGTCCAGCGAGCAAAGCGTCAATCAGCGCGTCCTTATTGGAGTCAGAGGCGCTGGCAGGAGGGGCCGAGGTCAGCTTGTTTTCTTCAGGCATGGGGCTTTGCTCCGCAGCGGTCGGTCGAGGTCAATGGCGGAGGGAACCTACAGTCTACATTGAGTGGCGAGCAGTGGGTAGTTAGTAGTGAGTCGCGAGCGACCCCACTCATCGATCGCGGGATTGAGACGGTTTTGTGAGACTGTGGAAAAGTGTGGAAAAATCAAAAGCCCACACGTTAAACCGACGGGTGGGCCACCAGGTTCGTCCTCGCTCCTCGCGTCCGTACCATCCGCCATGGGAGTCGAATTATTCGGGAAAGGGCCAGGCCGCAGTCACCGATTCAAGTTGTGCGAAGTAGCATCGCCGGATTATTTAGACATTTGTATTCTTCGATTTAGGGTGTTCAGCGCAAACATGTGCGGCAAATTCCTTATCGCGCCGGCGCTCGTACATCTCCATCATTTCCGAGAGCGAGTCGCCCATGGGTGGCCCCGACGGACTGAACACCCATGCACATTCGGAGCAGCCGCTCCCCTGAAAGCGCGACCCTTTAATCCATATCATCGTACGGCGCGTGGCCATTATTGGATGCCTCTTGGGGTCTGAGTAGTGGATAGGCTTAGGCATTAATTGTCCTTGGCGACCGAATTGCCTTAGATTTGTGTGGAACACACCAGCGAAAAAAACGATAGTCACATTCATCACATCGATACGGTCGAATCCGCAAGAAGGCTAGTAGGGGCTCAACAATTCCTCTGGTTCTTGATCTATGGATCCGGCCACTTTGACAGTCGGGGCACGAAATCCACACTTTACCCTTCTTCAGGGAGGGCAGGAATGACGCGTCCGCCGATAGCTTCGATCTTTGGATCGGTCTCGTGCCTGACTCTCCTATTGATGACATGTTGAGGACATGCTCAGGGTCAGGAGTGTCCTCGTCCAGACGGTAAAACCCCCAAAGGCCCATCAGGTAAGTCCTCTAGAGCAACTGGGTGGCACACGATTGAATAAATTGTGGCTGATTAGTTCGCGCCGACGGCTCCTTGGGACCGATCGGACTTGGGAGCTGTTCGGCAACTCAGGGATTGACTGGGAGGCGGAGGTCCGCGGCTTGGGCGAAGGCGCGGAAATCGCGGTCGCGGGTGATGAGGGAAACGCCTGCGTCCACACAGTTCTGTGCAATCAGGGAATCAGCGAGGCGAGCCCTGCGACCCTTCGAGAGGACTTTTGCGCGTAATGCGCCAGCCCGTTGCCAAAAACCAGATTCGATTTGGAGCAAGGGCACATCCACGAGGCTGGCGGCGAGGGCCGGCGGAAGTTTGGGGTCGCTCAGGAGTTCGGTGAGCACGACCGGCACCATCACCAGCTGACGGTCCTGCAGCGCTTTGTCCAGCAGTAAGGTATCGTCACCAACGGTTCCATCCAGAAATGCAACCCAAGTGCTTGTGTCGGCGGCCATCATCGATCGTCTTTTAGCTGAGCCAACGTGCGCGAGAATCGAACTTTGCCGCGGAATCGGCGCAGGCGGGCATAGGTGTCCGATGCGGCGAGAAGCTCAAGGCCACTACGAACAGTCTGGGTAACGCCCGTGCCGCTAGCGCGTTGCGCCTTCTTGAGGAGTTCTTCTGGCACTTCAACGGTGATTTTGCGGGCTGTTGGCATAACTCCAATTATACCATATCAATGACCAGCATCGAGTATGGTGTTTTTTGTCACAATGGGCAAAGGGCATGTTCTGAAGTCGAGTTTGGCGAGAGGCACGATGCATCGTGCCCCTGCGAGTATCAGTACCCGCAACCTAGGGTTCACGGATTCTTAACAGAGGAGCAAAGCTGTGGTGTTTTGCGTGTGGGAGGATGCGTGCGCCTTGGAGGGCTACACTTGTGAAAAAACGGCGTACTTTGGCGGTTTTGGCAGTGGCTACAGCGTTTGGGTTGGCGGGAGGAATGCTTGTCAGCAGAATGGCTGCGGATGATGACGATCATCACGACCGGCATTTTCGATTTGCAGAGGATAGTTTGGTTCTGAGCAAGAGCGTGTATACGGGAACGGCTTCGACGGTGATCCCAGGCGAGGCTTTGCCGCCGGGATGCATGGGAGGTGCAACTGGATTGACGGTGCAAGTGCCATTGATCGCGGGAGGCACTACGCCCGTGGCGGTTCCGTGCGGGTTCGCCAGCGATAACGGCGAAGCTCCCAACGATCAGGACTCGCACAACGTCTGGAATAACTCCGGCAGCGATGGCAGTTTTGGAATCACTTCACCGATTTTTTTGGAAAATATTACCGAGGATGGCTGGGTACTGGGCACGTTGCCAATCCCAAGCGACAAGATCGTGACGAGCTTCAGCTCGAAGTCGGAGCTGGCCCTGAACCTCTCTGTGGACGGCAAGTCGCTGACATTTATGGGCTATCACGGCGGGGTTGGATGCGGCGGCGCTGAAGTTTCTCCGACGGCCCCGAATTTGATTGACGTTTCGGCTTCCAATACGCCGGCGATATGCGATCCGACGAATCCGGTTACGTCGAACTTGCAGAGTACGCCGAATATCCCCACAGCCTACTATCGCGCGGTGGCGGAAGTGGACGTGCATGGTCACCTCAGCATTACCGACGGAAATGCGTACAGCGGCGACAATGGACGCGCGGCGATCAAGGGCGGCAACGGCATCTACTACATGGTGGGCAACGACAACAGCGGGAATATCGGGAAGAAGCAGCTGGCGCTTACGATCCCGGGATTTGAGCTGATCAATGCGACGGGCGCGGAACTGCGGATTCCAGGCACAACACCGCCCGTACCGCCTCCTCCTCCGGGCCTCGGCATCGACATGATTGGGAGGTTGGAGTTCCTATCCAGCGACAAGCAGGGCAAAGACACAAATTTCCGTGGCATAACCATTTTTAACAACACGGTGTACGTCAGCAAAGGTAGCGGAGGCAATGGAATTAATTCCGTGTTTCAAGAGGGGACCGCAGGCACGTTACCAGCGGGGACGGCAGCGGAGTTAGCAACCGTGCCGCTTACGATTCTACCCGGCTTTCCGAACACGGAAGCAAGCACGAGCACCAATTTTCCATTCGGGATGTTCTTTGCCAATGCAAACACGCTGTATGTTTGCGATGAGGGCGACGGGGCATTTGTGACGCCGGTAAACGGCAGCAATGTTGCGGATGCGCAGTCACAGGCGACCGCGGGTTTGCAGAAGTGGGTGCTGCAGAACGGTGTCTGGACCATGGCTTACGTCCTACAGAATGGCCTGAACATCGGTGTGCAATACGGCGTGGACCACTATCCGGCTTCGATTAATCCAGCCACCGGTGGTTGCCGGAACATCGCTGGACGCATAAATCACGACGGGACGGCGACGATTTGGGCCGTCACGTCAACGGTGAGCGCCAATGGCGATAACGGAGCGGATCCGAACAAGCTAGTGAAGGTAACCGACGTAGTCTCCGCAACCACGCCGCCTACGGGTGGCTGGCTGGGAACTTTCCGGACGGTGCGTTCTGCGCGTGCGGGAGAAGTGTTCCGCGGAGTGGCGTTTGCACCGAAGAGCGATGACGACGACGATCGAGGCCATCACTTCTAAAAACAAAAGTTACACAAAAGCAGAAAACCTCCTCGAGCCGCTGAGCCCGAGGAGGTTTTCTTATTTGGCGGAGACTGTTTGAGACGCGGAGATGTGGCTGGAACTTTCCGAGTAACGCCAGTGAGGGAAATTAACGTAAGATGCGTGGCGCGCTTGGAGTTGGGCGGAGGGGTTGAGGAATGATGAGAGCTGACGCGAAGCAGTCGGTTTGCGGCGAGGGCCTGCATGTGGCTCGATTTTTGTTGATTGCGGGGGCGACGTTGATGCTGACGGTGGGCGCGCAAGGGCAGGACCGCGGGCAGACGCGGTCGATGGTGATTTCGAAGGGCGGGATTGTGGCTTCGGAGTCCCCGCTGGCTTCGCAGGCGGGCGTGCGGATCCTTGAGCATGGCGGGAATGCGGTGGACGCGGCGATTGCCATGAACGCGATGATGGGCGTGGTTGAGCCGATGATGAACGGGATCGGCGGGGATTTGTTTGTGATTGTGTACGACGCCAAGGCGAACAAGCTTTATGGATTGAACGCAAGCGGGTGGGCGCCCAAGGGATTGACGATTGAATTTTTGCAGAAGCAGGGATTGAAGAGCATGCCGCAGACGGGCGTGCATTCTATAACTGTGCCCGGTGTGGTGGACGGTTGGCAGAAATTGGCGGACAAGTTTGGACGGAAGAAATTGAAAGAGGATTTGGCGGCGGCGATTCGAATGGCGCAGGATGGTTTTCCCGTGCCGGAGTGGGATGCGGCGTATTGGGCGGTGGAGGTCGATCTTTTGCGCACGGATGATGCGGCGACGAGTCTTTATTTGCCGGGGGATCACGCGCCAAAGGTGGGGGAAGTGTTCAAGAACCCGGATTTGGCGGCGTCGTTGGGTCAGATTGCGGAGCATGGGAGAGACGCGTTTTACAAGGGAGAGATTTCGAAGAAAATCTTGGACGCGATGAAGCGGCATAACGGGACGATGACGGAGCAGGATTTGGCGCAGTACTCCAGCGAGTGGGTCGAGCCGATTTCGACGACCTACCGCGATTGGACGGTGTACGAGATGCCGCCAAACGGGCAGGGAATTGGGGCGCTTGAGATGCTGAACATCATGGAGACGTTTCCGCTGGGGGAAAAGGATTCTGGATTTGGCTCGACCAAGGCGCTGCACACGATGATTGAGGCCAAAAAACTGGCATACGCGGATGTAGCGAAGTATTTGGCCGACCCGCGAGGGCAGAAAATTCCAACCGCGACGTTGCTTTCGAAAGCGTGGGCGGCGGAGCGGGCGAAATTGATCGATCCGGATAAAGCGGCTTGCGATATCGCGGCGGGAGAAATTGCCGGCGGAAGCGATACGACCTATCTGAGCGTGGTGGACCGTGATGGGAATATGGTGTCGCTGATTCAGAGCAACTACGCGGCGTTTGGGTCGGGGATTGTGCCGGCAGGGGCAGGATTTGTGATGCACAATCGCGGTGGGCTGTTCACGCTAGATCCAACATCGCCGAACGCGTTGGCGGGACGCAAGCGGCCGCGGCATACGATTATTCCGGGGTTTGCGCAGAATGGGGACAAGCGCATGGCGTTTGGAATTATGGGCGGATGGAATCAGGCGCAGGCGCATGCGCAGTTCATCGCAAATATCGCGGATTTTAAAATGAATATTCAGGCGGCGGTGGAGGCGGCGCGGTTTACAAAATATACGTTTACGGGTTGCGATGTGGAGATGGAGAATCGGTTTAACGGGAAAGTGCGGGACGAATTGACGGCCAAGGGGCATCAGATCAAAGTGCTGGGGACGTTTTCGAGCAGAGTCGGCGGCGGGCAAGTGGTGTTGCGGGACTTCGCCACAGGCGTGAATTATGGCGCGTCGGATCCTCGGAAAGATGGGCAGGCGGCGGCGGAGTTACCGTTTGAGTGACTGATATGAGATCTATAAGGGGTTGAAAAGGCCGGGCGAAGATTGCAAGGAAACTCCCGTGGAGTGTGAAAAAGGGGAAGGAATCTTCCCAGGCTAGGATGAAGTACAGGTCCAAGAGTTTCATAAGTAGTGTATTATGAGTGGATTGAAAGGTACAGGCTTGGCTCCCGAGTTGCACCTGTACCAATGGCCAGGGACGGTGCCCCGCAGCAACGCGTCCTGGGTATGGAGACCCAATGGGACTCGAACGGGTGGCACAAAGCTTCTTGAGGTATGTTTCCTTCTCAGTGTTGTGCATGGTGGTAAATCCCTCCGCAAAATCTCAGACAGTCGACGTTTCGGGCAGTTACCAATGCACGCAAGCGATGGTGCAGGGGAAAGTGATCGCTTGCACGGCGGCGCCGTTGATCCTTAAGAATGACGGGCGGTTTGAGTTGCGAGGCTGGGAAGGCAGTTACCTTGTGGATGGGCAGTGGGTGACGCTCTCGGATTCCTTGACGAAGGCGCGCGCGAAGATCGTGCCGGGACATAAGATCGTGCTGCGCTACTACGGCAAGCATGGCTGGGCGGAAATGACGTATGAGCGGCGCGTGGCGGAGATGGGCAAGGCGTCGCTAGGTTGATTTGACAGCCGCCTGGAGTTCTTCGGCTTGTTGCGGACATTCTGGCGAATCAAAGTGCATGTAGTAAGCAAAGACGTCAGCGTGCTGAGCTAAACTTCGCGCTCTTCGCTCGATGGCTTTGCGATCGTTGGTTGAATATCCTTCCTTTCGCAAACGCAAATAGCAAAAATCAGCGGTTCGCTTGTCCGGCGTGACTAGGTCATCGCTTTCGGCCAAGCAAAGTGCAACGTTTCGCTTGGTCAGAGCGCTAAATACATCTCGACAAACCAGGATGGGTGCCGAAATTCGACGGTGCAGCGGGCGTTATTCGGCAATTCCGGAAGAAAGTCCTGCAAGAGTTTCAAATCTAATTTCAGATTGGGCGGCAGCTGAAACAGAACTGGACCGAGCTTGTTCGCCGCTTGCAGCGGTTTTAAGGAAGCGACGAATTTTGCCGTCGTTTCGCCCACGTTTTTGAGGCGCTTGATGTGCGTGATGCTTTGATGCGCCTTTATTGCGAATTTGAAATCGGGGGGCGTTGCAGCTATCCAATTGTCTTGCAGTTTTTCCGTGGGAAAGCTTCGAAACGTGTAGTTCACTTCCACTGAATTCAGACGGCTGGAGTAGTAGCCCAGGAACTTGGCGGAAGCGAGTTTCGCCGGGTAGAAATCAGGTTTCCATTTGGCGTAAGCCCAGCCTGAAACTCCGCAAAAGATTTTCCCCATATTTGGCGGCCACTTCCTCGATCTCTAGTGTACGTCTTGTTGCCAGCCGCGGCCGCGGAGGACTCTGCCGGCGGTGGCGCCGGTGAGCTTGCCGTGATCGTATTCGATCTGGCCATTGACGATGGTGTAGGCGATGCCTTCGGAGAGTTGCGCGGGGCTGACGAAGGTGGCTTTGTCGATGATCGTAGCCGGATCGAAGATGGTGACGTCGGCGAAATAGCCGGGTTTGAGGATGCCGCGGTTTTCGAGATGTTCGCGCTGTGCGGGAAACGAAGTGATTTTGCGGATGCCGGCTTCTAGCGGCATCAGATGTTCGTCGCGGACATAATGGCCGAGGAAGCGCGGCATGGAGCCGAAGGCGCGAGGATGCGTGTGCGGCTCGAAGATGGGGCCGTCGAGGGACATTTCGTTGGCGTCGAGGCCGATGCTGGTCCATCGCTGCTCGAGGCCGGTGTGGATGTCTTCTTCGCTGGCCATGAAATAGAGGGCGCCGGTTTGCGCGGAGTCGGCGATGACGAAATCCATAAGAGTGTCTTCAGGGGATTTGTTCCAGACTTTGGCTACGTCCGCAACGGTTTTGCCTTCGAACTGTTTTAGTTCGGGCTTTTCGATGGAGGCAAGCAAGACGCCAGCGCCGCCGCCGCAATCGTAATAAAGATTTTCCCAGTTGGGATGATCGCCTTTCAATTCCTCTTTGATGCGTGCGCGCACGGCAGGATCTTTCAGGCGCGCGAGGAGTTTCTGTGTGCCGCCGTCAGCTACCCACGGCGGGAGAGCGGAGGCGAGGGCCGTGCCACCTGCGGGATACGGATACATACTCGCAGCGATGTCGAGGCCGGAGTCGCGCGCGGCTTGAATGGCCGCGACTACGTTCTTCATATTGCCCCAGCGCGCTTTACCGCTGACTTTCAGATGGAAGACCTCGACGGGAAGATTGGCTTCGCGGCCGATGCGGATGGCTTCGGCCAGCGCTTGCATTTCTGAGGCGCCTTCGCTGCGCATGTGCGTGGCGTAGAGGCCGCCGTATTTTGAGGCGACTTTGGCGAGGGCGATGAGTTCGTCGGTTTTCGCGTAGATATTTGGCGGATAGATCAGGGCGCTGGAGACGCCTAGGGCGCCGTCCTTCATGGCTTGCTCGACGAGAGATTCCATTTGAGTGAGTTCGGCGGCGGTGGGAGCGCGATCGTCATCGCCGATAACGGCCTCGCGGACTTGCGCGGAGCCGACGTAAGTGCCGATGTTGATGGGAGTGCCTTGTTTTTCAAGGCGGCGGAAGTAGCCGTCGAGCGTGGTCCAATCGACCGTGAATTTGAATTGATCGAGGAAAGGTTTGAGCGGGGCGAGAGTTTTTTCGCTTTGCGGAGCAATGGATCCGCCTTCGCCGGTGATTTCCGAGGTGATGCCCTGGGAGAGTTTGCTGAGGGAGCGATTATCGAGAAGAAGAGCGGATTCGGATTGGCCGAGCATGTCGATGAAACCGGGGGAGACGATCTGGCCTTTGGCGTCGATCTCGCGCTTGGCGGCGGCGTTGCTCAAGTTGCCGATGGCGGCAATGCGATCGCCTTGGATGGCGACGTCGGCGGCGTACCAGGGATTGCCAGTACCGTCGATGATGTGGCCGTTGCGAATGATGATGTCGTACGTCCCAGGCGCGGAAGGCGAGCCGGACTTCGAGGCTGATGCAGTGCGTACATCGAGTGGTGCGTCATAAGCTGCGGCGGCGATTTCGCCTAGAGCTTGGCCGCCGATTTCTTGAGCGGCGTCTGGATCGGGCGGGATTGTGACGTGATTGACGTACGCTGCTAAGGCTAGCTTCTGGCCGCTGGCGGTGATAACGAATCCGGCGAGGCCTTTGCCGTTGAGCATCATTTTGCCGTTGAGCTTGTCCTCGGAACCGAAGGTGCCGGTTTTTGCAAAGACATGACCAGCACCGGGATTGTTGACCTGAATTTTGGCGAGCGTGCCGTCTTTGCCAAGAATCGGAAGCGCTTTGAAGAAGACGGGGAAGTCGGGGCGCGTGCTCCAGTAGGCCATGTAGTGGGCGATGAAATCCGGGCTGAAGAGGTCGGCCCAATCGCCGCCTTCGCCGTCGCCTTGCGAGGCGCCGGAAAGATCGAGCTTGGCGTCTTGAAGAAAGGTCCGCTCAACTTTGAAGCCTGCATGGACCGGATCAGTGAAATTCTTAGCGACGAGCACGCCGAGAAGATAGGGTCCCATGCTGGCGTGAAGGTTCTGGCTGACTTTGAGGGTGACTTTGACTTCTTCGGCGAGGGGAAGGGAAACGTGCTCGGCGACTTGGTTGTCGGGGGTGTAGAGGCGCGCGAGAGATTTGAAATCTGGCGCTGTCGCGCTTTTGGGAGCTTTGATTTCTACGCCAGCGGCCGCGAGGGATTCGGTGAGGACAGTTTCAGCAAATTTTGTGGGTGAGGGAACTGCGTAGGGCGCAGTGACAGGATGGGAGTCGAGAGGGAGAGTGCCGGTTAGCGTGACGGTAACGGTGCCGTCAGCGTTTGTGACTGTCGCCGGGTCTTCGATATCTGGTTTAGCACCGGCGGAGGACGTTGCGAGGTGATTTACGAATGTGGCGTAAGCGGTTTTGGGGGAAACATTGAGGGAAACGGGATCGCCGGCTTTTGCGCCGGGAGTGGCGACGAGGTCGATGACGTTGTCGTTCACCACGATGCTTGAGATCACGACGCCGGTGCCGCCTTCGCGGCCGCCGTCGGGAAAGAGGCTGGCGTCGACGAACACGCGGCCTTCGATTTTGCGAATGCCTTTGGCGGCGACGGCTTTGGCAAGCTCTTTGATGACGGCTAGGGGATCTCCCGTGACGGCGGCGCCGCCGTACGCGTGGTCTTCATCGACGAAGGAAAGAGTGCCGTCGGTCTGAATGCGATTGGAAAGATTGGGGTCGCCGCTGGCGACCAGGACGAGGTCGCCCTTGAGAGTTCCTTTTTTGTCGACGGGGCCGGTGCGGTAGATGACGGTGTGGAAGCGGAAATCGGCGCCAAGTTTTGCGAGGACGGTGCCTTCAGTAAGAGTTTTGGTGGTGGAGGCGGGGACGAAGAGTTTATTGGCGTTAAGCGAGTAGACGATTTTTCCGGTGGCGATGTCGTAAAACTCTATGCCGAAATTCGCGTGGGCGAATTCGGGGCGGTCCATTACTTTTTGAATGCGATCGGCGAGAGAGGTGGCCGATTGCGCGCGAATCGAACGCGGCGCGGCGACAAATAGAATCGTGAGACAGAGTACAACGGCGAGCTGGAAAGAGCGGCTGCGGCTGTGCAAGTTAAAATCCTCCAGAAAAATGGCCGGGACTTGTGCGCGCTATTGAGCGCTGGCAAGTCCTTGGCCGGAATGCAAATCTTCAAACTTGATATTCAAAATTGGATATTCATGCCAGTCTTTGTAATCGAAGTGCCACCACTCGTGCTCGTAAACGGTAAAGCCTTCCGATTCCATAGCGCGGCGGAGCAGGTCGCGATGCCAGCGCTGGAGAGAAGTGCCGCCGGGATAGTCAGGGAAAGAGCGCGGCGACATTTCGTCGTACGTGCCGGGCATTTCGATGGGCTTGCCAGTGGCGAGATCGTAGAGCGTGAGATCGACAGCGCAGCCGCGATTATGGCGCGAGCCTTCCTTGGGATCGGCGACAAAGATTTTGCCTTCGGGAGGAGTGGCGTCCCAGAAGATTTTGGTGACGTACCACGGGCGGTACGCGTCGTGGATAAGCAGACCGTAGCCGAGCGGCTGAAGTTTGTGCAGCGCGCGGACAAGCGCCTCGGCCGCGGGGCGTTGCATGAACGCGCGGGCCTGCGTATAAACCGGCGTGCCAAGAAAATCGTTTGTCGTAGCGTAGCGAATGTCGAGATGAATCGCAGGATCGAGCGTCGTCAGTTCGACGAGTTCAGGCTTGCGAAAGTTGGCGTCTTCGTGGGGCGGCGAAGCTGCGAGCGCCTCGTGTCGCAGTTCTTCAATTGGTCTTATAGGTTTTATCACCACTTGCGCGGTGGCGTTCGCCCCCGGCGAAAGACGTTCTTGAACGCTACGGATGCTGAAGCCGGTCTCACCATGCTCGTCGACGCCAAGGTTCAATCCAGATTTCCAACTATCAGGAGGCAGTGTATTCGCGGGAAATTTCTCAAATGTATGGTAGTGAGCACCGTCGGACTTGAGCGCGCGCAGTAGTATTAGGATGACGCCGTCCTTCTCGCTGACCACGAAGGCCGTGCCTGTGTTTTGGTGCGCAGCTGAGAAGCCGTATTCGCCGATCCAGGATTTCCATTGTGCGGGCACATCGGGCGGCTTGGGGCCAGGCTCGAGGGATGCGGAGGATTGACCGGTGATGATGCCAGGGGCCCAGAGCAAAAGCGCAGCAAGCAGTAGAGGCAACAGTTGGAAGGGAAACGCGAGCCTTGATTTTGCAGACGTGCTCATCGCTCTGACTAGTTTGCTGCGAAGCATTTGCGTGTCCCTTGTCCGATCAAGGTGCCTGCTACAAGCGGTGAGACATAATAGCCGAGAACCGGAATCTGCGCGAGATACAAATGTTGCCGGACTATGGCTGAGTCATCTTTCGAGGAGCCATGAAGCGCCAGAGTGCCGCTTTAGTGGCGATTCAAGCAGTCCTCATGTAATGGAACGCAGAAACGTTTGTTGCACTCCGGAAGAGAGTTGGTCAAACGGTGTACCAGCGGAAGCCTTTGCGCTGTTCTTCGGCTATCTCTTTGAGAATCGCGAGCGTCTGCGGACGGCGATACTGTCCGCAAGCGGCCAGAATGGCGTTGACGAGGGCGACCGGCGCTGCATAAGAAGCGCCGAAGGAAGTGGATTCGACGCTAGCGAGGAAGACTTCGTCGCATTCGCGCGCGAGGGGCGAAACATAGGTGTCTGTGATGCCAACGCAGTAGGCGCTGCGGGCGCGCGCCAGATGCACGCCTTCGACCGTTTGGCGGAGGCCGCGGCGAAAGCTGATTGCTAGCACCAAGTCTCGCTGGTTTACGGTGCGGACCAGGTGGGCGATTCGGCCAGCTGAAGTGGCGGTGAAAACCGGCAAGCCGAGCAGCGTAATTTGGTACTCCAAATAATCGGCCAGAATGGCTGCAAGATCGCCGGCGAGCAGCACGATGCGCCGCGCGTCGTAGAAACGCTTGGCGAGGGAGACTAGGCGCGGTGCATCGAGACTGTTCTTGAGCCCGTGCAGATTCTTGAGGTCTTGCTCGAGGGCGTCGCGAACGTAAGCAGGCATGCTGCTGACCTTGCCCGCGGATTGCATGGTGTCGAGAGATGTAGCGAAGGCGATCGAAAGGTCGTGGAGATGGCGCTGAAAGTCGCGATAGCTGGCAAAGCCGAGGCCGCGGACGATGCGAACGACAGTGGCAGGATCGGTTTTGAGGCGCTTGGCCATGGCGCGGACACTCAGAAGGACATAATCGCGGGGATGCTCGAGAATCGGGCGAATAATCTCCTGGCGCTTGGCGCTGAGCAGTTCGATGCGCTCCGCGAGGGAAGGAGCCGCGGCTTGAGGGGGAACGGGTGGTCGTTTCATGGCGCCAGAGAATTGCCTAAAAGCTCCGTCGTGTCAACTATGCTGAATAGTTAATTCAGATAACGATTTGAGGATATAGAAAGTTTCGGCAACAGACGATAGTTCTCAGCTGTTTGTGCAAACACCTGCACATCGGGTGACATTCAGAACCCACTCTCCACCGACAAAGACGGGGTGGCGTGTAAGTCGGTTTCATTATTTCTTCGAGGCTGCGGCTTTTTCTTCGAGGCCCGGGGCGATGACCGGCTGAAGAAAAGGCATCATGGCGCGAAGTTTGGGGCCGAGCTGCTCGACCGGATGGCTTTGCTCGCGCTTGCGAGTGGCGAGGAAATTCGGACATCCAGCTTCGTTTTCCGCGATCCATTTTTTTGCAAAACTGCCGTCGCGAATTTCAGCGAGGATCTGGCGCATCTCTTCCCGTGTTTTTTGCGTGATGATGCGCGGGCCGGCGGTGTAGTCGCCGTGCTCGGCGGTGTCGCTTACGGAATAGCGCATGTAGCTGAGGCCGCCGCGGTAAATGAGATCGACGATGAGCTTGAGCTCGTGCATGCACTCGAAGTAGGCGACTTCGGGCTGATAGCCAGCGGCGACGAGCGTGTCAAAGCCCGCTTTAATAAGTTCGCTGACGCCGCCGCAGAGGACGGCTTGTTCGCCGAAAAGATCGGTTTCCGTTTCCTCCGTGAAAGTTGTTTCGAGAACACCGGCGCGCGTGCAGCCGAGTCCTTTGCCGTAGGAGAGCGCGAGGGCTTTGGCGCTGCCGCTGGCGTCTTGTTCAATGGCGATGAGCGCCGGCGTGCCGCCGCCTTCGGTGAAGACTTCGCGGACGCGATGGCCAGGAGCCTTCGGCGCGATCATGGAGACATCGACAGTCGCAGGGGGCTTGATGGTGCCGAAGCGGATGTTGAAGCCGTGGGCGAACATCAGGGTCTTTCCTTTGGAGAGGTGCGGCTCGATTTGTTCGCGGTAAAGTTTGGGCTGCTTGGTGTCGGGCGCGAGGATCATGATCACGTCGGCCCATGCAGCGGCTTGCGCGGGAGTGTTGACGGTGAGGCCTTCTTTTTCCGCTTTGGCGCGAGAGGCGCTGCCCTCCGGGAGGCCGACGCGGACACTGACGCCGCTGTCGCGGAGATTGAGCGAGTGCGCGTGACCTTGGGAGCCGTAGCCGATGATGGCAACTTTTTTGGATTGGATAAGAGCCAGGTCCGCGGAGTCGTCGTAGTAGAGATTTGCCATTTTTTCCTCTTGGGCCGGGTTACGGCCGGGATTTAGAATCTTCGAAACTTGAGTTTGCAACGGTCATCCGCCGAAGAACTGAGTGCGCGCCGCCGAATCTGCGCGATGGTATCTTCGATCCCTCCCCGCTTTTTTGTAAACATTGCTGAAAAAGGACTTAGCCAAGCTGCAAGTCTTTTAGATGCAACACTTACGGGGTTTTTCGTAAAGATTGATTCTAAAGGGGTTAACCTCACTGTGGTCCCCTCCACGCGCTTACCTCGCCACCACGGTCTGCGTGGGGGCTTCGATCGCCGTCGGCGGGCGGAGCAAGTCGCCTCCGCGTGTCATGCTGATGCGGCCACTGCGTGCCATTTCCAGAACGCCGAAGGGGCGGAGCACTTCGAGAAGGCCGTCGATTTTGTCAACGGTTCCCGAGACTTCGATGATCAGGGATTCCGGAGCGACATCCACGACGCGCGCGCGAAAAACTTTGATCAGCTCCATCAAATGGGGACGCGACTGTTGGTCGGCGAGAACTTTGATTAGCGCCAAGTCCCGCTCGAGTAAGGAGCGCTCGGAAATATTTTCAGCGAGAAGAACGTCGACTAGTTTTTCGAGGCTGGCTTCGAGACGATGGCCGCCTTTTTCGTCGGTGTGGGCGACGATGGTCATGCGTGCAATCTGCGGATTGTCTGTTGGGCCGACCGTCAAGGAATCGATGTTGATGGCTAGGCGGCGGGCCAGCGAGGAGACACGGTTGAGCACGCCTGGTTTGTTTTCGACGTATGCGACTAGTGTTTGCATGTGCTGTCCTCTTTGCTCATAACCCTCATGGCTCAGTTGCCGTTTCGACGAGCGGATTATTCGGGCGGCGAATCATTTCGTGGAGCGACGCGCCTGCGGGAACCATCGGATAGACGGAATCTTCCTGCTCGACGCGGAAGTCGATGAGAACGGTTTCTTTGGATTCGCGCGCGGAACGAATCGTGGGGAGCACATCGCCGCGTGTGGTAATGCGCTCGCCACGGATGCCGAAAGCGTTTGCCAGTGCGGCAAAATCGGGCGCGACGAGCGGAGTGGCAACGTAACGCTTATCGTAGAAAAATTCCTGCCACTGGCGAACCATGCCGAGAAAGCCGTTGTTGATGATAGCGATCTTGATGTTGATTTTTTCCTGGACGATGGTGGCGAGCTCGCACATGGTCATCTGAAAGCCGCCATCGCCGACCACGACCCAGACCTCGGAGTCGGGCTTGGCGAATTTGGCGCCGATAGCGGCGGGCAATGCAAAACCCATCGTGCCGAGGCCGCCGGAGGTGATGAGCGTACGCGGCTGATTGTGGTGGTAATACTGCGCTTCCCACATCTGGTGCTGGCCAACGTCGGTGACGACGATAGCTTCGCCGCGCGTTTCTTTCCAAAGATCGTTGATGACGTGTGCGGCGTAGAGATGGCCGTTGTCGGGAAGGCTTTGGATGTCACGCACCGCGGAGTCTCCTTTTAGCTCTTTGATGTGCGAGAGCCAAGGGCCGCGGTCGGGATTCACGATGTGCGGAATGAGCTTTTCGAGCGTTTCGCGGGCATCGCCGATGAGAGCCGCGTCAACTTTTACGTTCTTGTTGATTTCGGCGCGGTCGATTTCAATGTGAATTTTGCGAGCGCCCTTCGCGTAGGTGCGCAGGTCGCCAGTGACGCGGTCATCGAAGCGCATGCCGACGGCGATGAGCAGGTCAGACTCTTGAATGGCGTGATTGACCCATGCTTCGCCGTGCATGCCCATCATGCCAAGATTCATCGGATCGGAAGCAGGGAAGCAGCCGATGCCGAGCAGCGTCATGGCCACGGGAATGTCGCAAGTGCGAACGAATTGCTCAAAGGCGCGCATCGCGCCCGAAAGCATGATTCCTCGGCCGGCAAGAATAATCGGGCGCTTTGCCGTGTTCAGCAATTCGACGGCGCGATCGAATTCAGCCTGGTTGTGATCATTGCGCACACGTTTCTGGGGAAGTTTTGGAGTGGAGGCCTCCCAATCGAATTCGCAAGAAGCTTGTTGCGCGTCCTTGGTGATGTCGACGAGCACGGGGCCGGGCCGTCCGGTATTTGCAATGACAAACGCTTCGCGAACCGTGCGCGCGATATCTTCCGCGCGAGACACGACTACGTTGTGTTTCGTGATCGGCATAGTGATGCCTGTGATGTCGATTTCCTGAAAGGCATCGGAGCCGAGCAGCTTGCTGCTCACCTGACCGGTGATGCAGACGACCGGAGAAGAATCGAGCATGGCAGTGGCGATGCCGGTGACCATGTTCGTTGCGCCGGGGCCGCTCGTGGCCATAGCCACGCCGACTCCGCCAGTGGCGCGCGCGTAACCGTCGGCCATGTGCGTGGCGCCCTGTTCGTGGCGCACAAGAATGTGATGCAGCTTGGATTTGCCAAGAGCGTCGTAGACGGGAAGAATTGCGCCGCCGGGATATCCGAAAATGTGCTGCACGCCCAGCTTGGTGAGCGATTCGCAGAGGATTTCTGCGCCAGTGAGTTTCATAGGGTCCTTCCCAATTGCGCGTGTGCAGGATTTGGCGCAACTGTTTGAGGCTGAATTTGCGATGCAAAAGATGCGGGCACGACGGTGACCGCGCCGATTGCCGCGGAAGAAACGAGCAAAGCGTATTTGGCCATCACGCCGCTATTGAAGCGCGGAGCGGGAGGCTTCCACGAGGCCAGGCGCTTCTGAATTTCGGCGTCCGTCAATTCAACGTCGAGTTTACGGCTTGAAATGTCGAAGACAACTATGTCGCCATCGGCTATCGCAGCGATGGGACCACCGTTTGCGGCTTCGGGTGCAACGTGCCCGACCATAAAGCCGCGCGTGGCGCCTGAGAAACGGCCATCGGTAAGCAACGCCACGGAATCGCTCAGGCCTGCGCCGACCAGTGCGGCAGTGACCGCAAGCATCTCTCGCATGCCGGGGCCCCCTTTGGGACCCTCGTAGCGGATGACGACGACATCGCCAGCCTTGATTTGATTTTTCTCGATGGCCGCGAAAGCGAGTTCTTCGTTGTCGAAAACGCGAGCCGGGCCACGGAAGTGTTGGTAATTGTGACCAGCAACTTTTATGACGCAGCCTTCAGGGGCGAGATTGCCTTTCAGAATGACCAGGCCGCCGGTGGGTTTCAAAGGCGCATCGACTTTTCGCACGACTTCCTGATTGGGAGTTTCTTTTGCCGCGGCAGCTTCTTCGGCGAGGGTGCGGCCGGTAACAGTGATGGCGTCTCCGCGAAGGAATTTCGCATCAAGGAGCCGTTTGGCTACAAGCGCAGTGCCTCCGGCGGCATAGAGATCGGTAGCGACGAAACGTCCGCCGGGTTTGAGGTCGGCGATAATCGGAACACGCGCGCTGATCCGGTCGAAATCATCGATGCTCAGCGGAATGCGCGCTTCGTTGGCGATTGCGAGTAGGTGCAAAACGGAATTTGTCGAGCCGCCAGTGGCAGCGACTCCCGCGATGGCGTTTTCGATGGCGGCTTTAGTGATGATTTTGGATGGTGTGACGTTGCCGCGCAGAAGATCCATCACTAGCTCGCCAGCGCGATGGCCTGCATGAGCTTTGCCTGAATCTGTTGCTGGAACGCTGGAAAGTCCCATGGGAGCGATGCCGAGAAATTCGCAGACGAGAGCCATGGTATTGGCGGTGAACTGTCCGCCGCACGCACCTGCTCCAGGACATGCAGTTTCTTCCAGCGCCTTGAGCCGCGCATCGGACATATCGCCATGCGAATGACTGCCAATGGCTTCATAAACATCCTGGATCGTCACGGAACGGCCTTCAAATTTGCCCGGGGCAATTGAGCCTCCATAAAGAACGAGGCCGGGAATATTCAGACGAGCCAGCGCCATGATGCCGGCGGGGATAGTTTTGTCGCAGCCAACGAGTACGACGAGAGCATCAAATAGATTGCCGCGAGTGACAAGCTCAATCGAGTCGGTGATGACCTCGCGACTGATCAGCGAAGCACGCATACCCTCCGTGCCCATGGTGATGCCGTCGGAAATTGAAATCGTGTTGAACTCTAGAGGAGTGCCGCCAGCGGCGCGAATACCGTCCTTGACGTGCACAGCCAGTTCGCGCAGGTGAAAGTTGCAGGGGCCGATCTCAATCCAAGTGTTGGCAACGCCGATGAGAGGCTTGTTGAAATCGTCATCGCGAAGCCCGCATGCGCGCAACATGGAGCGCGCTCCTGCGCGATGAGGCCCGTCGATCAGTGCGCTGCTACGAGACTTTAACGAAGATCCGGTCACAGTTGCGTTCTCCTCCGTGGGCCTTCTAAAGCGTTTCCTTGCGATTCCGAGCCCAAAAAACTTGAGGCCATCATCTTGGTTTTGATGATGGCCTCGAAACCCTTAAGTGGTGCTGTGCTAGGCGGCCATCATCTATTCTTTTGCTCCCCGTACGATGACAGGGATAATTCGCACGACCATGCTAATTACCGTGTCCCGCAGAAACGATGCGGAAACAGGCCGAACGTTGGAGATGGCGACAGTGATCATAGTGAGCCGCCATGAAGATAACAGGATGGGGGCGTGGAAGTCAATCAGTCAAATTAATAGTTTTGCTATTATAAATAAGCAGGAGTTATGCAAAAATCCGCCACACCTTCACGATGAACATGTTTTAAGGACTAGCCAGGCAATCTTCTTGCGGTTGACAACATCAAACATTGAGAGAGCTTGCAGGGATAACAGGCAATTCGCTCTGAGAGAGCAGGGTTCCATGGGGCAGGGCACAGATGTTTTTATAGTGGGCGGAGGGCCCGCTGGGCTGGCCGCCGCGATCGCGGTACGGCGCCAGGGCTTTCGCGTGATTGTCGCGGATGGCGCGAAACCTCCAGTTACAAAAGCATGCGGAGAAGGGTTGTTACCGGATGCGCTAAAAGCACTTACTGAACTCGGGGTTGAACTAAAAGAGACCGATGGCAGTGCGCTTCGAGGGATTCGATTTGAGGACGATCGCTCCTCGGTGAGCGCCCGTTTTCCTGACGGGCCTGGCCTGGGAGTGCGCCGAGAAGTCTTGCACCAAAGAATGATGGAGCGAGCGCGAGATTGCGGTGTTTCCTTCCTATGGAATACGCCAGTCACGGGACTCCTTACAGAAGGAGTCGTGGCCGGCGGGAATAAAATACGGGCGAAGTGGGTAATAGGATCTGATGGGGGCAGCTCGCGCGTACGGCGCTGGAGTGGCTTGGAGAGCTTGGCACCACAGCGGAAGAGGTTTGCCTTTCGCGTCCATTACCGGTTGGAGCCGTGGAGCGATTGCACGCAGATTCATTGGGGCGAAGAAGCCCAGGCGTACGTCACGGCAGTAGGCGCACAAGAGATATGCGTTGTCCTGATTTTGAAGAAACCGGATTCTCACTTTGATGAAACTCTCCGGAGATTTCCGAAGTTAGGCAGGCTGCTCAAAGGCGCCGCACAGGTGGGCCCCGAACGCGGGGCGGTGACTGGAATGTTCAACCTTGAGCGCGTGTATCGGGGAAACGTGGCGCTAATTGGAGACGCGTCAGGCAGCGTCGATGCTATTACCGGGGAAGGACTTTCACTCAGCTTTAGACAAGCGACGGCGCTTGCAGATGCTCTGGCAGCGAACGATTTAGAACGGTACCGGAAGGCGCACCGCCGTTTGCTTCGACGTCCGCGACTCATGGGGCAACTACTGCTTTTGCTTGACCGGCGGAACGGCTTGCGTGAACGCACGATGCGAGCTCTCGAGGCAGCCCCGCAACTATTTGAACGCATGCTTGCCTACCACGTAGGAGAGACGCGGCCACTGCAGCTGGCGAGGGCCAGCGCAGTTTTCGGTTGGCAATTTCTGACAGCCTGATTCAGACGGGGATATAGATGAGACAAAGAGGGTATGGTGTGTTTGTTGCCGGACGATGTTGGATTTTCGTTTTTCTTATTTTGGTTACGGCCTGCGCTTGGCCGCAAACACCACTGCCCGCGCTTCAGACAAGTCCCGGCGAAGTAACACTGAATTTGGATGTGGCGCAAAGCAAATTGCACTGGACGCTGGATAGCACGCTGCACACTGTTCACGGGACATTTAATCTGAAACGTGGCGTGGTGAAATTCGATCCGGCGACGGGCAGCGCCAGCGGTGAATTTGTCGTCTATGCGACTAGCGGAGATAGTGGCAACGACTCTCGCGACAAGAAAATGCACGATGAGATTTTGGAAAGCGCACGCTATCCCGAGGTGATTTTCCGGCCAACTAAAATAGAAGGGAAGGTTGCGGTGCCGGGAACGTCCGAAGTGCAATTACATGGAAAGTTCCTTCTGCACGGGTCCGAACACGATCTCACCGTGCCAGTGCATGCAGAGCTAACGGGCGACCATTGGAAAGGTTCGGCGAAATTCCGCGTGCCTTATATTCAGTGGGGACTGAAGAGCCCCAATACATTCTTGCTGAAAGCGGCTCCCGTGGTAGAAATTGAGCTGGAACTGAGAGGCACGCTGCAAGGAGCTGTCGCGCCGTGAAGAGCGTTACTCTTCCGCTTCCTGCGTAACGATGTGAACGTCCACAGGCGGAGATTCCCGGAGAAACCGGTGCACAGCAGAAAGATAGAAGTACTTGCGCCAGTCGTGAATGGGCGCGCGGCCAAAGATCACTTGCGTAATGTGTTTCGAACGGACAAAGTCCGCTACAGTATCCGCTACGCTCCGCCCCTTTAAACGAATCACTTTTGCGCCCAGGCTTTCGGCAAAACGCAGATTTGCGGCAAGCGCGATGGCATTGTGCTCTTTCGGTCCTAGCTCTCGCTCGACATGAACGACATATAATTCCGCGTCCATGCGCCGAGCCATGCGCGCGCCACGAGCGACAAGATATTGGCCGGCTGGATTCCCAGAAATACAAATGGCCATGCGTTCGCGGACCCCCCAGTTTTTGCGAATGTCCTCGTCTTCCATATAGGTTTCGAGGCTGCGGTCAACCTGTTCGGCGACTTGACGCAAGGCGAGTTCGCGCAATGCGATCAAATTGCCACGTCGAAAAAAGTTTTTTAGCGAGCGTTCCACTTTTTCCGTGCTGTAAACGTCGCCGCGCTTCATGCGGTTATGCAGGGCTTCGGGAGTCAAGTCGACCATGACGGTTTCCGTGGCCGTCAAGGGCACCCAGTCGGGAACGGTTTCCCGCACGGTAATTCCTGTGATCGAGCGCACCACGGGCGCAATGCTTTCAATGTGCTGAATGTTCAAGGTGGAGACGACGTCGATCTTTGCGGCGAGAATATCCTGAATGTCTTCGTAGCGTTTGCGATGCCTGCTGCCAGGAATATTAGTGTGTGCCAATTCGTCCACTAGGACGACTTCCGGTTTCCGGGCAATAATGGCGTCAACATCCATTTCTTCAAAGACGGTTCCCTTGTACTCGATTCTTTTGCGCGGGACGGATTCGATTTGCGAAGACAGCTCTTCGATACCCTTGCGGCCGTGCGTCTCCACTACGCCAATGACCACATCTTCGCCGCGGCTCCGGCGGCGGAGCGCTTCACTCAGCATGCTATATGTCTTGCCGACTCCCGGAGCGTAGCCGAGGAAGAGCTTAAATATGCCGCGTGCTTTCTGCGGCGGCGAGGCGACCTCCAGCCAGTCCTCGGGCTTCTTAGGCAATGTGTTACGTTCTCCGTTTCAAAGAGTGCGCATACGATAGAATAGCAGCATGCAGAGATTGCTCGCCGGCCGCGCCTTCGGATTTGCGGTGTCGCTGGCCATCGTCGCGATGATCACTGTGTTCTTTCGCCACGCGCGCGACGTCAATCAGACAACTATCGCGCTCACCTTTTTGCTTGCTATTCTAGCAGTTTCGGCCGTATGGGGGATGGCCGTGTCGGTCTTTATGTCCGTCGCGGCGGTTCTGACGATCAATTATTTTTTTCTTCCACCGGTGGGAACGTTCACGATTGCCGATCCGCAAAACTGGGTAGCGCTGCTCGCGTTTCTGGTGACCTCCATCATGGGAAGCCAGCTTTCCGCGCGGATTCGCAAGGAAGCCGATGAAGCACATCAACGCCGCCGTGAAATCGAGCGGCTGTATAAGTTCAGTCAAAAGCTCCTGGCGGAAGGAAACGTCATTCAGTTGATGAACGCCATTCCGAATTACATCGTGGAGAGTTTCGAAGGCGGCGCCGCCGAACTTTTTCTGCCGCAAAAAGACAAATTCTACCGGTCTGGGTTTGGCGCCGCGCATCTGGACGAAGAAAAAATGAAGTCCGTCTTTCTTCGCGATGAGGCCGTGTTCGAATCGCAAGAAGGGCTGTACTTTATCCCGGTGCGGATGGGCGTCCGCCCCATTGCGAGCTTGGGGATTTCCGGATCGCGGCTTTCGCGCCAGACGCTGGATGCCGTGGGCAGCCTCGTGGCGATTGCAATCGAACGAGCGCGGGCTGTCGAGAAGCTTGGTGAAACAGAAGCCGAGCGCCAGGGAGAGCGGCTGAAGTCCGCGCTTCTGGATTCGATTGCCCATGATTTTCGCACGCCGCTGACGTCGATCAAAGCCGCGACCACCAGCCTGCTAGCCGAAGAAACTCCCGATCGCGAACAGACGCGCGAGCTGCTCACGATCATCAATGAAGAGTGCGACCGCTTGAACCGTCTCGTCGAAGAAGCTGCTGAGATGTCACGGCTTGAGGCGGGAGAGTTTGAGCTGGATCTGGCTCCCACGCGGATCGGCGACATCATTGAGGCCGCTCTGGCGCAATGCAATACGGCGCTGGCAGGCCGGAACGTCGATGTGAACGTAAGTCCCAGTCTCCCCCCCGTGCGGGCCGATTTAAACCGCATCAAGGATGCGCTGGTCCACCTGATTGACAACGCCAATATTTATTCGCCGAAGGATGCTCCCATCACCATCTCCGCGGAGCTAATGGGCGATTCCGTCACAACCAGCGTGGCGGATCGCGGTCCTGGCATCGATGATTTCGAGCAGGGCATGATCTTCGACAAGTTTTATCGCGGCAAAGATCAGCGCTACTTGGTGCGTGGGACGGGCATGGGATTGCCGATTGCAAAAGCCATCATCACGGCGCACAAGGGCACGATCTCCGTGACCAGCCAGCTTGGGCATGGTTCCGTGTTCTCATTTACGTTGCCGGTGGACCGCAACGCGGGGGAGATGCGATGAACGCGGCCGCCATTCTTGTGGTTGATGACGAACCGCAAATCCGTCGCGTGATGCGCACCACGCTCTCCAGCCACGGCTACGTCATCCGGGAGGCGACGACGGGTGAAGAAGCGGTCGAAGCGGTGCGCAAGGAACGGCCCGACCTGATCCTGCTCGACGTCAATATGCCGGGAATTGGCGGCATCGAAGCGGCCCGCGAGATTCGCGAGATGTCCGACGCGCCGATCATTATGTTGACGGTGCGCAATGCGGAGCGGGATAAAGTCATCGCGCTCGATGCCGGCGCAGATGATTACGTTGTTAAACCTTTCGGAATTGAAGAGCTGCTCGCGCGAATCCGCGCCGCTCTCCGGCGATACGCGCCAGGAGATGCGATTCCCACGTTTATAGCCAAAGATTTGACGATTGATTTCGAAAACCGCCAGGTCGTTGTGCGCGGCCGCGACGTTCATCTGACGCCGAAAGAATTCGATGTGTTGAAGCATTTGGTGGGTAATCTTGGAAAGCCGCTGTCGCATCGTCGGCTGCTGCAGGCGGTCTGGGGGCCGGAATACGGGGAAGAAACGGAAAACTTGCGCGTGGTGATCAATCAGTTGCGCAAGAAAATTGAGAGCGATCCGGCGCGTCCGAAATATATTTTGACGGAGCCGTGGGTGGGATACCGGTTCCAGGCGCCCAAAGGCGCTCCTGCGAAGCCGGCCTCGCGAAAAAACTGAAAATTATCGTTTCGGATGCGATGTGTCGAGATCAAGATTCAGCTCGACGACATTGACGCGCGGCTCGCCGAGTAAGCCGAACTGTCTCCCCAGAGTATGTTTCGCAACCAACGAGCGCAGGTCTGTTTCGCTCATGTGGCGCTCGCGCGCTACGCGCGGAATCTGGAACTCGGCGGCGGCTGGAGAAATTTCCGGATCCAGGCCAGAACCTGACGTGGTGACGAGATCGACCGGGATTGCCGCGCCCGGATTTTCCGCATGCAGTTTTTCCACGTCACTTTTCACGCGATCCACAAGCTGGCGATTCGTCGGGCCAAGATTGGAAGCGCCACCGCTGGGTGCGATGGGATCGTAGCCGTTCCCTGCGCCGGAAGGGCGAGGATGAAAATACCAGGCAGCTGAAAAGGGCTGGCCTATAAGGTGGGAGCCCACGACTTGCCCGTGTTGCGCGAGCATTCCCCCGTTGGCCTGCGCGGGGAAAAAGAGCTGACTAAGTCCGGTGACCGCCAAAGGATATAGCAGACCGAAGAGCACGGTCGTCACCAGCGTCATGAGGATCGCAATTCGCAAATGTTGCTTCATAGAGTTCTCCCGCGCGCCAGGTGCAGGTAGGTGATCGCCATGTCGATCAGTTTGATCCCCAGGAATGGCGCTACCACGCCGCCGAGGCCATAGACGAGAAGATTCTGGCGGAGCAAAGCTGCCGCACCGAGCGGACGATAGCGCACGCCGCGCAACGCTAGCGGTATGAGCGCGATGATGATTAACGCGTTGAAGATGACGGCTGAGAGAATCGCGGACTCCGGAGTACTCAGCCTCATCACATTCAAAACTTCCAACTGCGGAAACGCGGCGGCGAACATCGCGGGAATAATCGCGAAATATTTTGCAACGTCGTTGGCGACAGAAAATGTGGTGAGCGCGCCACGCGTGATGAGCAACTGTTTGCCGATTTCGACGATTTCGATGAGCTTGGTCGGGTTCGAATCGAGGTCGACCATGTTGCCGGCCTCTTTCGCGGCTTGCGTCCCCGTGTTCATTGCGACGCCGACGTCCGCTTGTGCAAGCGCAGGCGCATCATTGGTGCCATCGCCGGTCATGGCGACGAGTTTGCCTTTGGCTTGTTCGCGCTTGATCAGCGCCATTTTGTCTTCAGGCTTGGCTTCGGCGAGAAAATCATCCACCCCGGCTTGGCGCGCGATTGCGGCTGCGGTTAGCGGATTGTCTCCCGTGATCATCATGGTGCGAATGCCCATGGCGCGCAGGTGTTCGAACCGCTCGCGCATTCCACCTTTCACAATGTCGGTCAGCGCGATGGCGCCGAGCACATGGCGATTTTGCGTTACGAGCAACGGCGTTCCGCCTCCATTCGCAATCTCGCGCACGATCAGTTTGATTTCGGCGGGAACAACCTGACCCTTCTCCGCCACGTATTTGTCAATGGCTTCCGGAGCGCCTTTGCGGACTTCGATGCCATCCATGTCCACGCCAGACATGCGAGTCTGCGCGGAAAACGGAATGAAGATGGGATTGTGCGGCGCGAGTTCGCGGCCGCGCAGGCCGTATTTTTCTTTTGCGAGCACGACGATTGAACGGCCCTCCGGCGTTTCGTCCGCAAACGAAGCGAGCTGCGCCGCGCTGGCGAGTTCCACTTCCGTGACGCTGGGGCACGCGTGAAAAGAGGTCGCTTGGCGGTTGCCGAGCGTGATCGTGCCGGTCTTGTCGAGCAGGAGAACGTCGACGTCACCCGATGCTTCCACGGCGCGGCCCGACATGGCGATCACGTTGCGTTGGATCAAACGATCCATTCCAGCGATACCGATCGCGGACAAGAGACCGCCGATGGTCGTAGGGATAAGGCAAACAAGAAGCGATACGAGAACGAAAATAGTTTGCGGAGCTCCAGAATAAACCGCAAAGGGCTGCAGCGTTACGACGGCCAAGAGAAAAATGATGGTCAGTCCTGCCAAAAGAATATTGAGCGCAATCTCATTCGGGGTTTTCTGGCGCGATGCGCCTTCCACGAGGCTGATCATCCGGTCGAGAAATGTTTCACCGGGATTCGAGGTGATGCGCACGCGGATTTCATCGGAAAGGACGCGTGTGCCGCCGGTGACCGCAGAGCGGTCTCCTCCGGATTCGCGAATCACCGGCGCAGACTCTCCGGTAATCGCCGATTCATCGACCGAGGCCACGCCCTCGACGACTTCACCATCGCCTGGAACGAATTCGCCCGCGGCTACAAGCACCTGGTCGCCAGAACGCAGTTTCGAGCTTGGCACAACCTCGGTGCAACCGTCCGAGCGCAAGCGCCGCGCTTCCGTTTCCGCTCTGGCTTTGCGCAGAGTTTCCGCCTGGGCCTTGCCGCGTCCCTCGGCCATGGCTTCCGCAAAATTGGCAAACAGCACGGTGAACCAAAGCCACAACGTGATCTGTAAGCCGAAGCCAAATCCACCGCTATGGTGCAGAGCATCGCGCACCAGCTGAATAGAAGTGAGAAGCGCGCCCACTTCCACGACGAACATGACCGGATTCTTGACCATCGTTCGCGGATTCAGTTTGCGGAAGGAGTCCACGATGGCAGTCTTCAGGATCTTTGTGTCTGTCAGTGCCTTCGATTTTATTTGAGATGCGCGGTCCATGGTTTCCTTAAACGGGGTCCCTCAAAATGCCTTGCCGGAAAGCATAAGCAGATGCTCCAGGATAGGACCAAGGCTCAACGCCGGGAAAAAGGTCAGCGCGCCCACAATCAAAATGGTGCAAATTAGTAAAACAGTGAAGAGCGGGCCAGTCACGGGGAACGTGCCGAGAGAGGCCGGAGTCATTTTCTTTCGCGCGAGATTCCCAGCGATAGCGAGAATCGGAATCACAACAAAAAATCTTCCCAGAAGCATGGCGATGGCAGTGCTTGTGTTGTACCAGGTGGTGTTCGCGTTCAAACCGCCAAACGCCGAGCCATTGTTCCCAACAGAAGATGTGTAGGCATAGAGAATTTGCGAGAGCCCGTGCGGGCCCGGGTTGGAAATGCTCGAAGTTCCAAACTTCGCTACGACGGCAATCGCGGCAAACACAAGTATCGTGAGTGAGGAAATGAGCACGGAAAGCATGGCCATCTTTACGTCGAAAGCTTCAATTTTCTTGCCGAGGTACTCTGGTGTTCTTCCAACCATCAAGCCGGCGATGAACACCGCGAGAATGACAAACACAAGAATCCCGTACAGCCCGGAGCCCACGCCGCCAAAAATGACTTCGCCAAGCATGATGTTTACAAGCGGCACCATGCCGCCCAGCGGCGTGAACGAATCGTGCATGCTGTTCACGGCGCCGCAGCTTGCGTCCGTCGTGGCCGTGGCAAAGAGAGCTGAGTTCGCAATGCCGAAGCGGACTTCTTTGCCTTCCATGTTTCCGCCGGACTGCAGAGCGCTTGCCGTCTGATCGACACCCGCCAGCTCGGTATTTCCACGAGCCTCCGCCGCGTATGCGGCAGTTACGCCAACGAGAAAGAGCGCTGCCATGGCGCTCCAGACAGCCCATCCATGACCTTGCGATTTCGTCATTCGGCCCAGGGTGTACGTCAGGCCAGAGGGAATTGCAAAAATCAGAATCATCTCGAAAAAATTTGTGAAAGGCGTCGGATTTTCGTAGGGATGAGAACTGTTTGCATAGAAGAACCCGCCGCCATTTGTGCCGAACATTTTGATAACTTCTTGCGACGCTGTCGGGCCTGTCGCAATCACCTGTTGGGTAACGGTTTGCGAAACCGTTTTGCCGTCCGTCCCCTGCGTTTGCACGGTTTGCGGCTCGATGAGCTGTGCCGTGGTGTACGGCTTCAGGCTCTGGACCACACCTTGCGAAACCAGTACCAATGAACCGACGAGGCAGACGGGCAAGAGGACCCAAAGAAAACAACGCGTCAAATCCACCCAAAAATTGCCGATGGTTTTCGATTCATGCCGCGAGACTCCGCGAATCACTGCGATCGCCAGCGCAACGCCAACCGCCGCCGACGCAAAGTTGTGGTAGGCCAAGCCAGCCATCTGCGTCAGATAACTCATCGTGACTTCCGGTGTGTAGGCTTGCCAATTCGTATTGGTGGTAAACGAGACGGCCGTGTTCCACGCAAGATCGGGCGTCACATTTGCGAATCGCTGCGGATTCCACGGCAACCACTGCTGCAGTCTCTCAAACAGATAAAGCAAAATTAAGGAAACGGCGCTGAAAACCAGCATGGTCGTGCCGTATTCTGTCCAGCGCATCTCTTTGTTTTCGTGCACGCCACAGAGGCGGTAGATGAGACGTTCTACAGGACGCAAAAGAGGATCAAGAAATGTTTTCTGACGTTCAAAAACGCGTGTCAGAAATATTCCTATCGGCTTTGTGATGAGAAACAGCACCAGCACGTAAAGACCGATCTGAAACCAGCCGTTCGCGGTCATGCCTAGAAGTTCTCCGGTTTGAGCAGCGCGTACATTAAGTAGCCAAAGAGAAGCAGGCTAATGAGAATGAGGACGACATTTTCGACCATGGGGAATCTCCGCCTTACTTCAGCCGTTCGCAGCCGCGTAAGTAGCCGATTGCAACGAGGAAGAAGCCGAATGTCACAATGATGAAAACCAAGTCCCTCACTCGACTCTCCTTTCCGATCTCCTACGTGACACGCCAGCAGAACCCCGCTGGGGAGCCCTTTCATGAGGAGCTAATCATGTTAACCCATGCGTCGTGCCGCAGAACGCACTACGCCAGCGTCTGCTTGAACGAGGTTCAGTCTCGCATAGTCTGCAGTGACAGCTTAATGTATCTCCGAGCGCCTTAGAAAGTGGTCAGACGAGTATAAAGATTTTGTGAGGAGAGATTTGTGCGTGCAGCTCAACCAAACCGCACCTCAGTGCTTGTTATTTTCGGGTCAGGAGCGATCTGCAGACAAGGCCACTACTTTTTTCCGAAGTCCGGTCGCTCGATCATAATCCACAAAGGCCAGCAAGGTCTCTTAGATGGGCAGGCGCAATTTTGCTTCACAGCCCCGCCCGTCGCGGCGGTTTTGCAGCGTCAACGTGCCGCCATGGGCTTCTGCAATCTGACGGCTGAGGACGAGACCGATGCCGGAACCACCCTGTTTTGTCGTGAAGAAGGGAACGAAAAGGTTTGCGGTGTTCGAGATGCCCGGGCCTTCATCCAGCACCGAGACTTCCAGAAAGGAGCTGTAGCGGGACCAAGTCACCGTTACCCCGCCGCCCGTTTCGTGTGCCGCGTCGGCGGCGTTGTGAACGAGGTTGATTAAAAGCTGTTCAAGCTGGTCGGCGTCCGCAGAAATAACCAGCGGCGGCCCTTTTTCCAAGCGAACTCTAGCGCGGGCTTCAAGTTTTGCGACCCGCGTGATCCACTCCGTTACATTGACAGGTGCAAGGGTCGGCTGCGGGAGCCGCGCGAGCCGCGCGTAGGCAGCCATGAATCGGCCCAACGCTTCCGTGCGAGACCGGATAATGCTCAGGCCGTGGCGCATGTCTTCCAAAATCGATGCAGCCGCGCCAGTCTGGAGCTCAGGCACGTTGGCCGTCCCTAAAAGCCCGCTTTCCAAGCTTTGGGCTACGGATTGAATCGGCGCCAGTGAATTATTCAGCTCGTGGCCGAGAACGCGGATGAGCCGTTGCCACGCTTGCCGCTCTTCGTCACGCAGCGCGCGGCTGAGATCACTGAGCACGATGAGGTCGTGCGGCAAGCCGCCTTGGCGGAAGGCGCCACGGCGCACGCCCCAGCGGCCTGCGCCTCCTGGAAAACTCAATTCCATGGTGCGTGCCGGATCGCCTTCGAGGCACGCTTCCAGTCCAAGCTCCGCGGCAGTGAAGCCGAGGAGCCGCTCGCTGGGCCGCGAGAGAAGCCGCTCACCGGCGCGATTTACTAGGCGCAACTGCCGGTGGTTGTCAAAGGTGAAGATGGCCACGTCTATTTCTTCCATGACCGCGCGCAGCAGCCCGGTGGCTTCGAGCGCTCCCAACCGTTGCGAACGAAGCGTCTCGCTCAAGGCGTTTACTTCCAGCATGACTTCGCCGAGTGCATCATCGCTGCGTGCTTCGCGCGCGCGGAAGGAAAAATCCTGTTCGCGCATCGCGGAAAGGAGATTCGACAGCGTTTGCAGGGAGAAGACCACGCGATGCCGCAAAGAAAGCGCGAAGCCTAACCACAAACTCAGGATTAGAAACGTCAGCGTCCAGGCGGTCCGCGACGAATAGGAGCCGTTCCAAAGGAGAATCAGGGAGATTAACGAGCCGGGCAGTCCCGCCGCCAGCGCCAGAAGCTGGATGCGACGTTCGTACGTGAGGCGTCTCATTCCAATCCGTGTTTTTGCAGGCGACGATACATCGCGCTGCGGCTGAGGCCGAGCGCCTTCGCCGCCTGGCTGACATTTCCGTCATGGCGGGACAGCGTGCGCTGAATTAAGTGGCGCTCCACTTCATCAAGGCTCATTTCCTCCAGACGCACTGTGCCACCCGCGCCGCCGGTGCGCAGGCCGAGGTCAGCGGAACGCACCAATTGTCCTTGCGCGAGGAGGACTCCGCGCTCGACCGCGTGATCGAGTTCGCGCACATTTCCCGGCCAGGGATGGTCGAGGAGAAGCTGCGTCGCGCCGGGATCGAAACCCGAAATGCTCTTGCGATAGCGTTGCGCATAGCCACGGAGGAAGTGGTGCGCCAGCAGGGCGATGTCTTCACGGCGTTCGCGCAACGGCGGAAGATGGATTTCGATGGTGTTCAAGCGGAAAAGCAGATCCTGCCGGAAACGTCCGGAGGCAGCTTCGGAAGTCACGTCAGCATTTGTCGCCGCTAAGACGCGGACGTTTACTCGCCGCGTTGAAGAGGAACCGACGCGCTCGAGTTCGCCGGTTTCGAGCACCCGCAAGAGCTTTGCCTGCAAATTCATTGGTACGTTGGCGATCTCGTCCAGAAAAAGTGTGCTGCCTTCGGCGAGTTCGAAACGGCCGACACGATCACTGCGCGCGTCCGTGAAGGCGCCTTTCACGTGGCCGAAGAGTTCGCTTTCGAAAAGGCCTTCGGAAAGTCCGCCTGCGTTCACCGTCACCATCGGTTTTCCAGAGCGTTGCGAAAGCGCATGCAGAGTTTGCGCTACAACTTCCTTGCCAGTCCCATGTTCGCCGGTGATGAGCACACTGGCGTCCGACGGTCCAACTCGCCCGATCAAATCGAGCACCGGCTGCATCACGGCCGCCTCCGCGATGAGCGTGGGGCGCGATTCGGCGCGCAGCAGGCGATTCTCGGCTTCCAACCGCGAGGCCTGCCGCAGCGCGTTGCGTAGATCGATCTGCGTGCGCAGGATGGTCAGCAGCCGCGCATTGTCCCAGGGCTTTTGTATAAAATCGCGAGCGCCGCGCCGCATAGCTTCCACGGCAACTTCCACGCTGCTCCAAGCAGTCATCACGACCACGGGCAGAGTCGAATCCGCCGCTTGGACACGGCTCAGCAGGTCGAGCCCCTCCTGGCCGGAAGTCGTGTCCCGTGCGTAGTTTAGGTCCATGATCACGGCGTCAAACTCGCGTGATTCAATGGCCGCGAGCGCCTCGGCGGGCGAAGCTGCCAATTGCGTCTCGTAATTCTCCCGCTTGAGAAGCAGGCGCAGCGCGTCGCGGATATCCGCCTGATCGTCGGCCACAAGGACGCGATAGGGATGAATGGTAGGGTTTTTCATGCGTGTCGGAAGTTGTTATCCATACAAATTGAGGTTGTATTTAACTAACTGGTTGAATACACACTCGCCGGAAACCGTTGCGCAACTCCACCTATATCCAATAAAAACAATAACTTACGTTGCGAAATCCGTTCCAGTCTTTGCGCGGAGTCGTGTCCGATAATAATCGTGGAACTGTCTCTTTCCGGCTTTTAACCGACCTTGGCCACATTGCTGGTTTCGCTGACCACCCAGCCGTCTTTGAGCTGGATGACCCGATGGCTATAGGCCGCGTTGCGCTCCGAGTGGGTCACCTGAATGATGCTGGTGCCGGCTTCGTTCAGTTTACGGAAAAGCTCCATGATTTCTTCACCTTGCGCGGAGTGAAGATTGCCGGTGGGCTCGTCCGCGAGAATGAGCTTGGGGGATTGGATGACGGCGCGGGCGACTCCCACGAGTTGTTGCTGGCCGCCGGAAAGCTGGTTGGGGAAGAGATCCTTTTTGCCGACGATATTGAAGCGGTCCAGGATGTCGCAAACGAGGCTGACGCGCTCTTTGTGGGGTACGTTTTTGTAGGAGAGAGGGATTTCGAGGTTTTCAAATACCGTCAAGTTGTCGATCAGGTGGTAGCTTTGGAAGACGAACCCAATGTTGGCTTTGTGAAGTTCGTTGCGCTTTTTGACGTTGAGCCGGTGGACCGGCTCGCCGTTGAAATAGTATTCGCCGGTCCAGGAGCCGTCGAGCATCCCGATGATGCTCAGAAGCGTAGACTTTCCGGCTCCCGAGGGGCCCATGAAAGTGACAAACTCGCCCGGCTGAATCTCCAACGACACTCGGCGCAAGACGTAGAACTTGCTGCCGCCTGCTTCGTAAACCTTCTCCATGTTGCGCAACTGAATCAGAGGTTCCACGCTCGCTCCTTAGCGCCGTTACTATGATAACGGCGGAAAACATCTTCCGTTTCGAGACTATCACATTTAAATCCACTCGGAGCCGTCCCGGCGAGGGATCAGAGAAGCCTTAGAGCCTCTCGGATCCACCAAGCCAGCGGATCCGTGTTTTGCGGCAGCCTTGGACTACTACGGCAGGGCCCTTACTGGGTAAACAAACCCCCTACAAGGCTTTTAGCATGAGGGGCTTCATTCGTAGCGCAGTGCGGTGAGTGGATCCATGCGCACGGCGCGCCGCGCGGGGAGGTAGCAAGCAACTGTCGCAACTCCAGCCAGTAGCAAAGGCAGTCCCACGAAGGCAAAGGGGTCGGCGACCTTGACTCCGAAGAGAAGGCTGGAAAGCGCATAGGCAAGGCCCAAAGCCAGGGGCAGACCGATGGCCATGCCAACGACGGTCAAGAACATGCCATTTCCCAAAATCAGTTTCTGAACATCGTTGGACGACGCGCCCATCGCCATGCGCACGCCGATCTCGTGCGTGCGTTCACCGACGGAGTAGGACATCACGCCGTAGATGCCGACCGAGGCGAGCACCAAGGCGATCAGGCCAAGGATGGCCATCATCGCGGCAACATAGGCGATGCCCACAATGGAGTTAGTAATGACTTTGTCAAAAGACAGCACGTCGTAGAGCGGCAGGTCTGGATCCACCGCGGCGACCTCGCTCCTCACAGAAGGAACGAACGCGAGAGGATTGCCCTCGGTTCGCAACACTAGGAAACCGTAGAAGGGAGGCGCCTGGCGGTAAGTTCGATAGATCGTCGGCAATTCCTGCTTATTGATCCAGGTGTAGTGGACATCGTCTACGATTCCAACAACCGTCATCCAGGAGCTATCTGAATTTTCATTACCAATTTTGATTTTCTTTCCAATCGGATTTTCTCCGGGGAAGAAGCGCGTCGCCAGAAGCCGGCTTATGACCGTGACCGGAAGCGTGGCATCAGCATCCGATTCCTTTAGCTCACGCCCATTGCGCAGACCGATATTCATCAACCGGAAATAACTCGGGCTCACCGTTTCTACTACAGAGCTGGTGACCTCGCCTCGCTCTTTCGGCGGGCGTCCTTCGATGGTGAACGTCGTTTCGCCCTCGCCTCCTCCGTTCGCATAAGGAATGTAGGTAGCGAACGCGGCGGATTGAACGTGCGGCAAAGCAGCGAGCCGCTCCAGCACTTGTTCGTGGAAGGCCGAACGTCCGGGCTTCTGCCGGTACTGATCTTCGGGCAAGCTCAGCGTGAGTGTAAGGACCGATTCCGGATGGTAATTCCCATGCACGACGATGAGCGCACGGAAGCCCTTCACGAGCAGCCCTGCTCCCACGAGGAGAATCAGGGCGAGCGCAATTTCCGCGACAACAAGTACGCTTCGCAAACGGTGACGCGAGCGACCCGTGCTCGCTCCACGCCCGTTCTCTTTTAGCGTCTCACTGATTTGAGTCTGCGAATGCATCCAGGAAGGCGCAATCCCGGAAAGAATCCCGCTTATGACAGCAATGCCCAGCGCAAATAAAAATGCATTGGTATCGAGGCTTATCGTGCTCCAGCCGGCGATAAATCTGGCTACTTCCGGGGGCATGTGATTCACAATTAAAGAGATCCACCACAGCGCGAAGAGAAGCCCAAGCGCGGCGCCCGCCAATGAAAGCAGTATGCTTTCCGTCAGCAATTGACGAATGATCCGGCTGCGGCTCGCTCCCATGGCTGTACGTACCGCAAGCTCCTTGCTTCGGCCCGTTACCCGCGCGAACTGCACGTTGGCCACATCCGCGCAGGCGATCAGCAGAACAAATCCAACCGCGCCTAATAGCAAGAAGGTGTACTGCCGCGTGAGGTCGCCGGTAACGAATTCCCGGAGCGGCCGCGGATACAGCCGAAAGCCTTTGCTGGTGTCCGGATAGGCCTCGGCTTGGCGCTGCGCGACCGATTGCATTTCCGCGGCGCCCTGCGCGAACGGGACTCCAGGTTTTAGTCTTCCGAGGACAAACAGCCAGCGGCTGTCTCGCTGCAATTTTCCCTTCACGTCGAGCGATAGCGGTATCCATGCCTCTGCGGGTTTCGGAAAATCAAAACCCTTGGACATTACACCGACGATTGTGAAGCTCTTGCCGTTTACTTTGACATTCTTGCCGATGACATGCGGATCCGAAGCGTACCGCTGCTCCCACAGAGCGTGGCCTAGAATGATTTCTTGATCCTTGCCCGGTTCTTCCTCTTCGGGGAGAAACGTACGGCCAAGTTGCGGGTGAACACCGATTGTCTCGAAAAAATTCGCCGACACCTGAAAGGATTGAACTTTCTGGGGCGAGGGGTTGCCCGTCAGGTTGAGCTCACCCCACGCGTACGCTGCCATTTCATCGAAGGAGCGCGCTTCTTTTTTCCAGTCGAAGTACGTGGCGGGCGCAACGGGACTCTGGTCCTGACCGAAACTGATGCCATTCGCGTCTGTGTGCGAATCCACCAACGCCACGAGACGGTTTGCGTTTTCAAAGGGAACGGGATGGAGCAGGAACGCTTCGGCCAGGCTGAACATCGCCGTGTTTGCGCCGATACCCAGCGCTAGCGCGGCTATACACACCAGCGTAGTAAGCCGGTGCTTGACGAGCATCCGCACACCATAGCGGATGTCCTGCCCAATGGTTCCCATGGAGCGCCCCTTGGCCGGACGCCCTTAAGCGCTAACGCCGGCTTCCTTGGTTTCTTCGACGATGCGGCCGTCAAACAGGTGAATCGTGCGTTCGGCGAAATTCGCGTAGCGCTGATCGTGGGTGACCATGCAAACCGTGGCGCCGTTGCGGTGCAGGTCGCGCAGCAGCTCCATGACGGCTTCGCCGTTCTTCGAGTCCAAGTTACCAGTCGGCTCGTCAGCCATCAGGATGAGTGGATCGCCAACCAATGCGCGGGCCACGGCCACGCGCTGTTGCTGACCGCCGGAGAGTTGCGAGGGATAATGCCGCAGGCGGTGCGCCATGCCCACGCGCTCGAGCGCGTTCTGCACCTTCTGCTTACGTTCCGCTGAGCTCGTGCCGCGGTACGTCAACGGCAGCTCTACGTTTTCATACACCGTGAGGTCGCCGATCAGGTTGAACGCCTGGAAGATAAAGCCAATCTCGCGATTGCGGATGCGCGTGCGTTCGCTGATCGAGAGTTTGCCGACAGGCTGGCCGTTCAGCATGTAGCTTCCATCGCTCGGCGAATCGAGCAAGCCCAGGATCGAAAGCAGCGTCGACTTGCCGCAGCCCGAAGGCCCAGCAATGGAGATGTACGTACCTTTCTTGATCTCGAGGTGGATCTCCTCAAGAGCGTGCGTCTCGACTTCGTCCGTGTAGAAAACTTTCTTAACGCCTTCCATTTTAATGAGTGTAGGTGCGTCTGACATTTCGTCTCCTTAGCCAAGTTTAGTCTTGAAACCCATTCTGCAAATTCGTTTTGCCAAGCCCCGACTGCCGTGCCTCCTGCCTAAAGCCGTTTCACTTACTGATAGCGCAGCGCCACCAACGGATCGACGCGTGTCGCACGCCTCGCCGGAATAAAGCAAGCCGCAAGCGCTATCAGCGCGATCAATCCCAGCCCCAAAGCGTAGACCACGGGGTCTCCTGCGTGCACGCCATACAACAGCGATTCGCTGAACCGCGCCAACCCATAGGCAAGTGGAAGTCCCACTCCCACCCCTATCAGCACCATCGATCCAACTTCCTTGACGATCAGCAATCGCACTTGGCCTGCAACCGCGCCGAGTGCCATGCGAATGCCGATCTCTCGCGTGCGCTGCACGACGACATAGGCTAGAACTCCATAAATTCCAAGGGCCGCCAGCAACGCTGCCAGACCGGCAAAACATGCCGAAAGCACCGCGACCATTCGCGCTGAAAACAGATCTTCTTCCACCACGCGTTGCATGGTCTTCAGGTCATATACTGGCAAATTCGCGTCCAACTGTCGCACAGTATCTTGCAAACTCGAGGCAAGCAGCAGAGGATCCCGCTCCGACCTCACGTAAAAGGTCATACCAGTAATCTTTTGCCTTTGCGCATACGGGGTATATACATACGGCTGAATCGCGGTGCTCACGTGCTCTTGCTTGACATCTTTAACAACGCCAACAATTTCGATATCCGGCACAACCTTGTCGCCGCCTCCAAATGCGAAATGCAGCCCCAGCGGATTCCGCCCTGGAAAGAACCGCTTGACCATCGATTCGCTCGCTAGCGCAACCTTTGGCGCCGTAGCTCCGTCCGCCTCCGTTAATTCGCGTCCAGACAATAGAGGCACGCCCAGAGTGGAAAAGTAATTCGGACTGATTGCAACCCGGTCCACGTCCTGGAGCTCTTCCGCGAGCTGCGGGCCTCCTTCGGCGGTAATGTTGCTTCCCTCGTCATCGCCGGAAAGCGTGGCCACATCTCCGGACCCGACCGATCTCACGCCGGGTATGGAGGCGATTCGCGCGCGAGTCTGATCCAACAGCGCAATGGACCGCGGAGTGTCGTATCCGTTGAGCGAGGGCTGAATCGAAAACGTAATGACGTTGTCTGTCTTGAGTCCCAAATCCTGATTCCGCAGGTTCCAGAGCGAGCGCATGAAGAGGCCGGCTCCCGCGAGAAGCAGCATAGTGAACGCCACTTGCCCGGCAACCAACAGTTTGCGGAAGCCAACATGCGCCACGCTTGCGGACGATGTCGAACCCTGATCCTTGATGACGTCCGAGACTCCTAGTCGTGTCACGCGCCAAGACGGAATGATTCCGAAGAGAATTCCCGAAAGCAGAGTCGCGCCAATGGCAAACACCAGAACGCCAGTGTCCAGGTTCTGCGTCAATCCACGAATTCCAGTGTTCGCTCCCACAATCGGCGTGAGTATGCGCATCAACCACGTGCCAAGCAAGAGTCCCAACGCGCCGCCGCCAAAGGCGCACAATAGAGATTCGATGAGCAACTGCCGGACCATTCTCCCCCGGCTGGCTCCCAGCGCCGTTCGAATCGCGAACTCGCGTTGGCGCGCCGCGCCACGGGCCAGCAGCAAATTCGCCACGTTCGTGCACGCAATGAGAAGCACCAATGCAACCATCACGAACAGCGTGATGATTTGTGCTCCCGAGTCTCGCTGCACAACCGTGCGTCCGCGGGCGCCGGACGAGAGCAAGATTTTCTTTTCCAGAAATTGTTTGCGTTTCTGTTCGTTCCAGCTGGACTTCATCTGCGGGAGTTGCTCTTCCAATAATGGTTTGTACGCTGCGTTGATCCCCGCCTCCGCCTGTTTTTCTGAAACACCCGGCTTCCGGCGTGCCAACAGGGTCATCCAGTAGTCATTCCAGCGATCGAGCGTCTCGCCGTACTGTGTCATCTGCTGCGTCATCATCATCGGCACATATAGATCCGGCGTCTTGCCGACCTGTACGCCTGAAAATCCCGCTTGCGAGACGCCTACCACGGTCATTTCCACGTTGTTGATCAACAGAACTTTGTTCAGCACGCTCGGGTCGCCGCCGAAATGGCGAGTCCAGTAAGAGTGGCTGAGCACGACGACGGGCTGCGCTCCCGGTACGCGGTCATCATCCTGGCTGAACACGCGGCCAATCGCCGGCTGAACTCCCAGCACCTCAAAATAATTTCCGGTTACGACTTCTCCGGTCGCCCTGTCGGTTTGCCCGCGGCTGGCAACACTTGCCGCAAATCCATAGCGCGCCAAAATTCCAGAAAACACGGCATTCGTATCCCGCAGCCCTCTGTACATGGGGTACGAGAACGATTCCGTCGAATCGCCGTCGGTGGAAATATGGCCCGACTTCGGTCCGGGCGCATGCAAGATTTCGAGCTGGTCCGGATTCTTGATGGGTAGCTCGCGCAGCAAAACCTGATTCATCAGAGAAAAGATTGCGGTGTTCGCGCCAATGCCCAAAGCCAGCGTAATCACGGCGATGGCCGTGAAGCCGGGGCTCTTGGCCAGCATGCGCAATCCGAAGGTGATGTCTTTCCAGAAACTCTGCATTACGCGTTCACCTTTGCGCTTGTCTTTGCCCCAAAACGGGATCCGAGCCCTCTAAAAGGCGCCTCGCTCCACCTTGAGGGCGAGTACCAGTACTGAGACGAAGACTGTGGTAGTGGCTGTTTCTCAACCGTCGATGGAACTTGGGACATGGCAACCCGCAACACTCCACGTATTTGACGTACAAACCCTTGATATGTCTGGCGCACCACACTCAATCCTTTGTAACAGGGAATACGCAACGCCTCGCCCAATGGTTCCCCCAATCAGCCCCAATTTCAAAACTATTCATATCTCAGCGCTACGACGGGATTTACTCTCGTGGCTCGCCGGGCCGGGACGTAGCTTGCAAACAGCGCGATTGCCACCAAAAACGAAGGCACAAACACGAACGCTATTGGATCGCGCGCGCTGATTCCAAACAGCATGCCAGACAGAACCCAAGAAACTGCCGCGCAACCAACAATCCCAATCGCGCCGCCGATCAGTACCGGACGCATGCTCTGCCGCAACATCAGGTTCATGACGTCTCGCCCGTCCGCTCCCAGCGTCATGCGAATGCCAATTTCACGCGTACGCCGGCTCACTGCGTAGGACACCACCCCGTAGACCCCGATCGACGCGAGTAGCAGCCCCAGCGCACCCAGCGAGCCGGCAAGTGCAGCGACGATCCGAGCCGGCGTCCGCCAAACTTCCAGATTGTCTTCGAGCCGGGTCACGTCCACCATCACATCCGGATCCAATTCGCTCGCCGCACCGCGAACGGCCGCGGCAACCGCCGCAAATCCGCCGCCTCCACGAATCAGCAGGTGGAGTTGGGATTGTTCTTTCGGTCCTGCAGGCAAATAGACGTAGAGCTTCGCCTTTTCACCCAGGTGCGACACTTGTGCGTCTCTGGCGATCCCCACGATTTGCAGATCTGTGTCCTTTCCTTCGCGCAAAATCTTTCCGATCGGATCCTCTCCAGGCCACAGGCTTTTCGCCGTCGTTTCCGTGATGATCGCCACTTTGGCGCCGGACCTCACTTCTTCTGGCGTGAAGTCCCGGCCACGCACGATGGGAATCCCCAGCATGGAAAAATATCCCTGCGAAATTGCATCATTTTCGAGGTCATATTCGCCGGGCTTGCCAGGGATAGAAAAATTGGTGATGTCGTGATCATCGCTGAGCGGGGTCTGAGCCGCCTCCGCGACGCCGTCCACGCCTGGCAACGCGGCCACTTTTTCCTTCAACCGCTGCTCAAACTCGGCTGCTGGAGTCTCTTTGTATCCCTGCGTCCGCAGGTCCAGAGACACAACCGAAATGCCATTCATCGCAAATCCCGGATCGACGGTCTGCGCAAAATAAAGTCCGCGCAAAAGCAGTCCAGCCGCGATGAGCAGAATCATGCAAACCGCTACTTGGGCTGCAACCAGAGAATGCCGCAGAAGCCCGCCGCCTCCGCGACCACCAAGTCCGCCGTCTACGCCTTTCAATGCGGTGTTCAAGTCGGCCCGGGATGCTTGCAGGGCAGGCGCAAGTCCAAACGCCACTCCTGTAATCAGGGTCAGCAGCAACGCGTATCCCAGCACGCGAATGTCAGGCGTCAGATTTAAGGCTAGGGGAGGGAACCCGTGGGGCAAACGGGAAATTACAAAATGCGAGATTCCTTCGAAGGTCCAGAAGGCGAGAACCGATCCGAGCGCGCCTCCCAATAATGCCAGCATCACGCTTTCGGTCAGCAATTGCCGGATCAATCTCCACCGGCTTGCACCCACCGAAAGTCTTACCGCAATTTCCTTCTGACGCGCCGTGGCCCGCGCCAGCACCAGGTTCGCGACGTTCGCGCATGCGATCAGCAGCACCAAACCAAACCCAAACAAAATGACGGCAGCCGCTCCCATCACAAAATTGTGCTCTTCCGGCCTGCCAAGAAATGTTGCCGTGCGAATCGCCAAGGATGTTTGGCGCCCCGGATGCTGCTGATCAATCCGGCTGGCGATGATGCTCAGGTCCGCGCGCACTTGGCTCATCGAAATGCCCGGTCGCACTCGCCCCAGCAGCGACAACCAACTCACGTTGGCATCCCCCAGAAAATCGCGGTCGGGCTCCATTGCCGCCTGCATCGTGATTGGCGCCCAGAACGCGCTCGGGATTGGCTCCGTGCCCCCAAATCCGTGTGGCGCAATGCCGATTACGGTGAACGCCGTGCGATTCAAGATCACTCGCTTGCCGACGAGCGAAGCGTCCGCCCCAAAGGCGCTTTGCCACAGTTCATCGCTCAGCACCACCACGGCGCCTTCGCCTGCCGCGGCGCAATCCGTCTCCACAAAACCGCGTCCCTCCGCGGGGTGCACGTTCAGCACATCAAAATAGTTGCAAGAGGTGAGCTGGCCGTAGAGTTGACGCGCTCTTCCGCCCGCGAGTGTTGCGCTCAAGAAAGGCTCGTAGGCCAGCAAGCCGGAAAAAACATGGTTGTTCGCGCGATAGTCCTGGAATTCGGAATAGGAAAAAAGCGTGGGCTCGCCGTGAACATTGCGTGTAGTTTTTCCGTGAAAGATTTGGTCTACGCTGACAATCTGCCCGGCGCTAGGAACCGGCAGCATCCGCAGCGCAGCCCCATTCAAAACCGAAAAGATTCCCGCGTTCACGCCGATGCCTAGAGCAATCGCCAGCAAGGCAACCGCCGTGAACCCCGGATTTCTCCCGAGCATCCGCAATCCGTAGCGAATGTCCTGCAATAGGATTTGCATCAGCTCCTCCTACTCATAGCGCAGCGCCACCATGGGATCGACGCGCGTCGCACGCCGCGCCGGGATGTAACACGCTGCCAGCGCGACGATCGTCAGCAGCGCGCACACGGCGAAAAACGTAGTCGGATCGCTCGGCTGTACTTGATACAGCAGACTGCGCAAGGAACGCGTCACGCCAATCGCGGCAAGAATCCCGAATGCCATTCCGAACGCAACCAGCACTAATCCTTGTCTTCCCACCAGCCGCAGAACGTCTCGGTTCTGCGCTCCGAGAGCGGCACGGATTCCAATCTCGCGCGTGCGCCGCGCTACCTCATAAGACAACAAGCCGTACAGCCCGATGCACGCAAGCAAAAGCGCGAGCAGTCCGAACAGGCTCGCCAGGCGCGCCAGCAGCCGCTCGTTGAAGAGCAAGCGCTCAATTCGTTCTGTTTGTGTTCTAACGTCGAACAGCGGCAAGTTATTGTCCAGATCACTCACAACTTTGCGCACCCCAGGAAGCAGAGCTTGTGGATTTATGGCCGTCCTCAGCGCAAAGTGTGCGTCGCTATCCTTAAGGGGAATGTACGCTGTGGGTGCGATCTCATCGCGCAAGCCGGCATATTTCGTGTCTCCCACGACCCCAACAATTTCGTACTGCGCACTCTTGGGGTCGTCACCGCCAAAGTGCAATCCCAGCGGTGCGCGATTCTCCAGGAATTTCTTAACAAACGCCCGGTTCACAACCGCAATATCTTGCTTGGACTGCGAATCCTTGTGAGTCAGCGTCCGGCCGGTCATCACCGGAATCTTCATCGTCGAGAAAAAGTCCGGCCCAACCGCCAGCATTTGCGTTTCGACCGTGGACTTATCGATTCGCCCTTCGATCTTTACGTCCTCCGTCCACAATCCCCCATCGAGCAGCGTATCCGACGAATAACTTACGGAAAGGACTCCGGGGAGAACGCTGAGCCTGCTCTGCAGTTCGCGATAGAGCGGTTCTACTTGCTCGCTTTTGTAATAGCCAGTGAGAGTTGGATTGACTCCAAACTGCAGCACGTTTCGCGTGTCGAACCCCGGATCAATCGCTTTCAAATTCGCGAGCGAACGAACCACCAGCCCGGCTCCGGCCAGCACAATGACGGAAAGAGCCACTTGCGCAACGACAAGCCCGCTGCCCAGCCCAAATCGACGGTTACCGCCAAAGCTTGTTCCGGACATGCTGCCCGCATTCTCTTTGAGGATCGGTGCGACGTTGACGCGCGTCCCTCGAAACGCCGGCGCAAGTCCAAACAGGATGCCTGTTAGCGCCGCTACTGCAACAGTGAGCGCGAGCACTCGCACGTCTGGGTCTGCGTTGATCTGAAAATTAGAATAGCGGTTCGCGGAGGCAAATGCTGCCAAGG